>ENA-UOOH01000016-UOOH01000016.1-fermentation-metagenome-genome-assembly--contig:-NODE-16-length-170199-cov-36.349980_pt1 | contig 170199 bp, 164 predicted proteins | sample MGYA00245778_ERZ724025 | MGnify/ENA primary metagenome ERZ724025 (study PRJEB28704, sample SAMN03018313) | fermentation metagenome | biome: anthropogenic terrestrial biome; feature: soil... | reverse complement strand
TGTTCATGCTGGTGTAAGTGGTCATGAAGCCGCCGAAAGTCAGGATCAGCTCGGAAGGAATGGGAGGAAACAGGTTCTCGATTGCAATCAGCAGTGCTATCCCCACGTATCCATACTGATTCATGATATTGATGACCCATTCCTGCATTTTTGACTCCCTTTTCAAAAATCCGGGTTTTTACTCTTTGTTTGTCTGCCGTTTCAAAGAGAATCGGCCGGCGGGAATACGGCGGCGCCGGCGCCGGCGCAGTCGCGGCAGGACAGCTATTTGCGCAGCTCGGGCGGGTGTATTATCAATCTTTCTTTTGAGGAATCGCTTTGAATTTCTGATTTGCTTCCAGTTTGCATTCCTCGCGCAGGCTCCAGAAAATTTTGAACTCCAGCTTTTCGATCTCCCGCTGCTGCTTATAGCTGACGCGCAGAGTGGCTTCCCGCGGGATCGTGACGTCCCTGCCGAGCTCCGGCAGCAGCGCCTGGATCCGGTTTCCGTTTTTTCGCAGAAAGTCCAGCCTGCTTCCGATGCCGTCGAGCAGGTCGGGGGACCTGCCGGGCGTGTCCTCGGAAACCATGTACCGCTCGTTTTGGTTGATATAGTTCGTCGAATCCCCGGCGGCGAGCCAGCGGACCAGCGCTTCCCGGCTGAAGCGCCATTCCCGGCCGATTTTCCGGGCGGGGATATGCTCCTCCCGGAGCAGCTTGATCAGCGTCTTCTCGCTGATCCCCAAAAATTCCGATGCCTGACTCAGATTTAAGATGTCGTTGTCCATGTTGTTCCTCCTCCCGAACCGTCTGCGGAATATAGTATAATACTTCCAACCTAAAATGGCAAGCCGAACGGAAATTAAATTCACTATGAAAGAACTTAACGGTAATCTGGCGGTATTTTTAATCATTTCCAACGCCTTTCCGGCATCTTCGGCGGACAAGTCGGCTTTGCTCTTTCAATTTTCCACTATTGTAATTGATGTTGGCACTAAGTACGCTTATCATATGATTATATTCCGTTCTGTGTTGACTTTATTCAATGTTTGCGCTATCATAAGATAAATTTGTAATTCTTTGTTTTCACGGCGGCATGACGGCGGATCGCGCCGGCGCGGCCGGCTTTTTGACAGAGCATCATAAAGACGGGGAGGCGTTCGTTTGTTGAAAAAAAGGACAGCCGCGGTTTCCAACATTTTTCTGATCGGGCTGGTCAGCTTTTTTATGGATATGAGTACGGAAATGATCTACCCGATCATTCCTCTTTACCTGACGGCGGTTCTCGGGGCGACGCCGGCCATTGTCGGCGTGATCGAAGGCGTTGCGGAAAGCGTCGCTTCCCTTCTGAAAGTGGCGAGCGGCTACATCGGAGATCGGTATCAAAATAAAAAACGGTTGGCTTTCCTCGGGTATTCCGCTTCCGTGCTCTATAAGTTCGTCCTTCTGATAGCCGGCTCGTGGGGCGGCGTGCTGGCGGCGCGGGTGATCGACCGCACCGGCAAGGGGATCCGGACCGCACCGCGCGACGCCCTGGTGGCGCAGTCGAGCGAAAAAGGAAAACTGGGCGGTTCCTACGGTCTACATAAGATGCTCGATATGGCGGGGTCCTCCCTCGGGGCCCTTTTCGCTTTCCTGTTTATCGCCTTCGGAATGAAATATCGCGCGGCGTTTCTCTGGTCCGTCATTCCGGGCGTTGTCGCCGTGACGATCATCCCGCTGATCCGGGAAGAAAAGGGAGCCGCCCCAAACCGGCGGAGGCTGGCCTTGCGGGGCCTGAAGCTGGACGCGAGGCTGAAATGGTATTTTGCCGTCCTCTTCCTTTTCTGCCTCGGCAACTCGTCCAACGTCTTTTTGCTGCTCAAGGCGCAGTCGCGCGGGTTTTCCACCTCCGAGGTGATGCTGCTCTATCTGATTTTCAGCGTTTCCGCGTCAATCCTGGCGATCCCGGCCGGCCGGCTGTCGGACCGGTTCGGCAGAAGCAGAATCCTGATTCCCGGCTATCTGATCTACGGCCTGGTCTATCTGGGGTTCGCCCTGCTGACGTCGAAGGTTTCCCTGCTGATTCTGTTTGTCGCCTACGGCGCTTACACCGCCTTTATCAGCGGAGCGGAACGGGCGTTGATCGCGGAAGCGTCGCCGGCGGACTATCAGGGGACCGTGCTCGGCATCTACGGCATGCTGCAAGGCTTCGGCCTCCTGCTCTCCTCCATGATCGGCGGCGTTCTGGGCATCGTCTCCGCGCTGCTGATCGCCGTCATCCTCCGCTCCGGGAAAGGGCGGAAAGCGGCGGACCGTCCGGATTGAAGCCGGAACAGGAGGAAATCTTCAGAAAAAGCGGCCGCCGCGGCCGCGGAAAATCTTGATCTTGAGGTGAAAGCATTGGAACAGCTCACATTCCGGGATGTTTCCTACCGGCAGGGCGGAAAAGAGATTCTCAAAGGCGTTTCGGCACAGTTTTCAGCCGGCGACTTTGTCTCCATCGTCGGCCCTTCCGGAAGCGGGAAGAGTACCTTTTTACGGCTGTGCTGCCATCTGATCAGCCCGACGGAAGGAAAAATCTTCTTCCATGGAAAGGATATGCTTCAGGAAGACCCGATCGGGCTGCGGAAAAAAATCAGCTACTGTTTTCAGGAACCGGTCCTCTGGGGGAATACGGTGGAAGACAACGTCGCGTTTCCCTACCGCGTCAGGGACCGGAAGATCGACCGGGAAAAAATCGTTTCGCTGCTCGCCCGCTTCCATCTGGACGAAAGCTACCTCTCGCATGAGGTCAAAGGGCTGTCGGGAGGGGAAAAACAGCGGATCTCCCTGATCCGCACCCTGCTTTTCGAGCCGGAAATATTACTGCTGGACGAAGTGACCTCCGCGCTCGACGCCGAGAACACGGAGCTGATCGAAAAAGAAATCCTGCGGCTGAACCGGAAGGGCGTCACGGTCCTGTGGGTCACCCACAACGCCGCCCAGAGCCGGAAATACGCCGACCGGCTGCTGACTCTGGAAAACGGCCGAATTCAATCCCTGGAGGAAATCAAATGAACGGTGCGAATATCAGCGACGCCTCTCTTCTGATGGCGTCTTCGTTAGTTCTCGTTTCCCTGCTGTTTTCCTATTTTCAGAAACTCAGGCTGGAAAAAGAGACCCTCATCAGCGTGATCCGGGCGGTCATCCAGCTCTTTGCGGTGGGATATGTCCTTCAATTTATCTTTGGACTCCGCAACCCGGCCGTCACGACGCTGATTGTGCTCTTCATGACCTTCAACGCGGCCTTGAACGCGGCCAAGCGGGGAAAAGGGATCAAAAACGGAATTCTGATTTCTTTCCTTTCCATTTTGGTCGGCGCAGGCGCCACGCTTTCCGTTCTGGTGCTCTCCGGCGCGGTGCGGTACGAGGCGAACCAGATCATTCCGATCAGCGGCATGATCATCAGCAACGCCATGGTCGCCATCGGCCTGTGCTACCGGCAGCTCACCGGCGATTTCAAAAGCCGGAGGAACGAAGTGGAAATCAAGCTTTCGCTGGGCGCGGATCTTCTTCCGGCTTCGATGGATATCCTCCGGGACTCGATCCGCACGGGGATGGTTCCCACCATCGACTCCACGAAGACGCTGGGAATCGTCTCCCTTCCCGGCATGATGTCTGGGCTGATCCTTGCCGGCACATCTCCTCTCATGGCAATCCGGTACCAGATCATGGTGACATTCATGCTGCTGTCTACGACGGCGATTTCCTCATTTATGGCCTGCTTTCTCTCTTACCGGACCTTCTTCAATGAGAGAAAGCAACTGCTGTAGCGCTTTTAAAATAAACGGCCCCTCGCGGACTGCTCCAGCGTGTGGGGCAGAATCGCCGCAAAAGGGCCGCTTTTTGCCGGGTATGGGGCAAAAAGCAATTTTTCGCCTTTGCCCCGGACATAGGAAAAGGGGCTATTTTGCAACAGCCCCTTCTGTTTGGTTGCGGAGGCAGAATTTAAACCAACGGCCTTTGGGTTTTACCGCTGACACAGAAAGCCTTGGACTGGGAACTGAAACATTGAATTTTCTGGTTCACTTTGGCCAATTGCTTTTCATGGAGGCGATGCGACCTTCCACATCCCTTTTATGTGCCATTAGAATTTCGCAGCGCTGAGGCAGAGTCTGCTCCGCCCTGCGGCTCAGATCGACGAATTCCCTGATCTTTTTGATTGGCATTCCGGTGTTTTTCAGGCAAAAAACCAGACCAAGCCACTCCAGGTCTTCTTCCGAAAAACGCCGGACGCCGCCGCAGATAGTCTTTTGCCGGCAGAGGTAGCAAGCTGGCCCCCACTCCCTACCCCCAACGTAGGCAAATATTTTTATTTAACTATTGCAATATACAACTGTTGTATGATAGAATATGCACGAGGTGATGAAATGATTGACCAAGGGAGCGCAATCCTGAGAGAGCTGATCCGGGTGCTTGTAAGGAACTTAGGCATCCTGGAAAAAGGCGATGCCTCTTGCTGCGGCGTTACGATCACGCAATGTCACGCCATTGTCGAAATTGGCCGGAAAGAAAAAATATCACTGGTGGACCTTGCCGACTTATTGGGCGTGGACAAAAGTACCATGAGCCGGACTGTCAATAACCTTGTGGAAGCGGATTTAGCGGTGCGGGAACTGGATGCTGAAAACAGGAGATATGTTACAATTCAGTTGACAGAAAAGGGCAAAGATGTATTCCGGAATATTGAAAAAAGCATGGAGAGCTACTACAAAGGGATATTCGGTTCCATTCCAGAGGATAAAAGAAGTCAGGTGCTGGAAAGCTTGAAGCTCCTGGCGGACGCGGCGCAACGCAACAAATGCTGTTAATCGGAAATGATTTTATTGCTAATTTTAAGGAGGCTATCTTTATGTCGAAGAACATTCGGGAAGAAATCAAGGAGCATTACGGCGATATTGCAAAAAAAGTGTCTGAAACCGCAAAAAGTTCCTGTTGCGGTGGCGGGTCTTGCTGCGGTGATATATCGAATGATCTGTATTCCGTAGAATATGTTGCCGGATTGCCGGAAGAAGCGATCCGGGCCTCGTTGGGCTGCGCGAATCCGGTTGCCCTTGCAAACCTGCAAAAGGGTGAAACGGTGCTGGATTTGGGCAGCGGCGGCGGGATAGACGTGCTGATTTCCGCAAAATTTGTGGGCGAAACAGGCAAAGCCTATGGATTGGATATGACCGACGAAATGCTGGAACTGGCGAATCGCAATAAGGAGAAGATCGGCGCGAAAAATGTTGAATTTATTAAAGGATACATTGAGAATATTCCACTGCCAGACGAATCTGTTGACGTTGTTACATCGAACTGTGTAATCAACCTGACTGAGAACAAGGAAGTCGCTCTGAGAGAGGCTTATCGGGTCTTGAAAAAGGGCGGAAGACTTGCGATTGCTGATATTGTTGAACTGAAAGCCGTTCCGGATGAGATTCGCAAAAGCGTCCAAATGTGGGTCGGCTGCATTTCCGGGGCATTGAGCGTCGCAGAATATGAACGAATTCTGAAAAAAGTCGGCTTTACAAACGTAGAAATTACGCCTGTCAATATCTATACAAAAGAAATCATCCGAAGTATTGCGGAAGAAAAGGAACTTGGTGAGATTTGCTCCCACCTAAACGAAGATGCCTTGGACGGTGCTTTTGCGGGCGCACATGTAAAGGCATATAAATAGAGAAAGGCTTTGAAATGGACTTTACGATTGAGAAGATGGAACCGGCCGACTGGCCTCAGGTTTCTACCATCTATTCGGCAGGCATCAAAACCGGGATCGCAACTTTCCAAAGAGACGTTCCAAGCTGGAAGGAGTGGGATCAAAGCCATCTGAATTCCTGCCGTTTTGTTGCACGATTCAATGATGTGATTTTGGGATGGGCAGCTTTATCCCCAACCTCCAGCAGATGTGTCTATGCGGGAGTAGCCGAAGTCAGCATATACATCGATCCGGAATATAAACATCAGGGCATAGGAACTAAACTCCTGAAAAATTTAATTCAGCAGTCGGAAAAAGAAGGTTTCTGGTCTTTGCAAGCCGGAATCATCAAAGAAAATACCCACAGCCGAGAATTACATCAGAAATGCGAGTTTCGGGAGCTTGGCTTCAGAGAAAGATTAGGACAGATGTCAAATGAAAAATGGCATGACGTCGTTTTAATGGAGCGCAGAAGCAAAGCTGTTGGCTGAATCAATCTATTTCAAGTAGAAAGCAGTGGCATAAAATGGTTCTTCTTTTCATAACTTTACTGATCATCGTCGCGGTAACTCCAAGGGAAAGCAACTCCGATTATGAGGAATATTGCCGGATGGAATGCTGGAGCAGGAGATTTCCGAAATCGTCGAATTAGTCAGAAGGCGGCTTCACGAACAAAATTCGTGAAGCTCCTTTTCTTGTCAGGCATTTACCAGTTCTAAAAATATTTATAAATTCGATTTTTCGATTTAAAGATATTGAATATTGACTTTATACTGTATATTACATATCTGATTACTTTAATTTAGAGGGGAGCAATAGCAATGACATTACAAAAAGAAGTGTTGGCCACCCAAGCCGTTGATCTATTCAGAAATGGGCTCTATTGTTCGGAAGCAATTCTTCAGGTTTTTAATAAGGAGCTTGGCCTGGGATTGAATGACACTGCCATAAAAATGGCAACCGGATTTGGCGCAGGTTTAGGTGCGTCGAAATGCTGCTGCGGCTCGCTGACAGGTGCAGTGATGGTTTTAAGCGCCGTGAAAGGCAGAACAAGTACAGAAGGCAATGTAGATGAGGTGTTTTCCTTAACTCAGGAATTGCATAATGAGTTTAAAAAAAGATATAAAGCTACCTGCTGCCGTGTGCTGACGAGATCAGTAAAATGGGGAGAACCGGAGCATCATCAGCTCTGTGAGCAATATGTCAGAGGTGCTGTAGAAATATTAACTGATATTTTAGAGAGGGAAAGTAAGTCAGCACCAGTAAAAAGCAATGGGTAACTTGGAACTGAACTAAATTAAACCCAAGGCTGCAGAAACAGCTTGCCGCCTTGGGTTCTATTTTATAAAATTTTTTCTCCGACATATTGACATTCATCGATATAAGTATATAATATAGATGAATTTGAATGAAATTGATGCATGTCTATCTTGCGCAAAACTGGGAGGTGTACAGAAAATGAGATATTCCCACGCGGAATATGCCCCGGTGTTTAAGGCGCTGTCCGACGAAACGCGGCTGAAGATCGTCGAGATGCTTTCCTGCGGCGAAATGTGCGCCTGTGACATTCTGGAATCCTTCAAGATCACGCAGCCTACTCTTTCCTACCACATGAAGATCCTGACGGATTGCGGCCTTGTGAACGGCAGGCGCGAAGGAGCCTGGATGAGGTATACAATCAACGTCAAAAAGGTTTCCGCCATAAAAAAATTCTGGGACGGAATCACATCGGAGCATCGGGATTGTATCTGTAATAATGTCGAGGAGGCAGGAAAATGCGAATCATAATCATAGGTGCAGTTGCCGCCGGAACTTCCGCAGCGGCAAAAGCAAGAAGGAACAGCGAAAGCGCCGAAATCGTCGTCTATGACAAGGACAGCTTTATTTCTTATTCCGGCTGTGGTATGCCCTATTACATCGGCGGCGAAGTCGGAAACGCAGATGAACTCACCCCACGCGATCCCGCGTTTTTCAAAAGCAAATACAATGTGGATATTTTAACCCGCCATGAAGTTCTCTCGATTGACCCCGATCGAAAGGTTCTGAAAGTCAAAAACCTTACGACCGGAGAGGTGTTTCCCGATTCGTATGACAAGCTGGTGATCGCAACCGGCGCGCAGGCGTTTGTTCCGCCGATCAAGGGCGTGGACGGACGGCACGTCTTTACCTTGCGCAATATCAACGACATGAACCGCATCAAGGCTTATATCGACGGAAACAGCCCGAAGCGTGCGGCGATCATCGGGACGGGCTTCATCGGACTGGAAGTCTGTGAAAATCTGAAAAAGCTCGGCTTGGAAGTGATTCTGCTGGAAAAGCTGCCGCAAGTAACACCGGGGCTCGACAGCGACATGGCGGTCTATGTGCAGGACTATATCGAAAAGAACGGCGTCCCTGTCCTGACAGGCGTTTCTATTACGGAGATCACGGAAAGCGGTGTCATCCTATCGGATGGCAAAGAGATTCCTGCGGATCTGGTTCTGATCTCCGCCGGGGTCCGCCCCAACACGGCATTGGCCAAAGCGGCGGAGATTGAGCTTGGCGTTTCCGGTGCGATCCGTGTGAACACAAAGATGCAAACCAGCCAGCCGGACATCTATGCCTGCGGCGACTGTATCGAGCAGTTTCATGCGGTGACGGGGAAACCAGTTTACCGGCCGCTGGGTTCTACGGCCAACAAGACCGGCAGAATCGCAGGTGACAGCATGACGGGCGGTGATCTGGAATTCAGAGGCATCCTCGGTACCGGAATCTTCAAAATATTTGATATGACGGTAGCGCAGACCGGCCTTTCCGAACATGAGGCGCTTGCTTTGGGTTATCAAGTCCAGGTTTGCCACAACATCAAGCCCAACAGGCCGGAATACATGGGCGGCCGGGAAATGGTCATCAAGGGAATCGCCGACCGCGTGAGCGGCAGGCTCCTGGGTGCGCAGATTGTCGGATATGAGGGCGTGGACAAGAGAATCGACGTGTTTGTGACAGCGATTACCTTCAAGGCGAAGGCGGAAGACCTTTTCCATCTCGATCTGGCCTATGCCCCGCCGTTTTCCACCACAAAGGATTCGGTGATGTACACCGGCATGATCCTGGACAACGCCATTCACAGAGGCAGATCGCTGATCACGGCGCAGGAGCTCGATACCCTGATGCAGTCTGGGAAACCCTATACGTTGATCGACGCCAGAGCTGCCGCGCAATATGAACAGGGACATATCGAAACCGCGAAAAGTGTCCCCCATGCCCAAGTAAGAGCCACGGCTGAGGCGCTGGATCGGGACGTTATCACGGTTACCTACTGCAATAAGGGCGTGACCGGAAACGCGGCGCAGAACATCCTGATCAACGACGGATTTCAAAAAGTATATAACCTCTCGGGAGGATATAAGCATTACTGCAAAATACATTCAGAGAAATAAATCGGTTATTTTGTTCTTGTAACAAATGGTCAACGAGAACATATAATATGCGTATATGAGCATTCAATAATATAATCGCCGGTTACAGAAACCATCGTAGGTACGCAAAGAAGGTGAAATGAATGGTTGAAATTTTTAGGGCCCTGTCGGAAGAAAACAGACTCAGAATCCTATCCCTTCTTTTGGAATGTGAAATGTGCGTCTGTGAGATCGAAGCGGTGCTAAACCTGTCGCAGTCGAACGCGTCCAGACATCTCACGGCGTTGAAACAGTGCGGCATTCTCGACAGCTTTAAAAAAGCGCAATGGACTTATTATCGGATCAATGACCAATTTAAGCAGGAAAATGCTAAACTTTTGGGCTATCTCCAGGACGGCTTAAAAGAACTTCCGACCTATCAGGCCGATCAGGAGGCATATAAAAAGTATGATAGTCAAAATCTATGTGATTGTATCACTCCACAACAAGGGCTTAAAAAACTGTGAGTCCAAATATTTACGCTAATTTGGGGGCAATGATTGATGAGTGATGAAAAAACACAAGGCATTGGTTTCTTTGAGAAATATCTGACGGTTTGGGTGCTTCTCTGTATGGCGGCGGGCATTCTGATCAGTAAATTTCTGCCGGTAATTCCTGCATTTCTGGAAAAACTTCAGTACGCGCAACAGAATATTCCGATCGCGATTCTGATCTGGATCATGATTTATCCCATGATGCTGAAGATCAATTTCCAATCCATCAAAAACGTGGGAAAGCATCCCCTCGGTATCCTCATATCGAGCGGGAGCAGTTGGGCGATCAAACCATTCCTGATGCTGGGGCTGGCGACTCTCTTTCTTAAAATCGTATTCAGCGCCTTTATCCCCGCCGCCCTGGCGCAAAATTTTGTTACAGGCGCGGTCCTGTTGGGGACGGCTCCCTGCACTGCGATGGTGTTTGTCTGGAGCAATCTCGCCAAAGGCGACCCGGCGCACACCCTTGTACAGGTTTCGGTCAATGATCTGCTGATTCTTGTTCTGTTTGTCCCACTGGTTTCTTTCCTGCTCGGCGTAAACAACGTTCAGATCCCCTGGAATACCCTTGTTTTCTCAGTCGTGCTTTTCGTCGTGGTCCCCTTGGTCGGCGGCGCTGTTACACGAGTTACAATGATCAAAAAAATGGGAGAAACGGCTTTCAATGAAAAATTCGTTTCCAAGTTTGACAATGTAACGACGCTGGGCCTGCTGCTGACTTTAATCATCATTTTTTCATTCCAAGGCAACATTCTCTTGGAAAAACCGCTTTATGTTCTGATGATTGCCGTACCGCTGATCCTCCAGAATCTTATCTCCTCTACGTTTACCTATTTGCTGTGCAAATGGACAAAACAGCCGCACAATATAGCGGCGCCGGCATCCCTGATTGCCGCTTCCGACTTCTTTGAACTTTCAGTCGCGGTAGCAATCTCGCTGTTCGGCCCAAACTCGCCAGTCGTGCTGGCTTGCACCGTCGGCGTCCTTACGGAAGTCCCTGTGATGCTGATGCTTGTCAGAATCATTACGAAAACCAAAGACTGGTATTACAAAGGCTGGCATTCTAAACCTGCCGTTAACAACTAATTTTATTTTAGGAGATGTCTGATATGAAAAAAATGCAGATTTTTGAGCCTGCCATGTGCTGCCCGACCGGTCTGTGCGGAGTTGGGGTCGACCCCGAACTGCTCAGGGTTTCCACCGTGCTGAACACGCTCAAGAAAAACGGGATCAATGTTGAACGGTTCAATTTGTCCAACGCTCCGCAGCAGTTTGTAAACGATAAGGCAGTCAACCACTTTATCAACACAAAGGGCGTTGATGGGCTGCCCGTCACTGTTTTGGATGGAGAAATCGTGATTGCAGGCCGGTATCCGACCAATGAAGAGTTTGCCAACCTGCTCGGCGTTCCGGAAACTCTGTTCGGCGGAAAGCCGAAGACTGTCAAGGTCACTCCGAGAAGGTCGGGCGGATGCGGTTGCTCGGGAGGAAAGTGCTGCTGATTTGGTTCATACTTTCTGCTGAGAAAGAGATTTGGCACTTCTAACAAGATGATAGGAGCATATCTTCCCAAATTAATGTTGTGAATTTTTCACAAGGGACGAGAATGCTCCTTCTTTTTATCGAAAATTGGAGGTTATCATCATGGAGAATTTTAATCCACAATCGATCAGATTGACAAAATATCTATTTTACACGGGAAAAGGTGGAGTTGGAAAAACATCGACGGCGTGTGCTACGGCCGTTACCCTTGCGGATAGCGGAAAAAAGGTCCTTTTAATCAGCACGGACCCCGCCTCAAATTTGCAGGATGTTTTTCATACCGAACTTACGAACAAGGGTGTGGTGATTCGGGGGGTGCCCAATCTGATCGTTTGCAACCTCGACCCTGTCCAGGCGGCGGCGGAATACAGAGAAAGTGTCATCGGTCCTTATCGCGGCAAGCTGCCCGATGTTGTAATCAGAAATATGGAGGAACAGCTCTCCGGTTCGTGTACGGTGGAGATTGCCGCGTTCAACGAGTTTTCAAAGTTCATCACGGACGAAACGATGCAGAAAGAATATGACCATATCCTGTTCGATACCGCCCCGACAGGGCATACCCTCCGGATGTTGCAACTGCCGTCTGCGTGGAGTAATTTCATCAGCGAAAACACACACGGGGCTTCCTGTTTAGGTCAGCTTTCGGGATTGGAAAGTAAAAAAGCAGTTTACAAAAAAGCCGTTGAAACACTGTCCGATGGAAAGCTGACGACGCTGATTCTTGTTTCACGTCCGGAAGAAGCGCCTTTGAAAGAAGCGGAACGGGCATCCAGAGAACTGGCGGAGATCGGAATCAAAAATCAGGCACTGGTGATCAACGGTGTGCTGACTTCCTATGATGACAGCGTTTCCGAAAGCCTGTATCGGAAACAGCAGGATGCGCTTCATGACATCCCGCAAGGCTTGAAAAAACTGGCCGCATACCGGATTCCGCTCCGGGCTTATAACATCACCGGAATTGACAATGTCAGGGCTTTTCTGACCCGGGACCGGTATCAGGCCTGCAGTCAGACCCGCAGCGAAAAAATCAAGGCCAAAACGATTCCATGCCTTCAGGATGTCATCAACGACCTGTACTGCGCCGATAAAAAAGTCATCTTCACCATGGGAAAGGGCGGCGTCGGGAAAACCACCGTTGCGGCCGCAATCGCCCTGGGCCTTTCAAAAAGAGGCAGGAAGGTCCATCTGGCCACCACGGATCCGGCAGGGCATCTGGAATCCGTGATCGACGAATCCAGCGGCATCACCATGAGCCGTATCGACGAGCGCGCCGAACTGAAAAAATATCAGGACGAAGTGCTTTCCAAAGCGAGAAAGACCCTGTCCGCTGATGATGTCGCCTATATTCAGGAGGATCTGCGTTCCCCCTGCACGCAGGAAATCGCGGTTTTCCGGGCCTTTGCCGAGATTGTGGAAAAAGCGGAAGACCGGACTGTGGTGATTGACACCGCTCCGACAGGACATACCCTTTTGCTGCTGGATTCCACACAAAGCTACAATCAGGAGATCAAACGCTCCCAAGGCGAAATCCCCGAATCCGCAAAAAAACTTCTGCCCCGCCTCCGCGACCCTAACGAAACCGAGGTCGTCATCGTAACTTTGGCCGAGGATACACCTGTCTATGAAGCACTGCGCCTTGAGGAAGATTTAAGGCGCGCCGGCATAGAAGCGAAATGGTGGGTCATCAACTCTTCCTTTTACCGGACCGGTACAACAAACCGTGTCCTTTCCGCGAAGGTAAACAACGAAATTGAATGGATCAACAAGGTTTCGGGCCATTCAAAAGGAAATTTTGCTGTTATTGGCTGGAAAGCAAATGAGATAAAAGGTGACGAGTTGCTGAAGCTGTAAATACTGGTAAGCCGCTTTATAATCTTGGTAAAAAATGTTTTTACGCAGGGTCCTATTTCGACAAGAGTTGAAACAGGCTACCTGCGTTTCTATCGACATTCCCCTTCATCCCTTTTCTAAATGATCTGGTATATCTTATCACCGAAAAAAGAAGAGGAACAGTAAAAGATGAACTGGACCCTTTTAGCGTCCGAGGGACGCGCAGCCGCACAATTTATTGTGCATTTAAAGGGGATTGGGGGCGCTGCCACCAACAAGCAATTTCCCGGTTTTCGCGGAAGCGAAAAATTGGGGAATGGGCATCGTGGGTCCCACGATGCATTGCTTGCCGGTCATCTCCCACCCCTTGTAAGTCCACACATGTGCTTATCATATGGAAAACGGCTGGTTTGTGTTGGTTGCCAAAAATCCGAAGAAATGCAAACCGAAAAAAGTTAAAAACAAAATAGTCAAACCAAGGGCAAACCCATTTAACGATGAGGACGCAAAGCCATAGGGTCTAAAGTGCGTAAAAGTGCGCTATGACAGCCTGGCTGCCGGAAGTCACACTTGAAAGCTTGCCCTTTTACGGGCAGGCTTTCATCGTTTTTATAGCTTCTGACGGATAATTTGAACATAGATCATTCATGGCTCTGCTATGTCCCTTGGTGAAAGGGGAATCCATGAGTATTCTTTACTTCTTCCTTTTCCGGAGGTTGAAATAAAGACGGCGAATCCCGTACACACTCGCCTCCATTAACTGAATATATTCAAAAATCAGCACTTTGCCGTCCCGGGCAAAGTGCTGATTTTTTATTTTCGACAACAAAAGCCCCGCCTCGACCGCTAAAGAACAGTTTCGATTTTAAGCTCTTTTCTTTTTGTAGAAGCGTGTCGAATCGACATTGCCGATCCCCTCCGCTTGTTCTTCATTTCCGAATTTCAACAATCACGAAATGGAGGACAAGCTTATGGCAAAGTATCGGAGAAAAACAAATTACCGGGATAAATATTCCGATGTAAGCAAAGAAATTATCGGGGTTCTGGAGAAAAGCGACCGCCTGATGGAATACCAGCAGTACGACATCAAAGTCGAACGGTGCAGGATTGATTATGGCAGTGGGACCGTTACATACATTCCAAGCCGGGAGGACTCCTACGAGCGGCTTCTGGAGGAAAACAGACAGTTTGTCACCGAGATTGAAAGTGTTGAGGATGCCGCGATCAAGACGGTGCTGATCGGGAAAATGCTGGCCTGCCTCAAACATCTCGCCCCGGAAGAACAGGAGTTGATCACGGCTCTCTTTTTTATGGATAAGAGCGAGCGCCAGCTATCCAGAGAAACCGGGATCGCGCAGCGGACAATTCACGATAGAAAGGCAAAAGTCCTGGCGAAATTAAAAAAACTTATGGAAAAGTGAAAACTTTTCCGCTCAACCCCCTCGCTCAACGTGGAAATAAGTGAGGGGGTTTTACTCTTCCCTCATTGCTCTTTGAAAATTTCATATCCGGCAGCATAAATACATGATCTGTCCGGCCGTGATGAGCGGCAGCGACATTGACGGGTGCGCCAAGACTACCTGCGGATGGGTGACAGACATCCGTCAAACCGATGGCATCGAAGGCGACGAGCGGCAAAGCCCGGTTATAAAGCAGCCCGTGGTGGGTTGTTTCGCAATGAAACGGACAGTGCCAACGCTACTTCCGTCCAGCCACAGCCCCGCTTGAAAGCGGGATCACGCAATGGGGGCGGCTCGGTGAGAACCACGGAGAGGTGAAATCCCTATGGTGTTTGCTTAACCGGCAAACCATTTATGTTGCCGCCCTCGCTTCGGGAAACAGTGCCGAATAGAAGCACTAAATTGAAATGAAGAACAAGCAAATCGTTTGACCTTAGAAACTACACGGCAGGACAATTGCGTCCTGCCGCGCCCTTGTGAGGTCAAACCACATTATTTAGGAACAGGAGGTTTTTATTATAATGGGACTGAAAAAAAGAGCGTGGCTGTACTGCCGCATTGACGCGCCGGAGGATGCCCACGGCATGTTGAAAGGTCAGAAAAAAGAGCTCTATGACTATGCGGATCAGCTGGGATTCATCATTGTTGGCTGTTCCGAGGATTTGGGAAGCGGCCTGAAATATAATCGCCCCGGCCTGATTGCAGTCGAACGTGCCGCTGAACAAGACAGGATGGATGTCTTATTAGTAAAACAACTAAGCCACCTCGGGAGAGATTCGGCACAAACGCTGGATTTTCTCCGGAAGCTGGAGCAGTCGGGCATAAAGCTCTATTCACCGCTGGAAGGAGAAATCAGATTGTTCAGAGATATCAATGCAATCCATGAGCTCACCATGGGCATGGAATAGGAGGCTTCACTATGAAGGCAAAGCAGCCGGATAGAAGGGCTGAGACTATAAGAATCCAAGTAAATGGACTACCTGTCACATTGCTTTTTTCTGCGGAGCCGAACAAAGAAGCGGCTGATTTCATAAAAAAGGCTTTGATAAATGCTTATGTAGTTAGGACAGCATAAACGCAAAGCACAATTTAAAGGCGGTTTTTTCTAATGTCAATATGCGAAAAATCAGCTATTTGTATAGCTTTTTCCTGCTTTGTGTGAGATAATGGCGTTGGCAAAAAGCCAACTGCTCCTTGACAATTGAATAAAATCAAGTGTCCGGTCTCTCACACAAAACACCAACGATATGAGAGGACGGATACAAAATGGCTGAAAGAGTTTATTGTTTATACAGAGTATCTACCGCAAAGCAGGTAGACCATGATGAACAGAATCAGGCCGACATTCCCATGCAGCGCAAAGCCTGCCATGAATTTGCAGACCGCATGGGCTGGACCATTGTTCATGAAGAACAGGAAGACGGTGTTTCCGGCTATAAAGTCAGTGCCGCTCAGCGTGACAAAATCCAGCTCATAAGAGAACATGCAGAGCAAGGCAAATTTGATATCCTTCTGGTTTTTATGTTCGACAGGCTCGGCAGGAAAGCCGATGAAACTCCCTTTGTAGTGGAATGGTTTGTAAAAAAGGGTGTCAGAGTATGGAGCGTCAATGAAGGAGAGCAGCGGTTTGAGTCCCACACCGACCGCTTGACAAACTATATCCGCTTTTGGCAGGCTGACGGCGAAAGTCAGAAAACCTCCATCAGAACCAGAACTGCTCTTGGACAGATGGTTCAGGAGGGACGCTTCCGCGGCGGCACTGCTCCATATGGTTATTGTCTCGAGAAAAGCGGCATCATCAACAAGCGCAAGCATGAAGTCTACAAATTGGTCATTGACGAGGAAGAAGCCGAAGTAGTACGCATGATGTTTAATTTATGCGTATCGGCAGGTTACGGACGCTGGCGGCTTGCCATGTTCCTGAACGATAAGGGAATCAAGACTCGCAAGGGAACCAATTGGCATGACGCATCGGTAGGCGCGATTCTGCACAACGTGATATACAAGGGCGTCCTCCGGAGCGGCACCACTTTCTCAGAGCCGTTCGAGAAACTTCAAATCGTTGATCCCTCTACTTTTGATTTAGCGCAAAGGCTTATGACTGAGCGGGTAAATGAGAAGAAAAACGAAAGAACGGTTCCGCTAAACACCGCAGGTCAATCGCTTCTGTCCGGAAATGTATTCTGTGGACATTGCGGCGGGCGCCTGGTCCTAACCACCAACGGCAAAGTAGTCAGGCTTGCAAACGGTGAAAAAAAGGGTGTCAAGCGCATTCGTTATATCTGCTATAACAAAACGAGGCGCCGTCTTGACTGCGATGGACAAACAGGCTATACTATGCACATCCTTGACGATGCGGTGGTTCAGATCCTGCATCAGATTTTTGACCGCATGAATTCGGCTTCCGACATCATGATTCTTGGAAGCACGGAGGATCGCCGGATGGCGGAATTACGAGCCGAGGTTAAACGGGCTAAGGCCGAGAACAGCAAGGCTACCACCGAGTACGAATCCATGAAAGCTGAAATGGTAAAGGTTGTTCTTGGCACGAGCGATATGCCCAAAGATGTATTGTCAGAGGTTGTAAATGAGTGCCGCGATAAGGTGATTGCCACCAGTGAACGGTTGACTTCATTAACAGCTGAGTTGGAACGCGGCAATGCAAGGGTAACTGAAATGAAATCTGAGCTTTCCCGCATCCGCACATGGTCGGAAATTTTCGATGGCAGCGATATGGAAGTCAAGAAGATGATCGCGAACTACATCATCAAGAGAGTCAACGTATTCAAAGGCTATAAACTGGACATCGAGCTGAACCTGAATGTGCAGCAATTTCTGAATGGTCTTGACAGCATCAGCGGCGATGAAGAACCGCACCCTGCGGTGGCGTCGTAAATTACTGCAGCTTCAATAAACTCTCTGCAGCTGAGTAAATATCCACATATGCGGGTTGGGTTTTGTGGTGGTGCACACCCGATACTTCGGGAGAGCGCCACACTGGCAGTGTGGAGGTCAGCGGTTCGATCCCGCTATGCTCCACCAAAAAGGTTGCCGCAGGAGAATCCATTCGTGGGTTTTAATGCGGCTTTTTTATTGTTATTAACACAAAACAGAGCAGAACCTAACGGCACAAAATGCCGGAAAGTCCTGCTCCGTTTTGATTTACAGTACCAGCTGGTCTTTTATCTGTACATACAGCTTATCACCAATGCCTTTGACTTGTTTCAGCTCTTCCACAGAATGGAATCCACCATGTTCCTTCCGATATTGAATAATCCGGCCGGCAAGTGCGTTACCAACGCCTTTCAAATTTTTCAGCTGCGCCGCTGTTGCGGTATTAAGGTGGATTTTGCTGTAACTTCCACTTGCTGCAGATGAAATGGCAGAATCCGTCGCAATAACTGCCGCCGGGTCACTGATGGGCGGCTCATAAAAAACTGTATATCCTATACACAGAGCCAGCAGCACCGCCGCAATACCAATAAGAATGCGAATATGCACTTTCTCTTCATCCACAGCCATCCACCTCGTTTGTCTATCCTTGCCGGCAGAAATTACGGACGCAGTCTTTTTAGAAAATCCGTAAAGTAAGTCGGCAGCGGGCTGGTAAACTCCATATACTTTCCTGTACGGGGATGTACAAATCCAATGACTCTGGCATGCAGGCACTGGCCTTGTAGTCCCGCAACTGCTTTTTTAGGCCCATACACCGGGTCCCCAGCGACGGGATGACCAATGTATGCCATGTGTACACGAATTTGGTGTGTACGGCCAGTTTCCAGCTTTAAACGAACATGGGTAAAGCCGCGGTACCGCGCTAGTACCCGATAATGCGTTACCGCCTGACGGCCGTCTGGTACAACGGCCATTTTCTTGCGGTCTGCCGGGCTGCGGCCAATGGGTGCATCCACTGTATCGCTGTCCTGATTAAGTACACCATGAACAACGGCTTCATAAATGCGTGTAAAGCTGTGCACCTTAATTTGTTCTGCCAGTCCCTTGTGTGCCTCATCATTCTTGGCGACAATCAGCAGGCCACTGGTATCTTTGTCGATACGGTGGACAATTCCAGGGCGAATGACACCGTTGATACCGGATAAAGTGTCCCCACAGTATGCCAGCAGTGCATTGACCAAAGTTCCTGTATAATGGCCCGGCGCCGGATGCACCACCATACCTTTCGGCTTATTGACTACCAGCAGGTCATTATCCTCGTACACAATATGCAGTGGAATTGCTTCCGGCTTTACGTCCAGCACCTGCGGGTCCGGAATAACCGCCTGCACTTCCTCCCCGGCAGCGACACGGAAACTCTTGCTGAGTGTTTTTCCGTTACTGGTCACACAACCCTGCCCAATATACTTTTCTGCAAGGGAGCGAGTCACTCCTATTCCCTGCTGGCTGAGATATTTATCCAACCGCAGGCCAGCTTCTTCTTCTTTTACTGTAAAATGATAATATTCAGGCATGATTTTCCTCGGTCTTTGGCTCGTGACTTGGCAGGAACAAACTGATAATCAGCAGAGCTACCCCAACCACGACACAGATATCCGCAAAGTTGAAAATAAACGGGAAAAAGTGGAAATGAATGTAGTCCACCACATATCCCCGCAACAGACGGTCCAAAATGTTGCCGACGCCGCCGCCCAGAATCAGCGTGCAGACCGTCATAAATAATTTGGTACGCTCCTGATAGCGGAACATAGCTACGACAATAAAAACGCAAATAATGCCTGTAATAAGTGCAATCGCCCATTGCCGGTTCTGCAGAATACCGAAAGCCGCACCTCGGTTTTCAAGATACTGCAGAGAAAGGAAATGCGGTATCAAAGTGATGATGCCGACAGGCATCAGATTGCGGACAACCAGCAGCTTTAAAATTTGGTCAACCGCGACCGCTGCCGCTGCAAGCAGTAAAGCGATAAATGGCATAATTGTTTCCCCCTATCATACAAAAAGCGGAGCGGTTTTATCTGCCGCCCCGTTCTTTATTGTTCATTTTATGCAAGTACGTGTGCGCAGCGCTCACAAATGTCTGGATGTGCGGGGTCCTTGCCGACTGTATCACTGTACATCCAGCAGCGGGCACATTTTTCGCCCTCTGCATGGGTGACGGTAACCGAAAAGTCCGGCAAAGCAACATCTGTAAAGGTGCCTGTGTCACCGTTTGTAACCTCTACTGCTGAAACAATCAGCACACTGACCAGTTCCTGCTGTACGCTCTTCAGGAAGTCGTACAGGCCACCGGTGCAGAACAGCTGTACTTTCGCGTCCAGAGAAGAACCAATGGTCTTCTGTTTCCGAGCCTGCTCCAATGCCTTCTTCACGTCGTCCCGAACTGCATGGATACGGTCCCAGCGTGCCAGGAAAGCCTCATCTGTCTGAACGCCCGTCTTATCCGGGAATTCATTCAGCATAACCGAAGCAGTGTCTTCTTTGCTGCTGTGACGCATAGCCTTCCAGATTTCCTCACTGGTATAAGCAAGAATTGGTGAGACCAAACGTGTTAAGCCACTGAGAATGGTATACATTACTGTCTGTGCCGCACGGCGTGTCTGGCTGTCTGTTTTTTCTGTATACAGACGGTCCTTGGCAACATCCAAATAGAAGTTACTCATATCGACAACACAGAAGTTGTGGATTGCATGGTAGGCGTTGTGGAACTCCAGGGAATCGTATCCTTCACGTACATTATCAATCAGGTTGTCAAAGCAGTGCAGTGCCCAGCGGTCAATCTCTTCCGATTTATCCTGTGACACGGCATCTTTATCCGGGTCAAAGTCATGCAGGTTTCCCAACATAAAGCGTGCCGTGTTGCGAATCTTGCGGTAGGCATCAGACAGCTGCTTTAGGATTGCTTTGGAAATACGAATATCTGCATGATAATCGGAGGACGCAACCCATAGGCGCAGAATGTCGGCGCCGTATTTGTCGATAATTTCCTGAGGACGAATGCCATTACCCATGGATTTGCTCATTTTGCGGCCTTCGCCATCAACCACCCAGCCATGTGTGCAAACGGCTTTATACGGTGCCTGACCGCGCCATGCGGTACTGGTCAGCAGGCTGGACTGGAACCATCCACGGTACTGGTCAGCACCTTCCAAATACAGGTCTGCCGGCCAATGCAGTTCTGGACGCTTATCCGCCACTGCCGCGTGAGAAACGCCAGAGTCAAACCATACATCCATAATGTCGTGCTCTTTGGTAAACTCTGTGCAGCCGCACTTTTTACACTTTGTGCCCGCCGGAAGAATGTCTTTCGGGTCAGTTGTATACCACGAGTCACTGCCCTCTTTTGCAAACAGGGCAGAAACATTTGCCATGGCTTCCTTGCTCATCAGCGGTTCACCGCAGTCTTTGCAGTAGAAAATCGGAATCGGAACACCCCAGCGGCGCTGACGGGAAATGCACCAGTCGTTGCGTTCGCGGACCATGGAAGTGATGCGATCACGGCCCCATGCGGGAATCCATTTTACCTGATTGATTTCCTTGACAGCCTGCTCCTTAATGGCATCGACGGAGCAGAACCACTGCTCCGTTGCGCGGAACAGAATCGGCTTCTTGCAGCGCCAGCAGTGCGGATACTGATGGATAATTTTCTTCCGCGCAAACATAGCGCCGATTTCCACCAAATAATCAGCGATTGCCTTATTTGCCTGCTGTGTTGTCAAACCGGCAAAGCGCTCGCCGGCTTCCTCAGTCATACGGCCGTTCGCATCGACCGGAACTAGAATCGGCAGCTGCGGGTAATGGTCGTGACAGACATTATAGTCGTCAACGCCGTGGCCCGGCGCAGTATGAACGCAGCCGGTGCCGCTGTCCAGTGTAACATGGTCGCCGATAATGACCAGAGATTCACGGTCAAGGAACGGGTGCTGTGCTTTCATGTACTCGCAGTCCTTGCCCTTAAAGGTAGCAATGACCGAGTAATCTGTCTTGCCCGCTTCCTTCATAACCTGCTCATACAGGGTGCTGGCCATAACGTAGTACTCATCGCCGCAGTGAATCAGGGAATAATCGAACTCCGGACCAAGGCAGATCGCCTCATTGGCAGGAATGGTCCATGTTGTGGTAGTCCAAATGACAAAGTAGGTATGCGCAAGGTCTGCCCCTTTTGCCGTAAACATTCCCTTATCGTCTGTTACATGGAATTTTACATAGATGGAATCACAGGGGTCTTCCTGATACTCAATTTCCGCTTCTGCTAAAGCGGTTTTGCAGTCAGAGCACCAGTACACTGGCTTCAAGCCCTTATAAATCAGGCCCTTTTCGCACATATTGGAGAATATTTCAATCTGTTTGGCTTCATAGTCATGTGTCAACGTAACATAAGGGTGATCCCAATCGCCCAGACCGCCAAGACGCTTGAATTCATTGCGCTGGTCGTCAATGTAGGACAGGGCAAAGTCACGGCAAATTTTGCGCAGCTCAACGTCAGAAATGGTATCGCTGTTTTTTACGCCGGCTTTTTTGCGGGCTTTCAGTTCCGTAGGCAGTCCATGTGTATCCCAGCCAGGTACATAAGGTGCCTGATAACCGGACATATTCTTCGACCGAACAATAATGTCCTTCAGGGCCTTGTTAAGCGCTGTGCCAAGATGAATGTCACCGTTGGCATACGGAGGGCCATCATGCAGGACAAAGACCGGTTTCCCTTCGTTCTTTTTCATGACCTGCCCATACAGGTCCTCTTTTTCCCACGCCGCCAGCGTTTCCGGTTCCCGCTTAGGCAGGTGTGCCTGCATGGGAAAGTCCGTTTTTGGCAAGTTCAGAGTGCTTTTGTAATCCATCAGATTTTCATTCTCCTTCAACATTTACACGACACAAGCTATTACCGACTCAATGCTTTTTACTGAAAATTTCGGAAGCATCCTCATCGTCTAAATCATAGTCATCAGCAAAAGAAGATACCGATTTATCCGCTTTGTTTTCATTCTTTACCGGAGCAAACGGTTTTGCTGTTAAATAGTCCGGTTCGTCCAACTCATCGGCAAAAGTGACCGGCACAGGGCCTTTCTTTGCCGCAGGCGCCGCGGCTTCCTGCGGGTAACAAGGCTCCTCTTCCGGCTCTGCTTCCGCCGCAGCAGGTGCTTCTTGTTTCGCCGCAGGTGCTGCAGCTTCCTGTGGGTACGAGGGCTCCTTTTCCGGCTGTGGCTGTACCGCAGGAGCTGGTGCAGGCTGCGGCTGCTTCTTTTCCATATGCGGCAATGCATTGATGAGCGTCAGATGCTGCTTATAAACACGCAGAAGCTGCGAACGGAAATCAGATACAGCCTGCTTCATCGCCTGCAGCTTTTCCTGTTCACCTTCAATTTCCTGGGAAGCTTCAGTTACAATGCCTTTTGCTTTGCGGTTGGCATCCGCAACAATGCTGTCAGCCTGCTGGCGCGCTTCTCGCAAAGCTGCATCCCGCATTTTCTGTGCACTGAGCAGCGCTTCCTTAATTTCATCTTCCTCAGCACAATATTTTTGAATCTGCTCCTGCATTGATTTCATTTTTTCCTGCATTTGGCGCATTTCATTTTTTTTGTGCTCCAACTCATCGTGCTGCTGAGCGGTCTTTTGAATCAATGCAGTATAGGAAGACTCCACTTCGTCCAGAAAGTCATCTACTTCCTCGCGCATATAGCCCCCGCGCAGACTGGCTTTTTGGAATCTTTTATTTTTAATATCATTTAAAGACAGCATCTGTTAACCCTCCATCAAATAAATTTTCTGCCCTGCAGCCGCAACCGGCCCTTGTGGGTTGGCTGTGAAAAAGTGTCAATACGATATCTGCCGCGGCCACGGATAGAGAGCAAATCGCCCTCTTTTACAGAAACATCTGCGTCAGTTGCCAACAGATGGTTGACCTGTACGCATTCTTTTTTCAGCAGTTCCTGTGCCTTTGCTCGGCTAAGCCCCGTACAGGCAGCCGCAACACAGTCAAGCCTAGGTGAAGAAATGACTGTTGAAAAAGGACGATACCGATGCGCAGGCGGCAGAGGTTCCTGCGCATCCGGAGAAAGATGAACACCCACTCTGCCGACCTTTGTCATTTGTGTTAAAAGAAAATCCATTATTTCACTGCGGCAGAAAAAGACGCAACGTCCCTCCTGCAGTAAAACATCCCCCAACACCTCACGGCTGACACCAGCACCCGTCAGAGCACCCAGAAAGTCCCGATGTGACAGCTGGTCGCAGGGACGAAACGCAGCTGTTACCGCGTGTATTGGAAATGACACAGTGTTAGGTTCTTCCCATGCTGGAAACGCACCAAAACAGACGCGCTCTGCCTGCGTATATCCGCCCCAAAGCAGATAACGTGTAAAGCGTGCCTGTTTCGCTGTCTGCCGTACCAGTACAGCCTGACGCTCATCTAGAAAACCGATAAAATGTGCGTCGCGTCCGCTTTGGGCAGAATAGATAGCATCTTTCACTTTGGCCTGCAGTACAGCATCCTGACTATCTGTACGCATCAATAGTATGTAGCATTGTCACCGTTGTCGGAATCTTCTACGTTGTCCTCACCCATCAGGTCAACATTGTAAGGAGTGATGATGAACGTGTTGGTTGCAACGCGCTTAATTTTTCCGCCGTTGGCATAGGCAACGCCGCTGAGAAAATCGATAATGCGGCGGGCAATATCCTTCTGCGTTTCTTCAAGGTTCAGAACGACAGTATTGGTATGAATCAGTTCGTCCGCAACAGCACAGGTTTCTTCCCCAAAATGCTGTGGCTTGAAGATGACGACCTGCAGCTGACGAGAATTGTTGATATTGACCACTTTTCCGTCAGAATTGGAACGGGCATACGCTGTTTGTGTACGTTCACGCCGGGAAACAGAAGGAGAAGACTGCTGCTCCGCACGCGGTGCCTGATGTGGGCGTGGAGCAGGCTCTTCCTGCTGCTCTTCCTCGTAATCGTAATCATCATATTCTTCTTCGGGCGGATTCCAAAGGTCCTTAAATTTCTGCATCAGTCCTGGCATATGAAAGTTGCCCCCTAAATTTTTTTCTGTTTTACGCGCTTATTTTTTGGAGTAATCCCTGGGTCCAAACAGAGCGGAACCGACACGCACCATATTGGCACCTGCTGCAATCGCCAGCTCATAATCGGCGGACATTCCCATTGATAAACGTTGCATACTGACATTATCTAATTTTTTCGAGCCTATGTCAATAAAATATTGATACATTTGGGTAAAATACGCAAAAGTTTCTTCCTTTTCAGCCCCTGCCGGCGGAATTGCCATTAAACCGCGCACCTGAATGTTCGGCATTTGTGATACTTCACCCAACAGCTGTTCCAAATTCTCCGGCAGGACACCGGACTTGTTTTCTTCCCTGCCGATGTTTACCTCCAGCAGAATATTGGTCGTAATGCCAGCACGCTGGGACAGGCGGGAAACCTCCGCGGCCAATTTACGGCTGTCAATGCTTTGTATCAAACTGACTTTACCAATCAGATATTTCACTTTGTTTGTCTGCAAATGGCCAATAAACTGAACGTCTGCAAGGTCCTTGCGGTATCCTTCATATTTGTCCATTAGTTCCTGCACGCGGTTTTCACCAATGCAGCGGATGCCCGCCTCAATCCCGTGGTTAATGATTTCCACAGGCACGGTTTTTGTGGCCGCCAGCAAAGTAATGTCCTCACGTTTGCGCCCAGCGTGTTCCGCCGCAGCAGCAATGCGCTCTTCCACCACTTTGAGGTTTTCTTCTACATCACGGAACCGACGCTGTAAATCTTCTTCACTCAATGATTTTGTTGTCACGTAAATCCTTCCCTTCAATTATGACTTCATCATACAGCTGAATTTGTTCCTTTGTGGAACTTTTGCTTGGATCCGGATTGGGGTCACAGTAACAATAAATATAGGTACCGTCGCTGTACAGCGGCGTAATCTGCTTGAATTTCATCTTGATGCCATATAAAACGTATACCCCTTCTACCGTTTTTTCCTTGGTAACGGTCTTTCCGTTTTCCTGCACCGTCTGCTGCTGCTTTTCAAAATGAACCGCTTTTTGGTTGATTTGAATGCCTTTGTAAGTATGAACTGTAATCTTCGCAGTTTCATGTCGAATATTGGCAAGGGCGCTGTTCATGGTGTTACATTGTAAAATAACGGCTGCCGGTGAAGCCTTCGTTTTTTGGTTCACACGCAGGACCGTCGCATTTACTTCCGAGGAACTGGCAAAGGGAAATGTAATGGTAACAGAAGTATCCGGCTGAAATTTAGAGGCATTGGATGCGCTGACAACACAGGCAAAGTACCAGTTAAACTGAGAACAGACTTTTCCAACAACATCTTTGGGAACAGCTTTTGGCTTCACGGAATCCGAAAGATTTTCTGGAAGCAGTTCCTTTGCATTCTGGTAAGGGAACACCGATTCGTATCCGTCCGTTTTGCTGGAAAAATAGCCGGAAGCATTGGCCGTTACTTTTCCAAGTGATGTACCGCTGCTGCTGGCAGGAAGCGCGGCAATCTGCTTTTGCAGTGCACTGATACGGGCAGAGAAGTTGGTGATTTGGCCGCTGGAAAGCTGCTTTTCATTCATTAAGTTTAAAAGCTGCTGACGGGAATCTGTAATATCCGCGTCGCCGTCGTTGGCATCTTTGATAACCCGCAGCAGCTGGTCACTCAGTAAAGAATCCACATTGTCCGCGTTCGCTCCTACATAAGAGCCCTGGCTGGCCAGCGACTGCAGTGCTGTCATTTCATTGGTCATTCTTTCCTTTTTCTGCAGGACCCCGGCATCTGCAACACTGCTGTAGGCACGGGCTACTGTACCGCCTTTGTCCACCTTTCCACCGTCCGGAATATCGTACTGCAAAACACCACTGGTGTGACTGGTGACCAGCGACTCCTGCCGAATCGCATATCCGCTGACGGTAATAGAATCCGCCACGGTTTTATACAAAGCCGTTTCTGTTTTCTGATGTGAAAAACTTGCCTGAAAAATCTGATACCCGACAAACAGAAGGATAACAGCCGCCGCAGCCAGCGACAAAATTCGTTTAACCAGTAGCTTGTTCATAGGCTGCTTCCTTTCAGAAAATTCTTGATGATTGTCTGGGCCGCCTGGGAAAGGTCCTCAAAAGTTTCGTAGTCATCTACCCACAGCCAGCGGGCGTCCTTTTCTCTGCGAAACCAAGTCATCTGGCGCTTAGCGTAGCGGCGTGTTTCACGCTTGAGAGAGGCCACTGCCTCTTGCAGGGAACATTCCCCCCGCATATACGGCAGCAGTTCTTTATAGCCGATTGCCTGCCGTGCAGTCGCGCAGTCAGTCTGTAATACTTCTCTTGCCTCCCGCAGTAGGCCCTGCTGCATCATATGGCCTACACGCTCATTAATGCGCTGATACAGCTTTTCCCTGTCACGGAAGCCCAGGCAAAGGAAGCAAGAGCGATATGGAATCTCCTGCCTGGAGGCATCTGCATTCTCCGCCTGTGTTTTTCCGGTTGTGCGGTACATTTCCAGCGCACGAATCACACGCTTGATATCATGCGGATGTATCTTTTCTGCCGCACCCGGGTCTTCCTTCATAAGCTCCGCATGCAGGGCCTGCGGGCCTTCCGTTTCCGCCTGCTGTTCCAGCTGACTGCGAATCGACGCATCAGCATTCTGCTGTGTATAGGAAATCCCCTGCAGAAGACTGCGGATATAAAGCCCCGTACCGCCTGTCAGTACCGGCAAATGACCGGCATTATGGATGTTCTTAATTTCTTCAGATGCAAGGCGCACATAATCCGCCACACTGAACGGTTCCTGTGGAGACTGAAAATCAATCATATGGTGCGGTATGCCGTTCATCTCTTCCGCGGTTGGTTTAGCGGTTGCAATCTGCATACCGTGATAAATCTGCATGGAATCTGCTGAAACGACCTCGCCGTGAAAGACTTTGCACAGGGAAACCGCCAGGCGTGTCTTTCCGGAAGCAGTAGGACCAGCAACCACTGCCAAAGGAATTTTATTCATCTGAACCTCCCCTGTTCCTGTTTCAAATGTAAAATACGGACAATTTATGTTTTATCTTAGACGTGCTGACACTAAAAAATAAATGATGGTCAAATTCTGCCAAACTGGTGCTCCAAATCTTTGCGCCGCAAAACAATGGAGACGGGACGGCCGTGCGGACAGTAACGAACATCTTCTTTTTCCAGCCGCCGAACAAGTTCCAGCAGTTCCTCCGGTGTACTCTCATCTCCGGCTTTCACTGCCGCACGGCAGGCAATGTTGTGGTACAGCCAGTCCAGTTTTTCGGTTAAAATGCTGGTCCTGTTTTCAGCCAGATATCCAGCCATTTCTTCCACTGCAGATGAAATGTTTTCCTGCAGCATAACTGGCGCGCTGCGTACCAACACGGTTCCCGGCCCAAAGTCCTCTATGTCAAATCCGGCCCTTGCCAAAAGCTCGGTATGCTCCAATACCGCTGTATACTCTTCTTTAGAAAGTGTTACCGTAATGGGTGACAGCAGCATTTGCTGCGGCAAGTCACCAGTTTGTGCCTTCAGCTGTTCATACAGCATTCGCTCATGAGCCGCATGCTTATCCACAATGCGGATTTCGTCGTCCCCCTGCTGTACTAGAATATAAGTGCCGAAAGCTTCACCAATCAGCTTCTGCGGTTTCTCCTCTGCATCCCCCGATGTCTGCGGTGCAAGGTCCGACTCCACCGCGGTCGGTTCGTTTGCAGGCGGAACAGCCGCTGTTGTTTGGATGGGCGGCGGGACAGCTACTTTATCAGCGGGCACCGCAGGAATATCAGCAAATGTAACACTGTCATGCACTGCCGGCATCTGGTGTCGCTGCGGCTGCAGGTGCATCTGCTGACCTGTAACAGGTGTAGGGAAAATTACCTGTGTTGGTTTCTGTGGCTGCGGCTGAAGCTTAAGAATACTGGGAGTGTCCTCTTTTTGCAGAGCTGTCTTGACACCATGATAAACGGCCTCAAAGACCGGACGTTCATTCATAAAGCGAATTTCCATTTTGCTGGGGTGCACGTTAACATCTACCGCTGAAAAGGCCAACTGGATATGAAGAACACAGGCAGGAAACCGCCCCACCATCAGACTGCCTTTAAAGGCTTCCTCCATAGCGACCATTGCGGTTCGGGAACGAACATACCGGCCATTAAAAAAGAAATTCTGCATACTGCGGTTCGGCCGAGAAGCCACTGGCTTGCTGATATAGCCCCATACCTTCACGCCGTTTAATTCATAGCGGACCGGCAGCAGACCCTGTGTGAATTCACGGCTGTACACCGCGAAGATTGCATTCTTCAGCTTATTGTCACCGGGCGTATGCAGCGTCTCTTTTCCGTCCCGCAGGAAGCGAAAAGCAATTTCGGGGTGCGCCAGCGCTTCATGGTCGACCACACCGGACACTGCATTGCCCTCGGTTACGTCTTTTTTTAGGAATTTCATACGAGCCGGCGTATTATAAAAGAGGTCACGGACGACAAAAGTCGTTCCCTGTGCGCAGCCGGCGTCCTCACAGCCTTCCTCATCGCCGCCGGAAATCAAGTATCGCGTTCCGGCAAGGTCATTGGCTGTGCGCGTCAGCAGCTCCACATGGGAAACCGCCGCAATCGATGCCAGCGCTTCTCCCCGGAAACCCAGCGTGTGGATACCGGCAAGGTCCTCTTTTCCCTGTACTTTGCTTGTTGCATGGCGCAGAAATGCCAGCGGAACATCTTCCCTTACCATGCCGCAGCCGTTATCCGTGACACGCAGGAACGGAATGCCGCCGTGCTTAATTTCCACTGTAACAGCGGTTGCTCCCGCATCTACTGTATTTTCCACCAGTTCCTTTGCCACGGAAGCGGGGCGCTCAACTACCTCTCCGGCCGCGATGAGTTCGGCAACATGTTTTTCAAGGACATGGATTTTAGGCATTTTGTTCATTTCCTTCCACAGTCAATCCTCCGGTGCACTCCATTTCCGCTCTGTGCAGAAAATCGGCCGCAAAGTCCAGCCGATAAGAAAGTTCCTGCCGAGAAACCAGAAAGTGCATCAGCGACAAATAACAGCTTCGTTTTTGCTGTGACGCCCGCCAAGCAACTGACGGGTACGCACAGCGCCGGCGCAACCATAAACCGCATGGTCCGCGGTATTATCATGGAACATACCTGCCAGATAAAGAAGCGGGTCCCGCGCTTTAGATAAGCTTCACCGCAGGAAAGTCTTCTTTTGTCATGGACCGTATGGTAAGCGGCATATCATTTTTCTCCCTTTACAAGCTTAGAAAGCTCAAACAGCTGATTCATGCACTCGATTGGCGTCAGCGTATTGACATCCATGCTACGCAGACGTTCCAGTGCTTCTTTTTCACCGGGTGGTGTTAAAGTAAGCTGCATGGATTCCTCTGCAAGCTGCGGCTTTGCCTTGCGCACAGATTTTTTATCCGCGGGTGCGTTCCGATTCAGTTCCGCTAAAATCCGTTTTGCACGCTGAATGACTTTGTTCGGGACACCGGCAAGCTTTGCTACTTCAATGCCATAGCTTTCATCTGCACCGCCGCGCACAATCCGTCGCAGGAACGTAATGTCATCACCGTGTTTTTTACAGGCAATATTGTAATTCTTCACACCGTCCAGCAAATTTTCCAGTGCGGTCAGTTCGTGATAATGTGTGGCAAACAGTGTTTTCGCGCCCAGCGTTTTTTTGTCGGCCACATATTCGACCACTGCACGGGCAATGCTCATGCCGTCATATGTAGAAGTTCCTCGGCCAATTTCGTCCAGAATAATCAGGCTGTCCGGCGTTGCATTTTTTAGGATATCTGCAACCTCTGCCATTTCCAGCATGAAGGTAGACTGTCCTGCCGCAAGGTCATCGGAAGCACCCACCCGTGTGAAGATAGCGTCCGTAATACCTACCCTGGCAGAGGCTGCCGGAACAAAGCAGCCAATCTGTGCCATAATCGTAATTAAGGCAGCCTGCCGCATATAAGTGGATTTGCCCGCCATGTTGGGGCCGGTAATAATGGCCACCCGATTCTGGTCCTTGTCCAGCGTCACATCATTTGGAACAAAAGGCGCTTCCAGAAGGGCCTCCACCACCGGATGCCGGCTGTCCTTCAGCTCCAGCTTTCCACTCATATCCACAATGGGGCGGGTATACTGATGGCCCACACTGACCTGTGCAAAGGAAAGCAGGACATCCAGCTGTGCTACTGCTACTGCTGTACGCTGTACCCGGTCCATCTCACCGGCTATCTGCTTACGCACCTGTTCAAACAGCTGATGCTCCAGCTGCACGCTTTTGTCGTGTGCGCCGAGAATGCGCCCTTCCAGCTGTTTAAGTTCCGGTGTAATGTAACGCTCACAGTTTGTTAAAGTCTGCTTGCGGATATACGTTTCCGGTACCTTCTCCTTAAAGGCATTGGGTACTTCAATGTAATACCCAAAGACACGGTTGTACCCCACTTTCAACTTGGAGATACCGGTTTTTTCCCGTTCACGCGTTTCTATCTGTGCCAGCACACCGCGGCCACTGCTCATGTCCCCTTTCAGCAGGTCCAGTTCCTCGCTGAAACCGGAACGGATAATACCGCCTTCCCGCAGGGAAAACGGCGGTTCCTCCACGATTGCGCGGTCCACTAAATCCGCAATATCGTCAAGCGGGTCCATATCCTCCAAGATTTTGCACAGCAGCTGGGACTGCACGTTTTTCAGTGCGGTACGCAGCGGTGGCAGGCGGCGGGCTGTACCCTCCAGTGCACGCAGTTCCCGGCCATTTGCACTGCCGTAAACAACACGGGACATCACCCGCTCCAAATCATGTACGCCGGAAAGCTGTTCGGCGATAGTGTCACGCAGGACAGAATCCTCCGTCAACTCTTCGACAGCGTTTAAACGGCGGCTAATAGCGGCGGGGCTTAACAGCGGCTGCAAAATCCAGCTGCGAATCAGGCGCTTGCCCATCGGCGTATGTGTTTTGTCCAGCACCCACAAAAGGGAACCGCGCTTTTCCCCGCTGCGCATGGTTTCCGTCAGTTCCAAATTGCGGCGCGTGTTTAGGTCCAGCCGCATATATTGTGCGCCGCTGTACATTTGTATGGCGGCAATCCGCTCCACTCCCGTGCGTTCCGTCTGTTTTAAATAGGCAAACAGCGCGCCCAGCGCAGAAGTAAGCTCCGGCTTATCGTCCAGCTGCAGCTGTTCCAATGAATCCTTCTGGAACTGCTGCAGGACCTTCTTTTCTGCCTCTGACTGTTCAAAGTCCGCCTCGTCCAGCAGTTCCACACTGGCACAAAGGCGGTCGTGAATAAACTTCGGCAGCTTTTTAAAGTCCAGCACTGCCTGATTCACAAGGATCTCACTAGGTGAATAACGGGACAGTTCATTCTGCAGCTGTTCCTCCAGATTTTTATGCAAGGAAGTTGCGTACAGTTCCCCGGTAGAAATGTCTGCAAAACAGACGCCCGCGGTTTCCCCGCGGACGCAGACCGAACTGATATAGTTGTTGCGGGATTCGTCGAGCATACTGCTTTCCAGCACTGTGCCGGGTGTAACCACGCGGATGATGTCCCGTTTAACCAGTCCCTTTGCCAGTGCCGGGTCCTCCATCTGCTCACAGATAGCGACTTTGTAGCCTTTGGCAACCAGACGGGCCAAATACGTTTCATAGCTGTGGAAAGGCACGCCGCACATAGGGGCACGTTCTTCCTGCCCACAGTCACGTCCAGTTAAGGTAAGGTCCAATTCACGGGAAACCAGCTTGGCATCGTCGTAGAACATCTCGTAAAAATCACCCAGGCGGAAAAACAAAATCGTATCCGGGTACTTCTTTTTCATTTCAAAATACTGTTTCATCATGGGTGAAAGACTTGCCATGAACCGGTTTCCTCCTTACATTTTCAAAACAGACAGACAGTGCGAATCAGTGGCATCCGCCGCCACAGGTGGAACAGTCGTGTGTGCAGGGATTGTAGTCCGCTGTAGCGGGGTCTGCACCCTGTGCACACTGGTTCAGGATACCGGCCATACGGTTCAGCAGGTCCTGCATTTCCTTCTGTGCAACGCTGTACTGTGTCATGTTGGCATTTTCCATGGTTGCGTCATAGGCTTTCTGCAGGTCCGCTTTCATCTGATTAATTTTGTCAGTGTCCTGCGGGTTCTTCTGCATTTCCGCGTTGAGGTTCATACGCAGAAGATTAAAGTTGCCAATCAGGTCCTGCAACTCTTTGTCCTTATCACATTTTGCAGTGGCTTCCTGCAGTCTGTCATAGCGGGGGTCCTGTTGCAGAGTGCGGCCAAGTGCTCTGGTTTCATCAATGATATTCATGTGTGTTCTCCTTAAATAATAATATTTATATCAAAAATAAATTGATAAGCAAAATTTTCCGTTCCGTTAGGGGAGCAGTTCGCCGGTCAGAATCCAGTTGCGCGCGTGCGTAATGCGTACCTGCTGAAAGGTTCCGCACAAATCTTCATTTCCCGGAAAATCAACGATGATGTTGCCGCCGGTGCGGCCGGTCAGCAGGCCTGTCTTCGCGTTTCTGCCCTCCACCAGCACACGTTGTACTGTGCCGACAGCCGCCGCGCAGCGCTGTGCGGCAATTTGTTCCTGTGTGTCACAAAGCTGCCGAAACCAGCGTGACTTTTCTTCGGCGGAAACGGGGTCCGGCATTTTTGCGGCACGTGTTCCTTCCCGTGGAGAATAAATAAAGGTAAACAGGCTGGTAAAGTCCACTTCCTGTATTAAAGAAAGGGTATCACAGAATTCTTCATAGGTTTCACCGGGGAATCCTACAATCACATCACTGGTAAGGCTTAGGTCCGGCATCACTTTTTTCGCGTAGCTGACCAGTTCCAGATACTGGCTGCGATTATAGTGGCGATTCATTTCTTTCAGCACACGGTCATTGCCGGACTGGAACGGCAGGTGCAGGTGATGCGCAATATGCTTGCCATTTGCCATGGTATCCAGTAGCTCATGTGTGCAGTCCTTTGGATGGCTGGTCATAAAACGAATGCGGTAATCGCCGGGCGTTTTGTCCAGCATCTGCAGCAGCTGCGCAAAGTTAACCCCGCAGCCGTTGTTTTTGCCATAGGAATTGACATTCTGTCCCAGCAGGGTAATGTCCTTATATCCTGCCGCAACCAATTCCTGAAATTCAGCAAGAACGGCCTGCGGTGTACGGGAGCGTTCCCGCCCGCGCACATACGGCACAATACAATAGGAACAAAAGTTGTTGCAGCCGTACATAATAGTAAGCCACGCCTTGACTTTTCCGTCGCGGTAGGTTGGCAGACCCTCTGCAATGGTACGGTCCTGTTCCTCTCCGCCGCGCACAAAGACACGCCTATCATCTGTAACGCAGGTAAACAGCAGCTTCGGGAACTGACAAATCTGATGTGTACCAAACAAAAGGCTGACAAATGGGTAGCTGTCATGAATGCGCTGGGCAACATGTTCCTGCTCCATCATACAGCCACACAGGGCAATAATTAGGCTGGGATGACGGCGCTTGATGTTTTTCAGCGCGCCGACATTGCCAAAGACACGGTCCTCAGCGTGTTCCCGTACGGCGCAGGTATTGAATAAAATGAAGTCGGCATCTTCCGGTGTTTGGGTGAAGGAAAAGCCCATCTGTACAAGCATTCCCTTTATTTTTTCACTATCCGCTACGTTCTGCTGGCAGCCGTAGGTGTGCACAAAGGCAAGTGGTACTTCCCCACGTTTCCGCACCTGCATAATCTGCCTCAGCTGCCGGATATAATTCTGTTCTTCCATTACCGATGTACAAAGCTGTTCTGACAAAAGCCGGTCCTCCTTGCTTTCATATCATAAGTCTTTTTATTATATCACATTTTATTTAAAAACGAAACGAAAGAATACGGAAATCCATGCTTTTTGCAGAATTGGCGGAGAAGCAGAATATTGCCCGCAGACAAAAAGGCTGCCGCAAACCAAAGGGCAAAAGCCCCGGCTCCGTGGCAGCCTAAAATAAGCAAAAATCAATCAAAGAATTTACCGTGAATAACTGATACAGCACGGTCCGCATCGTCTGCATCAATCAGCACCGAAATCTTAATTTCACTAGTGGAAATCATCTGAATGTTGATGTCAGACTCAAACAGGGACTCGAACATAGTGGATGCCACACCGGGGTGGGATTCCATGCCGGCACCGACAATGCTGACCTTTGCCACATGGTCATCATAGGCTACGGAAGAGGCGCCTATCATATCCACATACGGATTCAGCAGGTCCATGGCTGCTTTCAGGTTATCTTTCCCAATTGTAAAGCTGATATCCTTTGTACCATTGCGTCCAACGGACTGCAAGATAATATCCACATTGATATTTTTGGCTGCCAGTTTAGTGAAAATCTTAAAGGCAAGACCCGGCCGGTCCGGGACACCGATAATGGAAATACGGGCAATGTCGCCGTCCTTTGCCACACCGCTGATAAGCATTTTTTCGATATGGCTGGTTTCTCTTACAATGGTACCGGGTTCGTTTGTCATACTGGAAAGCACCTCCAACTCAATTCCGTACTTTTTTGCAAGCTCTACCGAGCGGTTATTCAGCACCTGCGCACCCAAAGTGGCCAGCTCCAGCATTTCATCATAGGAAATGTAGTCAAGCTTTCTGACATTTTTCACTTTGCGCGGGTCCGCTGTAAAGATACCCTCAACATCCGTGAAAATCTGGCACAAGTCAGCGTGCAGCGACGCCGCCAGCGCAACTGCACTGGTATCACTGCCGCCACGGCCAAGCGTTGTCATATCGTCAAACCGATTGATTCCCTGAAAACCGGTTACCACAACAATATGCTTTTTGTCCAGTTCCCGGCAAATGCGCTCCGGATTCACTTTATGAATGCGGGCACTGCCATAGGCGGTGCTAGTGGTAAAGCCCGCCTGCCAGCCCAATAGAGAAACAACGGGACAGCCGATTTTCTCAATGGCCATAGCCATCAGTGACGCACTCATCTGCTCGCCGGCTGTCAGCAGCATATCCATTTCACGCTTGCTGGCATTCGGGTTGATTTCATTTGCCTTGGCAATCAGGTCATCGGTCGTATCACCCTGTGCAGAAACAACTGCCACAACATCGTTGCCCGCTTTGTATGTATCGGTAATAATTTTCGCTACATGAAAAACGCACTGGGCATTTGCTACAGAACTGCCGCCGAACTTCTGTACAATTAGACTCATTCCCTCTTATCCCCCGTTTCGTTATAGAACTCGTTACTCAATGAAAATCTGCGCGCCGTCAGGTTCTGTATGCAGCAGCTTTACCTGCCATCCGTCCAACCCCTTAGAGGACAAACGCGCCTTTGCAGCCTGTGCAAAAGCCTCTGCCTCCTCTGTTTTAACCATAGAAATTATGGTGGGACCGGCACCGCTGACACAAGTGCCCAGTGTACCCAGTTCGTAACTCATACGGTATACATCATCATAATTGGCAATCAGGCCGCAGCGGTAAGGCTGGTGAATACGGTCCTGTACCGCGACCCGCAGATTTTCAAGATTTCCAGAAAAGAGCGACGCTGTCATCAGTGCTGAACGGGAAAGATTGTAAACTGCATCAGCACGGGAATAGGTGTCCGGCAGAACAGAGCGGGCCTTCTCCGTTTTTAGCTCAAAAGGCGGAATAAAGACAACAAAACGAATTTTTTCTGACACCGGCACACTGACACTGTACACTTGTTCGCCCTCTATGGCAGAGGCAACCAAACCGCCCTCAATGGCCGGCGCTACATTGTCTGGGTGTCCTTCTATTCTGGTTGCCAAGGAAACCAGGTCCTTCTGGTCCAGCGGTGTACCCAACAGGCGGTTTGCTCCCAAAATGCCGGCGACAATACACGCTGAACTGCTGCCTAGACCCCGTGCCATTGGAATATTATTCAGCTGAACGATTTTCATGCCCGGCAGCTTTCGACCGCATTCTTCATACAGCTGGCTGGCAGCCCAGTAAATCAAATTATGTTCATCTATTGGAACCTGCACATCATCTTTGCAGGAAATATCAATTGTGTCTGCTTCTTCCATCCAGACTTGGTTAAACAGATTGAGTGCAATGCCCAAAGAATCAAAGCCGGAACCCAGATTGGCACTGGTAGCTGGTACTTGGATACGTATCATAAAAGTTACTCCTGACAAGACAAATTGTTTATCGTTTTCTATTTTGCGGTAAAAAATTACATATCGCCTATACGAATCTTGTTGTCAATCGTGACGCCGACTGCCTTCAGATGCTGCAGTGCCGTGTCAAAGTCCTTTTCCGGTATCTGCGACGTTACAAAGGCGAGCTCCTTTGCATCGGCCTCTTTCCGGTACAGACGGGAAGCGCCCGGAAACAATGCCACGGCCTGCTCATAAGCCGCATCCGTGTCCTGTGCATGCGCCCGCACAAAGAACTGACGGGCTGTTTCACGGTAGTCCGCCACATAGTCTGGAGAACCGTCGGCCCAGTAAAGGTACTTGCGGGCTTTTAAGTGCTTCACACAGTCAATCACATCTGCTACCACAGCACTGGCCGTCGGCATCTTGCCGGCGCCTTTTCCATAAAAGACAATGTCTCCTGTAATATCACCGCGGACCATAATGCCGTTAAAGACATCGTCAACATTAGCAAGCTGACTTTCTCCAGAAATAAACATTGGGCAGACAACGACGTCTACTTTTCCGCTGTCCGTGCGTCTCGCCTCTGCAATCAGCTTGACGACACCGCCCCATTTTTGTGCATACTCAACATCCGCTAACGTAATATGCGTAATGCCCTCGGTATGCACCTGCTCGGGATACACGTGCTTGCCATAAGCTAAGGAAGTTAAAATGCAGATTTTCCGGCAAGCGTCGGTTCCCTCAATGTCCGCGGAAGGGTCACGTTCCGCATAGCCGAGCCGCTGAGCATCCGCCAGTGCGTCCTGGAAAGACACGCCCTCCTGAAACATTTTTGTAAGGATATAGTTGGTAGTACCATTCAAGATACCCGCGATGCCAATAACAATATTGGCCGCCAAGCACTGGCTCATAGGACGAATAATCGGAATACCGCCGCCGACACTGGCCTCAAACAGGAAATTGACGTTGTGATCTTTTGCAACCTGCAGAAGGTCCGCACCCTTGGCAGCAACCAGCTCTTTGTTGGAAGTAACTACGCTCTTTCCTGCTGCCAGACAGCGGCGCACATAATTATACGCGGGGTCCAGCCCACCCATAACTTCCACAACAATGCGAATTTCCGGATCATTTAAAATCTGTTCAAAGGACCTAGTAAAGGTGCCCATCATAGGCGGTTCCGGATAATCATGACGCACCAGAATGTACTTGATGTGAATTCCTTCATGTGCACGATGAGAAAGACCTTCTGCGTGCTGTGCAAGGACCTGCACAACACCGGTTCCCACGACACCGTAGCCCATAACTGCAACCTCAACCATATTTCAGCACTCCTTACTACTGCTCTGTTAACAGATATTTCAAAAGCCTGACAGGCAAAATATGAAATGGACGAATTTATAAAATGCTTTATCAGTGTACCATGTTTCTTTACAGGATTCAACCTCTTTGCCTGCTTTTAGCGTTTTTATTTGCTAAAGTAATATGAATAAAAAGAACAGGGTACCTGCAGAACGAGGAAATATCTGCAGAACCCTGTTCAAAAAGCAGTTCCTATTTATTTGCCTTTTTGCGACGCAGTCCCATGTTCCTGCCCTTTATGAGAAGTACTGGGCTGGCTGTCAGATGCCGGCTGTTTGGAAGATGACTGCTGGCTTTGTCCGGCAGAAGAGGACGACTGATGATGCGTATAAGAGGAAGTGGACTGTCCATTTTCATTTTTACTATCAGCGCTTTGATTGCCGTTTTCGCTGGTGTCACCCTGCTGACTGTCCGCTTCACTGGAATTTGAATTTCCACCGTCACTGGAATATTGGCTGCTTTCGTTATTATATCCGTTATTTCCGGTATCGTTGTCTTCCTCCCCTATTCCGTTTCCAGAACCACTGCCCGCATGGCTGGAACTGCAAACCGCAGGGAGATTATTCTTATCATAGTAACCTGTCTGAATATTCAAACATCCGCTGCCTGCCAGCAGGCCGGAATCTTTGCAGTAGGATTTTTTAACCATATCTGAATCAAACGTAAAATCTTTCTGCGTTTTTGTTGCCAGATAAGTTTTAAAGATTCCGCGCCATAGGGCCTTGGAATACTGCGTACTGGACAATGTTTTGTTCTTGCCATAGCCTGTCCATACCGCACCGGAGGCATACGGTGTACAGCCGACGAACCAGCTGTTTACATCTTTATCCGTAGTGCCGGTCTTGCCAACAATATCCCAGCCGCTGATGTCGGCAGCAGAACCAGTGCCGTCCGTCACAACTGTACGCAGCAGGCGATTCATAACAGAAGCAGACACCGGCTGAATTGCCTGTACTGGCGTTGTTTGGGTATTGTCCAAAATAACATTGCCGTTATGGTCCAGCACTTTATAAAAGGTATAAGGCTTATAATATTTTCCGCCGTTGCCGAAAATCTCATAGGCAGCTGCCATATTCAGCACCGTAACACCCTGTGTCTGGCCGCCGAGGGCCATATTGCCCAGCAGCTGGCTGTCCTCTTTGGTCAGGCAGTTGGAAAAGCCCAGTTTCTGCACCATAAAGTTATAACTATCGCTGACTCCATACGCCCTACAGACCTGCGCTGCGGCACAGTTGTAGGAATGCGCCAATGCTTCCTGCACCGTTACATTTCCGTGCAGCACTGACGACTGTGTATCCGAGCTATAGTTGTTCGGCCCAGCAGTGCCGTCCGGAAAATAGTTCTCAATTTTTTCATCTTTTACAAGTGAAGAATACGTAATTTGGCCCTTGTCCAATGCCGGACCATAAGTAGAAATAGGCTTGACAGAAGAACCTGACTGGAACTTCAGCATAGTGGCATAGGAATTGACAAGGTTCCCGTTCTTTGTATTGCGGCTGCCAACTGTTGCCAAAACACGACCGTCATATCCGACCGCGCAAAAGCCAGTCTGCACTTGTGTATCATCACTAAGCACACCGCTTTTTAGCACATAGTTTTCAGCAATTTTTTGAAAGTCCTGATCTTCTGCGGAATAAATCTTAATGCCGGAATTATAAATCATATTGCTGGCCGTGCTGGCAGAGCAGCTATACTTTGTCATAAGGGCGGACTGCACATCACGAATAACCGCTTCCGTATACCAATCCCACACCTGACTGTTATTAGCTGCTTTCTTGCCTACGAACGTCATATGATTGCTTTCCTGCACGGCCTGCTGATACTGGGTATCGGTAATCCGTTTTTGGTCATGCATCGCGGTCAGCACAGTCTGCTGACGCTGCCGGTTGTTGTCCCTATGCACCAGCGGTGTATACTTGGCCGGATTCTGCGTAATGCCAGCGATAGCGGCACACTGCGCAAGGTCACAGTCCTGAATGTTTTTGCCAAAGTATAGGTTAGCCGCAGCCTGCACGCCTTGTGTACCAGAGCCAAACGGTACACAGTTTAGATAGGCTTCCAGGATTTGCTCCTTGCTGTACTTTTTCTCCATATTCAGCGCACGGAAAATTTCTTTGACTTTTCGTGTTAAGCTGACTTCATTTTCCTGTGTCAGGTTTTTAATGAGCTGCTGTGTAATGGTAGAACCGCCGTAGTTGCCGGAACCACCGGCAAGATTCGCCATGGCACTGAATGTTCGTTTCCAGTCTACCCCGTTGTGGTCCCAAAAGCGCTTATCCTCAATGGATACCATGGCATCTTTCATATAAGTAGGAATCTTGCTGTAATCCACCCAAGTGCGCTGTTCCCCACTGTGCAGGGAAAGCTTCTGTACCGGCTGATTCTTATCATCATTAGAACCATTTACATACAGGTAACTGGTGTAAGTTTGTTTGTAGGTTGCTAAATTAATCTTTACTTCCTCATCTTTCATGCTGAAGATGAAAGAAAGCAGAGAAATACCTACAATCAACAGGGTAATCAGAAAAATGGCAAGCAGCGTAAGCAGAACTTTGCCAATAATCTGAGAAACTGAAGCACCAATGGCTGCTGCTGTGCGGTCCTGCAGCTGGCCGTCGATGAAACTGGTATCCCGGTCCGTTTTCTTCATGCTTTATTGTCCTCCAGTGCTGGGGTTCCAGAACGGCTTTCCAGCATCCCAGCTATTTCTACGGGTTCCAGCTGAACGCCGTGATGGAAAATGTATAAATTACCAGATAATGTACAAAATACAGCAGAGGTGATTGCTGTGAAAAAGCTAAATATAGGAATGCTCTCGTGTGCGGTTGCTTTAGCGGCCGTGCTGGTTGTGTCACTCGCCATGACAGAAAGCAGCCGGGAAACCGAAAAAATGCCATCCAGCACGTCTGTTTATTCTAGCTCAAAACCGTTTTCAAGTCAAGGCAGCGCCTCGGCAGCAGCGAGCCTGCCCTCCACCGTATCCGCAGGGAAACAAGCTGTATACCTTGTAAAAACCTACAATGGAAAAATCGGAATTTTCCGAGTAGAGACGGACAAGCCTTTTCGTGTGCTCGACGTAAATGTTAATTCCCTGCCAAAAGCCGATCAAGAATTGCTGCGCAGTGGTATTTCGGTGCAGTCCTCCGAAGAACTGCAGACAATCATAGAAGATTATGTCAGCTAAATAGGGAACTTTTTATGTAAAGGAACGCCGTACCAAAAGGTGCGGCGCTCCGGAAAATGCGAATTTACTTTACGTTTTCCTCATAGGACTTAATCATTTTTTTAACCATCTGGCCGCCAACGCTGCCAGCCTCACGGCTGGTCAGGTCGCCGTTGTAACCGTCCTTCAGGTTGACACCGACTTCAGAAGCTGCCTCCATTTTGAATTTGTCCAGTGCTGCGCGAGCCTCCGGAACAACGAGTTTGTTGCTGCCATTAGAATTGCTAGCCATTTCAAATACACTCCTTTTTTATTAAACAGGAACTTTTTTTCTTGCGTTTGCATTCCTATTTTGTGTGAAGAGGAGTGTTTTATAACTGACAAATATAGCCGTCAACGTGAAATTTTTACTGTTTTCCAGCAAAAATGCACCTATAAATTTGTTATTTTCACGAGGATATGAACGCTGCTTCCATAAAAACAGGGCAGACGGCTTTGGTCGCCGCTGCCCTGCCTATAAAAATCCCTGTCAAACGCCCTCTTTGTCCGCTTCCACAGCCAGCAAGTCAGTTTTATCCGCATGGCCGGAATAAGTGGGCACCAAGCGGTGGACAATACCAACCATTTTATGGTTGTCCGCTCCTGCAGCCGAACGCAGTTCTTCCAAATCAGACAAAAAGCTGTTCTCATTGAAACGAATTGGCGAACCGATGTAGATAAGGTCATGTTCTGTCTTTTTGCATTTACCCTCAGCGTCCAGCAGCAGCTCTTCATACAGCTTTTCACCTGGACGAAGACCCGTGTAGACAATTTTAATGTCAACATCCGGTTCATATCCAGAAAGCCGAATCAGGTTGCGCGCCAAATCGACAATTTTGACCGGCTGCCCCATATCCAGTACAAAGATTTCGCCGCCTTGTGCCATACCGCCGGCCTGAATGACCAGACGGGCAGCTTCCGGAATCGTCATAAAGTAGCGAATAATGTCCGGGTGCGTAACAGTGACCGGACCGCCCGCCGCAATCTGACGTTTAAACAGCGGAATGACGCTGCCGCTGCTTCCCAGCACGTTGCCGAAACGAACCGCCGCATATTCTGTATGATGACTGTGACGGCTCATATACTGAATAATCAGCTCACAGATACGCTTGGTGGCACCCATAATGTTGGTCGGATTAACCGCCTTATCCGTAGAAATCAGCACCATGCGGTTGACACCGAATTTGTCGCATGCCTGCGCGACATTTAAAGTGCCGAAAACATTATTTTTAACCGCTTCACCGGGACTGAGTTCCATCAGCGGCACATGTTTGTGCGCCGCCGCATGAAAAACAACAGACGGCTGGTAAATCCGCATTACGTGCTCCACACGTGCCTTGTCGCGAACGGAACCAATGATAACCTCCAGGTCCAGTTTATCGCCGTACTTCATCTTCAGTTCATTCTGCAGGTCATAGGCATTATTCTCGTAAATATCAAAGACAACAATTTTCTTTGGATAAAAGTGTGCAATCTGACGGCAGAGTTCACTGCCGATAGAGCCGCCGCCGCCGGTAACCAAAATGGTTTTTCCGGCAAGGTAGCCGCTGATTTCCTCTGTATTCAGGTGAATTTCATCACGGCCCAGCAGGTCTGTAATGTCCACATCGTGCACCTGCATGCTAGCAGGACTGCCCTCCACCAGTTCGTACAGGGCAGGTACTGTTTTCAGCTTACACCCTGTAGAAGAGCAGATATGCATGATTTCCTGCTTGTCCGCACGGGGCACAGAAGACATTGCCAGCAAAATTTCATCAATATTGTAGCGGGCAGCCATGCGCGGAATGGCATGGCGGCCACCCACTATCTTAACACCGTTAATGCGGGCGCCGCGCTTTTTTGGGTCGTCATCAATGGCGACGATTGGTGTGCCGCGGCTTTCCGGTGCGCTTTTCATATCCTTGATAAGCATAGAGCCCATTTCACCGGCACCGACAATCATAACACGCTTGGACTCTTCCAGTAAACTTCCGGAGCGGTGTGACCGGCGCAACCGATATACAAATCGTACACTAATTCTGGTCAGGCATACCAACCCAAAAATGAGTACATAGGCAAAGACGTAAATGCTCCTCCAGAACTTGCGCACATCAAACAGCGGGCTGGCAAACCAAACCAGCAGGAAACAGATGGCAGCTGCCGCCGTTGTACCCAAAAAGATCTGAAAGATTTCATCGATACTGCAATACTCCCAGCGTGTGTTGTAAAAGCGCGCCATAAAGAAGCAGCCGATGTGAATAAGGATGAGCCATGGAATCCAGAAAGTGAAGGTTTCCCAGTTATAATAGTCAAAAATGACTGTATCAAATCGCAGTGCAAAAGCCAGCCAATAACCAAGATATACTGCCAGGCAGTCTGCAACCAACTGGGGAATCAGGTTTTTCATGGACAAATTCCGGAAAATCCGGTTTGATTGTTTCATATTTTGATAATCTCCAATGCAGGCAGTATTGTCGCAATCCGACCAAAGTATTATACCACATTTATTTATCAAATGAAACAGAAAAATCCGCTTTTCAGGTTTTCTCACCTGAAAGCGGATTCTTTCATTCATAGAACACTGGACAAAGAACTAGTCCGCTTCTCTTCGTCGATTTTTAGGCGGTTCCAGTTGTTCCTCTTCCCTATTGACATTTTCCAAATCTGTATAGCCCAAAAAGGCAGCCATTACCCTGCGGTCCGTGATTTGTATGCGCCGCCCACGCTGCTGCAGCAGACCGGCACTTTGCAAATTTTCCATCGCACGGTACAGCGAAGCCCGGCTGATGCCCAAAAGGCCGGACAAATTTGCTATGCTGCAGGGCAAATACAAGCTGCTGTCCTCATTCAAACGCTGTGACAACAACCATGCCGCCAACCGCTGCTGGGCCGTTCCACCAGAAGCAACCGCCAGCCGCTGCGTCAGAAATGCAACCTTGCTGGAAAGGCAGGCAATATAATTTTCCGAAAGTTTTTCGTCCTCCGCAAGCAATTTCCGCATTAAGGACATTTCCAAATACAGAATAGTTGATGTACGCTTGGCATAAATCCGCGCCAATGGAACCGATGTTTGTAAAAAAGCGGTCGGCATTCCAAATAAATCACCCCGCTGAAACGTATTCAGCAAGATTTTACTGCCCGCCGCAGTATATCGGTAGGCGCGCACCTCACCCGCACACACAAGCCCAACGCTGCGCCACAAAGGCAGCACCTCGCCCGCAGAAACGGAAAAGCAACGGCACCCATCATCCCCGAAGGCAGCACGCGCTGTTTTTGGGGAAACGTCCTGAAATAATGCTGTCCTGCATAGCATTCCAAAAAATCGGCTTTTCTTTGTTATCTGGTGCACGGGTAATCCTTCCAATTTGTATTATATAATACAATACTCAGATTTATATAGTACTCCGTGTCCCGCATTTTGTCAAGTTGTGCAACAAAAAAGCACTGCCTGCGGGACATTTCCCGTGGGCAGTGCCTGCATTCTTACAAGTATCCCATACTTTTTAGTCCTTGTCTTCTTCAGCGGAATCGTCCTCGTCAGAATTCTCATCGTCATCTTCCAAGTCAAACTCCAGAACTTCCCCACAGTTGGGGCATTCCATCTGGCCGTCTTCAACGATATCCTGAGAAAGACAAATTGTTTCATGACAATTTGGGCAGGTTACCTCATAGTAGTCATCCTCGTCCCCATTGTCACAGCTGCAACCGCAGCCATCATCCGCTTCCGACTCGTTGTCGCCATAAACAAAGCGTTCCAGATTGCCGAGGTCTTCATCTACCTCATCCAGCTGACCTTCCACGTCCGTTACAACATCTTCTGTGTCAGTAATGGACTCGGAAAGGTCCTCCAGCAGGTCAATAATGGCATTGATGACCTTGACTTCTTTCTTGTTTTCGTCCAGTTCCAGCCCTTCGGCCAGGCCACGGATATACGCAACTTTCTCGGTGACTGTCATAAGGAACCTCCTTTATCATGACCAAATTCTTTAATATGTGTAAGTGCAAGCGGTCCCACAAAAAGCAAAGCCGCTCTACAGCAAGTATGGCTTATGCGCGCTCCATATATTCACCTGTACGGGTGTCAATACGAATCATTTCGCCTTCGTTAATAAACAGAGGAACTTTGATTTCTGCGCCGGTTTCCAAAGTGGCAGGCTTAGTTGCGTTGGTAGCAGTATCACCCTTAAAGCCGGGGTCCGTTTTGGTAATCTGCAGCTCAACAAAGTTTGGCGGCTCTACGCCAAAAACGTTGTCCTTATAGGACAGAACCTTGCATTCCATGTTTTCCTTGACAAACTTAAAGCTATCGCCCAGAATGTCCTTGCTAATCGGAATCTGCTCATAGCTTTCGGTATCCATGAAGTAATAAAGGTCACCGTCATTGTAAAGGTACTGCATATCCTTGCGCTCGATATATGCAACTGGGAATTTTTCATTCGGGTTAAAAGTACGCTCAGTCACGGAACCGGAAACGATATTGCGAATCTTGGTGCGGACAAAAGCAGCACCCTTGCCCGGCTTTACATGCTGGAACTCAATGATGGAATAGACCTGACCCTCCATTTCGAAGGTCGCACCATTCCTGAAATCACCTGCAGAGATCATTGGTATATCCTCCAATTCAAATAAATAACAAATTCATCTTCATTAGTGTACCGTATTTTCAGCAAAATTTCAAGCTGTTTTACAAAAAACGGGCTTTACAGCATTCCCTTTAGGGCATACAATGCCAAAAGATAGCTCCTTTTACCGAACCCGGAAATCTGGCCCGCACACACTGGCGCAATCACGCTGGTGTGACGGAATTCCTCACGGGCATAAATGTTGCTCATATGCGTTTCAACAAACGGTACCTCATGTACACAGCAGATAGCGTCCCGCAGGGCATAGCTGTAATGTGTCAGCGCACCGGCATTAAGGATACAGCCGTCATACACGCCGCGCACAGCATGAATCTTATCAATCAAATCACCCTCATGGTTTGATTGATAAACAGCCAGCTCAAAGCCAAGGGACTCAGCGGCCCGCTTCGTTTCCTGGGCAATGCTTTCTGCTGTTTCTGTTCCGTAAATTCCCTGCTCACGCACACCAACCATATCGAGGTTTGGCCCCAGCAGGAGCAAAATTTTTTTCTTTGCCAACAGCGGTCACTCCTTTGGTCGAATATGGCGGCCAGTTTCCTTTAATTTTTGGCGGATAGGCACTTCCCCGCGCCGCCTGCGCAGAAAAGATACACTTTCTTCCGTAACAACGGGTGTCACTAGTATAGAATGAATACCAACAATGTTGGCGCCAATAATATCTGTATAAACCTGGTCCCCCACGATAACGGCCTGTGAACGGGGAATTTTCAGTGTATGCAGTGCACGCAGATAGCCAAATGGCAGCGGCTTCATGGCAAAGCTGACAAACGGAAGGCTGTACTGCGCCGCAAAGGGAGCTACCCGCCGGCGAAAGTTATTAGAAACAATCACCAGGTGAAAACCCTGACGCGTCATTTCATGTGCCCACTGCACAGTTCCGGGGAAAGGGACAGGACTGTCCGGCGGAGAAAGCGTATTGTCCACATCCAGCAGAACCGCACTGACGCCCAGCATCTGCAGCAGATGCGGTGTAATCTGTGTAACCCGATCCACAGAGCAGGTGGGCATTTTCAGCGCCATGGAAGTGCCTCCTTTGCGAGAAAAAAGCGGGCATTAAGCCCGCTTTCCATGTGCCTAAGAAACCGATGGCAGATAAAACTTACTTATATCTGCGCTTACGGGCTGCTTCGGATTTTTTCTTCCGCCGAACAGAAGGCTTCTCATAAGCCTCTCTTTTGCGGACTTCGGCAATCACACCAGAACGAGCGCACTGTTTTTTAAACCGGCGCAGAGCACTGTCCAGAGATTCATTGTCTTTCACTCGAACTTCAGCCATGTATTTTCCCTCCCATCCGCCAAAAGGCAGGGGTTACTGTAATCAATACCTGTTACATATCAAATATTATACCGACTAAAAAAACGGCTGTCAAGCCCTTGTCCCCAGAAAAGCACCTTTTATTATACGAAACCTGCAAATAACTGACCGGCAGCGGTCCACTTTCGCAGCGGTGCTTTTACCTGCCGCAAAGCCAAACAATAAAAAAATGGAATTTATATAGTTTAAACAAATGCGGCCATAAAAATTCATTTTTCACAACAATTTCACGAATTCCGCTTGACATACGTTGTCATTATGCTATTCTTCTGGCAAATTTGGGACATAAATTCACATAAAAGGATGTGCCTCCACAAGTGTAAACTTTTGTGCGGTATTTTTTGTTTTATTACCAGAAAGAGGGCTGCACTGTGACCAAAATGAGCGGAAAAGGAATCAGCACTGACGGAAAAACACTGACGCAGTACCTTGCCGGTACAGATTATGCACTTTCCGGCATTGCTGTGGAGCGAAACGGACATATGCTGTAAGACGGAAATGCAGATAAAAGCAGCCGTTTATTTTGGCCAAAAGTCCTGTTTTTTCAATTCTTTTCCCTGTTGCATTTCTTTCCTGTACCTGTTAAACTTATGTCAGTTACAGACTTTTAACCGTTTATTTTGAAATAGGAGACTGACAGCCAATATGAGCAACACAATGATAGGGGAATTGCTGGTCATTATCTTATGCATTCTTCTGTCTGCCTTTTTTTCGGCATCCGAAACTTCCTATAATACGCTAAACCGCGTCCGCATTAAGAATATGGCCAATGACGGTAATAAGCGTGCCGCCCTGACGCTGCGCAATGCAGAAAATTATGACAACCTGCTTTCCACTATTTTAATAGGAAACAATGTTGTCAATATTTTGGCTTCTTCTGTTGCAACGGTTTTTTTCACCTATCTTTTGGGTACGAACGGCGTTTCCATTTCCACTGCTGTTATGACCATAGTGGTCCTGATTTTTGGGGAAATTACACCGAAGTTGCTGGCAAAGGAATTTGCCGACAGCTATGCTATGGCGGTTGCACCCGTCCTGCATGGACTTATTACACTCTTTACCCCGCTGAACTGGCTGTTTTCTTTGTGGAAAGCGCTGCTGTCCCATGCGTTCAAGCACCCAGATGAGGCAAAGATGACACAGGATGACCTGATGACGATTGTAGACGAAGCGCAAAGTGACGGCGGCATTGACGAACGCAACGGTGACTTGATTCGTTCCGCTATTGAATTCAACGACCTGGACGCCGGCGATATTCTGACACCGCGCGTAGACGTGGTGGCAATCAGCCAAGATGCTTCTTTGGACGAAATTACGGATTTGTTCCTGCACAACGGCTTTTCCCGCATTCCGGTTTATGAAGAAACCATTGACAATATCATTGGCATGATTCACGAAAAAGACTTCTTTCGCGGGCTGCACACCGGCATGACTTCCATTTCCGGCATTATCAAAAAAATCATTTATGTCGGAACCGGCATTTCCGTCAGCGACCTGCTGCATGAACTGCAGCAGAGCCAAACACACATGGCCGTTGTAGTGGACGAGTTCGGCGGAACAGAGGGCATTGTAACCATTGAAGACATTGTAGAAGAACTGGTCGGTGAAATTTGGGACGAGCACGACCAGGCAATTCAATATTTCCGCAAAGTTGGCAACCAGCGCTATGCCGTCAACTGCAGTGCCGACCTGGATGACTTTTTTACGTATTTCCGCATTCCACTGGATGCAGAGGATTTTGACTATATGACCGTCAGCGGCTGGATAATGGAACAGCTTGGAAAAATTCCTGCCGTAGGAGATTCCTTTGTATACGGCGACAATATCATTACTGTAACAAAAACTTCTGCCCGTCATGCTGTGCAGATTGTTGTGCAGAACAGGCGGCCCCTGCAGAAGAAGGAGGATTGACCTGTGTCCGACGAAGAAGCAACACCTCGTTTTTCGCTGTCCCTAATCCTGCCTATTAAAAATGCAGAAACAGGAATGAAGGACTTGATGCATTTTCTGGCAACACAGATAAAACAGTTGCCGAAAACGGAACTGATTATGATTGATATTGGTTCTACCGATAACACGGTCCTAGCCGCGGTTCAGTCCCTGCACGCAGAGGACCTGTGCGGCTGCGTCATGCAAAACGGTGATACCACTGTTGCCGCCGGTTTGAATACGGGGCTGGCACGTGCCAACGGCACCTATGTTTCTTTTTTGTTTGCACACAAGCTTTATAAAAACAGTTTGCCAGCCTACTGTCAGGCCGCCGCCCGCACACACGCTGACCTGATTTTCGGCTGCTGGACACCGGAAGCCGCCAGTCATGCTGCAAAGCGGCTGCCCGGTGCCGGACCGGATACAACGGACTTTGCTCGGCAGCTGCTGAAAGGCAGTTTGGCGCTTGACCTTTCCGCTGTCTTGATTCGCTCTCAATTTCTTGTGAAAAACGGAATCACTTTTTCGGAAGAATGCCGCTGCGGCTATGCGGAGGAATTTTTGCTGCGCTGTCTATTTATGGCAGATACCGTGTATCAGTCCCCCGTATTTTTGGAGCGTGGCACAGCACATGAACTGCCGCAGATGCCGGACGGCCACAGCCGCGGGACCGCTGTCCTGCAAAAAGTGGATGCTATGGTTCGTGTATTGGACATTCTACATACATATTCGTGCGGTACACCAGAACTCATGGCGCTTTTTCAAGAGGAGTATATTCCCAAAACAGTTTTGTCCTGCATTGACACCCTGCTGAATGAGGGGTTTCGCCGCAGCACGATTCACCTGTATCTGCAGCAAAACGGTTATGATAAGCTGCTGCTGACCGGCAGCAAGACGGACCCTGTGTTGCGAAACCGCATTTTTCTGTGGAAAGCCTGTCCGCTGTTTTATCATACCGAAACGTCCGGGGAAAAGCCAAATACTGACAGGCATACAGTTTTATTTCCCACTGTACTAAGCGGGAGAAAAAAGTTGCATTTGCCATTCAAAAAGAAAAAATAGCTGTTAAAACAGCAAAAGAACCGCCGCGTTTTGCAATACGCAGCGGTCCTTTTATTATATTCTTGCTAAATATATATTTTCCTTTATTTACCAAGTGCCTGCTTGACCGTTTTTGCAATGCCCTCTGCACAAAGGCCAAACTCTTTCAGCAGCTCTGCACCAGGGCCGGAATGACCAAAGCAGTCATGTGTACCCATGCGGATAACCGGAGCTGGATAAGATTCACACAGCGCACTGCAGACCGCTTCACCCAGTCCACCAATGATGTTGTGTTCTTCAACGGTAATAATCTTTCCGGTTTCGCGTGCAGCCTTGGCAATCAGTTCTTTGTCCAGCGGCTTAATGGTGTGGATATCCAACACACGAACAGAAATGCCCTCTGCTTTCAGCGCATCCGCAGCTTTTACCGCTTCCGAAACCATCAAGCCCGTGGCTGCGACCGTGATATCACTGCCGTCCCGCAGGGTAATGCCCTTGCCAAGTTCAAAACGATAATCGTCGTTGTTGTTGACGCTTTCCACAGGCAGGCGGCATAAGCGCAGATAAGCGGGGCCCTGATAATCCACAAGTGCACGAACTGCCGCGGTCATCTCATAGTGATCCGCCGGATTGATAACAACCATGCCCGGAATAGAGCGCATTAAAGCAATATCCTCCAGGCACTGATGCGTTGCACCGTCCTCACCAACTGAAACACCTGCATGGGAACCAACCACTTTCACGTTCAAGTGAGGGTACCCAATGGAGTTGCGGACCTGCTCAAAGGCGCGGCCGGCACTGAACATGGCAAAGCTAGCCGCAAACGGAATCTTGCCGCAAGTCGCTAAACCGGCCGCAATGCCAATCATATTGCACTCCGCAATGCCAACATCGACAAAGCGCTCCGGAAAAGCTTTCTTAAAAATAGCGGTCTTCGTAGCCTGCGCAAGGTCAGCGTCCAGCACGACGATGTTCGGATTTTCTTTTGCGGCAGCTGTAACAGCCAGACCAAACGATTCACGAGTTGCTTTTTTTATCATCTCAGCCATCATTCTGCCTCCAGTCTGGCAAGTTCTGCCTTAAGTTCTGTCATTGCCTGGTGATACTGTTCTTCATCCGGGGCTTTTCCATGCCAGCCAACCTGATTCTCCATATAGGAAACACCTTTGCCCTTAATGGTATTCATAATGATGCAGGAAGGCTTGCCCTTAACGGTGCGTGCGTGCGCAAAGGCTTTTTCTATTGCGTCAAAGTCATGGCCGTCAATGGTCTGTACATCAAAGCCAAATGCCTCGAATTTTTTGTCTATCGGATATGAACCGCCAACTTCAGAAACAGGACCGTCAATTTGCAGCTTGTTGGAATCTACAATTTCGCACAGGTTGTCCAGGTCGTGGTGGCCGGCAAACATAGCAGCCTCCCAGACCTGACCTTCCTCCACTTCGCCGTCCCCCAGCAGGGCATAAACGCGGTAATCTTTTTTGTCCATTTTACCAGCCAAAGCCATACCGCAGGCAGCGGAAATACCTTGTCCCAAGGAACCTGTGCTCATATCAATGCCGGGTGTATGTTTCATGTCCGGATGGCCCTGAAGCATGGCACCAATGTGCCGCAGGGACTTGAGCTCTTCACGCGGGAAGAAGCCGCGTTCCGCCAAAGCAGCGTACAGACCTGGGCAAGCATGACCTTTGCTCAGGACAAAACGGTCGCGCTGTGGGTCCTTCGGATTTTTCGGGTCAACGTGCAGTTCCCGGAAGTATAGATATGTAAACATATCGGCTGCTGAAAGGGAACCGCCGGGATGGCCGGACTTTGCATGATAGACGCCCTCGATGATGCCCATACGAACTTTACAGGCAGTCACCGCAAGTGCTTTTTTTTCCGTGCTGTTCATGATATCCCTCCTGAAGGTTATGTAACACATTTGCGATTTCATTATACTCTAATGTCGTTTTTCATACAAGTATTTTATGCAGAAAACACAAAAGCCGACTGCGGCAAATTAGAATTGCCGCAGCCGGTCTTTTTATATTTCCGCTGTTTGGCGGACAAAAGCAGATTTTGTTGCGCCGCAGATAGGGCAAGCCCAATCCTCCGGCAGCTCCTCAAAGGGTGTAATGGCGTCGTGATACAAATAACCGCACACCGTGCAGGCAAACGCTTCGCCGTCACTGTTGGAGCGATCCGGTGTCGGCTCCTGATATGTCGGGGCATTGCGGGGTGCGCTTCCTTTAATCACGTTGCGGTAGTACGAATAAGTCATTGGTGTGCCGACAACCCTATCGCTCCCAGCAAGGACTTTCGCAAGAAAAACAGTGTAGGAAGGCGTTTCCATAGAATCAATCACTTTGCACAGGAACCAGCAGCAGCTGTTTTCCCGGATAACCGGTACACCTTCGCGCAGCATTTTGTAGCGGATATTATCCAGCTTTCTGCTGCTGCGGCCGGAAGTAAGCCCCAGTGCCCCGATAACCGCTCCGGAAGTGTCCTCACTAAGCACGCTGACCGTAAACAGGCCGTTTTTGTGAATACACGCATAGCTGTAACTGCTGCGGTGAATGCTGACCGTCAGCAAATTCGGATGATTGGAAACCTGTGAAACGGTGTTGACGATACTGGCTGAAGGGTGTTTCCCGTCTGTCACACCAATGGCATACATTCCATATGTGAAACTGAAAAGAGATTCATTTTTCATGGCAGCCTGTACCTCCCTTTTTCAAAAGGCAGAAATTCACCACCCTATTTATCCGGTGTTTCTTCCTTTTTAATGTGGCGCCAATATGCCGCATAGGACTGCTCTGTCTTGTTTTCCCCCGGGGTGTAATAAGCAGCTCCCTGCAGGGTGTCGGGCAGGTACTGCTGCTGCACCCAGTGATTCGGGTATATGTGCGGGTATTTATAAAACTGACCTTTGCGCTTTACTTCGGCACTGTCGTAATGTTTGTTCTGCAGGCAGCGCGGAACCGGACCGGCTCTGCCCGCTTTGACATCCGTCAGCGCCGCATCAATGGCAGCTTCCCCAGAATTGCTTTTGGGTGCCAGAGAAACCAAAATGACCGCATCGGACAGCGGAATGCGTGCCTCCGGCAAACCAACCATCTGTGCCGCATCCACGGCAGCTTTGACGATTGGAATAATCTGCGGATAGGCAAGGCCAACATCCTCGCACGCACAAACCATTAGGCGGCGGCAGGCAGACGGCAAGTCACCCGCAGCCAGCAGACGCGCCAGATAATGCAGTGCCGCATCCGGGTCCGAACCGCGCATGGATTTCTGGTAGGCTGAAACAATATCGTAATGTTCGTCGCCTTCCCGGTCATAACGAGGCGCACTGCTTTGTGTCAGCTCTGCAGCCAATTCCGGCGTAACCTGCAGTGCATCGTCCGTTTCTTCCGCGGCCAGCGCGCACAGTTCCGCCGCATTCATCGCCTTGCGTACATCGCCGCCACAGGAAAATGCAATGCGGCGAACCGCTTCCGGCTCCGCTTTAATCGGTTTCCCGCGTTCCTGTGAAAGGAAGCGGAAAGCCCGTTCGACAGCGGGAACAATATCTTTCGGCTCAACCGGCTTAAATTCAAACACCGTTGAACGGCTGAGTATGGCATTGTATACATAGAAATACGGATTTTCTGTGGTAGAGGCAATCAGTGTAATATCGCCGTTTTCAATGAACTCCAAAAGAGTTTGCTGCTGCTTCTTATTAAAATACTGAATCTCATCTAAATACAGCAGAATCCCGTTGACAGCTTCCAGCGTACCAACTTTGCTGACGACGGCACGAATATCCGCAGTGGAAGCGGAAGTACCATTTAGCTTACACAAATGCTTTTTAGTACGCCGGGCAATAATCGAAGCAAGCGTTGTCTTCCCTACACCGGAAGGTCCATAAAAAACCAGGTTGGGAATCTCTCCGCTTTCAATAATGCGGCGCAGCGGCCGTCCCGGTCCCAAAAGATGCTGCTGACCGACAATGTCATCCAGCGTTTTGGGCCGGATACGGTCTGCGAGAGGAGCTGACATAGGAACACATCCTTTCCGGCAGGCGGCTGTCCGTTCTTTTATTCTTATGCGTGCTTGGGCACAAACATCCGTTTTTTATTCGTACAGCGGGTATTTTTTGCACAGGGCGCCCACTTTGGCCAAAGAAGCTTCCTTGGTGCCGTCAAAGTCACGAATGGTGTCCGCAATGCAGGAAGCAATAATATCCATGTCCTTCGGCTGCATACCGCGTGTGGTAACGGCCGGCGTACCCAAACGCAGGCCGGAAGTCTTAAAGGGGCTGCGTGTTTCGCCCGGCACAGTGTTCTTATTCGCGGTAATGCGGATGGAATCGAGGCGGGTTTCCAGCTCTTTGCCGGTCAGGTCCATACCGGTCAGGTCCACCAGCAGAAGGTGGTTGTCTGTGCCGCCGGAAACCAGCTTGACGCCGCGGTCCAGAAGGCCCTTGGCCAGTGCCTGTGCGTTTTCAACAATCTTTTTGCCATATTCCTTAAAGGAAGGCTTCATAGCCTCGCCCAGGCAAACTGCCTTGCCAGCAATGATGTGCATGAGTGGGCCGCCCTGCGTGCCCGGGAAGATAGCCTTGTCAATGGCTTTCGCGTATTTCTCTTTGCATAGAATCATGCCGCCGCGCGGGCCGCGCAGTGTCTTGTGGGTGGTAGTGGTGACAATATCGGCGTACTCTACCGGGTTGGGATGCACGCCCGCGGCGACCAGTCCGGCAATATGTGCCATGTCAATCATCAGGATAGCACCGCAGGAATCCGCCGCTTCCCGGAATTTTTTAAAGTCAATGATACGCGGATAGGCACTGGCACCGCCGACAATCATCTTCGGCTTTACCAGCTGTGCCTGTTCAATTAGCTTGTCATAGTCAATTCGTCCGGTTTTGGAATCGACTCCATACGGAACGAAGTTAAAATAAGTGCCGGAAATGTTGACAGGAGAACCATGTGTTAGGTGTCCGCCTTCATTAAGATTCATGCCCATGACAGTATCACCGGGCTTCAGCAACGCAAAATAAACGGCAATGTTTGCCTGTGCGCCGGAATGCGGCTGTACATTGGCATGCTCAGCGCCAAAAAGCTGGCAGGCACGCTTGCGGGCAATTTCTTCTACCACATCAACATACTGGCAGCCGCCGTAGTACCGCTTTCCGGGATAACCTTCCGCGTACTTATTGGTAAGAACACTGCCCATGGCTGCCATAACTGCTGGAGAAACGATATTTTCAGAGGCAATCAGCTCCAGGTTGCGGCGCTGCCGGGAAAGCTCGTCCTGCATGGCATTGCCAACTTCGGGGTCGGCATTTTTGACGAATCCAATGGTGTCTATCAAATCCTTGTACATATCCATTCTCCTTGCCTGTTGAGTTTTCTTTTCATTATACCGTTTGATGCAAAAAAACTCAACACATCTCCGCGGGAAAGTACAGAAAAGGAATTTTTACGCGTTTGGCCTTGCTTCCTTTACTATTTTTCTCTTTTGCGATAAGATATAGTACAGCAAACAAATCGGAAAGGGTGATACCAAAATGGCTACAAAGGAGCGGGCACAACTGGCAGTAGAGGCCCTAAAAAAAGAATATCCGAACGGGGCCTGCTCGCTGACCTATACGGACCCGCTGCAGCTGCTGATTGCCACCCGCCTATCTGCGCAGTGCACGGATGCCCGTGTCAACAAAGTAACGCCGGCACTGTTTGCGCGCTTCCCCACCCTGGAAACATTCTGTGAAGCGGAACCGGAAGAAGTCGGTGAATATATCCACTCTTGCGGACTCTATAAGACCAAAGCGCGTGATATCTGTGCCATGTGCCGTATGCTGCGGGATAGCTTCGGCGGTAAAGTGCCGGACACAATGGAGCAGCTGACAAAGCTGCCTGGCGTGGGCCGCAAGACAGCCAACCTAATCCTCGGCGACATTTATCACAAGCCGGCCATTGTAACCGATACACACTGCATCCGCATTTGCGGCAGGCTGGGCCTTTCCTCCGGAAAGGACCCCCGAAAGGTGGAAACACAGCTTCGTGCCGTTCTCCCGCCGGAGGAAAGCAATCTTTTCTGCCACCGGTTGGTTCTGCACGGACGGGCTGTGTGTACCGCCCGCAGTCCGAAATGTCATCTGTGCTGTATGCGCACATTCTGTAAAACATATTTAGCGGAACAGGAGGAAAACAGCAAAAAATGAAACGGCTTTTTATTGTTGTCGATTTCCAAAATGATTTTGTAACAGGCACGCTTGGTTTTCCCGGTGCGGAACAGCTGGAAGCGCCTATCTGCCAAAAGATTGAAGCGTACCGTACTGCCGGGCAGGACGTTATTTATACTATGGATACACACACAGATTCTTACCTGCAGACCGCGGAAGGGTACGCACTGCCGATAGTCCACTGTGTCAAAGGCACACCCGGGTGGGAATTGTATGGCCGCACTGCAAAGCTGCTGCAGGGCTGCCGAAGATTTGAAAAGCCATGCTTTGGCTGTGCGGACCTTATCCCCTTTCTTCAGGAAAAGCAATATGATGAGGTGGAACTTGGGGGCCTAGTCAGCAACATTTGTGTTCTTTCTAATGCGGTCCTTGCAAAAGCCGCCTTGCCGGAAGCCACCGTTTTTGTGGATGCTTCCTGTACTGCCGCAGCAGACGCCCGTCAAAATGTAGAAGCTCTTCACTGCATGGAAGGAATGCAAATACATATCGTGGGGGATTCCTATGAACATTAAGTTACTGGCAATTGATATGGATGGCACCACACTGAACAGCAAAAACACACTTTCCGCCGAAAACCAGGCCGCACTGGAATGCGCCATTCAGTCGGGCGTTTACATTGTCCCCACAACTGGGCGGCAGTACTCCGGCCTGCCGCCGGAACTGCAGAAAGTACACGGCATTCGTTACTGCCTTTGCAGCAACGGCGCCGTGGTTTATGACTGCTTACAAAAAAAGGTATTGTATCAGGATTTGATGGACTGCAGCCTTGCTTTGCGTGTACTGGATGAACTAAGTTGCTATCCCGACGTATCTTGTGACGTATATATCGGCGGAAAAGCGTACACCACAATCGAGCATTATCAGGACCCGATGAAATACGGCATTAGTCCCGTTCATTTAAAGAGCTTTCTCGATTCCCGCACACCGGTCCCCGACCTGCAGCAGTTTGTCCGCAGCCAGCATCTGCGCCCGGAAAAAGTTTTTTCTATTTTCCAGGAAATGCAGGAATGCCGCCACTGCTGGGACCAGTTCTGCACATGGCCGGAGCTGGCTGTGACCACTTCACTGGAAAACGTGATAGAGCTTACCAGCGCGACCGCCACTAAGGGAAATGGTCTGCAGGTGCTGGCCGGTCTGCTGCATATCCCGCAGGAAGCGGTCATGGCAGTCGGCGACGGACACAATGATATTACAATGCTGGATTGGGCCGGCACAAGTGTTGCCATGGGAAACGCCAACGCGCAGATTCGGCAGCATGCTGCTTTCGTAACGGACGACTGTGACCATGACGGGCTGGCGAAAGCAGTCAGGCGCTTTATTTCTCTTTAGTTTTTTGCTGGTCGCAATTTTTGTAAAATCCCTTGACAAGATACCAATAGTATGCAATAATATAGTTTGTTGCATTTGGGGCATTAGCTCAGCTGGGAGAGCGCAAGGTTCGCAATCTTGAGGTCAGGGGTTCGATCCCCCTATGCTCCACCAAAGCGATAAGCCGCATGGTTAAGCCGTTTTTCATGGTTTTTCCGTGCGGTTGTTTTTTACCCGTTTTGAGTTTTGACTACAGTTTGACTACTTTTCAAATAAAAATGCTCTCGGCAGGCAGCCCTTTGCTTGGTCTCGGCGACGTCGGCTCTATGTATGCCCCCTTTATCATAGCATAATTTTTTATTGCGCTGTTTCTGATTGCTGCATATTCTATAATGACCCATGCGTTTAACGTAGCAGCAACCAAATGTGATAAGGAGGTTCTATGAATACCTGTTGCAGTCAGAAAAATTTGACACTTGTCTTTCGTGACCTATGGACACAGCACGTTATATGGACGAGGCTATTTATCATTAGTACGTTGTCCGAATTAAATGACCTAAAATATGTGACCAACCGCCTTTTGCGCAATCCAAACGATTTTGCCAAGGTTCTATGTCAATATTACGGCAGGCAAAAGGCAAAGAAATTTCAGGACCTATTGACAGAGCACCTTATGATTGGGTCAAAGCTCGTCAACGCCGCAAAGGACGGCAAAACGGACCTTGCGGACGATGCGCGAAAGAAATGGTATGTCAATGCAGATGAGATCGCCTGCTTTCTTGCCAGCATTAACTGTTTCTGGTCACAAGAAAAATGGGAAGAAATGCTGCACTGCCATTTGAAAATGATCGAAGCAGAAACAAACTATCGTATTGACGGCCTCTACGAAAAAGATATTGCGGAATTTGATGATATCAGTGCACAGGCCCTGCAAATGGGTGACTATATGGCCATGGGAATGATGAAACAATTCTATAGGCCCTAAAGAGAAAGGCGGAGCCAACCACTCTGCCTTTTATATTTATTTCGTTATAAAGTTTTTCGTTCCGAAACACTCTTTCCGCTATATGGCCTGCATCCGCATTTTCTGCTCCGCTGGCGGTATATCCCCCCATCCGAATGGAACAATAGAAAAGTCTCATGCAGAAAACTCCTGTCAGAGATTGACAAAAGGCCATACAGCTGATAGAATAGCTGTGTAATGAGGGAGTAGTTTACACGCATCAGCCGATGCGTGCGCCAAGTCAACATACATGGCCAAAATGGTCTGGCTTGCCCTGATAAACGAGACTCATGCCTGGTTTGCTACCAACGCATGAGTCTTGTTTTTTTTTGTCTATATTTTATAAGGAGGATCTATATGAGATTCTATCTGGAAAACAAGGATTCCGTCCTACAGAAGTGCAAAAGCACATCGAAAGGCCTTTCCTCGGAGGAAGCCGCCGCACGGCTGGAACGAAACGGAAAAAATAAGCTGGCAGAGGAAAACCGTGTGCCATTGTGGAAGCGGCTGTTGGCACAGCTGAGTGACCCGATGACCATTATTCTGCTTGTCGCAGCAATCCTATCCGGCGTGACAGCCGCTTATTCGGGCGAATCCTACGCGGATGTATTCATTATTCTGTTTGTCGTAATTGTCAACGCTATATTGGGTGTATTACAGGAAAGCAAAGCGGAAAAAGCGATGGAAGCGCTGAAAAAGATGACTGCGGCGACCTCCAAAGTTTACAGAAACGGAGAAATCACATCTGTAAAGAGCGAAGACCTTGCCGTTGGCGATGTGGTCCTTCTGGAGGCCGGCGACTCTGTCCCCGCCGACTGCCGTGTTCTGGAAAGCGTCAGCATGAAGGCAGAGGAGTCTTCCCTGACCGGCGAATCAGTGCCGGTTGAAAAAGCGACGGACGCGCTTCCTTTAAACGGTCAAAAAGACATTTCGCTTGGCGACCGGACCAATATGGTCTTTATGGGTAGCACCATCGTCTACGGACGCGGCAAAGCGGTAGTCACCGCCGTTGGCATGGACACAGAAATGGGCAAAATTGCCTCGGTCCTTGTCAACGCCAAGCATAACCTGACGCCGCTGCAGATTAAGATGAAGCAGCTCAGCAAAATCCTGACATGGCTGGTTATCGGTATCTGTGCCGTGATTTTCGTTTTCAGCCTGATACGTTCCGGAAACTTCAGCGAAAAATCTATCATTAACGTCTTTATGATTGCGATTAGCCTGGCTGTTGCTGCCATTCCGGAAGGTCTGGCCGCTGTGGTCACCATTGTGCTTTCCATCGGCGTTTCTAATATGTCAAAACGCAATGCCATTATCCGCCGCTTAACCGCTGTGGAAACACTGGGCTGCGCGCAGGTCATCTGCACGGATAAAACCGGAACGCTTACCCAAAACCGCATGACCGTTGTGGACCATTTTACGGACAGTGAAAGTGTGCTTGCTACGGCGCTGGCACTGTGCAGTGACTCCCGCCTTGGTCACGATGGAAAAGCCGTAGGTGAACCGACAGAAAATGCGCTGGTCAACTACGCGACCTCTCTCGGCCTGAAAAAGAATGAACTGGAAGAAAGCGCACCGCGTGTAGGTGAAATTCCGTTTGACTCTGGCAGAAAAATGATGTCTACCGTACACCCCACGCAGGAAGGCTTCATTCAGTATACAAAAGGTGCACCGGACGTTATTTTGAAACACTGCACCTGTGTTTACAAAGGCGGCCGTGAAATTCCCCTGACACCGGAAATGCGCAGCCAGATTCTAGGCGAAAATAAGCGCATGGCAGATAAGGCGCTGCGTGTGCTAGGTTCGGCATTCCGCAGGTATAGCACCAAACCAAGTTCTTACAAATCCAGTGATATGGAAGAAAAGCTTACTTTTATTGGCCTTGTCGGTATGATTGACCCTGTCCGTCCAGAAGTGGAAGCTGCTGTAAACGAATGCCGGGGCGCTGGCATCCGTGTTAACATGATTACCGGTGACCACAAGGACACCGCCGCGGCGATTGCCTCTCAGCTGGGCATTTTGAAGGACCCTTCCCAGGCCATTACCGGTGCTGAACTGGACGACCTAAGTGATGAAAAGCTGGAAAAGAACGTTGATAAATATACGGTATTCGCACGAGTTCAGCCGGAACATAAAGTTCGTATTGTCAACGCATGGAAAAAACGCGGCATGATTACCGCCATGACCGGTGACGGCGTCAATGATGCGCCCGCTATTAAGAGCGCCGACATCGGCGTTGGTATGGGCATCACCGGCACGGACGTAACTAAAAACGTCGCGGATATGATTCTGGCAGACGACAACTTCGCAACTATTGTTTCTGCTGTAGAAGAAGGCCGCCGCGTTTACGATAATATCCGCAAAGCTATTCAGTTCCTATTAAGCTCCAACATAAGTGAAGTTATCTCCATCTTTGTAGCCACCATGATTGGCTTCACGATTTTGAAGCCTGCCCACCTTTTGTGGATTAACCTAATTACCGACTGCTTCCCCGCGCTGGCTCTTGGCTTGGAAAAGAAAGAGAATGGCTTAATGAGCCGCAGTCCGCGGAACCCCAAAGAAGGATTTTTCGCGCGCGGTATGGGCGCCGACCTGATTTATCAGGGCGTTTTAATTTCCATTGTGACACTGGTGTCTTACTTTGTCGGCCATTTTATGGAACACGGTGTATGGGAGATTGCGGAAAGCCCGGACGGTATGACCATGGCGTTCCTGACACTGTCTATGGCTGAAATTTTCCACTCCTTTAATATGCGCTCGCAGCGCAACTCTATTTTCAGCCTGCACTGTCAGAACAAAGCCCTGCTTGGAGCTATGCTTGGCTCCCTGGTACTGACTTCCGTTGTTATCTTTGTTCCGCCGTTGGCAAACGCTTTTGGCTTCATGAAAATTTCCGCCGAAGAATACTTCACAGCTATGCTGCTGGCGTTCTCGGTCATTCCGGTTGTTGAAATCGTAAAGTTTTTCCAGCGGAAACTGGAACGCCGCAGATAAGCGCTCTTTCCGCATAAAGACACTTAAATGCTCTCTGTTTACAGGCTGTCCTGTAGCAGGGAGCATTTTTGCTGGCCCCGGCCGTGTCACCAAAAGCGCTGCAGTAACTTGCTGCCGTCCAACCGTACCTGCTATAATAGAAGTAAAAACATAACAGAAAGGAAGCTATATTATGGATAACCGCACTCGCCGTGACCTTGGGCTCGCTTATATAGCTGACAACGCCGTACAGAACGAAATGAAAGCAACTCAAAAACTGCTTTATGCCTTCAATCACACGGACGCAGAACAGACCGACCAGCTAACATCTCTGGCCTATCGAATCATCGGGAAAGCCGGAAAAGGGCTGTACATTATTCCGCCTTTTCACTGTGATTATGGAACACACATTTCCGTCGGGAGTCACCTATTTATTAACTACAACTGCACTATCCTGGACGTGGCAAGTGTTGAAATAGGGAATCACGTTCTTTTGGCCCCAAACGTTGCCATTTATACGGCCGGCCACCCCATTCACCCGGCGGCCCGCCGCTCCCAGTACGAATACGGCATACCTGTAAAAATTGGGGATGATGTGTGGATTGGCGGCAGTGCTGTTGTTCTGCCCGGCGTCACCATTGGGAGCGGAAGCGTTATCGGTGCCGGCAGTGTTGTTACCCATGACATTCCCGACAATGTTGTGGCCGCGGGAAATCCGTGCCGCGTCCTGCGCCCCATTACAGAAGACGATAAAAGATTTTACTATCGGGACAAAAAATTCGACCCGGAAGCATGGGCAGCTGTCTGCCCCGAATAAATCTTTATGCCTTTGCGGGCAACTATGCGGTATATTGGAAAATAAGCGGTCAACTTTTATGCAGATGCATGAAGCCATCATCTTTCCTTGACGCGACCTGTCAGATATGCCATAATGTTCTTTAGATTTTCTCAGGATTTCCGTGTCCTGCCTATCCTATATATAGGTGGGAAATCCTGTCAGGCTATAGCTATCTTCATAGAAGAGGAAGAATGAATCAAGTATTATGAAAAAACAAATAAAGCACATTTTGCCTGTCTTTCTTGCGGCGGCAGCCGCCCTGTTGATTGTCATCATTGTGCCGGCATCGGTTTCCGCCGCCTACAAAAGCGCGCAGAAGCAAAGCGCCTCGGACCGCGCGGCGGCCGCTGGTGCGGCACATCTGGAGCAGATGGAAAAGGCGAGCACTTCCGCTGTGGAAGCAAAGGTTTCGGCCATGCGGGAGCAGGAAACGATGGCAAAAATCGCGTCTGGGAAAGGTTCCATTTGGGACCAGTTTCAGGACTATGCGATTTTGGGTGACTCCCGTGCATCTGCATTTTATGAAAATGGATTGCTGGAAAAAGGACGTGTCCTCGCAAAAATCGGCTCTCAAATTACAGATGTAAAAAATCAGGTTACTGCGCTAAAAGCGCTCAACCCGTCCCGCATTTTTCTGATGTATGGTTTAAATGATATCGAATCCGGTGACTGGAACAACATACAGGCCTATACGGAAGAGCTTGGTCAAACTGTATCTATTTTAAAGCAGCTTTGCCCGCGCGCAACGGTTTATGTAAACTCTATTCTGCCGGTGCAGTCCCCTGCCTATCAGGAGTCAACATCTTATTACCGCCTAGCGGAATATAACACAGCCATCAAAGCATACTGCAAAAAGAATTCCATTTCTTATATTGATGCAACCGCTGTCTGTGAAGCGCACACTGACCTGTTTGAACCGGACGGCATTCACTATAAAGAAACATTTTACCCCTTCTGGGCCAACACCATTTTATCTGAGGTTTATAATCATGAAAAAGACTGAACGCTTTCTGATTCCTGCAGCGATGGCCGTATGTGTCGCTGTTCTTCTGCTATTTATAGGTTTCCTGCAAAAATCGGGAAAAATCAGCAAAGCGGATATAAAGACTGTTTCGCACGCCGTTACCTCGGTTACGGATATGTCCCAGATGGAAGAGGGCGACAACAGCATGGTAAAGCGGCTGTATGGTCTAGAACCCGGGAAATACAACGGGACTGTGCTTTATTACCCGACTTCCGCCGCCACTGCCAATGAAATTTTAATTGTAAAGTTGACGGACATCAAACAGCAGGATGAAGTAAAGGCCGCTGTGGAAGCACGGCTGGCCGTGCAGAAAAAGAATTTTAACGGCTATGGTGTCGGACAATATGAAATGCTGCAAAACAGCGTTACAGATATTTCCGGAAACTATGTCTTGTTCGCAGCAACCAAAAACGCAAAAGCGGCGGACGCTGCTTTTCAGAAAACACTCTAATGGGGGCAGAAGCAATGACATTTAGCAGTCTTATTTTCCTTTTTGCTTTCTTCCCCATCAGCCTTCTGCTGTACTATTTGGTACCGCAGAAAGCAAAGAACACGGCCCTCGTTGTAATCAGCCTACTTTTTTACGCCTGGGGCATGCCAAAATACATGGTGCTCCTTGCTTTCAGCATCTTTTTTAACTATTTTGCCGGCCTTGGCATTGCCCGCAGCAAAGCAGCGGACAAACGACACGCGGCACTGACCTATATGGTTATAGCCACTGTAGTGAATCTGCTGCTGCTCGGCTTCTTTAAATATGACGGATTTCTAATTGAAAACATCAATCATCTTTTTCATCTGTCCCTCACCTATACGCCGCTGCCGCTGCCGATTGGCATTTCTTTTTATACATTCCAGGCGCTCTCTTATCTTTTTGACATTTACATGGAAAAAGCACCTGTACAGGAAAATTTCATCAATTTTGCGGTTTATGTCAGCTTTTTCCCGAAAATCACCTCCGGACCGATTGTGCAGTACCATGACATGGTGGACCAGCTGACTCACCGCAGCTGTGACCTTGTAAAGTTCGGTGAAGGCGCCAAACTCTTTATTATCGGCCTTGGCAAAAAAGTGCTTTTGGCCGACGGCCTAAACACAACCTTTACTGCGGTTTCAGCTCTGCCGGCAAACGGTATTTCCACACTGACAGCCTGGGTGGGCTGCATTACTTACACACTGGTCATTTATTTTGATTTCAGCGGATATTCCGACATGGCGATTGGCCTTGCGAAAATGTTCGGCTTTGACTTTGCCAAAAACTTTGATTACCCTTATATTTCTGAAAGCGTTACAGAATACTGGAGGAGATGGCACATCTCCCTTGGACGGTGGTTCCGCGACTATGTCTATATTCCACTGGGCGGCAACCGGAACGGCCTTGCCAAAAATATCCGGAATATCATCATTGTCTGGCTGCTGACCGGCCTGTGGCATGGCGCCGCCTGGAACTTCATTTTCTGGGGCGGTTTCTACGGTGCGCTGCTGCTTCTTGAAAAATTTGTTCTGAAAGATTTTTTGCCCAAGATACCTGCGGCTGTAAAGCACATATTCACCATGCTGATGGTAATGATTGGCTGGGTCTTTTTCTTCTCGCCCACCCTCCCCTCTGGTCTGCTCTGGGTTGGAAGAATGTTCGGCATCGGTGCCCCCGCCGCAGCGGACGCGGCCGGCCGCTATTATCTTACACAAAGTCTGGCATTGATTATCATTGGTGCCTTCGGTGCCACGCCGGCCGCCGCACGAATCGGCCGCGGCATTTCCGCCATGGCACGCGGAAAGTACCGGCTGGCATTGCGAATTGTCAGCTGCTGTTTGATTTTGGTCCTGTCCATGGCCTATATGGTCAATTCAACCTACAGCACATTCCTTTACTTCAAATTCTGACAGGAGGCTATAAAAATGATTGATAGTGATACAGAAGCCTCCGGGAAGGAGACCATTGAAACACGGCGTCGGGCAACGCAGAAAAAGCGCGCACTGCTGCAGAAACGTCTGTCCATTTTAACCGGAATGACACTGCTTGTGGTGGTTTTGCTGACAGTAATCATAAACCTTGTAGTGCCTGATAAAAGCTTTTCCGTAAACGAAAACAGGAATCTGGCAGAATGGCCGAAGTTTTCCGTACAGAGCCTATTAGACGGCAGCTATACCACCGGGCTGCAGTCCTACGTTTCAGACCAGTTCTTCGGCAGGGATGGCTGGATTACATTCAAACTGAAGCAGGACCGGATAAAAGGTGTACAGGAATCCAACGGCGTATACCTCGGAAAAGACGGCTATCTGATGGAAAAGCCGGCGGAACCGGATAACAGCGCGGTGCAGAAAAGCATAGATGCTATCAATTCTTTTGCCGAAAAATACAACAGCGTTCATATGCACATGACAGTTGTGCCCAATGCCGCCTGCGTTTTATCCGACAAACTGCCAAAAAACGCACCAGTACGGGACCAAAAAGCGGACCTCGCAAACATCAAGGCACACCTGAATCAGCAGGTTTCTTTTACCGATGTGACCAGTGCCCTCTCCGCACACAAGAAGGAAAATATTTATTACCACACCGACCACCATTGGACCAGCCTAGGTGCAAGTTATGCGTTTCACGCCATGGCAGGCGGCCTCGGCATACAAAATCCACCGAAAAAATGCGACATCTACACGGTTACCAACCGTTTTGAGGGCACCATGGCTTCCAAAAGCGGCTGTTACGATTATCAGGACAGCATCGAGGTGTACATACCTAAAAACAGTGAAAACAGCTACTATGTAACCTATGAGGACAGCCATAAAAAAAGCGCCTCCCTTTACCAAAGCGCGGCGCTGAAAGCAAAAGACAAATACACGGTATTTCTGGGCGGTAACCACCCGCTTGTGACCATTCACACTACCAACAACAACCGCAAATGCCTACTGTTGTTTAAGGATTCCTATGCCAACTGCTTCGTGCAGTTCCTAACTCCCTACTATGAGGAAATCATTTTGGTAGACCCGCGGTATTACTACGAAAACGTCGGAAAAATCATGTCCGGCGAAAATGTTACCGATGTTCTGTTCCTCTACAATCTGAATACATTTGCTGCGGACACCGACCTTGCAGATGTGCTTTCCTCCGCAAAGATAACAGCAAAATAAAATGTGCTATATAGCAAAAGCCGTTCCCTTCTGTATAGGGAGCGGCTTTTGTGCATTGAAGAAGCAATATTTGATTTATTCCACGGCGCCCATTTCCATGGCCTCTTCTTCAGCGGCATCACGAAGTTTATCCAGCTTTACGTTGCGGGCATACAGAACCAGGTCAATACAGACCATAGCAATATCCGCAAGGTAGAACCATACAGAATAGGCTAACTGACCGCCTTGTGCCCATGTCCACAACTTGCTGAACAAGCCAAATCCATAGCCGGTGACCACCAAAATCTCGAACAAAACGCTTTTGCCTTTTGCAGTACGGGAATGTACCGACTTGGCAATGTTAAACGGCCAGGATACCCCAAACGTACAAAGCATCGCAATTTCACAGATTTGCACAACGTCAATCATTCATTTACGCTCCTTTTGCTACAAAGATGACTCTCTGCTACCCATTTGCATTTCTCTGTACTTTTTATTATACTAAGCACAGCGCAGTCTGTAAAAACTATATTTGCTATTGCTTCTATATGATATTGATATGGATAGGACGGAAATGCTTATGGAAATCACTTATGATTATTACCGCATTTTTTACTACGCGGCACAATACCACAGCTTTACCAGAGCGGCGCGGGCTATGCACAACAGTCAGCCAAACATCACACGCTGCATGAACGCGTTGGAGCAGCAGCTGGGGTGCACCCTGTTTGTTCGTTCCAACAAGGGAACAAAGCTGACGCCGGAGGGGCGTCGGTTGTACGCGCACGTTTCCATTGCTTATGAGCAGCTCCTCGCCGGACAGCAGGAGCTGGCGGGTGAACACAGCATGAAGCACGGGCTTGTTTCCATCGCCGCCAGTGAAACAGCACTGCACCTGCTTTTACTGAAACAGCTGCAGCGGTTTCACCGGCAGTATCCGGGCATTCGTCTGCGTATTTCCAATCACTCTACGCCGCAGGCTGTCGCCGCCCTGCAGAATGGGCTGGCGGACTTTGCGGTTGTGACAACTCCAGCTGATGTGCGAAAGCCGCTGAACGAAGGCATTCTCTATTCTTTTCGGGAAGTTCTCATCGGCGGACCGCAGTATGCCGAACTGGCAAAAAAGCCCCACTCCCTGCGAGACCTGCTGGATTGCCCGTTCATTTGCCTGGGAGAAGGCACCGGCACCCGTGAACTGTACCGGCACTGGTTCGCAGAGTACGGCCTTCCTCTACAGGCAGATGTAGAAGCCGCGACAATGGACCAAGTACTGCCGATGGTGCAGTACGACCTCGGCATTGGCTTCTATCCGGCGGAGCTAGCCGAGCCGGAAATCGCACAGAAACGCATTGTACAAATTCCGCTGACGGAACCGGTTCCTACCCGTTCGGTCTGCTTAATTGAAGATACTGCCCGACCGCTGAGCATGGCGGCAAAGGCACTGAAACAAATGCTGCCGGAAGAACACTGACCCTATCAAAAAAGAAGCGTTTCTATGAAATGGATGATTGCAGCGGATATTCACGGTTCGGCGCTGTACATGAACTGTTACCTATTGTTTTCTATCTTCTGTGTATTGTAATCAGTACAGATTCTTGTATAATATAATGCAATTAAAGAAAATAATGGAGGATAGAGCTATGGAAAACCGGTATGAGCTGAACAAAGACCTTGCACAGATGCTGAAGGGCGGCGTCATTATGGACGTTACATCCCCGGAACAGGCCAAAATTGCGGAACAGGCTGGTGCCTGTGCGGTGATGGCGCTGGAACGCATTCCTGCCGATATTCGGGCCGCCGGCGGTGTTTCCCGTATGAGTGACCCCAAAATGATTCGCAGCATTCAGCAGGCTGTGTCCATTCCTGTGATGGCCAAAGTGCGTATTGGGCACTTTGTAGAAGCCCAAATTTTGCAGGCAATTGAAATAGACTTCATCGATGAAAGTGAAGTGCTCTCCCCTGCCGATGATGTCTATCATATCGACAAAACAAAGTTTCAAGTCCCCTTTGTCTGCGGCGCAAAGGACCTCGGTGAAGCACTGCGGCGCATTGCGGAAGGTGCTTCCATGATTCGCACCAAAGGGGAACCCGGCACGGGAGATGTTGTACAGGCCGTGCGGCATATGCGGAAAATGAACAGTGAAATTCGCCGCATTCAAAGTATGCGGGAAGATGAACTGTACGAGGCCGCCAAACAGCTGGAGGTCCCCTACCGTATGGTACGCTCGGTACACGATAACGGCCGTCTGCCTGTTGTCAACTTTGCGGCCGGCGGCATTGCAACTCCGGCGGACGCCGCGCTGATGATGCAGCTGGGCGCTGAAGGCGTATTTGTCGGTTCCGGCATTTTTAAATCCGGCAACCCTGCCAAACGTGCTTCTGCTATCGTAAAAGCTGTGACAAATTACAAGGACCCCAAAATGCTCGCTGAACTTTCCACGGACTTGGGTGAAGCAATGGTCGGCATTAACGCAGATGAAATTGCGCTGTTAATGGCGGAACGCGGCAAATAAGGAGGCACTGTAAAAATGAAAATAGGTGTTTTTGCACTGCAGGGTGCTTTTGCGGAACACAGTGCCATGCTGCACCGTCTGGGTGTGGAAAGCCGTGAAATTCGTCAGCGTGCAGATATGAACGATTCTTTTGATGGGTTTATTCTTCCCGGCGGTGAAAGCACAGTCATGCGTAAACTGCTGCTGGAACTCGGTCTGCAACAGCCGCTTTCAGAACAGCTTGACCACGGTGTACCGATTTTCGGAACCTGTGCCGGTCTGCTGCTGCTTGCAAAGCAGGTGGAAAATGGACCCACCTGTCTTTCCCGAATGGACATTGCGGCAAAGCGGAATGCCTATGGGCGGCAGTTGGGCAGCTTCACAACTGTAGCACCGTTCGCTGGCATTGACAGCATCCCAATGACGTTTATCCGTGCGCCCTATATTTCCCGCACCTTTGGTGCCGCCCAGCCGTTGGCCGAAGTAAACGGCAAAATCGTTGCCGCACAGCAGGGAAATATGCTGGTCACCGCGTTCCACCCGGAATTAACCGCGGATACACGTGTGCACGCATATTTTCTGGACATGGTCAGACGGGCCGCACAAAAAGCCTCCTAAAATAAAATTCTCTCCATGTAAAAGGCCGCGCCTTACCATTGCTGTGGATAAAAAATCCGAGGACTTCTTTGAATAAAATTTTCCATATGCATTTGGCATGATAAAAAGCTGAAATCCCTTGAAATCTCCGGGATTTCGGCTTTAACTATAATATATGCTCAGTTTGCACAAATAGGCCGATTTCATCATAATAGTGCAAAGTGCGAACCGAAACACCTGTCAGCTTTGCAACCTCGTTTATTTTCAATTCCAACTGTCCCCATCTTTTTACATCTCTCGTGTTATGTTCAAACCATCATCATACTTTACACTATTACGTAACGTAACAGTCAATAGTTTTAGAGAAAGTTTTAAAAATAAAGAAAGAGTCTGCTTCGGGATAATATAAAAATGACAGATAATCCGAGGACTACCTGTCATTTGAAATAAACTATATTAAATTATAAGTCTCCTGCTGTGATTCCCACTCGGTGTTTGAAAATCCAATCTGATTCCAAACAATTGATATATATAATTTTTTGTGCTCATATAAACCTTTTGTACTTTTACAAATAACGATTATCAGAAAAATGCACTTAATATGTACTTCACAACTGGAACGATAGACTGGACCAACTGTCTATGGATACCCAAACAGATATCATGCTCCTGTTTCGGCAATTTTCAGTTCCTGGAGTACTTGCTCCTTTATTTGATAATACTCATCAATCTGTTGCTGGCTGGAAGCAAATAGGGACTCTCCAGCCAGTGTCTGCAGATTCGGACTTTTGGCATCCTTGTCACTTGATAAAAAAGTCTTTTTTGCACTTCCAAGTAAGAAGCAGCCTGCAGGACTGTTTGTAACAGGATAATATTGTCTTTGTTGAAAATCATTCAGTTTTCTTGCCTTATCAAAAGGTAATTTTTTAAGCAACACAAGATATTCCGAATTTTTTTGCAATGGAATCCACATTGGCATATTACAATTTAAAAAATTTCGTTTTTTGAAAGACGGACATACTTTCTGTTAAAATAATATTCTGCCCTTCCTTTTGTATGTTGCCCTTATAAATTTTTTGCACATGAATGGTTGAATATAAGCCGTTATCCCGAACCAGTCGTTCTCCATTGAATTGAACTCGTGCAATTAAATCAGCCTGCTTTACTAAATCGTTCGTATTTTTCACACCTGCATCTTTAAAAACTGTTTCCCAACTTTTTTCTGTAACCGGCAAATAAAGATAAGAAGAAATTTCATTTTTCACACTGTCCGTATAGGAAAAACGAATGATTCCCGCAAAGACGACGCAAGCCAAGCATAGAGCCGCAGGTATCAGATACCATTTCCACTTCATTCCTGCAGTTCGCCTTCTTCCAATTTGCCATCTGTCATTTTATAGTACTGGTCGCACATCTGTTTAAGATCTTCCCTATTATGGCTTGCAATCAAAATAGTTGCCCCGCGTTTCTGTTCCTCACGAATCAAATGTCGCACGGCTTCCACTGCTTCTTCGTCCAAAGCATTTGTTGGTTCATCCAGAATAATTAGCTCTGGTTTTTCCATTACCACTTGCGCAATTGCAAGACGCTGTTTCATACCGAGCGAGTATTTTTTATAGGTGCGCTTGTCCTCCGGGTTCAATCCTACACGGCGAATGCTTTCTTTAATCTCCTCATCTGAAATAATGTGGCGGATGGACGCCAGCACCTGCAAATTTTCAAAACCTGTGTAATAAGGCCAAAATCCAACATTCTCTATAATTAGTCCCATACTTTCAGGAAACGAGATTTCTTTTCCTAATTCTTTTCCAAACACCTTAACACTGCCTTCTGTTGGATGAATTAAACCGGAAACTGCACGAAACAGCATGGATTTTCCAGAGCCATTGTGACCGTAAAATTCGTAGCTTCCTCCTGTCTCCAGCGTTAAGTTAATATTGGATAATACTGTTTGGCCTTTTATTGTTTTTGACATATTCTGAATCTCAATCGCGGTCATGCAGATTCCCCTTTCACGAGTTCGATTAGGTCTTTTTTCTGTAAAATAACAGCTGATAGGACATAAGAAACAACAAACAAAACTGCCATCCATATCATAGAAAAAGCAGTGGTAAATCCCTTGAGTGGCTTATCCCAAAGATTTGCAAGCGGGCTGTCGCTGTGCCAGATATACATCTGGCTACTGGGCGGCAGTAATGAAAGAATTAAATTAATTTGTGAACTCTTATTATAAAATAATACTCCCAGTGCCAAACTGGCAGCATAAAAAATTAGAAGCAGTAAAAAAGATTTGCTTCTGCCAATCGACAACGAAGCAAAATTCTGAACAAACAGCATAAAAAACATCGACACCGTTTGAAATAAGAACAGCCGTCCATATATACTCATACTTTCCGAAGATAGAGTGAATCCACCCACCGTTCCAAAAAGAAAACTGAGGACAAAAATCAGCAACCATAAAACAACAACTTTCATTAAAAGTTCCACTGCTTTTTTCAGCAACCAACGTTGCTTGCTGCCAACCCTTGTAAAAACATACACAAAGTTAATCTCGTAATCTGCCAAAAACACGCCTGAAAAGATATAAAAGACAACAATTTCCGGGACAATTTGCAACAAAACCTGTGATATATCTGTACCATAAACAACGATACCCATAAAATTCTGTATAAAATACTGTTCCATATGGCTGTCCTGCACCGTGGATAAATTGCGAACCATAATAAATAAAAACAGAGCCGCAGCTGCCAAACACTCTAAAAAATCACGTAAATATTTCTTTCGGCGCATACTAGGATACCTCTTTTTTCAGGCTGTCCACATGGTCAGACATTACCGGAAGTAATAGAAATAGCCCCACCGTCAAACCAACCAGCAACAACAACTCTGGCAGAAAGTCATCCATAAAAGGTGGTGCAACACAAATAGTTTTCAAAAAGAATTTGAGGTCTATAAGTGCTTTTGTAGATGAAACCACATAATCCAACAACACGAATGCATACACTACTGCAGCACCTAATACACTATTTCTTCCAATAAAAGTAATCGCGCAAAATAGAATATCCATCAAAAGAAAAGTCAACACTTGCAGGATAAATCCCTGCAGTAAAAAGGTTCTCTGTCCCCGCATACCGCTCCACTGGCCTGCAACTGCCAGTCGAAGGAAAAGCAACAGATACAGATAAATTACATAAGCAGCGCTTTCCAACAGCATCACTTTCAACCACTGGCACCAAAACTTCTGATTGCTTCCAAATCGGACACGCACAGCAGAATTCAGGAAAAAGTCTTGACTAAAAAGCAGGCAGAGAATAAAAAATGGAACCTCAATAAATGCAACGCTCCACATTCCAAAAACAGATTCATAAGTAGCGTCGAAGAAAACAAATTTTCCTTCGTCCCAAGTTGCTGCATTTAATAAATCAGGGAATAAAGGAATAAGGAAAAATAGAGCGGCAAAAGTACTACGATAGCCCACAACTTTCGCTCACGAATTCGCAGTTCTAGATATTTTTTTATCATAACGACTCATCCTTCTGAAAGCGCTTGTACAACACCACAAGTAGTGCACAAATTCCAGCAAGCACCGCCGCAACAATTGGAAACAGCATAATGTTGCCACTTGCAAATAAAGCATAACTGGGATCCATTTTAAAGTTGAACTTCCCAATCAGGAAACCCACAACCATCCACACAATTCCCGGCAAAGTCAGCACTAAAAAGCGACTTTTGCGTAAAAATAAGGATAGAGCAAATGCAACGACTCCAAACAAGCCAGATGTTAATGCTGGAACGAGGCAATACAAAAAATTATTTAGATATTATTTAGATACGGATGGTTTAGCTGAAATGCGGTAAAGCTGCCACCAATTGTATTGCCAAACATATGGCTGTAATTGTCTATATATGGTCTGTCCGCAATCATATATGGTGTACTAGCAGGGCAGCAAATCAACAAAACGACCTGCTCCAAAACCAGTGGAATCAGCACAATTAGAAATGCACCTAAAAAAGAAGTCAGCAGATTGCCAAGATAATAATTTTGCTTTCCTACCCTTGGAATCACCACATTGGCAACGCCGCTCTTTCGGTCATCAAAGCTGTGATATGCATAGGCTAATGCAGCAAGGAAAGGCATTGCCATTCTCACAAAGACTTGATTCATAATTGAATTGGGAAATGTATTTCCCCCATAACTATCGCCCCAATAAAAACCAGTCCCATTCGGTCCCCAGTAAACATAAGCTGGATTTAAATATGTAACATCGGTTTTATAAAATGAAAATAGACAAAAGAAAAGCACACCAAAAATAAGTGCGAAAGACAGCAACAATGCAAAATAAAATTCCTCCCATAAAAGCGCATTTATAAGCATAAAGAGAGGAATTGCCTGTAAGCAATTTCTCTCTTCCAAGCTACTACATTAAATTAACCGAAATCACACGTTCCGGATAATGGAGTGTTAGATTTTTAACACAGGGATAGTTATAATGAGCATGCCCCGATCCTTTTCCCATTGTAAATGTATCTACTACACGTTCATTGCAAACAAGTTGATATATATCCAAATATATTTTTTTGTTCCAATCAAGCTTGTCATTCAAATACGCATCTGAAACTGCACCAACCCCTTTTTCATAATGCCCGCTAACCGGTGCAATAACCAAAGTGTTTGGTGTCCGCCATTCTTTCAGTTCACAGTTTGTCCAACCGTCACTTCCCGCAAAAGCAGGAGCAGCGTACACCGCCAATTAAAAAGAGAAGTCCCGTATTGGTAGATTCTTTTTTTCTCTTCTGTACGGAACGTTTTCGGAGCAAGTTCATCCGCAAGTCTTTCATTCCATGCTTTCAACGCATCTTTCTACCATTGTTCTTTAATATTATACCACCAATTTTTCCATTTCAAGCCAGATTGTAATAATTGGTAGATTTTTTGCTGGATAATCCGAAAAAGGCACTAAAAATCCAAATGTATCCTGTCCAGGTAAGAAATAAATCTCCATGATATATTTATCGACGACCATCTGCACATTTTTCAATCCAACGCCATGCCGAAGCTTATTTGCTTTTTCTGTGATAAATCACCGACCGCTATAATTGCGTCAATGGCGTATGCTTTGGATGATATAAAAGATAAGGCAAAGTAGTACAAGAAGAGCAAACCGGCTTAAAATATCCGTCTGTGAAAACAATTGCTTTTCCAAATTGCTACGTACAAGATTGACCATAACAAATAAGATTAGTCTAACAAACAGAATCAGTAAAACCCACTCTTTTTCCAATTGACAGCTATACTGGACTTTTTTAATGGCAAAGCTGAACAGCAATACCGTTGCAACCTGCTTTTCTAATTTCAGTATTCATGCTCCAAATAATTTTATATGCATGGCTTTCTGGTACATTAAGCATTTTTGAAAGTTCCGCTGCAATCATGATAAATCTATTAAAACTTTATTAGAAAAATGGGAGTTTGAAAAAGAAGCATCTGTTTATCTTGATACATCATGGCACCACTGTTAAGTTGTAATTTGCTATTAAGTGTACTCAAAATGCACTCACAAACAAAAAAGAACCCCAAAAGCCTAGAAAGAACAAGGCTTTTGGGGTTTCGTTTTGTTATTCCCACTCGATTGTGGCCGGAGGTTTACTGGTAATGTCATAAACCACCCGGTTAATGCCTTTTACTTCATTGATAATACGGTCGGAGGTACGCTCCAGCACAGGATATGGAATACGTGCCCAGTCCGCAGTCATAAAATCGCTGGTCGTAACACCGCGCAGTGCAATCGTATAATCATACGTACGTCCGTCACCCATAACGCCAACACTGCGCATATTAGTAAGCACTGCAAAATACTGGCTAATTTTTTTAGACAGCCCCGCTTTCGCTACCTCTTCACGGAAAATAGCATCCGCTTCCTGCAGAACTGCAATTTTTTCAGCGGTGATTTCCCCGAGAATACGAATGCCGAGTCCTGGGCCCGGGAACGGCTGCCGCCAGACTAAGTTTTCCGGAATGCCCAGCTGTGTGCCGACTTCCCGTACTTCATCCTTAAACAAGTTCCGCAGCGGCTCAATAATGCCTTCAAAGCCAATATCTTTCGGCAGACCGCCGACATTGTGGTGGCTTTTGATAACCGCCGCATCCCCGGTGCCGCTTTCAACAACGTCCGGATAAATGGTGCCCTGACAGAGAAACTCAATCTTTCCCAATTTACGGGATTCCATCTCAAAGGTACGGATAAAACCCTCACCAATAATTTTGCGTTTCTTTTCTGGGTCCGTTACGCCCTTCAGTTTCTCTAAAAACTGCGGGCCGGCATTGACACGAATCAGGTTCATATCAAACTGTTTCCGGAAAACAGTTTCCACCTGGTCACCCTCATCTTTGCGCAGCATACCATGGTCCACAAAAATACAGGTTAAGTTTTTGCCGATTGCTTTATGCATCAGTACCGCCGCAACGGAACTGTCTACGCCGCCGGAAAGCGCACAGAGCACTTTCTTGCTGCCGACCTTCTCACGAATATCTGCAACAGTCTGCTCAATAAAGGAAGACATAATCCAGTCCCCGCTGCAATCGCATACCTGAAACAGAAAATTGCGCAGAATCTGCTGACCATATTCAGTATGCTCCACTTCCGGATGGAACTGCACAGCATACAGTTTTTCTGAACGATTTTCCATGGCCGCAATCGGGCAGGTCTTTGTGGAAGCGATGGTCTCAAAGCCTTCCGGCACCTCGCTGATGTGGTCTGTGTGACTCATCCAACAAACCGAAGTTTCCGGCACTTCCTGCATCAGCGGGCTCTGCAGATTTTTAACCTGAAACGGCGTTTTTCCATATTCACGCACTTCGCTGCTGCTGACTTTACCGTTTAAAGTATAAGCCATTAACTGAGCACCATAGCAAATACCCAATACCGGAACGCCCATTTCGAAAAGCGCTTTGTCACAGTGCGGGGATTTTTCATCATACACGGACTTTGGTCCGCCAGTTAAAATAATCCCTTTATAATGCTTTTTAGCAAGTTCGGTAACAGGTGTCTTATAACTTTTAATTTCACAGTAAACTTTACATTCACGCACACGGCGTGCAATGAGCTGGCAGTACTGGCCACCAAAATCCAGCACCAGTACGGCCTCATTCTTTACCATCCTGATAGCCCCTTTCTCTTTTGAAATAAAAGGGCGTCAGCACCCGGTTCTGCCCTGTGCTGACGCTTCGATTTTATAAAATTTAGCGGTAGATAATGTCATCGCGGCTGGGACCGTTGGAAATCATCTTAAAAGGCACACCGACCGCTTTTTCCGCAAACTCGATATACTTGCGGCAATTTTCCGGCAGGTCCTCATACTTCTTAATACCACGGATGTCACACTTCCAGCCGGGCAGCTTTTCGTAAATCGGCTTACAGTGTTTCAGCAGTGGTGTCGGCGGGAAGGATTCAATACGCTTGCCGTTCAGGTCATAGGCAACACACACCGGGATTTCGTCCAGATATCCCAGCACGTCCAGCACGGTAAAGGCAACTTGTGTGGCGCCCTGCGCACGGCAGCCATAACGGGTAGCCACAAGGTCCAGCCAGCCCATACGGCGCGGACGGCCAGTTGTTGCACCGAACTCTCCGCCGTCACCGCCGCGGTGACGCAGCTCGTCTGCTTCATCGCCAAAGACTTCACTGACAAACTCGCCGGCGCCAACCGCGCTGGAGTATGCCTTTACAACCGTGATGATATCCTGAATGGCATACGGCGGCAAACCGGCGCCAACCGCACCATAGCCCGCCAGCGTGGAGCTGGAGGTAACCATGGGGTAAATGCCCCAATCCGGGTCCTTCAAAGAGCCAAGCTGGCCTTCCAGCAGAATGGTCTTTCCACCCTGCAGCGCCTCATGCAGCAGTGAGAATGTATCCGCCACATAAGGCTCCAGCATTTCTCTGTACTGCATCAGCTGATTATAAACATCGTCCGCTTTCAGTTCCGGCTGATGATACAGCTCACGGAAAAGGACATTCTTAATCGACAGCACATGGTCAATCTTTTCACGAATGCTGGCTTCATCGTCAAAAAGTTCCGCTACCTGAAAACCAATTTTCGCATATTTATCCGAATAGAAAGGCGCAATGCCGCTTTTGGTAGAGCCAAAAGACTTTCCCGCCAGACGCGCCTCTTCAAAGGTGTCCTGCTGAATATGATACGGCATGACAACCTGCGCGCGGTCAGAAACGACCACGTGCGGTTTTGGCACACCGCGGGACTCCAAACCGGCAATTTCCTGTACCAGTTTTTCCGGACTGAGCGCTACGCCATTGCCGATAACATTGGTGACGTGGTCATAAAAGACACCGGAAGGCAGCTGATGCAGTGCGAATTTTCCATACTGGTTAACAATCGTATGACCCGCATTGCAGCCACCCTGAAAGCGGACAACAAGATCTGCTTTCTCTGCTTCCACATCGGTGATTTTTCCTTTGCCCTCATCGCCCCAGTTTGCGCCAACAATAGCTTTTACCATAAGAGTACTCCTATCCAGCTGCGCCGCTGCAGCCACTTGACAAGTAACAGTATGGTCCTTTTCCTGAACACAGGGATCCGGCCTCTGTCACTGCTCCGTCCACGGCTTATTTAACGAAGCAGAACAGAATTTATTCTACCACATAAATCATCTTTCGTAAACCATTAAACCGTTATGGCCACCGCATCGTCCGGAAACTCCGCATACTGTGCCAGCACCGGCGCCACGGTTTCCTTCAAAAATTCTTCTGTCTGTTGCGGTGCACACCCCACATACTTTTCGGGTTTCACCACTTCCTGTAGCTGCTCCAGTGTGACACCAAAAATCGGGTCATCCGCAATGCGCTGCAGAAGGTCGTTTTCCCCGCCCTCTTCCTTGACAACCTTGCTGGCCGCCATGGAATGCTGCCGAATATGCTCATGCAGCTGCTGACGGTCGCCGCCGCGCTTGACAGCGTCCATCATGATATTTTCTGTTGCCATAAAGGGCAGTTCTCGCTGCAAATGCTGCATAATCACCTTTGGATATACGACCAGACCGTCCGCAACATTGCGGTACAGGTTCAAGATACCGTCCACTGCCAGGAATGCTTCCGGCACAGAAATTCGCTTGTTTGCGGAATCGTCCAATGTACGTTCAAACCACTGTGTGGAAGCCGTCATAGCCGGATTCAGTGCATCGGCAATGACATAGCGGGCAAGGGACGCAATACGTTCACTGCGCATAGGATTGCGTTTATAGGCCATCGCAGAAGAGCCAATCTGCTTTTTCTCGAACGGCTCTTCCACCTCTTTCAAATGCTGCAGCAGGCGAATGTCATTGCTGAACTTCGCCGCGCTTTGGGCAACACCAGAAAGGACATTCAGCACCTGACTGTCCAGTTTGCGGGAGTAGGTCTGACCAGAAACCGGGAAAACACCGGAGAAGCCCATCTTTTCCGCAATCTTGCAGTCCACCGCTTTTACCTTCTTATGGTCCCCGTCAAACAGCTCGAGAAAGCTTGCCTGTGTACCGGTGGTTCCCTTGCTGCCCAGCAGCTTTGCCTTACTCAGCTGGTAGCGCACATCTTCCAAGTCCATCAGAAGGTCCTGCATCCACAGTGTAGCGCGTTTGCCGACTGTAGTTGGCTGGGCCGGCTGAAAATGCGTAAATGCCAGTGTCGGTTGGTCCTTTTCCTTTTCAGCAAACTTCGCCAGCACCCGCAGCACGCTGACAATCTTCTTTTCAACCAGCTGCAATGCTTCCGTCATAATAATAATATCAGTATTATCGCCAACATAGCAGGAAGTGGCACCGAGGTGGATAATAGGCTCTGCCTTTGGGCACTGTACGCCAAACGCATAAACATGGCTCATAACGTCGTGACGGACTTCTTTTTCACGGGCTTCCGCAACGTCATAGTTAATATCGTCCCGGTGCGCTTTCATTTCATCGATCTGCTCCTGCGTAATGGAAAGGCCCAGTTCTTTTTCCGACTCAGCCAGCGCAATCCACAGCCGCCGCCAAGTACGGAATTTTTTGTCCGGGGAAAACAGATATTTCATTTCCTTGTCCGCATACCGCGCAGAAAGCGGCGATTCATACGTATCTTTCAAGTGCAGAGTTCCTCCTTTTACTTTACCCGCTGGATAGGCTTGGTATAATCATACATTTTATCCGCAACGGAAACATTCGGTATTGGCGCGGGGTAATGTCCGGTGAAGCAGGCGTCACAGAAGCCGCCCTCTACACCAAGCATAGGCGCAAGATTTTCCACACGCAGGTAGTCAATCGAGTCAGCACCGCTCATTTTGCCAATTTCCTCAACTGTATGCTGGCAGGCAATCAGGCAGTCCTTGTCCGGAATATCCGTGCCGTAATAGCAGGGCCACCGGAACGGCGGCGAGCTGATGCGCAGATGTACTTCTTTGGCACCCGCGTCCCGCAGGACACTGACCAAACGTGCACAGGTTGTCCCGCGCACAATGGAGTCATCCAACAACACCACACGCTTGCCACGGAAGGCGTGTGGAATCAGGTTCAGTTTCAGCCGAACACTCTTTTCACGCTCTCCCTGTGTTGGTTTAATGAACGTACGGCCAATGTAAGAATTCTTAACAATGCCCTTCTGGTAAGGAATTCCGCTGGTTTCCGCATAGCCAATCGCCGCATCAATACCGGATTCCGGCACACCGATGACTACATCAGCATCCACAGGTTTCTGCTTCCACAGCAGACAGCCCGCACGCTTGCGCGCTTCATAGACATTGATACCATCAATGACGCTGTCCGGCCGTGCAAAGTAAATGTACTCAAATACACACAGGGATTTGTGCCGTCCCGTCGGTTTCTGCACAACGTGCAAACCGTCCCGGTCCGCCATAACAACTTCACCTGGCTCAACGTCCCGCACAAAAGTCGCGCCGCAGGCGTCCAATGCGCAGGTTTCAGAGGCGAAAACGTAGGTCCTCTCCCCTATCCGGCCAATGACCAGTGGGCGGAAGCCGTTGGGGTCACGTGCGGCAATCAGCTTCTGCGGGCTCATAACAACCAGCGAATAGGAACCCCGCAGGTACGGCAGTGTACGTATTACTGCTTCTTCTATGGAAGAAGATGTGATGCGCTGTTGTGCAATGATATAAGCAATCGCTTCTGTGTCGATTGTTGTTTGGAAGATGCAGCCTTTCTGTATCAGCTCTTCGTGCAGTTCGTAGGCGTTGGTCAGGTTGCCGTTGTGCGCAATGGCAATCGTCCCCTTTATATAGCGCATAACAAGCGGCTGTGCGTTTTCACGCACACTGGCACCGGCTGTAGAATAACGTACATGGGCACAGGCCATTTGCCCCAGCAGGCTGTCCAATACCTGCTGGTCAAACGCCTCCGTTACCAGCCCCATGCTTTTGGAAGAAGAAAAAACCCCGCGGTCGTTGGTGACAATGCCGCAGCTTTCCTGTCCACGGTGCTGCTGTGCCAGCAGACCATTGTAAGAAGCGTAAGCGACGTTTACGGAGGCGTCCGGACTGCAAATGCCAAAGACGCCGCACTCTTCATGTGGTTTCTGTTCGTACGCAAATTCATTGAGCAAAAAGGTTCCCCTCCTTGTCAGGTCAGCAAAGCAGGTGCTCCCTGCTTTACAGGCCAATGCGCTTCATAACTTCGGCATAAGCTTCTTCCACACCGCCAAGGTTGCGGCGGAAGCGGTCCTTGTCCAGCTTCTCATGTGTTTTAACGTCCCAGAAACGGCAGGTATCCGGGCTGATTTCGTCCGCCAGAATAATCTGGCCCTTGTAGCGGCCGAATTCCAGCTTAAAGTCGATAAGGTCAATGTTGACGCTCAGGAAGAACTTCTTCATCAGTTCATTGATACGCAGTGCCATTTCCTTAATGGTGTTCACTTCTGCTTCGGTTGCCCAGCCCATAGCCAGAACATGGGAATCGTTGACCATTGGGTCATCCAGAGCATCGGACTTATAGCAGAACTCCAGAACTGGGCACTTCAGTACGCTGCCTTCTGGCACGCCAAGGCGCTTGGAGAAAGAGCCGGCTGCCACATTGCGAATGATAACTTCCAGCGGAACAATCTGCACTTTTTTCACCAGTGTATCGCGGTCGCTGAGTTCCTTGACATAATGTGTTAGGATGCCATGTTTCTCCAACATTTTGAACATATAGTTGCTCATCTTATTATTGACAACGCCCTTGCCAGTGATGGTTCCCTTTTTCTTGCCATTGAATGCGGTTGCGTCATCCTTGTAAGAAACGATGCAGTAATCCAGGTCATCCGTAGCGAAAACTTTTTTGGCTTTGCCTTCGTACAGCTGTTCTGTCTTTTCCATGAAAAATACCTCCGTTATGCTTGAAAATCTATATAAAATTTACGGGAAGGCGAAGGGAAATGTCTGACGGAATGAGTTCCGTTCAGACAAAATTCAGGAATCTGTTGACACTGGTAATATCCACAACACTCAGCTGAGTGGTCTGCACATGACGTGCGCAGGTAAGGAATGCGTTGGCCGTATCCAGAGAAGTCAGGCAGGTAACACCGCACTCCACCGCGGCACGCCGAATGGTAAAACCGTCACGGCTGTGCTGTGCGGTTGTAGTGGGTGTATTGATAATGAGGTCCGCTTTGCCGGAAGTGACCAGCGAAAGCGTATCCCGTTCTCCCTGCCCAATTTTACACACACGGATAGTCGGAATGTCGTGGTCGTTCAGGTAATCAGACGTACCGGCCGTAGCATAAATGGTCCAGCCGAGGTCATATAGGCCCTTGGCAATCGGCAGCACTTCCGGCTTGTCGCTGTTCTTCACGGTGATGATGACACGGCCGTTCTGAATGAGGTGTACACCTGCACCGTAAAATGCCTTAATCAGCGCCTCGTCAAATGTGCGGGCAATGCCCAGCACTTCACCGGTCGACTTCATCTCCGGTCCGAGGTTAATTTCCGCCTCACGGATTTTTTCAAAGGAGAACACCGGCATTTTAACAGCGACATAATCGTGCGGACGCTGCAGACCATACCGATACCCCATTTCCGGCAGCGTCTTTCCGAAGAAAGTATTGACTGCCAGCGGGACAATCGGAATACCTGTTACCTTGCTGATGTACGGCACCGTACGGGAAGAACGCGGATTTGCCTCAATAATGTACACAAGATCATCCTTGACAATGAACTGCACATTGAGCAGGCCCTTTACATGCAGTGCTTTTGCCAGCTGGCGGGTGTAGGAAACAATGGTTTCCTGCGCCTCTTCGCTTAGGCTAATCGGAGGATACACCGAGATACTGTCGCCGGAATGAATGCCGGCACGTTCCACATGCTGCATAATGCCGGGAATGACCGAATCGGTACCGTCACAAACTGCATCTACTTCTACTTCAGTACCCATCAGGTACTTATCCACCAAGATGGGGTGCTCCTGTGCGATACGATTGATAATGCCAATCTGATTGATAATATCCTGGTCCGTATAGGCAATCTGCATGCCCTGTCCGCCCAGCACATAGGAGGGGCGCACCAAAACTGGATAACCCAGTTCATGGGCCGCAGCAATAGCTTCTTCACAGGTAAAGACGGTACGGCCTGCCGCACGCGGAATCTGGCAGGCATTCAGAATCTCATCAAAGCGTTCACGGTCCTCCGCAAGGTCAATGCTGTCACTGGAAGTGCCCAGCACCGGAACACCCATCTGCTCAATGGACGCTGCCAGCTTAATGGCCGTCTGGCCGCCGAACTGGCACACTGCGCCGTCCGGCTTTTCCAGTTGTACAATATGCAGGACGTCCTCTTCTGTCAGCGGCTCAAAGTACAGTTTGTCTGCAATATCAAAGTCAGTGGAAACCGTTTCAGGATTATTGTTGACAATGATGGTTTCATAGCCGAGGTCACGCAGTGCCCAAACGCTGTGCACCGAGCAGAAATCAAACTCAATGCCCTGTCCAATACGGATAGGGCCGGAACCAATGACCATAATCTTCTTACGGTCAGAACGGGGACTGGATTCATTCTGCGTGCCGTAGCAGGAGTAATAATATGGCGTTTCGGCATCAAACTCTGCCGCGCAGGTATCGACCATTTTATAAACCGGATGAATCTTCCAGTCGTCCTCCAGCTTGCGGATTTCTTCCACGGATTTTCCGCAAAGCTCACTGATGGTGCTGTCCAGGAAACCGAAGTTTTTGGCGTGCAGCAGCAGTTCCTGTGTTAACGGCTGTGCCTGCAGATCATTTTCTGTTTCGACGATTGCCTGCAGTTTGCCGATAAACCACAGGTCAATTTTGGTAATGTCATGAATCTGCTGAACGGGTACATGGCGGCGCAGTGCTTCCGCACAAACCCACAGACGGCGGTCGTCAATATTGTGCAGGCGCTTGACGATTTCTTCATCAGAAAGCTTGGCCAGTGATGGGTCCCGCAGGCTGTAAAGATTCTGCTCCAGGCAGCGTACAGCCTTCATCAGTGCCATCTCAAAGTTAGGGGCAATCCCCATCACTTCGCCGGTTGCCTGCATCTGTGTACCCAGCGTATGGCGGGCACCGATAAATTTATCAAACGGCCACTTTGGAATCTTAACGACACAGTAGTCCAGTGTCGGCTCAAAGCAGGCGTACGTCTTTTTGGTAATGGCGTTCTTAACTTCATCCAGCGTATAGCCCAGTGCAATCTTGCTGGCCACCTTTGCAATCGGGTAGCCGGTTGCTTTACTTGCCAAAGCAGAGGAACGGCTGACACGTGGATTGACTTCAATGACGCTATACTCAAAACTGTCTGGATTTAATGCAAACTGTACATTACAGCCGCCCTCTACGCCCAATTCCGTGATAATATCCAAAGCCGCTGTGCGCAGCATTTGTGTTTCTTTATCTTCCAGTGTTTGACAGGGTGCCACCACAATGGAGTCGCCGGTATGCACACCGACCGGGTCCAGGTTTTCCATGTTGCACACAGTGATGCAGTTGCCGTTATGGTCACGCATAACTTCGTATTCGATTTCTTTCCAACCGGCAATGCTGCGTTCAATCAGTACCTGATGCACGCGGCTGCGCTGCAGGCCAAGGGTAGCGATTTCTTCCAGCTCTTTTTTGTCGGCAGCGATACCGCCGCCGCTACCGCCCAGCGTGTACGCCGGACGGACAACAACCGGATAGCCTATCTTGTCAGCAATCTTAAAGCAGGTGTCCAAGTCTTCCGCCACCGCGCTGTCCGCACAGGGCTGGTCAATGCGCTCCATGGCTTCTTTAAACAGTTCCCGATCTTCTGCCATACGAATGGTGTTGGCACTAGTACCAATCATCTCAACATGGTGCTCTTTCAGAAAGCCGGACTCCTCCAGTTCCACTGCCAGGTTCAGGGCATTCTGTCCGCCGAGTGTCGGCAGAATGCTGTCCGGCTTTTCTTTGATGATGACTTTTTTGACTGTATCCGTTGTCAGCGGCTCAATATAGACCTTATCGGCAATCTGCTTGTCCGTCATAATGGTAGCAGGGTTGGAGTTAATTAGAACGACTTCCACGCCCTCTTCCCGCAGGGCACGGCACGCCTGTGTGCCAGCATAGTCAAATTCGGCCGCCTGTCCAATCACGATAGGGCCGGACCCAATGATGATGACTTTTTTAATTTCCGGACGTTTACTCAAAGCCGCTCACCTCCAAGTACTTTCATAAAACGGTCAAACAAGAATGCCGTATCACGCGGGCCGCCGCAGGCTTCTGGGTGGAACTGCACAGAGAAGCACCGGCCATTCTTATAACGCAGGCCCTCAATGCTGCCGTCGTTCATGCTGACGAAGCTGATGCTGGCGACTGCCGGGTCCACTGTCTTTTCATCTACAACATAGCCATGGTTTTGGGACGTAATATAAACGCGGTTGGTCGCAAGGTCCTTGACCGGATGATTGATGCCACGGTGGCCATACTTCAGCTTATAAGTGTCAAAGCCCTGTGCCAGCGCCATCAGCTGATGTCCCAGGCAAATGGCAAAGGTCGGCACATCCGCCGCATATACTTTCTTTAATTCCGCAATCGCTTTTTTGCACTCTTTGGGGTCGCCCGGGCCGTTGCTGAGCATGATGCCGTCCGGCTTCCACTCCATCACCTGCTCGAAGGCAGCGTCCCACGGGAAACACTTCACGGTACAGCCGTGCGCCACCAGGGAACGAATGATGTTGCTCTTAACGCCATAGTCCATCAGCGCAACTTTCACCGCACCGTCGCCGTACACATTGCCTCCCCGTACACTGACCTGCGGTACACAGGATTCCAGCCGATAAGCCGCAATCTTCTGTTTCATTGCCTGCTGGTCAATGTCTTCCAGCCGGTCGGCATAGGCAATCATGCCGCGCATGGTGCCGCTTTCACGCAGAATACGTGTCAGCGCGCGTGTATCGATGCCCTGCAGGCCCGGCACATGATGTGCCGTAAGATAGCTGTTCAGGTCAATGTCGCAGCGGAAATTGCTTGCCACATTGGAAACGGAGCGGACAATATAAGCCCGCAGCCACGGTTTTGCAGATTCTGCATCTTCATAGCAGATGCCATAATTGCCAATCATGGGATACGTCATGACGACTCCCTGTCCCGCATACGAGGGGTCCGTCAGCAGCTCCGGATAGCCGCACATGGCGCTGTTGAACACTACTTCACATAAGATATCGTGTTCATCGCCAAAACCGGTGCCGGCAAAGGTCGCCCCATTTTCCAGCATCAGCAGTCCTTTCATGAAATCACCAGCCATTTCTATAAAATTCAATTCTGCTTAACAATTTTCGCAGAAGACATCCTCAAGCTTTTTCCGCAGGCAAAGGTTCTTTACCGCGGACAGAACGATTCCCTCAGTCGCAGGCAAAACCTGTCAGGCGGTCTGAGGGAGCTTTTTCATTGATTCATGTGAACTGTTCCACAATACGTTGAACAGCCTTTTCTGTATTTTCGGTTGTATTAAAGGAAGTAAGGCGGAAATAGCCCTCACCATGGGTACCAAATCCGGAACCTGGTGTACCAACAACAGCACAGCGTTTGAGCAGTTCATCAAAGAACTGCCAGCTGGTCAGGCCTTCCGGTACTTTCATCCATACATAGGGAGAATCTACGCCGCCGTAAACGGTAAAGCCGGCGTGCTGCAGTCCCTGCAGAATAATCTTTGCGTTCTTGTGATAATACGCTAAATTCTCACGGACCAGTTTCTGCCCTTCCTCTGTGTAGACTGCTTCCGCGGCACGCTGCACAGGGTATGAAACACCATTCATTTTGGTAGACTGGTGACGTGCCCACATCTGGTTCAGAGAAGTGCCGCCAAACTGCAGCGCCTTTGGCACAACAGTAAATGCGCAGCGCACGCCGGTAAAGCCAGCGGTTTTGGAAAAGCTGCGGAACTCAATGGCACAGGTCTTGGCACCCTGGCACTCGTAAATGCTGTGCGGCACACCAGGTGTCTGAATAAATGCCTCGTATGCGGCGTCATACAGGATAACCGAACCGTGCAGGTTGGCGTAATCCACCCATGCCTGCAGCTGTTCCTTCGGAATGCTGACACCAGAGGGGTTGTTGGGAAAGCACAGATAAATCATGTCTGGTACCGTTTTGGGAAGCGTCGGCAGAAAAGAGTTTTCCTCCATGCAGGGCATATATACAATTTTGCTCCACCCGCTGCCTTCCTTGTAATCACCCGCGCGGCTTGCCATTACGTTGGAGTCCACATACACCGGATAAACCGGGTCGCAGACAGCAACGATATTATCCAGTCCAAAAATATCACCGATGGAACTGGTGTCACTCTTGGCACCGTCGCTGATGAAAATCTCATCCGGAGAAATATCCAGATTCTGATAATCATGCGCCGCGATGGTTTCCCGCAGAAAGCCATATCCGGCTTCCGGACCATAGCCGCGGAATGTTTCCGCGTACCCCATTTCGTCGGCAGCCTTTTTCATGGCATCCACAACTGGCTTTACCAGCGGACGGGTTACGTCACCAATACCGAGCCGCAGAATCTCGCGGCCCGGATTCTCTTTCTGATAAGCGTCCACTTTCTTGGCAATATCAACAAACAGGTAATTTGCAGGCAGTTTCGCAAAGTTTTCGTTCACTTTTACCATTCGTTCAGTTCCCCTTTCTGCAAATAAAAAACATTATTCAAAATAAGGCTGTTATACTTCTACTGTTCCGTCAAAGACAAACGCTGCAGGCCCTTCCAGAAAAACATGACCGGTCTTTTCGTCCCATGTGACCACAAGGTCGCCGCCCAGCAGATGCAGCCGAACCCGGCGCTCTGTTTTATCGTTGAGGACACAGGCAACAACAGAAGCGCATGCGCCTGTTCCGCAGGCCAGTGTTTCGCCGGAGCCGCGCTCCCAAACACGCATTTTGATTTCTGTTCGGCTGATGAGCTGGATAAACTCTGTATTGACACGTTCCGGAAAAATCGGCGCGTTTTCAAAGTTCGGCCCAATTTTCTCCAGATCCAGGCTGTCCGTATCCGGCACAAACAGGACACAATGCGGGTTCCCCATGGAAACGCAGGTAATATGCTGTTCTTTTCCCGCAACAGAGTACGGCACATTCACGGCATGGCTGCCCGGCAGCTGTACCGGAATGTTTTCCGGCTCCAAAACGGGTGCACCCATGTCCACCCGCACGGATTGAACGGCACCATTTTCCACCTGCAGATACAGTGTTTTAATGCCGCTTTGGGTATCTACCCGCAGCGGATTTTTTCGGCAGATGCCGCGGTCGTAAACATATTTGCCAACGCACCGAATCCCATTGCCGCACATTTTTCCGCGGGAGCCGTCCGCATTATACATATCCATTTCACAGTCAGCCGTTTTGCTGGGTTTAATCAAAATCACACCATCAGAGCCAATGCCAAAATGGCGGTCACTCAGGCGAATGCTCAATTTGCCCGGGTCCGTAACCTGCTCCTCAAAACAGTTGACATAGATATAATCATTACCGATTCCCTGCATCTTTGTAAACTTCATGTATTGCCTCCAGCTGTAAAAATAAAGAATGCGGCAAGGCTGCTGTCCGAAAACTGCACCTCCCTGCCGCAAAAATCCGTATTTCTGTCTGTTTGACTGCTTTCCCTATTCTATTCTATTTTGTGTAAGCTGTCAATCATTTTTGCAGGGAAAGTTGCTCGGCTGCCCATTCAGACTGCTGTCGCAGGCTGTGCCTTTCCCTCATTTTGTCTGAAAAACTGCTGTATTTTAGAAAGACGCTGAATTGATTTTGCAGGATTTTACACAATGCTACGCATTTTACAGGGAGTCTTCGGAAAACACACGGTACCTGTCGCCGCCCGCAGGGTGAAATGCTATAAAAATATATGAATACAGTCAATAAATATGGACGTTCTATGAATTTTCGATTGCATTTCCGGTTTTGCTATGGTACACTAAGCAATGGAAAAAAGTTGCCTGGCTTTGTGAAGAAAGCAAACGAACAGGTCATCCTCTGCCAAGGAGAGGACAGAGGAATGTTTACATTTTTCCACACCCTGCCTTTTTGGGGATTGTGCAGGAGCTGTATTGAAAATAAAAGGACAAGACGTCTTCAAGCCATTGCGTGCCTGGAGACGTCTTATCCTTTTATTTATGATATTTCCCGTGATTCAAAATTTCATATGCGCGATAAATCTGTTCACACAGCATGACTCGTGTTAGCTGATGCGGGAACGTCATAGGTGACATAGATAGGCGCATCTGCCCGGCCTGCTTCACTTCCTGCACAAGGCCGTAGCTGCTGCCTATAACAAAGGAAATACGGCCGGCCCCGCGTACACCCGCCTTCTGCAGATAGGCTGCCAAAGATGGCGAATCCATTTCTTTTCCCTCAATACACAGAGGAACGATAACGCCGCTGCCGCAGGCAGCCAAAATTTGTTTGCCTTCCTTTTGCAGGGCAGCCTCTATTTGTGCCGGTGAAGGATTTTCCGGAAGCCGGCTTTCTGACAGTTCGACAATGCGGAACTGTGCAAACGGACGCAGACGCTTTTCATATTCGGCGCAGGCCTGCCGCCAATAAGCTTCCTTCAGTCCGCCAACACAGACAATCTGTACTTTCTGCATTAAAATTCCGTAACCTTTCCCTGGTTTTCCCGTGGGGCAACCTCTAAAAAGAAATCGCGGCCCTGCTGCGCGCCCATCTGTGTCAATGCACACAAACTGGTAGCGTGTGCCAAATCTGGCGTATTATTTTCTTTGCTGAGGTGTGCCAGAAAAATACGCTGCGTGCCGCTGTGCACCAGCCCTGTAACGGCCTGTGAACACGCCGCATTGGAAAGATGCCCACGATTCGACAAAATACGCCGTTTCAGCGGATAAGGATATGGGCCGTTCTGCAGCATACCCACATCATGGTTGGATTCCAACACGACCAGCCCAGCGCCCGTAATATTCTTCTGCACCTCTTCTGAAAAACAGCCGAGGTCCGTGGCAAAGGCAGCGTGACGGCCATCCGCTGTTTCCACACAATAGCCGTATCCTTCTGCGCAATCATGTGAGGTATGAAAAGGCTGTATGTACATATCCGCGCACTGCATACCCTGCTGGTCAATAACTTGATACGGAAATTTCCCATTGAGGATTTTCATCCGGTCCAATGCCTGCAGCGTTCCCGGAGAAGCATATACCGGTACACCCAGTCGACCCGCCAATACCCGCAGGCCCTGCACATGGTCCGTGTGCTCATGTGTAACAAAAATAGCCTGTACCGCCTTCTGCGAAATGCCGCAGGCTTCCAGCTTCAGCGTGATTTGTTTCGCGCTGCGTCCGGCGTCCACCAAAATGCCTTCCGTTTTAGAACCTATGTAATAGCTGTTTCCGCTGCTGCCGCTAAACAATGGACAAAAAATTGCCATAAACTAAGCCTGTCCCCCATCCCACGCAGAAAAGACGGGACTGCGCTGCTGTTTTTCGCCCGCCCCGTCTATTTATTTTCCGCTATATGGTTTTATACTGCTTCCTGCTCGGCCGCGCCGTCCTTTACAGTGACGCGGCGAATATCCGCACCCAGTTCCTGCAGCTTTTCCACAATGTTCTCATAGCCGCGCTCAATGTTGCGAATCTGTTCAATTTCTGTAGTACCTTCTGCCGAAAGGGCAGCAATAATCATCGCTGCACCAGCACGCAGATCCGTTGCCTTCACTGGGGCAGCGGTCAGGTGGTCCACACCCTCCACCACAGCCAAACGGCCGTTTACAGAAATCTGCGCACCCATACGCTTGAGTTCCTCAACATAACGGAAGCGGTTGTCCCACACGCTTTCGTTGACAATGCTGGTGCCGTTGGCGATAGACAACAGTGCCGTAATCTGCGGCTGCATATCCGTTGGGAATCCGGGATGCGGCATGGTCTTGATGTTGCATTTTTCCAGTTTCCCGGTATACCGTACCCGTACGGCCTCATCATATTCGGTAATCTCTAAGCCCATTTCCTCAAGCTTCGCCATAATAGATTCCAAATGTTTGGGGATGACACTGGTGACCGTCACATCACCGTGCGTTGCTGCCCCCGCGACCATGTATGTGCCCGCCTCAATCTGGTCTGGAATAATGGGATAAGTGACACCATGCATGTGTTTAACGCCGTATACCTTAATGACGTCCGTACCGGCGCCGCGGATATCCGCACCCATGGAATTCAGGAAATTGGCAAGATCGACAATATGCGGCTCTTTTGCCGCATTTTCAATCACTGTCATGCCGTCTGCCTTCACAGCAGCCAGCATAATATTGATGGTTGCGCCGACGGAAACAACATCCAAATAAATGCTGCTGCCAACTAGCTTCGCCGCGGAAACATTGACCATGCCGCCCTCAACTGTATGGCTTGCCCCCAAAGCAGCAAAACCCTTTAAATGCAGGTCAATAGGGCGCACACCAAAGTTGCAGCCGCCCGGCATGGAAACAACCGCATGGTGGCAGCGGCCCAAAAGTGCCCCCAAAAGGTAATAAGAACCGCGCATCTGCCGTGCCAGTTCATCCGGTGCCACATAAGTGGACAACGACCGCGGGTCAATAATTAGCGTAGAGCGATTAATCCAGTGAATATTGACACCCATATCGTGTAAAATGTGAATCATTGCGTTCACATCTGTAATATTGGGAACATTTTCAATTCTGCAAACATCGTCACATAAAAGAACGGCAGGAATAATCGCAAGTGCAGCATTTTTTGCACCACTAATTCGCACTTTGCCTTCCAGCCGTTTTCCACCATTAATTAAGAGCTTATCCAAGTTCCGCCACTCCATTCCATGATAATCTTTCTGCAATCACGCCCGCATGGCTTCCGTTCATAGTATGACGCAAACCTACAATAACTTGAATAAAAAGCTGTGCCATTTTTCACCACTCTGGGCTTTATCTATGGTATGGCTACCGATGCACAGGGCATTTTTTCGAAAGAGCTGCCAAATTCTGTGCCGTATCCATTATATTCATTCTCAATTTAGAATTATGTAAATATACCTTTATGATAATAACGCAAGGAATGGCGCTTGTCAACAGAAAACAGCATGGAGGAACAGACGAAAAAACAGCGCTCCGCCTGCAAAAAACAGACAGAGTGCCGTTTCTTTTTCATGGGAAACAGGTTTTGTGAAAAAAGTCGTTATTTTTACTGATTTGCGGCGGTGGCTGCAGCTGTGCTGATACTTTTTTGATAAGTTTCCAGTGTCAGTTTGGCGGTTTGCTGTGCCGCTTTATCCATCGCCGTAATCTGTTCCGCTGTAAGCTTATTTCCCAAATAGGAAACCGTTTTGGCCACATCAGCATGGACTAGGTTTGTTGGGTTCACTTTTTCGCCGTTTTTATGCACCTCAAAATGACAATGCGCACCGGTGGAATGTCCCGTGCTTCCCACCATTGCAATCAGCTGGCCCTGTGCAACCTTTTGGCCCTGAGAAACCAGCAGTTTGCAGGCGTGTCCGTAAATGCTGCAGTAGCCGTTGCCATGGTCAATAACAACGTAGTTGCCAAATCCGCCCGGGTCGACACCCGAAAACTGCACGGTGCCGCCATCAGCCGCGTAAATTGGCTGTCCCATTGCGTTCTCACCGGAAATATCCAGTCCGTAGTGGAATCTGCCCCACCGCGCGCTATAGCCGGAAGTAACTGTTGTCAGCGTTGGCACCGGCCACAGAAAACTGCCGGTCGCCATACCAACCGCACTGGTTGTCACCGTCTGCGCCTTAGGCTGCTCTTTGGTCCCCTGTTCTGTCACTTCCGTGACAGGGGGCACGGTCTTTTGGCTGATTATTTTGCGGGCTGTTTCCACACCATTGACATACGTTACCTGATACGTTGTTGCCTTCGTTCCGGCTGTGCCCTTTGTTTTCAGAACCCTCTGTCCTTTATTCAAAGAAGCGGAAGGCACTGTCTGTTTCGAATAGGCGATACTGGAAGTTTCCGTTTTGCTGCCAACAGTTTGAATGGAAAGCAGTTTTTTCTGCGGCTCCAGATAAATAACGTCGCCCGGCTGCAGACTTTTCACGTTAAGACCCGGATTGACTGCGGCCAGTCGTGCCGCCGTTACGCCGCTTTTCTTCGCTATTTTATCAATGGTATCGCCGTTCTCCACTGTATAAGTTTTGCTCGCCGTTTTTTCGCCGGAAAGCAGAACCTGCATGGCATTTTCCGTAACGATAACCGATTTGTCATATTGTCCCGGCACAAGCCGGATTTTGTTGAGGATAGAAGCAGTTGTACACCCCGTGTTGGATTCTGCACGGGAAAGAAATGTGTTCAGCATAGACTGCAGTTCGCTGCCGTCCTGAACCGCGCCGATGAAGGTGTTGTCCACATAGACACCAACCGCCTGCTGTTTGACAACCGGTTTATTGATGTTAAGCAAAAGGGATTGTTCCGCTGCCCGATTTGCGGCAGAACTCTCCGTCAGCGCAAAGCGCAGACGGTACTGCTGTGCTGGACGGACCGATGCAAAGTTCTGGGAAAACTGCTGGCCCGCACCGTGCAGCGAAACACTAGCTGTACGTGGTTTTTCCCATGCTGTGTGCGCCGCATAAGCGGCACCCGCTGCCACAAACAAAGCAAGAATCGGAACCAGGAACCGTGCTTTATGCTTCAGCCCATTATTTGCTGTTTTTTCTGCCTTTGGCGGAAAAGAGTCATTCTCAGACAGCACAGGTTTTGTCTGCTGTTTTGGATTGTTTTGCTGCATAGAATTATCCTTTCTGACTTTTTAATGGTTGAATAGAGTATTTGCATTCATTGCTCCTATTATAAGGCAGAGATTACAATTTTGCAATTATTTTTTGTCGACAAAAAGCGCCGTTCTCGACTCTGCTGACGAACTCTGGGACTGGTTTACGGACGGTAAGCCAAATCCGCCGTTTTCCAATTATCGATAACCGGAAGGAAGTTTTCCGCTTCTTTTTTGGCCCCCGCAAGGTTGTGCTCTAAATAGTTGCCGCACTCCGCCTTTTTTGCGCCGGGAATTTCTCCGCTCCAGTCCGCAATTTGGCGGAACGTTTCCGTAATCAGCGCAATGACGTCCGCAGGTTTCATATCCCGTACCAGTAGGTAAAATCCTGTCCGGCAGCCCATCGGACCGAAGTAGATAACCTGATTTTTAAACCGGCTGTTGCGTGCCGCTGTTGCGAACAAATGCTCAATGGTATGCAAACTGCCCTGCTCCAGAAAAGGCGGCTGATTGGGTGTGCGCATCCGAATATCATACGTAGTAATATCCCCGTCAATGCGGGAAGTATAAATTCCGGGTGTCAGGGTATTATGATTGACACAAAAACTGGCAATGCGTTTCATTTTTAAATTTCCTTTCTAACGGATTGACATCATAAAATCAGGACGGGACGCAGGCACAAATGGTTTTTTGTACCTGCGTTACTGTATCCCCGTATAACTGCAAAAAAGTACGGCGGTCCGGACACGCCGGTGTGCCCCAGTCGGCCCCCTGCAGATTGGCATAATCGAAGCCGCCGTCCTCCATAAAGCTATGCAGACAGCTGGACTTTTCGTGTGGGCCTCTGCCCTCTTTATGTTGGAAGAAAATGCGTTTTAGTCCTGTGCGGTCTGTCATTTTTCGGTACCGCCGACGACATTCCGCGGCTGCCGCTTCACAAAGGTCTTGACCGTCCGCATGTCCGGTCAAACTTTCCAGCAAAAATGCGCACAGATGTGCGGTTTGCCGGCAAGCCGTTTCCGACTTTGGCAATGTCCGCACAAGCGGGAACTCCGTAGGCAGCATACCACGCTCATACCGCAGCAAAATGGTGTCCAGTGCGGACTCCTCTTCCTTCTCCCAAACTTCCGTTGGCTGAGAGGAATCCGTACCGGAAAGCTGTACGGCGGCCCAGCGGACAAACGGTGATGCCGCACTTTCTAATTCTGTGCCACACAAAAAGCCATATACACAGGAGACTGCTGTATCTTCCGAATGCTGGCCGGCATATTGGCACAGCAGCGCGCGCCGCCGCTCCGGCGGCAGAGAACGAAGTGCTTTTGCGCAGTCCTGCAAATTCGATTCACCCGATAAAACTGCCGTTCCCTGTGCACCCCAAAGAAAACTGTTTTCATCAGGTACGGGCAGACCACACGCTTCCAGAGCCGCTTTTTCGCGCTCCGCGAACAGATACTGTACAATCGCTGCAGGCATTGTTATTCCTCCCTTGCCGCTGTTCATTGTAGCATATTCCAGCTAAGAATACCACTATATCCCACTGTGCAGAAATGCCTGCAGGTTTGCCACGTCCGCGGAAAGGTCAAGTGCTTTCAGCAGGCCGCGGAAATCAGCTGGAAAAGGAGCGATTACTGTTTTTTCTCCGCCGGCAGGAGAAAGAAAGCGAGCGCTGCCGCAATGCAGCGCCTGACGGGGAATCCACTTTCGGCTGCCGCCGTAAAAATCATCGCCGGCAAGCGGATGGCCTATGTATGCCATATGCACACGAATTTGATGTGTACGGCCGGTTTCCAGCACACAGCGCACCAATGTATGTTCCTTTGCGCTTCCCACTGCCTGCCAATGCGTGACAGCCGTACGTCCCTGCTGCATCACCTGCTGTCGCGTTTTACTGCCGGATGCTGTACCAATCGGTGCCGAAATGGTTCCGCTGCCGTGAAGAATTCCTTCGCACACAGCCCAATACGTTTTCTGTATGGTTGGCGGTACCGAACAGGCGGTGTAACGGTCTTTGGCCAGCAAAACCAAACCGGTGGTGTCGCGGTCCAGCCGATACAGCGGATGAAAAGACGGTGTTTCTCCTTTCTTTTGCAGATAATCCAGCGTGATATCCCGCAGCGTGCCGGTCAGCTGACCGGCGCGTGCATAGATAATCATACCGGCGGGCTTATCAGCCGCAATAAGGGAGTCGTCCTCATATAGAACAGAAAGCGGTGGTGCGCCGTTCGGATGTACCGCCAGCTTTTCTTTTTCCTGCGGCAGACGCAGCGTAATCACTTCACCGGCGTGCAGTTTGTCCGTAGCAATTTTTTGATGGCCCGCCGCGGTAATGCTGTGCTCCACCCGTTTGCATTGTGCCAGCAGACGTGACGACACGCCGCATGGCCCGCGCAGGAAGCCGCGTACACTGACGCCGTCATAATTTGGCGGTACTGTAAAAGATAACTGACGCATATTTCCTCCACAAAAAAATGCCGCTCCGCAGACGCAGAGTGGCATTGCGTTATTTTCGTTGTTTTCTCAGCAGACTTTTGTCGTCCAGTGCATATCGTCTGGCAGACGGCCCCACTGAATGCCTGTCAAGGTATCATACAGGCGCTGTGTCACTTCACCGATTTCACCGTTGTTAATCTGTGCAACTTCATCCTTATACTTCAGGACTCCAACCGGAGAAATAACCGCTGCGGTGCCTGTGCCAAAAACTTCCTCCAGCTTGCCTTCACGGGAAGCCTTCATCACGTCAGCGACCGGCAGACGCTCCTCAGAAACATTGTAACCCCATTTTTTCAGCAGGTCAATGCAGGACATACGGGTAACTCCCGGCAGAACCGTGCCGATGGTCGGCGCTGTATAAATTGTACCGTCAATCTTAAAGAAGCAGTTCATAGAGCCAACCTCTTCAACGTACTTCCGCTCGACACCGTCCAGCCAAAGTGTCTGGCTGTAACCTATGGATTCCGCAATCTCCTGGGAAATAAGAGAAGCCGCATAGTTTCCGCCGCACTTGATGTAGCCTGTTCCGCCGGGAGTAGCACGGACATATTTGTCCTCCACATAAATCTTAACCGGATTCAGGCCTGTCGGATAATAGGCAGCCACCGGGCAGCAGATAACCATAAATTTATAAGTATTGGACGGCTTTACGCCCAAGTGTGCTTCTGTAGCAATGCAGAAAGGACGAATGTATAGGGATTCACCCGGCTGGCTGGGAACCCAGTCTTTTTCTGTCTTGACCAGTGCCTTAACGGCCGTGACGAAGTCCTCTTCCGGTACAACCGGCATAACCATACGTTCGTTGGTGGATTTAAAACGTACCGCGTTGCGGTCCGGACGGAACAGCTGAATGGAACCATCCGGTGTACGGTAAGCCTTCAGGCCCTCAAAAGACTCCTGCGCATAGTGCAGTACAATCGCAGCGGGGTCCAGCTGCAGCGGCGCGTAAGGCACAATTCGTGGGTCGTGCCAGCCGGTGCCGGCTGTATAGTCCATGACAAACATATGGTCCGTAAAAATAGAACCAAACGGCAGCGGGTCGCCCGGGGCCGGTTTCTTCTTTGGCGTTTTTGTCAGTTCATAGCGGATCTCCTGCATAAAAAAAGCCCTCTTTCTATTGATTGCCTATTATTTTATCACGTCAGCACGCTGCTGACAAGCTTTTCAGCACATTAGGTATTATGACACAAACGCGGAGAAAAAAATGTAAAGCGTGTTACAGTTTTTGCTTCCTTTTTTCAAGAAAATGCATAAATGGGCAATTCCTTTCTGCCATCGCATCGGAACAAACGGCGCACTATTCCCTGTCTGTTCCTCTGTTTTCGCTTTCCGGCAGCATACGCAAACCTTTGGGATAATGATTTTTAAGGCGTCCGCCGCTGCATTTTCCGAACCCAACGGTGACGCCTGCAACGGAAACGCCGCAATAGCCGCGTAAGGTATCTGGCACTTCTATTTCCTCACCGCGCAAAAAAGCAAATACGCGTGGGTCATCATGAACAAGCTGCAGGCACTGCCGCAGCTGTTCCGGCCGTGATGCCAAAAAAGCCGCGTGTGCCGGCTCCAGCCGCGGCGGTGCGTTTTTGCGATGCACTGGCTTTGCCTCGCCCAGCAGAATACCCGCACGCAGAACGCCAAGTCCCTGCAGCGGCGGCAGACCTTCCGGCAGCAGGTACAGCCGTTCTCCGACTTGCGCCGGCACACCAGGGCGCGTTCCCTTGTATAAGGATGCCGCAAGCTGTTCCGCCGCCGTGGAAAAAGCTTGCCCGGATGCTGAAAAGGTCGTATCGGGTGTTTTCCCGTCCCGCCGCATGACGGCAACAAAATGTCCTTCGCCGCCATCCATGGGATAAATGCGCCGCGCAAAGCGCAGAGCAGGGCGGCCGCCCTGCAGGCCGGTATCAACCAGGTGAAAGTCGGGGTGCCGCTGCAAAAACGCCGTGACAACGCCCTCATTTTCCTCTTCAGAGAAAGTACAGGTAGAATATGTCAGAACACCGCCCGGCCGCACCGCTTTTTGCGCGCTCTCCAAAATGGCTTTCTGCCGCACCGCGCAGGCAGAAACGTGCTCTGGGCTCCATTCTTCCATAGCTTTCGCGTCACGCCGGAACATACCTTCCCCAGAGCAGGGAGCGTCCACCAGCACACGGTCGAAAAACTCCTGCAGGGCACTGCACAATGTTTCCGGTTGACACGAACTGACAACTGCATTGGGCACACCGATTCTTTCCATATTGGAGAGCAAAATTTTTGCGCGCCCACGCACCAATTCGTTGCTCCACAAAAGGCCCTGTCCGCTGAGCTGACCGGCAATCTGGGTGCTTTTCCCTCCGGGCGCCGCGCACAGGTCGAGCACCCGTTCCCCCGGCTGCGGATTGAGTGCCGTCACGGCTGCCGCGGCGCTTGGTTCCTGCATATAAAAAGCGCCGGCATGATGCAGCGGTTCCCTGCCGGGCCGGAACTCAGCTGGCACATAATAAGAAAGCGGTGAAAACGGCGCCTGCCTAAGCGGAAAAGGCAACGATTCTTCCAAAATTTTTTGAGAACACTTCAGCGGATTTCGCCGCAGGGCACGCAGTGCTGGGCACTGATATTTGGGAAAAAACTCCTCAGCTTCAGTACCTAACTGTTCCTTCATGCGCTGTATAAAAGCGGTAGGCAGCTGCAATTTTATCACTCATTTCGTATATTTTTTTCAGGACAGACCATACTACACGTTGTAAGGAGGTGAGTATCTTGGATAACCAGAATTACTCTTCTGACAAATACGAGAATTGCACCCACACCAACAGCCAGAATAAGGCACAGCAGAACGCACAGAACCGTAACAACCAGAACGCACAGAATCGTTGCAATCAGAATGCGCAGAACAAAAAGGCGCAGAATGCACAGAACAAGAATTCTTCCTCTAACACAGAAGGCTGAAGCCTTTTGTAACAAAACAAACCGGGCCGGAGAGCACTGCAGAACACAATCTGCGGCGCTCTCCGGCCCCATTTTATGGGATATAAAAATTATTTTTTTCGTGTCCCGTTATTTTTGCGTTCCGCCAAGATTTCCGGCAGTGTCTTGTCCACAGGGGCAGAACTGCGAAAACCTTCTCCGCGGATTTGGGCCGCCTCGCCGGCGATAATAAACGCATCTTTATCCTCATCCTTCACCAAATCCATGACCTGATAAATCTCTGACCGGCTGACAGCACACATAAGGACTTCGCCCTCACGGCCGCTGTACATTCCCTTGGAATGAATAGCGGTTACGCCGCGGTCCACTTCCTTAAAGATACGCTGGGAAATTCCGTCCGGATACTGTGTGACAATCCACAAGATCTTTCCCCGGCCAATGTCTGAACCGTACAAGATTTCATCAATCACGTTGGTAGAAACAAACAGATAAATAACTGCATACAGGACACTTTCTATCCGACGATACACGATTGCGGAACTGATAACGACCACAACATCTACAGACATCATCAGTCTGCCTGTACTTAAATGTCGGAAGTGACGCTGCAGCAAACGCGCCACCATATCGGTTCCCCCGGTCGTAGCGCCGCGCCGAAAGACCATGGCCAAACTGACTCCTTCCAGCAGGCCGCCAAAAATGGCCGCCAGCATAGGGTCCCCTTTATAGGCTGGCAGCATGGAGCCAAACCAGTCAATGGCAAAGGAGGTCAGGAAAGATGCCACAATCGTCTTTGTCACAATTTTATAGCCAATCTCCATCAGTGAGAAAATAAAAATTGGTACATTGAGCAGGAAGGTCACGAGGCCAATGGGTAAACCGAACGCATAGTTCAGCATTGTAGAGATACCGGTAACACCGCCCGGTGCAATTTTATTTGGAGCCGTAAAAACGCGGACGGCCACCGCAAAAATGCAGCCGCTGACAAAATACAACAGTACATCCGTTATCATTATTTTTACAGTGTTTTTCTGTTTTACCGACAATTTTCCACCTACACCTCTCCCCTGTTTTCTCTGGCATTCTGCAGAACCTGAAAAAGTTCGCGCAGACGTGGCAAACGGCTCTGCAGGTACAGGTAGCCAAACAGTGCTTCCAATCCGGTTGCCGCATGATAGTCTGCCACAGAAGCATTTTTCGGAATATGATGCGTATGTGCGTTTCGTCCCCGATGCAGGACAGCTATTTCTTCTTCTGTTAATATTGGCTGCAGGATTTTACAGTCCTGTGCCTGTGCCGTGCAGCACACCTGCTGTACAGCTTTTCCGTGCAGTGTATTTACGGAACAGTTGGAATCGCAAACCAATTTTTCCCGCACAAAAAGTTCAAATACACAGTCACCCACAAAAGCCAGCGTTAGCGGGCTAAGTTCTTTGGGGTCACAGGGGATATCTAAAAAACGTTCCATATTTCGCCTTTCTCCATCTGACACCGTGCAGAGCGTCCCTGCATGGCACTCGTACAGCATTCATTTCTTTCATTTATTCAACATAATCAAACTGTACGTCATAAATAGAAACCGTGTCGCCGTCCTGCACACCTGCTTCCCGCAGATGCTGGTCCACGCCGGTCTTGAGAAGTACACGCTGGAAATACTGCAGTGATTCATAATCGTCAAAATTAACGGACTGTATAACCTGCAAAAGCCACGGTGCCTCCACAACATAAATGCCATCCTGTTTGGTGATTTTTACCTCGCCGCGCGGAATTTCCTCCGGCTTTGTCAGCGGCACCGGATCCGGCTCATAGCGGCGGACCGGTGGCAGCTTGCTGAGTTCCTCACTGATTTTATTGATTAACGAGTCCACACCCTCATGAATAGGCGCCATAATGGGGAAGAAAGAATACCCCTGCTTCTCGATGAAATCACGGAAATCGGCAACGTGCGCTTCATCTGTCAAGTCACATTTATTGCCGGCCACAATCATAGGACGCTCCGCAAGTTCCGGATTAAAGCGGCGCAGTTCTTCATTGATAATGCGAAAATCCTCTTTCGGGTCACGGCCCTCACTGCCGGAAACATCGACAATATGCAGAAGCAGACGGCAGCGCTCCACATGGCGCAGGAACTGGTGCCCCAGACCAACGCCTTTCCATGCGCCTTCCACCAGACCGGGAATATCCGCCATGACAAAGGAACGTCCCTGCGGGAGGTGAACAACACCCAAAACCGGCGTTAATGTTGTGAAATGATAGTCTGCAATATTTGGCTTTGCTTCACTGACAACACTGACCAGTGTACTTTTGCCAACGTTCGGAAAACCAACCAGCCCAACGTCAGCCAGAAGTTTGAGTTCCAGTTGAACATCTGCTTCCTGCCCGGGCATACCCGGTTTTGCAAAGCGCGGCACCTGACGGGTTGGGGTGGCAAAATGTGTATTCCCCCAGCCGCCGCGGCCACCCTGCAGTACAACCTGTGGCTCATCGTTGGAAACATCCGCCAGCAGCCGACCGCTTGCCGCATCTTTTACCAGTGTGCCGCGCGGAACCTTCAGCAGAAGGTCCTCTCCTTTTTTCCCGAAGCAGCGTTTGCCGCGGCCGGCTTCCCCGCTCTTTGCCACAAATTTATGGCGGTACCGGTAATCCGACAGTGTTGAAATACTGTCATCTGCCTGAAACAGGACGTTTCCGCCGCGGCCACCGTCGCCGCCGTCCGGTCCGCCTGCGGCAACATACTTTTCTCTACGGAAAGAAACTGCGCCAGCGCCGCCGTCACCTGCTTTGATATGGATTTTTGCTTGGTCAATAAACATAAAAAACCTCCAGTCGGCACTGCAGTCCCCCGCAGAAAAGATAAAGAACATTCATCAGCTTGTTTGAACTTCGTCAGAAATTTATTCTGCCCGATATACAACAAAAATCCCAGGCCATACGGCCTGGGATTTACTTTGCCGGTTTACTGTTCTACTTCGTAAACGCTGACCTTCTTGCGGTCTGCGCCCAGGCGCTCAAACTTAACAGTGCCGCTGATTTTTGCAAACAGTGTGTCATCAGAACCAATGCCGACGTTCAGGCCGGGATGGATGTGTGTACCGCGCTGCTTAACCAGAACATTTCCGGCCAGAACGAACTGACCGTCCGCACGCTTGACACCGAGGCGCTTAGACTCGGAATCACGGCCGTTCTTTGTGGAACCCATACCTTTTTTATGAGCAAATAACTGAATATTTACTTTCAGCATTTTTTACACCTCTTTATTTCTCATGCAAATCTGTTTCGGATACTGTTCTTTTAGGCCGATGATATGCAGCCGCAGCGATTCCAGCAAAGGACCGCACTGCTGTGCAGCTGTATTTGAAACCTGCACGGTAAGCAGGCCGTCCTGCTCACTTACCCGGGCCGGAACATGGAGAACATCTGTTATCCCGTTTGCTGTCAGGTAAGCCGCGGAAGAAACCGCCGCGCACACAATGCTGTTCCCGCTTTCCGCGTCATTGGCATGTCCCCGAAAGGAAAAGCCAATCAGCTGCTGTGTGTCAGTATCTAAAAGAAAGCTGCACCGAATCATCAGGCTTCAATAGATTCAATCTGTACCTTTGTGTAAGGCTGACGATGGCCCATCTTGCGGGACTCACCCTTCTTCGGCTTGTAAGTCCAGATGTTAATTTTCTTGGATTTGCCGTTTTTCAGGACCTTACCCTTAACTGCAACGCCCTCGACATAGGGTTTGCCAACCTTCAGGCCGTCGTCGCCGCCAACCGCAAGGACCTTGAATTCAACGGAGCTGTCGACATCAGCTGCAAGCTTTTCGACAAAGACAACATCGTCTTTCTCTACTTTATACTGCTTGCCGCCGGTTTCAATAATTGCATACATAAACAGAAAACCTGCTTTCCTTAGACTCGCTATCGTGGGCGGAGCCATTCGGGCCCACTTATACCCAAAATATGCGGCTCTTATATTCTAACATGCCGCTTTTTATTTGTCAACTTTTGTTTTCAGTGTCTGCGCGCCGCAAGACTGTCCGCCAGCATACGCAGGAATTCCGCCTGTTCGCCGAAAACAGAAAGCGCCTGTTCCGCCTGACGGGTAAGGTCCGCGGCCACCTGACGGGCCTTCGTCAGGCCAAGCAGCGTAACATATGTGCCCTTTTCGTTCTGTGCGTCACTGCCGGTCGGCTTGCCAAGTGCTTCCGTGCTGCCCGCAACGTCCAGAATGTCGTCCTGAATCTGGAAAGCAAGCCCCAGTGCCCGGGCATAGCGGTCGGCGGCATCGGTCTGTTCCTGGGAAGCGCCGGCCAGTGCACAGCCCATATGTGCCGCCGCACGAATCATGGCACCCGTTTTTTTTGCATCGATGTCCGCCAGCTCTTCCACACGGATGTCTTTGTTTTCATTCAGTAAATCCAGCACCTGACCGGCCACCATGCCGTGGTCACCGGCGGCCTGCGCCAAAATGGAGGCTGCCTGCAATGCGCGGCTGCTTCCGACAGCGGCCGCCTGTTTTTCATCCGTCGCCACTTCAAATGCTTTGGTCAGCAGGGCATCCCCAGCCAGCAGCGCATTGGCTTCGCCGAAAGCCTTGTGGCTGGAAGGTCTGCCACGGCGTAGGTCGTCGTCGTCCATACAGGGCAGGTCATCATGAATAAGTGAATATGTGTGGACCATTTCCAGCGCACAAGCAAATGGCACAGCTGCCTGTGCGTTCCCGCCGCACAGCGAGCAGAAAGCAAGCAGCATCACCGGACGTACCCGCTTGCCGCCGGCCAGCAGACTGTAACGCATGGCTTTGTACAAAACGGCCTCCGTCAGTTGTGGCTGCTCCGGCACCAGTTCTTTCAGTTTTTCTTCCGTCAGACACGCATACTCTTTCATCTGTGCCTGAAATTCTGTCTGATTCATGTTTTTCCGCTCCCCCGGCATTTTGCCGTCATTGCATATTTTTACTTTTCGTCCTTTGTAAAAGTCAGGATACCCGCACAGAAGGAAATGCGGTGGAACGAAGCCTCTGGAAACTGTTTTGTAAAGGAAGCAATATCCAGATAATGTTCGTTCTCGTCCCAGGTACTCCCGCTTTTTTCACGGCATGCCTGCCGTTCTTTATCCGTTGGAAACATGACGTCCCCTATTAGAATACGGCCGCCGGGATTGAGTGTTTGCAGCAGTTCCCGAAGGAATACCGCTTTTTGTTCATCTGTCAGGTGATGAAACGCGTAGGTGCTGATGATATCATCATAAGTCTGCCCGGCAAGCTGCGGCGGCACACCCTTGGAAAAGTCCGCCTGCACCAAGGTAGCTTTCGGCATCTTTGGCTGCGCAGTGTCAATCATTTTACGAGAAAAGTCAATACCGGAAATCCGGCAGCCGGCGTCATACAGCTTTTTGGTAAGGACACCGGTGCCAAAGCCAATGTCCAGCACAGCCGGTGCTTTACCCGTAGTAACGGTTTTATAAATGGTCTGCAGAACGGTATGATACCCCGCAAAAGGATAGGATTCCTCCTGTTCGTTTTTGCTGACACTTTCGTCGTAGGTTTCTGCCCACTCATCAAATCCCTGTTCGTTGCGCATAAAAAATACCCCCTGTCAAAAGCAGTCAATCCGCCGTTTCGTTTTTATCTTTTCCTTCGGAAATGGTTTTCAGCTTCTGTTCGGCTGTCTGCAGTTTGTGGTAGCAGAATGCTGTCAGTTTTACACCTTCATCGTAAAGTTTCATCGTCTTGTCCAGCGGCGCACTGGCGCTTTCCAACTGCTGCACAATATCGGACAGCTTATCCATAGCCTGTTCAAATGTCATTTTCTGATTCATGCAGGTTCTCCTTTTTATCTACTGTACACAGCAGCGTTCCCTGGTCCATACGAACCTGTACCTGCTCCCCTGTGTGAATTTTTTCAGGGCTCATGAGGACTTGTCCATCTATGCTGGTCACAACGGAATAACCGCGGCGGAGCACCCGCAGCGGATTCAAATCTTCCAGCCGACCCGCAAGTACGCCCAGTTCCTGCTGGCGCAGCTGTGTCGGTTTTTCCAGCGCTTCCTGCAGGGACTGCGATAATAAGTCAAGCTGCATACGCTCATCATTCAGACGGTTTTCCAGCCCCATGTGCATAGAAACCGCTGTTTGCAGCAGTGCGTTTTTCAGCTTCTCACCGTCCGGCACAGCCAGTTCCGCCGCAGCACTTGGGGTAGGTGCCCGCAGGTCCGCGGCAAAGTCCGTCAATGTAACGTCCGTTTCATGACCGACCGCGGAAATAACCGGAAGCGGACAGGCAGCTACGGCCCGCACGACCGCTTCTTCATTGAAAGCCCACAGGTCTTCCGCGCTGCCGCCGCCGCGTCCGATAATCAGGACATCGGCACAGCTGCGGCTGCTGAAATACTGCAGCGCCTGCACCAGCTGCGGTGCAGCCCCTTCTCCCTGTACAGCGACCGGATACAAGAGAATTTCCGCCAGCGGCCAACGTCTGGCTGTTACATTTTGTATGTCGTGGATAACCGCGCCGGTCGGGGACGTAATCACACCGATTTTCGTGGGATAACGGGGCAGTTCTTTTTTGCGCTCCGCATCAAACAAACCTTCTCGGCGGAGCTTTTCTTTCAGCTGCTCATAGGCCAGTGCGCGTTCCCCCGCGCCAACCGGCTGCATCTCCTCCACGTACAGCTGATACTGTCCGGAAACCTCATAGGAAGAGATTCTGCCTCGCACCAGTACTTTTATACCGTTCTGCGGGTGAAAACGCAGCCGGCGGGCGGAGGAAGCGAACATAACCGCCTTCACTGCGCACTTTTCGTCTTTTAGGGAAAAGTACAAGTGGCCGGAACGGTAGTGGTCCGTAAAGTTGCTGATTTCTCCGGTCACATAAACGCAGTGAAGCTTTTCGTCCCCTTCCAGCAGGGATTTCACATATAGATTGATTTGTGTGACGGTCAGCACACAGCTCGGTATCATAGCAGTCCCTCCCTGCATGCGGTCAGCACCGCCACGCCTGCGGCATTGTCCGCCGAAAAAGCCGGTTCCGCAAAACAGGCTCCGTATTTTTCCGTCAGCGCCTTCCGAATAAACTGATTGGCCATCACGCCGCCGGCAAAAACCAGCGGCAGGCCGGGATGTTCTTTCAGCAGAGCCGCCGCCATGGCATCCAGCGCAGCCAGCAGACTGCACAGACAATATTTTGCCGTGTCCGCCGCCGGTCGGCCATCGCTCTGCATTTTTAGGCATTTATTTTCAATGCCGGAGAGGGAGCAGTCGGCTCCCTTCATAGAAGGATGAATGCGGAACTGTACCTGCGACTGCGCCGCCAGCTTTTCCAGTTCCGGTCCGGCCGGAAATGGCAGGCCAAGCATGCGGCCCACCCGGTCCACAGCCTGCCCGCCTTTCAGGTCCAGCGACTGTGCAAGCAGTGTGACAGTAAACGGCTCCTCTGTCCCCGGCTGAGTCAAGACTGCTTCGGTCGTTCCGCCGGAAACATGAAAAGCGAGAAACGGACGCTCAAACAAATCCAGCCGGCCGGCGGACCACAGTGCCGCGGCGATGTGTCCCTGCTGATGGGAAAAGGTATGCAGCGGCACACCAAAGCAGGCGGCCGTCTGGCGCGCCGCACCGTGCCCTACCGTAAAGCACGGCATATAGCTGCCCGGCTGTGTACGCGGGCGGGTGGAACAGCCCACCGCTTTTAGGTCCTGCAGCGGTGTCTGCCTCAAAAGTTCTTCCAGCAGGTCCGGCAGCTGCTGCACATGGTGAAAAACCGCGTCACTTTGGCGCAGGCCAAGCTCCCCTTTTTTAACGGGAAGCAGATGTTTCTGCTGATAAATTTTCCTGTCCCGAAACAGGGCCGTGCTGGTCGTATAATTGCTGGTATCAAAAGCTAAAATGTCAGGCATTCCGCGGCAGCTCCTTTGCAGCGCTTCCCAAAATGCCGTTAAGGAAAGGTGCGTCGCCGGCATCGCCGTACTGTTTGGCAAGTTCCACTACTTCATTGATGGAAACGCTGACTGGGATGTCCGCCTCCCATTTCATTTCATACAGTGCCAGCCGTGCCAGTGCCAGGCAAACACGGGACAGGCGCTTTACGGACCAGCCGCGGGCATATTTTCCGATGCACTCGTCCAGCTCTTTTTGGTGCTGCTCAACACCCAGTGCTACCCGTACGGCAAAATCGTCCACCGGCACCGGTGCAGGGCTGTCCTCTTCCTGAAAAGAACCCGCTTCATTTGCGTAATCAATCAATTCATCAATCGTGCCGCCGTTCAGGCTCTGCTCAAACAAAAGGAAGAAAGCCTGTCTGCGCGCTTCATGTCGTTTCATTAGTTACCCCCAAAAAAGAAAGAATCCTCCGCTGTGGAGGATTCTTTCTATCTGTTTCTGTTATTTTGTCAAACTCCACTAAAAACAGTATACCACGCTTTCCGGCAGAGTTGCAAGAGAAACGGCAGAAGCTGTGGTTTTCAGCCTTAAGAGGATTTTTTTTCAATCACTTTAATTTTATCGAAGGAAACGCCAGTCTGTCCGGAAACCGTGTCTTTCACCAGCAAAGCGGCATTTCCCATATTGGCGCTCCCCTCTTTTACAACTGCGCTGCATTCGCCATTTTGCACAAATACGACACAGTCGGAAAAGCCCTTTGCTTTCAGGATATTTTCCGCGTTGCTTTCCTGCAGCTCAATTTGTGCCAAAGCTGCCGACTGCTGCACTGCTTCTTTTTTCGCCGCATCATTGGAACCTGCATCGGTCAGCGTCTTTTCCAGCATCTGCGAAGCATTGTCGCGCGCTTTTTGGCGGTTTAGACGTGCTTCCGAAAAGTAATCGCTGCTGGAAGAAGCGGCCGCTTTGGCAGAAGAAACGGCGGACGACGGCGCCCGGGACGAACTGGCAGAGGATGCCTCCCCCGCATTGACCAGCTGCACCTGCCCCAAGTCGTGGGACGCGGCTGCATCTTTGGCAAGAATCTGGTTCCCGTTTGAGAATCTCCAGTTCAAATAAACAGCCGCGCCGAGCGCCACGACCAGTGCGGCCAGTACCAGCTGACGTTTTTCTACTTTCATGCTGTACTCCTCCATTCGCTTTCCCGGAACCTGTTTTCTGTCCGGATACATAATCGTTCTATATGAATATGTTTATGTGTATGCCCGTAAAAAGATGACAAGGAAAAGCAATGTCTTATGCTGATGGCACAACACATATGCGGGCACTGCTGATACCGGCCGCCGCTGAAACAGCGTCCAGTACGGCCTGCTGCACGGCGGGCTGTGAAGCGCCCGGGCAGGCGACCACCACGCCCTGTACCTTGGGACGGCGGCGGGTGACCGTCAGTGCGTGTTCGCTGCCGTCGGCATCCTTTACAATAATGCAGCTGGTTTCCTGACTGTTTGTGTTCTGTCCGGAGGAGCCCTGCTGCTGCTGCGCCGCATGCTTTTCCCCTTGCGCGTATACCTCGGTTTCTCCCTCTTCCAGCGTCACCAAAATGTGCGGCTTACCCGCCCCCTGTATCTGTCCTATTATAGAAGTCAGTTCCTGTTCCAGTGTCTGCGCATACGCGTCATCGGAAACCGAACTGGCCGCCGCGCTGGAAGCTGTTTGTGTCGTCCGCGCAGAGGAATGGCCGCTGCCGCTGAAAAGGCTGGAAAGGAACAGCAGTGCAATGCCGAGAATGCCGAGAATGAAAACTACCTTCCGCCCAGTATCATTGTTGGCCAGCTTTTGCAGAACGCCTGTCTTTTTCGCTTCACTGTCATTCAACGGTTTTCACCTCCACTTCCATGCCCAGCGACTCCCGCAGTAGAGATTCCGCACGCGCTTGATTGCTGCTGTCCGGCAGCGTTACGGTCACTTTTGCGGTATGTGAACCCTCCGCTGTACCGGACAGCAGCTGTACCTCGACTTTTCGAAAAGCAATGCCCGACTGCTGCAGCCGCACCTCTGCCATCTCCTGTATTTGCTTTTTTGCGGCATCTGTTTTCTGTTGCTGCACCAATGCGGAAAAGCTGGAAGTATTAGAAGCGGCAGAGTCCTGCAGGCTGGATAAATTCATCTTTGGAACGCCCTGCAAAAATGGACCAATTGCCACACACAGCATCATGGTACCCAGTATGAGTTTCAGCATTTTTCCCATGGAGCCACTCGGTGCCAAAATCCGTACCATGGCTGCCGCCACTGCCAGAGCGCACAGTCCGCTTGCCCATGTGCGTATCATGTGGCTCCGCCCCCCATGTTCAGCAGCACGGTACTGGAAACAATCAGTACCGTCATGGAGCACAGCAAAATAGCCAGAAGGATTTCCAGTACACTGCTGCACGCCTGCAGCAAGCCGGCCACTTCCTGCAGGGAAAACACTTTGCTGACCGCCGCGCATATCTGCAACATCATCATCCACAAAAGGCTGCTAATCAAGACCGGCAGGAACATAACCAGCAGTGCCAAAAGAATAAACGCCCCGACGCCTGACCGAAGCATTTGTATACAGCCCGTCACGGTATTCATGGCATCACTGAGCGTACCGCCCACCACCGGCACAGCACTGCTGACTACAAAGCGTGCCGCACGACCGGCCAGTGTATCCGCGCCGTCCGCTGTCAGCTGCTTCATCGCTAAAATACCGGTAAACAATGTCATGGAAAGGCCCAGCAGCCACTTAACTGCTTTGCTGAAACAGCGGAAAAGTCCAAGCAGATTTACGTCCGGCGAAATGGAGGACACAATGGCCATAGCAAGGCATATTTTCATCGCTGGAGCAAACACGCAGGCAGACAAAAGCTGTACCGCATTCCCGGCCGTTGTCAGCAAAAGCTGCATAGAAGCAGCGGAAGCCGGCCGTCCTGCCGCCGCCAAAACGGCTGCGCCAACCGGTACAGACGCCAGCGTAAAACCGCACGCCGTATGAATAACGGAAGATGCCCGCACCAGTACATTGATAACCGGTTCCACAATGCCAACACAGATGCACAGTGCCGCCACGACATCCGCTACTCCTCCCAGCGGTCGGTCCCCAAAGGACAATTTCATAGAATTGACCAGCGCACAGAGAAGGATAATGCCTAAACAGCTGCCCGCCGCATGCAGCGGCCCTTTGCCTTCTGTACCGGCCAGACCAAAGACAGCGGAAAAGAAAGTCTTGGGGTTAATATCCCCAACGCTTTGAAAATTGCTGTCATCTACACCAAGGCCGGCAATTTGCCGCCGTGTTTCTGCCGGCAGTTTTTCCGGCAGCTGGTCCGCACCGCTTCCCTGCATTTGCTGTGCATAGTACGGCGGCAGAGAAGACGTTCCCGCCGCCGTACATGGTATGCAGGTACACAAAAGCACCATGGCCGCAGCAAGTCCCGCAAAAAGGAATCTGCACCGTTTCCTCCACTCCTTGCTTTTCATACTTCCCCCTACTTTTTCACCAAAGCTGACGCAATGGACGCCACGCGTGCAAACAGCGGCAGCGCCAGTACCAGAATGCCCACTCGGCCGGCCAGCTCCACCTTGCTGGCCAATGCTGTTTCTTCGGCATCCCGGCAGGCATCCGCCGCAAACTGTGTAAGGAACACCACCCCCAGTGCGCGCAGAAGAATACCGCTGTATTCCCCGCCCACACCCGCTGAGGACAGCAAACCAGAAATCTCCCGCAGGGCAGGCAGCACCGCCTGCAGAATCTCCAGCACAATCAGCACACCAGCCGCTGTGCGCAGCACCACGGCATATTCGCTGTTTGTCCGGCGCAGCAGGGCTGCAAAGACTGCCGCCGTAAGGGCCGCGCCGATAACGCCCGCCAAATGAATACTCATAAGCCAAAAGTGGACTTAATGGTACGGAACAGAACATCAATCTGCTGGATAATCATCATCAGTACCACAATCAGTCCGGCCAGTGTCGTCATCATCGCCTGCTCCTCTCGGCCGGAGCGAATCAGCAGCTGGTTCAGCACTGCCACAATAATGCCGATGGCGGCAATCTTAAAAATCAGGTCCACATTCATGCAGCGCACCTCCGCTCTTTTTACAGCAATACCAGCGCAAAAATCAGTCCGCCGCAGACGCCCAGCATCCGGTAAAGCTTTCCGTCCTTCTGATACGTTTTTTGTGATTCTTCCAGTTCCTGCCGTGTTAGTTCTTCATATAAAGTACAGTGGGCCAGCTGCCCCTGCATATCCGTTGCGCCGAACCCTTCGCCAAAGTTTCGCAGCAGTACCCTTTCCTGCGGTGTCAATGAGGAATCGGACGATGCCTTCTGCCACGCCTGTGTAAAAGGTTCTCCTGCTTCAATTGCTGTAAAATACGGTGCTAAAAAATCCAGCTTTCGGCCGTGGTGCTCAACAATGTCCTGCACCGGTGCCGCCGTACAGGATATTTCCGCCTTTGCCGCGGACAAAAACTGCAGAAAATCCTGTGCACGGTCCCGCCGCAGGCGCAGCTTACGCGATTGCAGGCAACCCGCCGCCGTTCCCGCGAAGACAAGGCAGAGCGCTCCCAGTATTCTGAGCAAGCACATCACCCGCCTTCACCAATTTGGCAACACGCCCCGGCCGGCCGCCGGACAGCAGTGCTACCTGTGCAAAGGCCCCGCTCTGCAGCAAAGCCCTTGCCTGCGGCCGGGCGGCCAGCTGTTCCAAACTGCCCGCATGTATACTGGCAATCACACTGGCGCCGGCATTTACGCTTTGCAGCAACGCTTCCGCTTCCTGCCCGCTGCCGAGTTCGTCGCAAATAAGGTACTCCGGTGAAAGGGACCGCAGTGCCAGCAGCATTCCCTCTGCTTTAGGAAAGCCGTCCAAAACGTCGCAGCAGGGACCAAGGTTATTGCCGTACTCAGCACGGTTTGCTCCGCACAATTCACCGCGTTCGTCCACCACTGTCACCTTGTGAATTCGCCCGCATGCACCACTGGAAAGCTGACGCGCAATATCCCGCAGCAATGTCGTTTTGCCGCAGGCAGGCGGTCCCGCCAGCAGCAGCCCGCCGCTTAGGTTCCCTGCACGCTGCAACAGTGCTTGTGCACAGCCGTCTACCTGCCGTGCGACCCGCAGGTTAATGGAAGTGATATCCCGCATACCGGTAATGGTGCCGCCGGTCATCACCGCCGTGCCGGCAAGCCCCGCGCGGTGGCCGCCCCGCAGGGTTACGTATCCTTTTCGTATCTGTTCCTGATAACTGTAAACCGAAAAGCTGCACAAAGTCCGAAAGCTCTCGTACAAATCCGCCTTAGAGGCGCACAGGCCGTCCCGCGGCAACAGCGTGACACCGCCTTCCTTTAAGAACCATGTACTGCCGCCGTCCCACAGGCAGACCGGTTGCCCTACATGCAGACGTATCTCGGACACACGGCTGCGAATTTCCTCCGGCAGACGCAGCAGCAGTGCCCGTAAACGCGGGCAAAGTGCCCCTGCTGCCTGATTAAACTTCTGTGCATTTTCTAATTTTCCTGCCATTTTGGTTTGTCCCACCTTTCCTATGTCCCTACATCTTATGAGGGACAGGCACTGCTTAGAACTGCCGTCCAAAAGCAAAAAAGCGGCAGATACCACAGAGAAACTCTCCGTGGCATCTGCCGTATCCATTATTATGTCTGAATGAAATTTTTATGCCGTATATTCATAATCGAACGAAGTACGCCCACAGATAACCTGATGCACCAGTTCCTTAATTTTCAGATGCTCCGGGTGTGTCTGATAAGCTTCCTGTGCCTTTTTATCTGTAAAATCTGCAACCAGGCACAAATCATATTCGCCACCGTTATAGTTGACACCGACGTCGATGGCGGTCAAACCATCCACTATACCCAACAGAGCCTTGAAACGGCTGCGCAGGCTAGCGGCAATCCCCGCAGCGTTGTCGCTCTGGGCTTTTTTCAGCTTCCACAAAACGATATGCTTTACCATAATGACGTTACCTCCTCTGTTCTAACAGTGATGAATTTATCTAAAATATATCAGCCAGGAACATACCGATATTGGGTTTATTATAACATAAAAATACGCTGGGATATAAAAAGTTGTTTCTTTAGATAAAAATTTGTCATATTACACAAACGGAACCGTGGTTTCCCTGCACGGGCTGTATAAAATACGGGTGTTTCTGTTTTCCTCTTTTTCTATGTTTTGAAAGTAAACAGAAAAAATTCCGCAGTCAAAAGCTGCGGAATCTGTTTTCTATTTTCTGCGGTCATTCTCTTTTTTGCCGGCAGCCCGGTGGCATTTCCCGCAGGCACTGCACTGGGAGCAGCTGCCACAGCAGCCGCGGTGCTTCCAACTGGAACGCGCCGCACATACTGCCAGCACCAATAGAATCAGCAGAACAATCCAGTCCTGTATCTGCATATCTTGTTTCCTTTCTGAGAAACACTCAAATCACACGGGAGCCAATCTGATAAATGGCGAAGGCCACCAGCCAGCCAATGCCAGTCTGGTACAGCACAACGGACAGTGCAGAAAGGCGGGAATGCATTTCGCGGCGGACCGCTGTGATAGCCGCCACACAGGGTGTATACAGCAGTGTAAAAGCAAGGAAAGAAACCGCCGCAAGCGGTGTGAACATCTGGGAAAGCATATGCGGCAGAGCAGCGCCCGTAGCACCGGTCAGAACAGCGAATGTGCTGATCACTGCTTCCTTGGCGGTGAACCCCGCCAGCAGGGCCGTGCTTGTACGCCAGTCGCCGAAACCAAGCGGCGCGAAAATCGGCGAGATAAAACGGCCAATGTCGGCCAACATACTGCTGCCGCTGGAAGAAACGGGATTTAGGTGCGTGTCAAAGGTCTGTAGGAACCAGATGATAATCGAAGCCATGAAAATCACGGTGAAGGCGCGCTGCAGAAAATCTTTTGCCTTTTCCCACACCAGCAGGCCCGTGTTGCGCGGAGTGGGCAGACGATAATTCGGCAGCTCCATAACAAAGGGAACTGGTTCCCCGTGAAAAACCGTATGCTTCATCAGCAGAGCACTGAGAATGCCCATGAGGATACCACCTACATACAGGCAAATCATGACCAACGAACGATATTTCGGGAAAAAGGCCATGGTGAACATGGTATAAATGGGCAGCTTGGCACTGCAGCTCATAAAAGGTGTTAGGAAAATGGTCATTTTGCGGTCCCGTTCACTGGAAAGTGTACGGGTGGACATAATTGCTGGAACTGAACAACCAAAGCCAATCAGCATAGGAACAAAGCTGCGGCCGGAAAGGCCGATTTTTCGCAGCAGGCTGTCCATGACAAACGCTACACGCGCCATATAGCCGCTGTCCTCCAACAGAGAAAGGAAGAAGAACAGCACCACAATGGTCGGCAGGAAGGAAAGCACACTGCCCACACCGGAAAAAACGCCGTTGACAACCAGTGACTCGACAACAGGGTTAATGCCGTAGGCTTTTAATGCGGTATCTGTCAGGTCAGTAAGTGCGCTGATTCCCATTGTCATCAAGTCGCTGAGCGCCGCGCCGATAACGCTGAAGGTCAGCCAAAAAATGAGGAGCATAATGCCGAGGAAAATGGGAATGGCCGCATATTTGTTGGTCAGGACCTCATCAATCCGCACACTGCGTCGGTGCTCCGCACTCTCCTTCGGCTTAATCACGGTATTGCCGCACAGCTTTTCAATAAAGGTATACCGCATATCGGCCACAGCCGCTTCCCGGTCGGTATTCATATCGTATTCCATTTCTTTTACGGTATGTCCCAGCAGCTCTATTTCATTCTGGTTGAGTTTCAAGACCTTCAGCATGGGTTCATCACCCTCTACCAGCTTGGTTGCCGCGAAACGGGGTGGAATGCCTGCACGCTGGGCATGGTCCTCTATCAAGTGTGCCACCGCGTGAATGCAGCGATGCATGGGGCCGCTGCAAAAATCCTGCCGCTGTGGTCGGCGCTTTTCCTCTGCCGTTTCCAGGGCAACTTCAATCAGTTCATCAATGCCCTCATTTTTGCTGGCGGCAATCGGAATGACCGGTACGCCCAGTTCTTTCTGCAGTTCCTGTATATGTATGGTTCCGCCGTTGTTGCGTACCTCGTCCATCATATTGAGGCACACAACCATGGGCAAATCCAATTCGATAAGCTGCATTGTCAAATACAGGTTCCGCTCGATATTGGTGGCATCCACGATATTGATAATTCCGTCCGGATGATTTTTAAAAATAAAGTCACGCGTTACGATTTCTTCACTGGTATAAGGTGACAGAGAATAGATACCCGGAAGGTCAACCACCACTGCACCCTTGTGCCCGCGGATAACGCCGTCCTTTCTTTCCACCGTAACACCGGGAAAATTGCCGACGTGCTGGTTGCTGCCGGTCAGCTGATTGAATAAGGTCGTCTTCCCGCAGTTTTGGTTACCTGCCAGTGCAAAAATCATTTCTCAGTCCCCTTTTCTGCTTCCAAAGTAATATTGCGGGCGTCTTCCAACCGCAGGGTCAGCTCATATCCGCGCAGTTCCAGCTGAATAGGGTCCCCCATTGGGGCAACTTTACGCATGGTCACACGGGTGTGCGGGGTAAGACCCATTTCCAGCATGTGGCGGCGCAGCGCACCCTGCCCGCCTACCTGGGCAATCACAGCTGAATGGCTGATGGGAAGCTTATCTAAAGTCATGGTTTCCTCCTTGTGTTAGCCTATGCTACCTATAGTTAGTCTATACTATCTTTCTACTCCCTGATTATATCGTAACGGGCAAAAAAAGTCAAGAAAGAAGACCGGATTCCACCGCAAAAAGTGGAACCCGGTCCTTTTATGCACCTATGAAATTTATTTGCCTGTATGTTCGGTTTTGGGCAGTTCTTTTCCGGAAAGCGTGCGGGCAACAACGACACCTGTCGCAGAGGCCTGCATTAAACCGCGGGTAATGCCCGCGCCGTCACCAATCGCGTACAGTCCCGGAATCTTGGTGGAAAATGTGTTGTCCACCGCCATTTTTGAGGAATAGAATTTAACCTCCACGCCGTACAGCAGTGTATTCTTGCTGTACAAACCGGGTGCAAGTGCATCAAACGCTTTCAGTGCTTCTACAATCGAAGTCAGATGCCGATGCGGCAGCACAAAGGAGAGGTCGCCGGGCACGGCTGTTTTTAAGGTCGGGACGGTTGTGGATTTTGCCAAACGGGAAGCACTGCTGCGGCGTCCCAAAAGCAGGTCGCCCAGACGCTGTACCATAATGCCGCCGCCTGTCAGCATATTGCCCAGCTTTGCAATGTAACGGCCGTACTCAATCGGCTGATGGAATGGTTCCGTAAACTTTGTGGAAACAAGCAGTGCAAAGTTGGTATTGTCGCTGTGACGTTCATCGTTTGCGTAGGAATGTCCGTTAACCACTGCCAGGCCGCCGTCCGGACCGTCATAGTGTTCCTCGCTGACAATACCGCCCGGATTCATGCAGAAAGTACGGACTTTATTTTCAAAAGTATCCGAATAATAAACCAATTTTGCCTCATATAAACTTTTGGTCAGGCAGTCCATGACGCCGTTTGGCACCTCTACCCGAACACCGATGTCCACCTCGTTGTTGGTCAGCTGCAAACCGGTTTCGTGCGCAATGCGGGTAAGCCACGCGGCGCCCCCGCGTCCCGGTGCCGCAACGACCGTTCCGGCCGCAACACGGCGGATAGTCCCGTCCGCAAGGGATAATTCCGCACCGGCCGCACGGCCATTTTCCACAAGAATCCGTTCCGCTGTCGTATGCGGTAAAAAAGTAAACTGTGGTTTTTCCGCAAGGTAATCGTACATGGCTTTCAGGACCTGATAGCTGTACTCAGTGCCCATGTGCCGTACCGGGCATCGGATAAGCTGAATATTCTGCCGGCGCGCTTCATAGGCAATTTTGTCCGCGGTGCGGTCACCAAGGCCGAACACTTTTTCCGGTGCGCCAAAGTGCAGGTAAATGCTGTCACAGTAATGAATGAGCGCCTGTGCCTGTTCCCGCGGCATATAGTCAACCAAGTTGCCGCCGACGTCTTCATTTAGGGACAGTTTGCCGTCCGAAAAAGCGCCTGCTCCCGCCCAGCCGTTCATAATGCTACAGGTTTTGCAGTGCATACAGCGTCCGCCGGTTCTTGCCGGACAGCGCCGGTCGTCGATTGCACTGCCGCTGTCGACCATCAGAACGGTTTTGTCCGGCGCCAAACGGTCCAGCTCCAATGCCGTAAAGATACCGGCAGGGCCTGCACCAATAATGAGTACATCATATGTATTTTTCATTTCTTATCCTTTCGCTCTGTCAATGCTTTTACAGCATGCAATCCAGTTTGACACAAACTTTGTTATTATAATAGAGCGTTTTCATCTTGTCAAGCATTTTCTTTTATCTGCTTTCACACAGCAAAAAGGCGCACCTTTCTTTTGCTGTGTGCCATAGCATCTTTTCCATTTAAATAAGCCGATAGGCACAGTCTGTTCTGGAACAAGCCGCGCATTTCCCATCGCAGGCTTTTCCGCCCGTCTTCACCGGCTGCGGGGAAACGCCAACGATAGCCGTTACACTTTTTGTCGGCACCAATAAAAGGCTCCGCGTGCAGGAAAGGCCAATGCGTTTTTGTGCATCTAAAATCTGCAGCAGCCGGTCCTGACAGGAAAGGTCCAAATCCCCGTACCCGGGGCTGTACCGCGGACGCAGGAACAGAGATTCCTTTGCAAAATGCGACGCTAATTTTTCACAGCATTCATCACAAAAAGTTTCCGTCATAGCAGCGGCGGCAGCCTGCAGCACCGCTGCCGGTGTCACCGCTGAAGCCGCTGCACGCTGCATCAGACGGTCCGGTGCAGGCCCCAGTGTTGCCGCAAACAGGCACACCTGTGTACACCCCTGCAGATGTTCTGCCAGATTTTGGCTGACAAGGTTAAGCCTCGCCGCAAATGTGTGGTTTCCCCGCACAGTAACCGGATAAGAAGCCCATATCCAGTGTGGCGTGCATGTTTTTTGCAGCAATTCCAGCGCCCGCTCCACCTGCTGCCGAATGGTGGGGCCGGGGTCCGCTCTGCCGCAGCCGAGGTAGCGGTAGATTTCCCGCCGGTCAGTCTGCATGACTGGAAATGACATGGGACAGGTTGCTGAGAATCTTAGCCGCCACATCCGGCTTATTCATGGTGTAAATATGAATGTGTTCCACGCCGTTGGCAATCAAATCAATAATCTGTTCGGTCGCGTAGGCAATGCCGGCCTGTTTCATGGTGGCCGGGTCACTGCCGAAACGGTCAACCAAACTTAAAAAGCGGCGCGGCAGATAAGTGCCGGAAAGTTCCACGCAGCGGCGCATCTGCTTGGCGCTGGTCAGCGGCATAATGCCCGCAAGGATAGGCACATGAATTCCCACCGCAAGCGCACGGTAAAGAAAATTATAAAAAAGGTCATTGTCAAAAAACATCTGGCTGGTAAAGAAGTCACAGCCGGCATCGGCTTTTTCCTTCAGATACTGCAAATCTTCCGCCTTATTGGCGCTTTCCACATGGCCTTCCGGATAGCACGCACCGCCAATGCAGAAGTTTCCCATTTCCTTCAGGTCTGTAATCAGTTCACAGGCATGGCGGTATTGCCCGTCCCGCGGAAAGGAATCGTCCTTGGGCAAATCTCCCCGCAGTGCCAGAATGTTCTCAATGCCGTTTGCCGCAAAACGGCGTGCAACCGCAAGAACTTCCTGCTTTTCCGCGGAGACGCAGGTCAAATGTGCAAGGGCCGGCACCCCGCATTTTTCCACTTCCGCCGCAAGTTCAATGGAATTTGCACAGTTGGTGCCGCCTGCCCCGTAAGTCACACTGACAAAGGCGGGCTGCAGGGCCGCAATGGCGTGAACGACCTCCCGCGCATGCGGCAGTCCGGTGCCTTGTTTGGGCGGAAAAATCTCACAGCTGACAGTAACCTGCCCCGGTTTCAGTAAATTCTTAATTTTCATCTGCCGTCCCTCATTTTCCTCTCTTGTCTGCAGTAAAGCGTTGTGAACCTTAACTATGTCGTTTAGTATATCATACATTCTAAAAACGTGCTATTCTTTTTTACTGCAAAGCGCAGAAGTTTCCTCGCGCCAAACGTGACAAATCCTGTCTTTTCTATTATAATAGACAGGAATTCGCAAAACAGGGGGAACCAATATTGGATAAGGCAGCGATATGTGCGCTGGCACAGGCAGCACGCACGGACCTTGAAAAAAAAGCACATCTGTGCCTACAGGCACTGCGGGGACCACGCCTGCCGGGCGGTACCGGCCTGCGGCAGGACCAACTGCTGCATCTGGTATCCCGCCGCGGTGAAGATACCGTCTGCCGGAAGGCTGCCTGCCGCTATTTTATGGAGCTGGCGGGTATCCGCTATATGGAAGTAAACGGCTGTCTGCCGCAGCGTGTTCTTTCCCCCGCCGCCGGAAACGAACTTCCGCAGATACTGGAAAGCTGGCTTTCCACCCATGCGGATACACTGGACCGGGATGAGATATACACCCGGCTTTTCCGGCGGGAATGTGCCCGCCTGCATCAGCTGGTTCCCGATTTTTTCCCGAAGCCCGATTGTACAGACCTGCTCCTTTCCTTAAGCTATCGGCACGGCGCAGCGGCGCTTTTCCGGGACAGCCTTCCGGAAGACGCGTGGAAAGACCAAATTGAAATCATCGGCTGGCTGTATCAATATTATCACCTGCAGGAAAAGAATGCCGCTATTGATGTTTACCGTGGTGCCGTGAAAATGCGTGACGTACCAGCCGCAACGCAATTTTTCACGACCGACTGGGTTGTAAAATACATGGTGCAGAATACGCTTGGCCGTGTGTGGCTGGAGGGTCACCCGGACAGCCGTCTGCGCACAAAAATGCCCTATTTTTTGGATACGCCCCAGAAAGCCACACGCAGTCCTATGAATCCCGAGGACCTGCACCTGCTGGACCCCTGCATGGGCAGCGGACATATTTTGGTTTATGCCTTTGACCTATTGTTAAATATATACGCGGAATGCGGCATCCCTGCACAAAAGGCTGCGCCGCTGATTCTGGAAAAGAATCTGTGGGGATTGGATATTGACGAACACAGCAGGCAGCTGGCCGCTTTTGCATTGATGATGCGGGCATATGCCTGTGACAAAGATATTTTCAATCAGCATCCTCTTCTGCATCTGTGTACCATTCACAGCAGCAAAAATGTACCCCGCCGGGCGGTGCACTTTGCCTCAAAGCACGACGAAGCACTGCAAGATGACCTGCAGCGCATTCTTTACGCGTATCACGGCGCGGAACAATACGGTTCGCTGATTTCCGCACCCCGGGTAGAACTGCCCGCTTTGAAAAAACGATTTCAAGAGATTCAACAGACACAGCAGACCGGAAACTTGTTTCAAATGGAAGGCCGCCGGCTGGCACTGGAAACACTGCTGCCGCTGGTAAAACAAACGGAAGTGCTTGCCGGACAGTATGACGCCGTGGTAACCAATCCCCCCTACCTAAGCCACATGGACCGCCCGCTGCGCCGCTTTGTTGACAAGCACTGGCCGCACTGCAACAATGACCTGTTCGCGGTATTCATGGTACGCTGTTTCGGCTTTTGCAAGCCCGGCAGCTACTGCGGTTTTATGACCCCATTTGTATGGATGTTTATTAAAAGCTATGTCAATCTGCGCCGCTTCCTAGTAAAGGAAAAATCCGTTTCGTCACTGGTGCAGCTGGCATATTCCGCTTTCGAGGAAGCAACTGTGCCGCTGTGTACCTTTGTCCTGCAAAATAAAAAAGAGGAAGACCCCGGACGTTATCTAAGGCTGACCGGCTTTTCCGGCGGCATGGATGAAATGGGCCGATATGTTCAGGAGGCAGCCGCACATCCCGGAAATAGCTGGGACTTTGAGGCACGCCTGTCCGACTTCCGCCAGATACCGGGCAGTCCCTTTGCTTACTGGGCCAGCGGCAGCATTGCTCGTGTCTTTCGGCAGGGCACTCCTCTTGGCCGCATGACGCCGGTCTGCAACGGACTCTTCACCTGCAGCAACCGGCGCTTCCTGCGAAAATGGTGGGAAGTGGACCGAACTGCGATTGACTTTTACTGTACCAGTGCGCAGGACTGCCGCAGCAGCGCCTGCCGCTGGTTCCCCTACAACAAAGGCGGCGCCTACCGAAAATGGTACGGCAATCAGGAATGGGTTGTGGATTTTTCCGACTTTGGTGCGGAAATTCAGCGCTACCGCACAGCAAGCGGCCAGAGTGCCGCCATGCCGGGACGGCAATACTATTTTCATGAGAGCCTAAGCTGGAGCTTTGTTAGTTCCAGCCGGTTCGGTGTCCGTGCCTATCCGCCCGGATTTGTCTTTGATATTGCCGGTTCTTCTTTGTTCCCGGAACCAAAGGACCGGCTGTACCGGCTGGGCTTCCTGGGCAGTTCCACCGCTTTTCAGCTTTTGCAGATTCTGAACCCAACCCTGAACTGCCAGGTCGGCGACATTTCCCGCCTGCCCGTTCTGGAAGCAGACGACCACACGGAAATTGACCATTTGGTACAGGAAAATATTGAACTTTCCAAAGCTGACTGGAACGACAGCGAATTAAGCTGGGACTTTACTATGCCGCCGCTGCTGACTGCTGAAGGTAATACACTGGCGGAAGCTCAGGCAAATCGTGAACAGGAAGCAAACATACGCTGGAACCGGCTGCGACAGAATGAGGAAACCATCAACCGGCACTTTGCTACCCTGTACGGAACCGGCGCACCTACCACCGTACCGGAACGGGATTTGTCCATTGCGCCCGTCAGCCGAGAACGGGACGCGGAAAGTTTGCTTTCCTACTTTGTCGGCGTTTACTTTGGCCGCTGGTTCTGCCGTTTCTGGCAGCCAAAAGAACGAAAACCGGTCCTGCTGCTGGAGGAAGCACCGCAGCTCTTTGCCGATTTTCTGGAAGCACGCTTTGGCACCGGCGCGGCGGACGAACTGGCACCTTTCCTTGGAAAAGGCAGCACTGCTTATGTATTCAAGCGGCGCTTTACCCGCACTTTCTTTCGCAGCCACTGCCAACAATACAAAAAGCGGCCTGTTTACTGGCAGACTTCATGCGGAAAACCTGCCCTGCTCTACTATTTCAGCGATTTGCAGCAGGCACTCACTTTTCTCGCCGAACTCGCCCCGGAAGAAGCGGCACTGCAGACACTTGCTGCAAAGCCGCCGCACTTTGACCGAAATGACGGCATTCCTGCCAACTTTGCAAAACTGCAATCTATACTGCGAAAAATATAAAAGAATCCAATAAGAGGAGGGGCCGCAAATGGTATCTGTACACAGTCAGCTGGGAAAAAGAATGCTCATCTGTGACGGCGCAATGGGCACAATGCTGCAGCAGGCCGGCCTGACAGCGGGCGAAACAACGGAACTGTGGAACTTTTCCCACCCGGAAGTTCTGACACAGATTCACACCGCATACGCACAGGCGGGCGCTGACATTCTAACCGCCAACACATTCGGTGCAAATGGGATAAAGCTGGAGGACAAAACATATTCTGTCCCAGAGATTATCGCACAAGGAATCCGCCTTGCAAAACAGGTGGCTACACCGCTTGGAAAATGGACCGCACTGGACATCGGCCCGACTGGACGGCTGCTGGAACCCATGGGGGACCTCTCTTTTTACGATGCCTACCATGCTTTCACCGAAGCGGCAAAGGCCGGTGAAAAAGCCGGTGCCGACCTGATTCTTATTGAAACCATGAGCGATACGCTGGAAATGAAAGCCGCCCTTCTTGCCTGCAAGGAAAGCACAAACCTGCCTGTCTTCGCGACCATGACCTTTGATGAAAAAGGTAAGCTGCTGACCGGCGGTGACATTCCCGCGGCTGTGGTCCTGCTGGAAAGCCTGCACGCGGATGCAATCGGCTTTAACTGCGGGCTGGGACCAAAACAGATGATTGACTTTCTGCCGACACTGAGGGAATACACGGACCTGCCGATTCTCATTCAGCCAAATGCCGGACTGCCGCAGGTGGAAAACGGAAAAACTGTATTCTGCGTTGGTCCGGAAGAATTTGCACAGGACGCAGAAAGCCTTTGGGAAGGCGGTGCCTGGGTCTTGGGCGGCTGCTGCGGCACAACACCGAAACACATTCGGGCACTGGTGCGGCAAATGCAAGAAAAAGCTCCCAAGCCTCTGCCCGTACACAACCGCACCATCGTTTCCTCTTACAGTCATACCGTCACGTTCGGCGGCAGGGCTCAGCTGATTGGGGAACGCATTAACCCAACCGGAAAAAAGCGCCTGCAAAAAGCGCTGCACGAAGAGGATATTGACTATATCCTGCGTGAGGGCATTGCCCAGCAGGACGCTGGTGCCGATATTCTCGATGTAAACGTCGGCCTGCCGGACATCGACGAACCCCGGCTGCTTACCAAAGCGGTCCAGTCCCTGCAGAGCGTGACGGACCTGCCGCTGCAGATAGACACCAGCGACCCGCTGGCTATGGAACAGGCCCTGCGCATTTACAACGGTAAACCGCTGCTGAACTCGGTAAACGGCAAGCAGGAAGTGATGGACGCTGTTTTCCCATTGGTTAAAAAATACGGCTGCACGGTCATTGCGCTGACACTGGACGAAGGCGGCATTCCCGATACCGCCGAAGGCCGGTTGGCAATCGCCAAAAAGATTGTGCGGGAAGCGGAAAAATACGGTATTCCGAAAAAGGACATCATTGTGGACACGCTGGCTATGACCATTTCCGCGGTGCAGGGTGCCGCCCAGGTCACGCTGAAAGCGCTGCGGATGGCACAGCAGATGGGCCTGCACACCAGTCTGGGTGTTTCCAACATTTCCTTTGGCCTGCCGCACCGTGAACGGGTAACCGCCGCCTTTTTCACCATGGCCATGCAGGCCGGTCTGTCCGCCGCCATTATTAACCCGAAAAGTGCGGCAGTTATGGACGCGTGGCGCAGTTTCAACGCCCTGATGTGCTATGATAAAAATTGTGTACAGTATATCGCATACTACAAAGACCTGCCGAAAGCCGGTACACCCAAACCGGCAGCTCCTGTTTCCGCTGCTTCCGGCAATGCATTGTCCGCTGCAGCCGGCGGCGCACCTTTGCAGTCATGCGCGGCAATCTCCCCCTCCCCTGCCCCGAAAAAATCCCCTGCCGCCCAGCCAAACCAAAAAAGTGAACTATACCGTGCGGTTGCAAAAGGGCTGCAGGACAGCGCCCGTATTGCTGCCGCGGAATCCCTGAAAACGACCGCTCCGCTGGACGTTATTCAAAACGAATTGATTCCGGCACTGGACGAAGTGGGCAGCGGCTATGAAAGCGGAAAACTGTTTTTGCCACAGCTTTTGATGAGTGCGGACGCCGCCACCGCCGCCTTTGACGTCATTCGTTCTTCTCTGCAGGCACAGGGAAAGGGTGACGCCAAAAAGGGAACTATCGTGCTTGCCACCGTTCTGGGTGACATTCATGACATTGGGAAAAACATCGTCAAGGTGCTGTTGGAAAACTACGGCTATGAAGTCATTGATTTGGGACGTGACGTGGACCCACAGGTAGTTGTAGATGCGGTGAAAAAGCACCATGCGCCGCTGTGCGGCCTTTCCGCCCTGATGACAACCACCGTTGTAAACATGGAAAAGACAATTACACGGCTGCAAAAAGAGTGCCCGTGGTGCAAAGTAATGGTCGGCGGTGCCGTGCTGACGCAGGAATACGCCGACAAAATTCACGCGGACAACTACAGCAAAGACGCCATGGGTGCGGTCCGCTACGCGGCAACTATTTTTGACTAACATATAAAAGAACACCTGCTTCTATTTCCAATCTGGAAACGAGAAGCAGGTGTTCTTTTGTTTGCTGTAAAGATTAAAGCGTGCCAAAAATACGGTCGCCCGCATCACCCAAGCCGGGCACAATGTATCCATTTTCGTTCAGGTGGTCATCGACCGCTGCACAGTACAACTGTACATCCGGGTGTGCCTCCGTAAAGGCTTTAATGCCTTCCGGCGCGGCAATGATGCACATAAACTTAATGCTCTTCGGATGGCTCTTTTTAATGATGGAAACAGCGTCCTTGCCGGAACCACCGGTTGCCAGCATGGGGTCCAGTACAATGACCTCCCGCTCCTCAATATCGTGCGGCAACTTGCTGTAATATTCGACCGGCTGCAGTGTTTTGGGGTCTCGATACAGGCCGATATGGCCAACCTTGGCGGCCGGCACCATGGACAGCACGCCTTCCACCATGCCGAGTCCCGCGCGCAGAATGGGCACGAAAGCCAGCTTGCGGCCGGCAATCACTTTCGTTGTTGCCGTAGCGACCGGTGTTTCCGTGGCTGTTTCTTCCAGCGGCAGGTCACGGGTTGCCTCGTAGCACTCCAGCATGGCAATTTCACTGACCAGCTGACGAAAATCCTTACTGCCGGTGTTTTTATCCCGCAGGTAGGTCAGTTTATGCTGAATCAGCGGGTGGTCCATAACAAATACATTTTCAGGGTACTGCATAAAAGATGATACTCCTCCCGATATGTTTACAGTTCTCCATTTTCAATTTTTGCAATTTCGTCGATACGGCGCTGGTGGCGGCCGCCTTCAAACGGCGTATCCAGATAAATGCGCACCAGCTCCAGTGCCTTTTCTGTTGTTAACACGCGGCCGCCAAGGCACAGGCAGTTGCAGTTGTTGTGACGGCGTGTAAATTCAGTGCCATAAGGCTCTGTTACAACAGCCGCCCTTATTCCATGAACTTTATTTGCCGCAATCGACATGCCAATGCCTGTCCCACAGCAAAGGATTGCCCGGTCACAGGTACCGTCGGCAACACTGTGTGCAACCTTTGCCGCAAACAGCGGGTAGTCAACACTTTCCTCACTGTCTGTTCCAAAATCACGGTATTCGATTTTGCGGCTTTCCAAATATGCTTCAATTTCTTTTTTTAGCTGAAAACCGCCGTGGTCGCAACCGATTGCTAACATTTTCGATTCCTCCGTTTGATTGTTATTATCATTTTTAAAGCAAACCACATTTTCAATAGATGTTTTGTATGCAGCCTGCTTTATAAGCAAGACGGACCAAGGGAAACACATTCATGTCCGAAATGACAGCATCCACGGTCATGATTGTTTTTCTGCCGCGCGGCGCTTTTTTAAGGAACGCTGTGCCTGCGGTGGACGCAAGTAAATCGGCATCAGCTCACGGGCAGAAACCAGCTTTCCCTCTTTGGCCGCACGCGCGGCACATTCGGCTGCACCGCTGGCACGCTGAAAGCGAATCGGCTCCGGCGCAAGATGTACACCGGCCTGTGCAAAAGCTGCCGATTGTGCGCAAAGCTGTGCGCCGTCCCCTACCAGCACAACCGGCTGTGGATAAGAAGCACACTCTTTCGCAAGTGCTTCAATGGAAAAAGCACGGTCCGGTGTCAGACGCTTTATTTCTCCATTACGAATGGAAAAAACAGCATTGTATACCTGCGCGCAGCGGGCATCCATGACACAGCAGGCGGTGCAGTCCAATACACGCAGATTTTCCGCCATGGCCTCCAGTGAGGAAACACCCGCGCACGGTTTGTTTGCCGCAAACGCCATTCCTTTGATGCTGGCAACACCGATACGCACACCGGTAAAGGAGCCAGGTCCGGCCGTAACCGCAAACAGGTCAACCTGCTCAAGCGGTATTTTTGCGTATTCCAAAACACCACATATCATGGGCATCAGCGTCTGGCTGTGTGTCAGCTTTACATTCGTGTAGCATTCACCCAGTACTTTTCCATCCTGCCAAACGCAGGCGGAAGCCGCCCCTGCCGAGCAGTCTATTGCTAATATATTCATGCTATCGTCCTTACTTTAAAGAATCTACAACTGCAGCGGACAGACCAGTCATGGTAATGGTGCGGTCATCGTCACCGCTGCCGCGCGCAAAAGTAATGTGTATGGCTTCCGGCGGCAGAGCTTCCTCGATATTTTCACTCCACTCAATGACCATAACGCCGCCGTCCTCCAGATAATCAAAATATCCAGTGGAGGAAAGGTCATCCCAGCCCTCTACCCGATACATATCAAAGTGATAAAGCGGCAGACGGCCACCGTCATAGACATGCACCAGCGCAAAGGTTGGGCTGGAAACGCCCCCTGTACCCAATCCCGCCGCAATGCCGCGGGTGAAAGCCGTTTTTCCCATACCCATCGGCCCAAACAGTGCCAGTACTTCGCCGCCGGAAAAGGCCTTCGCCATTTTTTTGCCCAAAGTTTCCGTTTCAGCGGCCGAGTGTGTCTGCAGGACAGCTGTATGATTGTTTTCCATTTTCATATTAAAACAGCCCGATAATGCGGCCGTCGTCGGTTACGTCGATACGCTCTGCCGCAGGCGACTTCGGCAGGCCCGGCATCACCATGATATTGCCGGCATAAGCAACCACAAAACCTGCGCCGTTGGAAAGCTTCAGGTCACGGATATGCAGTGTAAAGTCATGCGGCCGGCCCAGCAGCGATGGGTCATCCGAAAGGCTGTACTGCGTTTTGGCTATGCAGACCGGCAGCTTGTCCCCGCCGAGTGTCTTAATTTCTTTCAGCGCTTTCTTTGCCTTTTTGGTATATACCACATCTTTGGCTCCGTAAATTTCCGAGGCAATACGGGAAATCTTATCTTCCAGCGGGCTGTCACCCTCATAGAGAAAATGGAAATGATTCGGCTGTTCGCATGCCTTGACTACTTTTTCGGCCACTGCTATGCCGCCTTCTCCGCCTTTGGCGAAAACTTCTGACAGCGCAAAATCAGCGCCGCGCTCATGACAGTATTTCCCGATATACTGCAGTTCTTCCTCCGGGTCATTGTTAAAGCGGTTGATAGCGACAACGACCGGCACGCCGTACTGATTCATATTGTCGATATGTGCGCCCAGATTGACAATGCCTTTCTTCAGCGCTTCCATATTTGGTGCCGCCGTGTCGGTCTTAGATACGCCGCCGTTATATTTTAGCGCACGGTCCGTTGCCACCAGCACGATTGCCGAAGGATGCAGTCCGGTTAAACGGCACTTAATATCCAAGAACTTTTCCGCACCAAGGTCACTGCCGAATCCGGCCTCCGTAATGCAGTAGTCGCCGAGCTTCAGCGCAATCTGTGTTGCACGCACACTGTTGCAGCCATGGGCAATATTGGCAAACGGTCCGCCGTGCATAATAGCTGGTGTATTCTCCAGCGTCTGTACTAGATTCGGGTTAATAGCGTCTTTCAGCAAAGCTGCCATGGCGCCCTGTGCGTGCAGGTCGCTGGCATAAATCGGTTTGCCCTCTACAGAACAAGCCACCAAGATACGGCCCAAACGCTCTTTAAGGTCATGCATATCCGAAGCAAGGCAGAAAATAGCCATCACTTCGCTGGCAACGGTAATGCAGAATCCATCCTCACGGACAAATCCGTTCGGCTTTCCGCCCAGCCCAACAACAACACTGCGCAGGGCGCGGTCGTTCATGTCCATGCAGCGGGTAATCAGGATGCGGCGAGTGTCAATATGCAGAGCATTTCCCTGATGAATGTGGTTGTCCAGCATGGCGCAGAGCAGATTGTTTGCCGCTGTAATGGCGTGCATATCACCGGTAAAGTGTAGGTTGATGTCCTCCATAGGGACAACCTGTGCATAGCCGCCGCCAGCCGCGCCGCCCTTAATGCCGAACACCGGACCAAGGCTCGGTTCACGCAGAGCGATGACCGCTTTCTTCCCGATTCTGCCCATTGCTTCGCCGAGACCGATGCTGGTAGTGGTTTTTCCCTCTCCGGCAGGAGTCGGGTTGATTGCTGTCACCAATACCAGCTTTCCATTTGGCCGGTCCTGCAGGCGGTCAAACAGCGACTGGTCCAGTTTGGCCTTATATCGGCCGTAAGGCTCCAGCTCTTCTTCCCGAATTCCAAGTTTTGAGGCAACTGCAGTGATTGGCTGCAGTTTTGCCTGCTGTGCAATTTCGATATCCGTCACGATGCGATTCCTCCTAGCACATTCTTGTTTTTAAGTATAACACAACTGCGGCCCTGGTGGAAGTACAGATTCTGTGCTTTTGCGACATTTTCCCGCTGGAACAGCCGAAAAACAAACTGCAGCGGCGGCTGCCGCAGGCTAGTGTACGGGTCTGTTTTGTGCTATAATAGCACAGGAAATCTGCCGCACACACTGCGGTGAAAGGACGTGTGTAATGAATCACTTTGGTGCCCGTGCGGCCGATTACTTTCGGCGCACTGACAAATTTCTGTGGGTAGTCATGCTTTTAATCTCCACCTACAACCTGCTTCTGCTGAAAACCGTCCCCCGAACCGACGGCGGCCGCAGCTGGCTTTCCGTGCAGCTTATGGCTATAATTGTGGGGTATATTGGTGCTGTGCTTCTTTCCCTTGTTGACTACCACACCATTGGAAACTATTGGTACATGGTAGGTGGCTTCTGCATTTTCTTGATTTTGCTGACTTTGGTAAAGGGTGTTACCATAGAGGGCACGGCTGGTGTTGCCGCCAAGGCGTGGCTGAAACTGCCGGGCGGCATGACGTTCCAGTCCAGTGAGCTTGTAAAAATCGGTTTCCTCATCACCTTCGGCAAGCATCTGGACGAGCTGCGGCGCCGGGAAGAACTGGACCAGCCGCTGCAGGTGTTGCTGTTGGCGGCCCACGCAATGATCCCCATTGTCTTGACGCACCTGCAGAAAGATGATGGTGCTGCCGTTATCTTTGCCTTTATGTTCCTATTTATGGCCTTTGCCGCCGGTGTACAGCTGCGTTATTTCGCCGCGCTGGCGGGCGTTCTGGCAGTTATGATTCCAATTGTGTGGAAATTTGGGCTGGAAGATTATCAAAAGACGCGGCTGCTAACTTTCCAGCACCCGGAAGCGGACCCGCAAGGGTACGGCTTTCAGCAGCTTGCCGGCAAGCTGAGCATTTCCAGCGGACAGCTGACCGGCCGCGGGCTTTTCGTTTCTCCACGTGTCAATTCCAGTTCCGTACCGCTGCAGTGGAGTGACTTTATTTTCTCCGTTGCTGGTGAAGAACTGGGCTTTGTCGGCTGCGTCGGCATTTTGGTCCTGCTGATTGCCTTAATGCTTGTATGCCTGCGCAACGCGCGCCGCGCAGAAGACCTGCTGGGCAGTAGCATTTGTGTCGGCTTTTTCGCCATAATCTTTTCGCAGACACTGTTTAACATTGGCATGTGTCTTAATCTGCTGCCGGTCATGGGCGTAACCCTGCCGTTCTTTAGTTCCGGCGGTTCCTCTGTCATGTGCCTGTATTTTGGCTTTGGCCTTGTGGAAAGCGTAGCGGTCCACCGCAAACGGAATAATATTGGGCAGCGGCTTTTTCTGGATTGACTGCTGTGCTTCTCGAGTGAAATTTTAATGTTTTGTCCCCGGTTTTTTACCGGGGACATTTTTTATTTACACTTAATAAATGTCAGCACTGTATTTTTGACCTTAAAGTTGAAACAATAATAAAAATCGCTTTAAAAATAAAGGTGTAGACAAAATCATGATACAAGCAATTTTGAAAAAAATCAGATACTGGCAGCTTATCAAAAATTCAAATAACACTGACGAAAAACCTGTGAAGAAGGAAAAAAAGAAGCTCAGTCTGTCATTAAGCACAAATATAAAATGGTTTAAGGAGCTTCTGGGAAAAAGCGATGATATTAAGGTTCGCGAATTTACATTTGGAAACAAACGTGTTGTAAATGCTGCTTTGATTTTCATTGACGGTCTGGTCAGCAATGAAATCATCACTGAAAGCATCATGAAACCTCTTCTGCTCTATGATGAATCATTACAGGAGACTCCCACAAACAATGCCCATGATTTGATGAATCAGATACAAAGGCGCGTTCTTTGTTCCGGCGATGTAACGGCAAATTCCTATGTGGAAGACTTAGTTACCAGCTGTCTGCGCGGCGATACAGTTCTGCTGCTAGATGGAACCTGTCAGGGTCTGGTCGTAAGCAGCAAAGGTTGGGATAAACGCAGTGTAACGGAACCGCAGACAGAATCTGTAGCAAGAGGTCCCAGAGAAGGCTTTACAGAAAATTTCAGAACTAATACTTCTCTTCTTCGCAGAAAAATTCGCAGTCCCGCGCTGCGAATGGACAGCTTTACAATAGGCGAAAAGACACACACGATGGTCTGCGTGGCTTATCTAAAAGGAGTTGCCGACGAAAAACTAATAGAAGAAATAAAGCGCAGACTGAACACACTGAAAGTAGATGCCATACTCGAATCTGGCTATATCGAGCAATATATCGAGGATGCACCATTCAGTCTATTCCCAACAATCGGAAAAAGCGAAAAGCCCGATGTAATTGCGGGAAAAATTTTAGAGGGACGTGCCGCAATCATTGTAGATGGTACACCATTTGTTCTAACCGCTCCCATGCTGTTTACAGAAAGTTTTCAAACCGCAGAGGATTATTACAGCCGAACTCTTTACGCCAGCGCCATCCGGCTGATGCGTTTCTTATCTTTTTTGATTGCTGTCTTTGCTCCGGCATTTTATGTGGCAGCGACCATATTCCACCAAGAAATGATTCCTACCAAACTTCTTTTTACCATTGCCGCTGCAAGAGAGGGCACACCTTTCCCTGCAGTAGTAGAAAGCCTTATTTTGCTGCTTGCATTTGAAGTACTCCGTGAAGCAGGACTTCGATTGCCTCGGCCTGTCGGACAAGCGGTAAGCATTGTTGGTGCACTGGTTATGGGAGATGCCGCAATTTCGGCTGGTTTGGTAGGGGCTCCGGTCGTTGTCACCGTTGCCATATCTGCAATGGCCGAATTCGTTACTCCGGAAAATCAGGACTCCATTACTTTGCTGCGGCTAATATTTCTTCTTTTGAGTGCAGCCTTAGGTGGCTACGGAATTATGCTCGGTACATTGGGAATGCTGATTGATTTGGCATCACTGGAATCTTTTGGTGTCCCCTATTTTGCCGGCATAGCACCGGCACACTCGCATGATATGGAAGATTTGTTCGTTCGGGCACCGCTCTGGTCAATGACTGAACGTCCACCAGAGTTTGCGCGTAAAGACCGGACGCGTCAAAAGGGATCCAAGCCACCTTTTTTTCATCATAAATCATAACGGCAGGAGATAAAATGAAACGAAAAAAATATATTGGCGTATTTCTTGCAGCTGTGCTAATTCTTTGCTCTTGTACCGGCTGCTGGGGCAGTAAAGAACTTACGGACATGGTTCAGGTTATCGGCACCGGACTTGACAATGCAGAAAACGGACAAACCAAACTGACCGTTCAGGCTGGAAGCGCCAGCACTTCTAAGTCAGATAACAAAAAGAAAAGTGCCGAGTCACAGATAATTTTATATCAAAAAACTGGGAACGGAATTTTTGACATGGTTCGGGATATTACACACGAAAGCAATCGCAGACTGTTTATAGGACATAACCAGTGCATTGTTTTTGGAAAGGAAGATGCACAAAAAGGTGTTAAAAATCAGCTGGATTTTTTTCTGCGTGACTCCGAAGCTAGGATGGATGTCAACATTCTGGTTTCCGATTCTACCGCAGAAGAAATTTTAAGCACACAGACAGAAGACTATGATATGCCTGCAGTGGGCATTAAACAGCTTTTAGAAATGCAGCAGGCAAATGCTGAATCCGTCAGTACTGATTTGATGGACTTCTCCTTAGCTCTCGCCAGCGAAACCACCTGTCCTGTTGCATCCATGATTCATCTTTCCAAAAGCAATGGCAAACCAAGATTTGTTGTTTCCGGTACTGCCGTATTCAAAAAGGATAAATTGGTTGGCACATTGGATGAAGAAAAAACACGGGGATATTTGTGGGCAATGAATAAAGTGAAAAACGGTGTTGTAAATATTCAATCCCATTCTCAGCCTGTCTGCCTTGAAATACTAGGCAGCCGGGCGGCTATAAAACCTGTGCTGCAGGCGAATCATCATTTAACCGTTCATTTTCCCATCAGTGTCAAACTTGGCATTCGCGAAATTAAAAATCAGGATGGCATCAGTTATGACGAGTTGTCCAAACAACTGGAACAGGATGTCAGTCACCTCATTCAGAAAAAGATTTCAGACTGTTTTCATGAAACGCAGCTGTACGGAACAGATATTTATGGAGTTGGAAAGTTGGTAGAGGAAAAATATCCGCAGGATTGGGACAATATCAAAGATAAATGGGACACTTTATACCGGAACAGCATTCCTGAAGTGAGCGTTGAGGTCAAGGTGAAAGATTCTGGTGAAATTTCTAAAACTTACGGCTAATCAGGGGCGGCTATGAAAAAGACGAAAATCAGCAGTTCACAACTATTTTATACCATAATATGCTATATACAATCATTTTCGATTGTTATGAATTTCTCATTCGGCATTTCCGGCAGAGATACTTGGTTTGCACTCCTTTTAGGAAGCGGAATTGCCTTCCTGTCTCTGCGAATAAATATAGCCATTATGCAACATTTTCCCGGTAAAACTTTGGTTGAGATCAATTCTATTCTTTATGGTCGCAAAGTTGGAAAAATCCTTTCGCTTTTTTATCTGCTTTATTTTCTGTTCCTGTCATCTGTTAATTTACACGATATAGGTGACTTTGTAGGCCTGAGCATTCTGCCTGAAACACCCACTGTTGTAATCCTTGTTTCCTTTATGATTGTTTGCGGCTGGGCAGTCATGAAAGGTTTAAGGGTTATTGTTCGGTACAGTGCCGCTTTCTCATGGATAACTTTTATTGCTTTCATTGTAACAACAATATTAGTCAGCAGCAAAGTGAACTGGCACAACTTACTTCCAGTTTTAACAACTGCGCCGAAAAGCATCCTGCAAAGTGCTTGGATTACTTCCTTTATTCCGCTTAGCAGTGCCGTTTTACAGATGGTTGCTCCCAATGTCTGCAAACCTAATGAGATTTCCAAAATACTGACCAAAGGGCTTTGGACTGGAAGCTTGTTTATGATTGCAGTAATTATCAGAGATACTGCTGTATGGGGAAATATGGCAAAGTCGTTTGTTGTTCCAGCTTATGAGACACTTCGCCTGTCCGGATTTTCAGAAGTTTTTCAGGGAATGGACGTTGTTTATGCGGTTATTCTGATAACCCTTGAATTTTTCAAAATCGCACTTCTTGAATCTGTTCTGCTGTCTGGTTTTTCCCAGCTAACAAATCAAAAATCTCATCCGAAGATAATGGCCGTGATTGTCAGCGTGCTGATGGCGCTGATTGCATCCCAGATTTTCCCATCCATTCCACGGCATATTGTTTTTGCACAGAAAACCGAACCATTTATTCTGTCAATATTTGAATTTTTTCTGCCTTGCATATCCCTTTTGCGCATAAAATGGACCTGCCGAAGCAGGTCCTGATGGAATCAGGCGGCGCCCTGCTTAGAAAATAGCATAAAAAATCTGCCGGGCCAAAGGCTCGGCAGATAAGCTTTCTGATGGGTTTTAATTAAAACTGCAGCTTATCCTGCGGTATGCATAGGAATGCGCAGGGATACTTCTGCTGCACCTCTTCAAGCGCCTTCTGTGCCGTCGGTTTTGTACAGAACAAACCGAAAACGGCAGAGCCGGAACCCGTCATACAGGCACCCAGCGCACCGGCCCGCAACAGCCGCGCACGAATATCCGCTGTTTCCGGCAATGGAATCAGTGTCTGAAAGGCATTGCACAAAGATTGCCCCACTGCTGCCAGGCTGCCGCGGCGCAGAGCCGCTTCCACTCTTGGTGTTCCACGCTGCGGGGGCAGGCCATCTTCATCGGCACGGCGGTATGCCATAGCTGTGCTGATACCGGCAGCAGGTTTACAGACCACAAACCAGCAGGGCGGCAGGGCCGGCAGCTCCGTCAGCTGTTCCCCAATGCCTTCCACACGTGCCGTACCTCCCTGTACACAAAACGGTACGTCTGCACCAATGGACTCTGCCGCACGGCACAGCCGCGGCGCCGGAATCGCACAACCATACAGACGGCACAAACCGCGCAGCGCCGCCGCTGCATCTGCACTGCCGCCGCCAAGCCCCGCCTGACTGGGAATCCGTTTTTGAACTGCAATGCACACATCTTGGTCCTGTATGCCGCTTAGCTGAAAAAACACCTCCGCCGCACGAAAGACCAGGTTGTCTTTTCCTTCCGGCACATTAGGGGCACCGGGTACGGCGGACAAAGCGGAATCCGGTTTGCAAAGGACCTGCAGTCCCTCTCCGCCGCGGGAAAAAGAAAGCGTGTCATGCAGGGAAATACTGACATTGACCATGGAAAGAAGATGATACCCGTCCACGCGCCGGCCGGTAATATCCAGCGAAAGATTCAGCTTGGCAAAAGCCGGTTCCTGCAGCATGAAGCATCCTCCTTACAATGTATTCGCGTGATGGCTCTGCATAAAATGCCTGATGCGGGACAGGGCCTCTGTAATATGTTTAATACTATAGGAATAGGACACACGAACAAAGCCCTCGCCACAGTCCCCAAACGCATTGCCCGGCACAACGGCCACATGTTCTTCATGAATCAATTTTTCACAAAAATCCTCACTGGAAAGGCCGGACGAACGAATACATGGAAATACATAAAAAGCCCCTTCCGGCTCGAAGCAGGACAGACCCAGCTTGTTGAACCCATCTACAATCAAACGGCGGCGCATATCGTACTGTTCCCGCATATAAACGCAGTCATTGTCCCCGTTGCGCATAGCTTCGACCGCCGCCAGCTGGCTCATGGTCGGCGCGCTCATAATAGCATACTGGTGCAGCTTTGTCATCTGCTGAATAATAGGTGCCGGCCCGAGTGCATAGCCCAGGCGCCATCCGGTCATTGCAAATGCCTTGGAAAAGCCGTTGACAACAATTGTGCGCTCACGCATATCCGGAATATCTGAAAAAGTGACGTGGCGGGTATCCCCGTATGTCAGCTCACTGTAAATTTCATCGGACATGACAAGAATATCCGTCCCGCGCAGCACGTCGGCAAGGGCATTCAGGTTTTCCCGGCGCATAACAGCACCGGTCGGATTGTTGGGGTAAGGCAGAATCAGCAGTTTAGTGCGGGGCGTAATGGCTGCCTTCAATTCCTTAGGTGTCAGACGAAAACCGTTTTCCGCTTTCGTTTCCAGAATAACCGGCACACCGCCTGCCATTTCCGTTAAAGGCTGATAGCAGACAAAACTGGGCTGCGGAATCAACACCTCGTCTCCGGGCTGAATCAGTGCACGAATACAGTTGTCGATTGCTTCGCTTCCCCCAACAGTGACCAAGCATTCGGTTTTTGGTTCATAGGCAATATGGTAGTGCCGCTGAAACCACCGGCAGATTTCCTCCCGCAGTTCCATAAAACCGCGGTTTGGACTGTAGAATGTTTTACCGTCCTCCAAAGAGCGAATGCCCGTCTGCCGAATATGCCACGGCGTAACAAAATCCGGCTCGCCGATAGAAAGGGATATGACGTCTTCCATCTCGCTCGCAATATCAAAGAATTTACGGATGCCGGAAGGCTTCAGTGCCTGAATATTTGAGTTCAGGCGTTCTGTGTAGTCAATCACAGAACAGGTCCCTCCTCTCGTCCTTTTCCTCGGCGGCATTCATGACAATACCGTCCGCCTTATAGCGTGTCAGGACGAAGTGCGTGGTAGTAGAAAGGACACTGTCCAGCGTGGAAAGCCGGCGCATGACAAACATGGCAATCTCCTGCATACTGCCGCCGTGCATAATGACACCGAGGTCATAGCCGCCGGAAACAAGGTAAACACTGTCCACTTCCGGCAGGCTCATAATTTTGCCGGCAATTTCATCAAAACCACGCTCCCGTTTGGGAGAAACCCGCAGTTCTATAATGGCAATGGCGTTGTTCCCATCCACCTTTTCCCAGTTGATAACAGCTTTGTAGCCGCGGATAACGCCGCTCTTTTCGTACTGGGTGATGGCGTTGCTCACTTCTTCTTCGGTTTTGTCCAGCATAACCGCCAGCTGGTGGGTTGTCAGGCGAGCATTCTCATTCAGCAAAGTCAGCAGTCTATCCATTGATTTCATTCACTCCTCAGGTTGTTTTTCTATTCCAGTCTGAAACAGAAAAATGCAGTTTCTCTTTTATTTGCTCCATTATAGCACACCGGTTCCTCATAAGCAGCTGCATTTTTTGCTTTTCGCCGCTTTTTTATTCAGGAAATCGGGTACATCTCCGCCTGCCGACCTGTATAAAGGGCAAAATGTGTAAATCCTAGATTTTCCAGCATACGCAGGCCATCTTCAATGCCGCTGGCCACGTCGGCCCAGCGATGGGCGTCGCTGCCCAGTGTTACCCGCTTACCGCCAAGCTCTTGGTAGCGCTTCAGAATCGGGCTGTCCGGCAGGGTGCGCCCAATACGCTGGCGCAGGCCGCTGGTGTTGACCTCCAAACTTTTTCCGCGGACAATCAGTTCCCGCAGCACGGCATCGATTTCCTCCCGAAAGGGTGCATAATCGATGTGCATGGCATTATGCTCGCCGCCGGTATAGCGCCATGGATAAGTCATATGTGCCAGTGAATCGAACTGTCCCCACTTCACTGTTTCCAGCATTTCCGCAAAATAACGGTGCAGAAGGGCATAAATGTCACAGGTGGAATAATCCAAATCATAAAAATCCGGCTGTCCCGTGACGTTGTGAATGCTGGCCAAAATGAAATCATAATTGCACTGGCTCAACACATGCTGTGCAGCCTTTACGTCCTGCAGCGGCTGCCCCAGCTCTATGCCCGCACGTACATGCAATCTGCCGCGGAAGGCAGCCTGTGCCCGGCGCGCCTCGAAATAAGACTGCAGCGCTACTCGGTCGTATTCTTTGGTCCAGTACTCATTACACTCGCAGTGGTCTGCTATTGTCAAAGAAAAGAGGCCCTGCCGTGCAGCACTGTCGCACAGCATCATAGCCGAGTCGTGGCCGTCAAAGCTGCAGTCCGTATGGCAGTGGGAATCCGATGTATAGCGATACCGCATAAACCAAATGCTCCTCTCTGGTATAACATAAACGCAGAACGGCCTCCGCCCCATAACAGAAACCTTTCTGTACAAAAACAACTCTTTTTATTGTAGCATAACCAAAAAGAAAATCCTACCTTCAAGGTTCCTTTTTTGCCATAGATGCCACCGAATATTTTGAACACTTTGACAGGGCATTGACAATTTACCGATTCACGTTCATAATAAACTTATGCATTTTTATTGTTTCTTTCAGTCATTTCAATCACAAAACGCAATCTATACCGGCTTCTGCGTACAAAAAAGCGCAGAAAGAGAAAGTGGAGGGAAAAATCTATGCGGCGTGCCGTTATAACTGTACTGGGCAAGGACATAGTGGGAATTCTCGCAAAGGTTTCAGCCATCTGTGCGGAAAACAGTGTGAATGTGCTGGAGGTCACCCAGTCCGTTCTGCAGGACCTGTTTGCTATGATTATGCTGGTAGACATTACTGACCTGAAAGTTCCTTTCAGCCAGCTGATTGACTCTTTCAGTGCAATGGGCAAGAAAGAGAACCTGACCATTCACGTTATGCATGAAGATATTTTCGATGCCATGCACAAGATTTGAATACCTGCAAATACAGTAGTGAGGCGGTATAAAGAATTATGATCGACACCCATGATATCCTGGAAACTATCCAGATGATTGACAATGATAACCTCGACATACGCACCATCACCATGGGTATTTCGCTGCTAGACTGTATCGACAGCGACCCGGACCGCGCGTGTGATAAAATTTACGACAAAATTTGCCGCTATGCCGGCAAGCTGGTGCAGACCGGCGAAGAAATCAGCAAGGACTACGGAATTCCCATTATTCATAAGCGTATTTCCGTCACACCGATTGCCATTGTGGCCGGTGCCTGTCAGGACCGGAATCCCGTGCGCTTTGCCAAGACACTGGACCGTGCCGCCAAAGCGGTCGGCGTCAACCTCATTGGCGGCTACTCCGCACTGGTGCAGAAAGGCTTCGGTCCCGGCGACTATGCTTTAATTGACAGCATTCCGCAGGCTCTGGCGGAAACAGACTGTGTCTGCTCCAGTGTCAACGTCGGCACCACCAAAGCCGGCCTGAATATGGACGCCATTAAAAAAATGGGGCAAATCGTCCTGAAATGTTCAGAAGCAACCGTGGACCAGGGCTGCATCGGTCCCTCCAAGCTGGTCGTTTTCTGCAACGCACCCGAGGACAACCCCTTTATGGCAGGCGCCATGCATGGCATTGGCGAGCCGGACTGCGTCATTAACGTCGGCGTATCCGGCCCCGGTGTCGTGCGCGCTGCACTGCACAAGTGCCCGGACGGCGACCTTAGTGAAGTGGCGGATATTGTGAAAAAGACCGCTTTTAAAATCACCCGTATGGGACAGCTGGTGGCACAGGAAGCCAGCCGCCGCCTATGTGTGCCGTTTGGCATTGTGGACCTATCCCTTGCACCGACGCCAGCCGTGGGTGATTCAGTCGCGCATATTCTGGAGGAAATGGGACTGGAGCGCTGTGGTGCCTGTGGAACGACCGCCTGCCTTGCCTTGCTGAATGACGCTGTAAAGAAAGGCGGCATTATGGCAAGCTCCCATGTTGGCGGTCTGTCCGGTGCCTTTATCCCTGTATCAGAAGATGCCGGTATGATTGACGCGGCAAAGTGCGGCTGTCTGACAATCAACAAACTGGAAGCCATGACGGCCGTGTGCAGTGTTGGACTGGATATGATAGCCATCCCGGGCGATACGCCTCCTGAAGTGATTTCTGGTATTATTGCGGATGAAGCCGCCATCGGCATGGTCAACCTCAAAACGACCGCTGTGCGTGTGATTCCGGCCATCGGCAAAAAAGCCGGCGACGACCTCAACTTTGGCGGCCTGTTTGGTCACAGCCCAGTTATGGAAGTCAACCGCTGGTCTCCAAAGAAATTTATCGACCGCGGCGGCCGTCTGCCCGCACCCATGCAGAGCCTGAAAAACTAAATTGATGTGATTAGATAAAGAACAGCACTTCGATAAAATATCGAAGTGCTGTTTTGCCTATCAATCGGCCGTTTCAAATAGATTTTCGTCTGGATATAGGAGGTTCTTCATACCCGAAAGCAATGACGTCGATTCCACCGAATAGGCCCGCAAACGTGCGTCCTCTGTACTTTGCCGCCGGGAAACACCTAGATACCCAAATGACACACAAAGTCATCTACCGTTGCTTCCGGCAGATTCATCTGCAGGTCCGGCGAATGAAACAATGCGATATTTTCCACATGACGAATGCCCTCCCCCGGCTCTACTGTGTAGAGAGGCGAAAGCGTGCGCAGGTCCGCGTAGTCGTCGCAGATATACGTTTCCAGCGAAGAACCAAAGTCTGGATACGGCTGCCCCACCGCATGAACAAAGCGCTTAACCAGCGTACAGCCGTGATTGGAGTATCCAACCCAGCCCTGCAGGTCATTCACACCGAATTTTAAATTCTTTCCATACAGGGACTGCCGTACCAAAATATACTTATCCCCCAGTGACAGCCGCTCATCCCGGAAACTGGAAAAAGGCCATAGGCTGAAGTTCCGGTTCGGCATGTGTTTTTCCTCACTGCCAACGTTCTGCGGAATAACCACTATACCGCCCGGCGCCAGCATGGTGCTGCCGCATAAAGACAAACGCTTCTTTTCATGGGAACAGTTCCGCAGCTTATTGACAATCATTAGGTCAGAGGCATCTGCCCCCATCATAACGTCAAAGGACAGCTGCAGGTCATTTTTTTTCTGCTGCGGCGGTGTAAAGCTGACACCGCCGTTCAGCAGGCCGTAAACAACCGGTTCGTTGTCCGGGTAATAGCTTTGCGGCATTCGGTCCGGCGCAGGGCAGATACGGTGACCGCCATATTCATAAAATGCCGCTTTCGGTCCATAATAGGCTTTTAGCTTTTCATTGGCAAAGACGTGGCTTCTCTCCTCATCCCAGTAAAGCAGGTTGGGACCGTCCAAAAAGCCGATACGGGCAATGCGCGGGCCAAAGTCAATGGTAACCAGTACATCAATAAAGTGGTTGCTGATGCGCAGGCATCGGCCGTAGTTACTGTACTCCACTTCCTTGACATCGATACTCATGTACAACACTCACCTTTTTCAAGTACCAGTATTCCAGCAGTTTCATCCAGCCCTGCCGGACATGGTCTTGGGCAGCACAGTGCCCAGATATTTGTTGCTCTGCGTTCTAATGAAAGCACGTTTTGCCCCGTGCTGTCAAGTCTTTGTTTGTCGGAAGTATGTGTCAGCAGAGGCAGTGCACCCTTCCCCGCGGCACAGGCAAGGACCTGCCGGCCGCCGGGACCGAAGCCCAAGATGTGCAGATAGGGCGGATAATCGGTACTGTCTGCCGCACGCAAGCCAAGAAAAGCAGAAAGCACCACCCGATGCAGCCGTGCCAGACTGTAGCGCCGGGTTTTTGTGAGGCGAAACAATTCTTCCAGCGAACACGCCCTTTGTGCCGCCTTGAAGATCCGGTTTTCCAGCCCCTCGGAAAGGTCGGGCAAGCTGGCATATTCCGCGCGTGACATAGTGCGCAGACGATACAGGACTGCACGCTCCAGCCGGTCAAGAGAGGCTGGTGCCCTGCCCGCCTGCAGTTCCCGCCGCACAACGGCGGCGCTTCCTTCCGGCAGTGCATCGGCCCAGTTTCCATGGCTCTGCACCAATGTTCGGATACGGCTGGCAGAAGGAATGCTGCTTTCGGACATACTGCCGTGTTCTGCTCCCTGCCGGCAGATGGTAAATGGCTGCATACGGCTTTGCTGTATTTTCATTGCCTTACAATACTCAATTCCCAAAATGTTGTTGGGCGTACGCAGCAGTGCAGCCGTATCCGCCCCTGCCAGCGCAGTCACGGCTGCTTCCCGGGCCACGGCAAACGGCGTGCCGTCTTTCATCAGCCGCCGCAGCCGGGAACCGAATTCCGGGCACAGCAGCACTTCCGCGGCACGCTGCAACTGGTCTGCACTGCCGCATTCACTTCCAAAGGCCAGCATATCCGCGCCCAGCGCATCCGCCAGTGCCACCCCGCCCCGCGCAAAAGTTTCCGCACCGGAAACAGCCCATGGAACCGGCAGCTCGGCGACCAAATCCACGCCGCCCGCAAGGGCCTGTCGGGTTCGCGCCCACTTGGAAAAGCAGGCCGCCGCGCCCCGCTGCAAAAAGCTGCCGCTCATAATGGCCGCCACATGGGTGGCACCCGCCGCACGCACCGCACGCACCAGCGCCATATGGCCGCGGTGGAATGGGTCATATTCTGCAATAATGATTGCCAGCTGCATGGGTTCCTTTCTCCCTTTTTAACAATTACCGGACTTGAATTTCTATGCTTTTTGTATTATTATAATACCGTATTTAGGCTCTTTCCAAGCTGAATGACATAGAAAATGAATAAATGAATAATGGAGGTTCCAAAAATGAAAGTTCTTGTCATCAATGCGGGCAGTTCTTCTTTGAAATATCAGCTGATTGATATGGATACGGAAAAAATGATGTGCAAAGGCAACTGTGAGCGCATCGGTCAGGAAAATGGTCACTTTGGTGTGACCACTGCTGACGGCCGCAAAATGGGTGAGGATGTTTCCATTCCCAATCATAAGGCCGCTTTTGAGATGGTCACAAAAGTTCTGGTGGACAAAACTTATGGCGTCATCAAAGACCTGAGTGAGGTTTCCGCGATTGGCCACCGCATTGTGCAGGGCGGCGATTTGTTTAAGTCCTCTGTTCTTGTCACTGATGAAGTGAAGAAAGGCATTGAAAGCCTTATTCCGCTGGCACCACTGCACAACCGCCCCGAACTGGACGGCATCAATGCCTGCCAGGAAGTTTTTGGCAAAGACATGCCGGAAGTTGTTGTATTTGATACCAGCTTCCATTCTACCATGCCCGCAAAGGCCTTTATCTATCCGATTCCGTGGGAATACTACGAAAAGTACAAAATCCGTCGCTACGGCTTCCACGGCACCAGCCACCGTTATGTTTCCATGCATGTTGCCCACCTGATGCATGAACCAATTGAAGACCTGAAGATTATCAGCTGCCACATTGGCAACGGCTCCTCCATTACAGCTATTGAGGGCGGCAAAGTAGTAGATACCAGCATGGGCCTGACGCCTCTGGACGGCTTCATGATGGGCACACGTTCCGGCTCCCTGGACCCCTCCGTTGTTACATATATTATGAAAGAAGAAAACCTGACACCGGACCAGATGGACAACATCCTGAACCGCAAATCCGGTATGCTGGGTGTTTCCGGCTATGCGGATGACCGTGATGTCACCAATGCAGAAATCCGCGGCGAACACCGTTCAATCCTGACTCATCAGATTCTGAACTATCAGATTGCAAAGTTCATCGGCGCATACGCTGCTGCTATGAACGGCGTAGATGTCATTACCTTTGAAGCAGGCATCGGTGAAAACCAGCCTGTCATGCGTTACAACGTCTGCCGTTATCTGCACTACATGGGTGTTAAGATTGACGGTGTGGCAAACGATGCAACAAAGCTTGGCAAAGAAGGCAAAATCAGCGCATTTGATTCTCTGGTACCAGTGTATGTCATCAATACCAACGAGGAACTGATGATTGCCCGCGATACCCGTGACATTGTTGATAAACTGACCTACGCAAAGACAGAAGATAAGACAGTTGTCGACCCGGAAGACATCTAATTATTCCGGTCCCTTGTCATAAAAAGCAGAAATTTTTGAAACAAAAAGGTCTTGCCAGAGTATTCTCTGCAAGGCCTTTTTTCTGTCCAGTCTTTGCTGCCTTCCAAAGGACAAAAATTGATTGATTATTTTTGTGCAAACCAGTTTTCAATTTTGGTGCAGGAAGCCTGTACCTGTCCCTGTATGAAATTTGGTTTGCCGCCGCCGCGGCCGTTCAGCGCCGCACTCATTTCTTTGCCCAGCGGACGCACGTCCTCTTTTTCGCTGGCCAAAACAAAACGATACCTGCCGTCTTTTCCGCTGAAAACAGCTGCTGCACGCGGACACTTGGACGCCAGCAGTGACGCATAATGGCGCAGATCATCCGGCCGCAAACCATCTTCAAAACAACACAGAAGGCCATTTTCACCCGGTGTGGCTTCGTTTGCCTTGACAGTGAAAAGTTCGTTCTGTACGCTATCCAGCCGGCGCTGCAGGGTGTCTTTTTCTTCGAGAACATGCTGTACGGCTTCCGCCGCCTTCTCCGGTTTTGCGGAAAGCAGATTGGAAACCGCACTGATGTCAGCAAGGCGGCCGCTGTAATCTTTCAGCGCGCGGCTGCCGCACAGCATAAAGATGCGTACACCGCCCTTGTAGTGCATCCAATTCAGCACCTTGACCATACCGACTTCACCGGTGTGCGCGACGTGTGTGCCGCAGCAAGCGCAGACATCATAGCCGGGAATCGTTACAATGCGCACACGGCCGGTCAGTTCCTTTTTGCTGCGATAGTCCAGCGTTTTCAATGTTTCCGCGTCCGGGTAACTTATCTGCACCGGCAGGTCTTGGTAAACGGCCTCATTGGCAAGACGCTCCCCCAGCAGAATCTGGCTTTCATCCAGCGGCTTGTCCAAATCCAGCGTCACACAGGTACTGCCCATGTGAAAGCCGACATTGGTAACACCGAAAAAGCGGTGCAGCACACCGGAAAGAATATGCTCACCTGTATGTTCCTGCATACGCGAACGGCGCAGTGGCCAGTTAATGCCGCCGGTCACCTGCTTGCCAACCGGAAGAGGTGCGTCTGTTTGGTGCAGAATCAAGCCGTCCTTGATATGTGTATCCAGCACATTTACGCGGTCCAACACACCTTGGTCGCCCGGCTGTCCGCCGCCTTCCGGATAAAAAGCAGTGCGGTTCAAGACAATCTGCCAGCCAGACTTTGTTTTTTCACAGGAAAGCACCTTTGCACGAAAAGTACGCTGATAGCTATTTTCATAATACAGTTTTGCAGTTTCCAAAACACGAACACCTCGGCTGTATAAATTTTCTTTTCCTACATTATACCGCATGGGAAAGGGATATATAATTCCTTTATTGAAATATAAAGTCATTCCCGCAGATGCAGATAAATTCCTGTCCGGCTTTCTTGAACAAGTTGTAAAGAATGTTTAAAATTACTTTATATCTCATTGAAATAGCGCCGTCCCTGTTGTACAATCGATAACAAAGACGAATTTTTTCATTTTTATAGAAGGTGGTATTATATGAATTGGCTGCAGAGGTTCATGTACGGGCGCCATGGTCCTGACCAACTGATGCTGGGGCTGTTTGTACTGTTCCTTATCCTCAATGTTGTCTGTCTGTTCCTTCACGGTTTGCCCTACCTGATTTTTGCAGTTCTGTCGACTGCGGTCCTGCTGTTCGCACTGTACCGTATGCTGTCCCGTAAAAATGAAAAGCGCTGGGCGGAAAATCAAAAATTCCTTTCTATCATGCAGCCAGTTTTCCGTTCTTTTCAAACCGGGCGCGCACGCTGGGCAGACCGCAAGGTCTATCGCTACTACCGTTGCCCAAAGTGCAAAGCCACCCTACGTGTTCCGCGTGGACGCGGAAAGATCTGCATTAAATGTCCAGTCTGTAAAACAGAATTTATTAAAAAAGCGTAAAAGAAGGTCTTCGCAAAACAGCGAGGACCTTCTTTTTTAATCCGGCAGGCTATTGTTTTCTGCTTTCGGGCAGGCCAGCGGCAGACGTACCGTAAAGGTGGAGCCTTCCCCGACCTTGCTTTCCACACTGATATCACCGCCGTATAAAACGGCGATGTGCTTCACGATAGAAAGTCCCAATCCCGTACCGCCGATTTCACGGGATCGGCTGGTATCTACCCGGTAAAACCGCTCAAACAGACGCGGAATATGCTGCGGCGCAATCCCTATTCCCGTATCCTGTACCCGCACAGCAGCGGCCTCCCGCTGTACTGCACCCGTCACCGTAACGGTGCCGCCGGGCCGGTTATACTTGACCGCATTTTCAATCAGGTTGCCAAACAGCTGCTCCAGCCGCATGGGAGAACAGCAGACATAAAGCGCAGGGTCCACCTGACAGCTGACAGTGACCTCATTTTTCTGTGCGGCGGGCTTCAGCCGCTTCACGCTGGCAGCAACCGCTTTCGCTACACTGACAGGGTGCGCCGCCGGGTCCTCCCGCATATTTTCCAAACGGGAAAGCGCCAGCATATCGTCAATCAGGTGCTGCAAACGTTCCGCTTCCATATCCAGCACATCGTAAAAATAGGCTCGGGTTTCGGCATCACGATTTTCGCTTTTCAGCAGCTCGATGCTGGCACGGATAGAGGTCAGCGGTGTTTTCAGCTCATGGGTGACATTGCCCACAAATTCACTGCGCATCTGCTCTAAGCGCTTCATGCGGCTGATGTCACTGACAACAGCCAAAACACATTTATCCTCTTCCGCCACCGCCGCATACACGGTAAACTGCTGGCCCTCCGTCACACCGGCAATTTGTTCCTTATAGGGTACGCCGCTTATTCGTGCCTGCTGCATAACTCTGCCAACATGATTTAACAGCAGGCTGCTGTCAAGGGACGAACCGACCGCCAGATTGGGACAGGAAAGCAACTTTCGAAGCCGTTCATTAAAGAACAGGACGCGTCCCTCCCCGTCAATGGCAAGTACACCGTCGTCCATGCCTTCCAGCAAACTTTTCAGACGGCTTTGGCTGTGGCGCAGCTCTAGTATGGCATTTTCGGTACTGCAGCTCATTCGATTAAACGAGCGTGCCAGTCTGCCTACCTCATCATTGGGATTCTTTACAGACATTCGGCTGCTGTAATTTCCCCGGCTGATTTCCTCCGCCGCACTGGTCAGTTCCTGAAGCGGCTGAAACGTGTGGGACAGCATCGGCAGTGTTGCCGCACATGCAATGAAAATGCCGACAGCCAAACAAATACCCGCTGTGACCGCCAAATTCCGCATGGCCGTATCCATTTCGGTTGTGCGCAGCGCTGCACGCAGAATATACTGGGCATTCACGCGCTGTGCCGCATACAAATACCCTTCATGTGTGGTTTCACTCTGACGCAGGTCATAGCCGCGGCCGCTGTGCAGGGCTTGCTGTACCTCCGGCCGCTGCAAGTGGTTTTCGTGGATATCCTTACATTCGCTGTCCCCAATCACACGGCCGCTTCGTTCAATAATGCTGACACGCACCTGCTGCCCTGCTTTTTGCAGGGCACTGCCAAGCCTCTGTGCTTCCTTCTGCGGATTTTCTGCAAACTGCTCGGACTCCAACGAAGAAAGGGACAGAACCGCGTCCAGCCGTCGGCTGAATTCCCGCTGATACTGGCTGCGCAGCTGAAAAGCGCATAACAAAAAAGCTGCCACAAAGCTGACCACAACAATCAGAACATTCAGCAGCGCCATTTTCTTTTTCAAGTGTTCTCAGCCGCCTCCTGTGTACAAAATTTGTAGCCTACACCGCGCACAGTCAGGATTCGAGTGGGATTGTCCGGATTATCTTCTATTTTCTGACGCAGGTAACGCACATGAACGTCCACAGTGCGGGTATCGCCAAAATAGGCCACACCCCAGACTTTGTCCAACAGGGTGTCCCGTGTAAGAACCTTGCCCGCGTGACGCATCAACATACACAAAAGGTCAAATTCTTTTGCGGTCAGCTCCACTTCCTGCCCAACTTTTTGTACGGTATGGCGGGTAACGTCCACATGAATGCCCGCCCCATTCAGGACCGACTCCGGCACGTTCGGCTGCCGAGAAGCACGCCGCAGCACCGCACGCACACGGGCACACAATTCCTTTATGCCGAACGGTTTTGTTATGTAGTCATCTGCGCCCATTTCCAGGCCCAGAACTTTATCAATTTCCTCCCCTTTTGCGGTCAGCATCAAAATGGGAATCGCGTGTGTTTTCTCGTTCTGCCGCAGAGCACGACATATCTGCAGACCATCCATTCCCGGCATCATCCAGTCCAGCAGGACGGCATCCGGCCGCCGCAGACGGATGCCCTGCAGCAGCGTTTCTCCGTCCGGAAATTCGCCGGTTTCAAAGCCGGCGTCTTTTAAGCCAAATGCAATCAGCTTTCGAATATTCCGTTCATCATCTGCGATATACACCAGTGCCACTGCCTGTTCCTCCTCTTCCGGCATTTCTCTTACAGGAAAGCCCGTCAGGGAATAATTTTCCCACCTTTATTTAAATCTTTGTGTTCCCCTGTTACCATATAGATAACCCATTCCGCGATATTGGTTGCGTGGTCTCCCATGCGTTCCACATATTTAATAATGAACAATAAATCCGCGTCACGCATGACATGGGACGAATTCTGCGCAATGGACGTGCAAACTTCCAATACAATTTTCCCAAACAGAGCGTCCACTTCGTCATCGGCTTGGCAAATTTCTCTGGCCCGCTCCACATCTTGGCTTAGGAAAACATCCATCGCTCCAGAAAACATATTATCCACTTTTTCCAGTGTGGCAACGATATGGCTAAGCGGCAAGCTTTGGCTGTCCGACAACCCCTCGGCAGCAACCATTTCACAGATGTCCGCACACTGGTCCGCTTCCCGCTCCATATCCGTCAGGATTTTTAAACTGCCGGCAATGGTGCGCAGGTCACTGGCAATCGGCTGCTGACTGACAATTAGGTTCAGGCAAAGCTTCTCGTTTTCATTTTCCATATGGTCAATGCTGCCGTCACTTCCTGCAATCTGCCGGGCAAGTTCGGTATCCCCGGTACGAAGCACACGGATAGTAGACACAATCCGTTCGTGAATGGCATCTCCCATTTCGGTAATTCTCTGTGTAAGCTGTTCCAGCTCCTGGTCAAAATGTTTTCTGGGCAACTTGACTGCCTCCCTTATCATAGCATACTGACTGCATTCTGTCCAAATCTCCGCCCGGTCTTTGTCAGCCGAAACGGCCTGTAATATAGCGCTCGGTGCGTGCGTCTGTGGGGTTATTAAACATAGCGGTTGTATTTGTGTATTCCACCAAATGCCCCATCAGAAAAAATGCTGTATTGTCCGCAATGCGGGCCGCCTGCTGCATATTATGTGTCACAATAACGACCGTATACTTTTTGCGCAGGTCGTCCATCAGGTCCTCTATCTTCAGTGTAGAGATTGGGTCCAGCGCACTGGTGGGTTCATCCATCAATAGAATTTCTGGCTGCACAGCCAGCGCCCGTGCAATGCACAGCCGCTGTTGCTGCCCGCCGGACATACCCAGCGCGCTTTTTTTCAGCCGGTCTTTTACTTCGTCCCACAGGGCCGCTGCCTTTAGGCTGGTTTCCACAATCTCGTCCAGTTTTGCCTTGTTCTTAGTACCGTGAATGCGTGGTCCATAGGCAATATTATCATAAATGCTCATGGGAAAGGGGTTGGCTTTTTGAAAGACCATGCCTGCCCGTTTGCGCAGCAGGGTTACATCCATATCCGGTGCATAAATGTCCTGTCCGTCTATTGTAATGGAGCCGGTAATGCGGCAGCCAGGGACCAAATCATTCATACGGTTCAGCGTTTTCAGGCAAGTGGACTTGCCGCATCCAGAAGGCCCGATAAAAGCCGTAATGCGGTTTGATGCAATCCGCATAGTTAGATTTTTCAGCGCGTGCAGGGAATCCTGTGCACTTTCATAGTACAGGTTAAGATTTTCAATGCCGACTTTGACGTGGTCGATACCGGAAAGTTCCCCATAAACCGTTTTGTCCTCTTCCCCATCTGCCAGCTGTGCAGCAGTTTTTTCCTGCTGCGTTGTCTGCGGAGCGGCCGCTGTGCGGATACTGCTGCTCCATGTCATTTCTCCGTTATTCATACGCAACCTCCCTATTTTTCGGTTCATGACTCGGTACCGGTTGCTTTCCGGTCCAAATGGCGGTTAAGCAGACGTGCCAGCAGGCTGAAAAGCAGCACCAACAGGATAAGAATGGCGGAACTGAAGTTGGCAATCTGCGTCGCATTGGAGGCAATCGATTCCGTTCGGGAAGCCCATACCTGCAAAGCCAGCGTTTCACCGGGGCGGAATGGGTTGAGCGCACAGGTTGGCGAGGCCAAATTCCAGTTGCTCCAGTTGATGTCGGTACTCATACCCGCCGTGTACAGCAACGCTGCCGCTTCCCCAAATCCGCGGCCGGCGGCCAAAATGACGCCGGTCATAATGCGCGGGACACAGGCCGGCAGCAGCATTTTGGTAATGGACTGCCAGTGTGTTGCGCCCAGCGCCAGGCTTCCCTCTTTATACTCCTGTGGCAGTGCACGAAAAGCGTCTGCTGTTGTTGTGGTAATCAGCGGCAGACACAAAAGGGAAACAGCCAGCGCACCGGCAAACAGGTTCCACTGGGAATGCGTCATTAAAATGAATACCAGATAGCCGAACAGGCCGATGACAATTGAGGGCAGTGAAGAAAGCGCTTCCACACAAATGCGGACAAAATGTGTTAGTGGGCCGTCCTTCGCGTACTCAGCCAAATAAATACCCGCCAAAATGCCAATTGGGACACTGATAAGCAGTGCTAAAAAGACGAGATAAAGCGTATTAAACAGTTGGTTGCCCACGCCGTCCTCTGTAAAGGAAAGCATCTGCGGTGTTGCATCCCGAAAGCCATTAATCAAAATGTACGCCACAAAAGCGAGCAGCAACAGTAGGAAAAAGCCCGCCACTGCGTAAAACACACCGGTCATGAAGCGGTCCGCTGTGCGGCTGCGTCGGCTTGCTGCCTGTGCTTGTTCTTTATTTTTCATTTTCCCTTTTCCGCCTTTCCCAAAATAAGATGTACCAGAAAAATGAACAGGAGGGAAATCAGCAGCAGCAGCAGTGCCATGGTCCACAATGCTGTGTTATACTCGCCGCCTTCCGCCGCGCCGCCCATATCCGCGGCAATGGCCGCAGTCAGGTTGGTCGTCGGTGAAAAGATATTGACCGGAAAAGCTTTGCGCTGACCAATGACCATGGCCACCGCCAGCGCTTCGCCAAAGGCGCGTGCCAGCCCCAATATAATGCCCGTAAAAATTCCGGACTTAGCCGATGGCAGCACCGTTTTATAAATGGTCTGCCAACGGGTGGCCCCCAAGCCATAGGAAGCCTCCCGGCAGCTGCGCGAAACACCGCGAATGGCATCCGCCGAAACGGTCGTAATAGACGGATATATCATAATTGCCAATACGATTGCCGCCGTGAGTACACCGTATCCCATCTGCAGGTGAAACACACGACGGATAAACGGCACCAGCACACTCATGCCAACCCAGCCGTACACAACGGACGGGATTCCAACAAAGATTTCCGCCGCGGGCTGAAAGACACGTTCCCCAAAGCGCGGGGAAATTTCAGTCATAAACACCGCGGAAGCGATGCTGCCCGGCAGCGCAATGAGCAAAGCCAAGCCGCAGGTCAGCAGTGAGCCGACAATGAAAACCGCCGCACCGACCGAGCCGCCGCCCGTAAAATCATCCGCCGGGTCCCAGTGGGAAGAAAACAGGAATTCCCCCACACTGTGTCCATACTTTGTAAACGTACCCAGCCCTTTGTACGCAAGGAAAATTCCAATGGCGAACGTAATGGCAATCATAAAAATGCCGAAGGCGGTCACCACAATACGGCCGGCGTTGTCCTTCCTGACCTTATGCTTTCCCTTCATTTGCTCTGCATTCCTCTTTTCTCTGCAATGAAAAAAGGCAGCGCACGTCCGCCTTTTTCCGCTGGGTTTCTTTACTTGCTGGATTTGTTTTCTTCCGCGTTGCGGCTGTTGGTAACAGACGATTGTATTTTGGAAGTTACGCCATAGCCAAGTTCCTCCATTTTGCCGCTGTATTCACTGGATACAATATAATTGAGATATGCTTTTACGGCGCCTTTGGCTTCACCCTTTGTGTACATATGCTCGTAGCCCCAAACTGGGTATTTTCCGTTGTAGGTATTTTCTAGTGTCGGTGCCGTCCCGTCAATCGAAATGGTGGAAACACGGTCCTTGTTGTTGCCCACCAGATAGCTGAGCGCAACATAACCGACGGCGCCTTTATTCTCTTCAATGCTTTTCAGCAAAATTCCGGAGTTGTCAGTTTCGAGGGCTGCATTTGAGGCCTCTTCCTTACCCCCCAGCGCATATTTTGCAAACAGTGCGCGGGTTCCGGAGGTCTTTGGACGCGTCATCAGAACAATCGGTTCATCCGGCCCGCCAACTTCTTTCCAGTTCTTTGTCTTTGCCGTGAAAATATCAATTAACTGCTCTTTGGTCAGGTTTTTAACCTTGTCCCCCACGTCCTTGTTGACAATCGTTGCCATGGAAACAACACAAACTTTGTGGTCAACCAGTACAGATGCTCTATCAGATGAAAGCTTGGCCGCGGCGGCAACGTCCGAATTGCCGATATCAACCGAACCGTCGGCAACCTGCTTTAGGCCTGTGCCGGAACCGCCGGCATTCAGTGTAACCGAAACATTCGGATTCTTGGCTTTAAAAGCTTTTGCCGCATTCTGCGCCAGCGGCAGCAGTGCGGAGGAGCCGGAGCCAATCACTGTACCGGAAACAGCACCTGTACCGCTGCCTGTTCCGGAATACGGCGCGGCCGACTGACACCCCGCAAAGAAAACCGCCATACACATGGCTCCTGTTAAAACAGAACCTACTTTTTTTTTCATAACCAAGGCCCTCTTTTCTGTTTGTTTCCTTTTATTCTGCCCTCTGCGTTCGATTTTCATTTTATTTATCCTGTGTAAAATCCATGTTAAATGCGGATTAGATTCAGATTAAGATTGATTTTTTAGTGCTTTGCGGTTACAATAATGAATAGATTGTATAATATCATAAAAAGTGCTTGCAAATTTTGTTTGTTTCTTTTTTTCAGTCACAAAATCATTCGACATGGCGGCATTAGGCCACCAAAAAAGGAGAGGATTTGTAACCATGAAGGATGAACGCTTCCTAAAGCTAATGAGCCGAACCTACCCAACTGCACAGGCCACCGCCGCTGAGATTATTAACCTAAAGGCCATTCTCACCCTACCAAAGGGAACCGAATACTTTTTCAGTGACCTGCACGGGGAAAGCGGTGCGTTCCTATACCAACTGCGCAGCGCCAGCGGTGTTGTCCGCCGGAAAATCAACGACTTATTTGAACAGAGCCTTGGCACCGATGAGCAGGACGAGCTTGCTGCACTCATCTATTACCCGGAATCCGGACTGGAAAAAGCACACCGCCAAAAAGAAAATTATGACGACTGGTCACGCATTACTATTTACCGCCTAGTAGAGCTGTGCAAAGATGCCGGAAGCAAGTACACCCGCAGCAAAGTCCGTAAAAAAATGCCGGAAAACTTTGCCTACATCATAGACGAATTGATGCACGCAAGCGGCAGCAACAAACAGCATTATACCCATGAAATCATTTTTACGATTGTGGAAACCGGCATGGGGGACGATTTCATTATTGCGCTGTGCTACCTGATTCAAAGCATTTTAGTAGACCGCCTACATATTATCGGCGACGTGTTCGACCGCGGCCCACACGCGGACGTGATTATGGATGCCTTAATGGAGCAGCGAGACATCGACATTCAGTGGGGCAACCACGATATGTCCTGGATGGGTGCCGCCTGCGGAAGTCCGGCATTGGTTGCCAACGTGGTGCGCCTCGGCATTAGCTACAACAACTTTGATGTGCTGGAAGACGGCTATGGTATTAACCTGCGCCCGCTGTCCGATTTTGCAGCCCGCATTTATGCCGATGATCCCTGCTCCTGCTTCTCTCCCCACACACTGGATGCAAACGAATATGACCCCGTTGACCTGCCGCTGGCGGCAAAAATGCACAAAGCCATCACGATTATCCAGCTGAAGCTGGAAGGGCAGCTGATTCACCGGCACCCCGAATACCATATGGAAAACCGTCTGCTGCTGGAACGCATTGACTTCACCGCAAATACCACTCGGGTAGATGGTACTACCTATCCGCTGCGGGACACCCTCTTCCCCACTGTAAACCCCAAATCCCCGCTGAAACTGACAGCGGAAGAGCAGGAGCTTATGCACGCACTGGTTTCTTCTTTCAGTCATTCGGAACGCTTGCAGCGGCATATTCGCTTCCTGTTCTCCAACGGCAGCATGTATCTGTCCTGTAACTCAAACCTGCTGTATCATGGCTGCATTCCACTGAAAAAGGACGGTTCCTTTGCCACTGTTTCCATTAACGGCAAAACATACAGCGGCAAGTCCTATTTTGACTACATAGATACGACTGTGCGGCAGATGTTCTTCTCGCCGCATGGCAGCCACGTCCAACAAAACGCCGCCGATTTCGCATGGTACCTGTGGTGCGGTCCGCTTTCTCCTCTGTTCGGAAAGAGCAAGCTGTCCATGTTTGAACGGTATTTTCTGGACGACCCGAAAACACGCGTGGAGGTCATGAATCCTTATTATACCCATCTGGATGACCAAAAAGTCTGTGAAAATATTCTGGAAGAGTTCGGACTGGACCCCGCCACCAGCCATATTATCAACGGCCATGTGCCCGTTCGTCTGAAAGAGGGAGAGTCCCCCATTAAGGCTGGCGGAAAACTCTTTATGATAGACGGCGGCATCAGCAAAGCCTACCAAAATCAGACCGGCATCGGCGGCTATACGTTGGTTTACAACTCACACTATCTAGCACTGGCGCAGCACATGCCGCTGGCTCCTGGCAAACGAATGGAAGAGCAAAGCCCCAAGGTACAGATTGTAGAAGCGGTTAAAAAGCGCGTGACCGTCGGTGACACAGACACCGGCGCCGAACTGCGTCAGCAAATAGCGGAATTGGAAGACCTCCTGGCAGCTTACCGTTCCGGCCAGTGCAAAGAAAAGATTCGCAAATAATTCACGGCCGCTTTATTATAGAAAAAGAGGAAAGGCAAGCCACCGCTTTAGTGGTCTGCCTTTCCTCTTTTGTTGCATTCTTTCTAATCAATCCACAGGACGCTTGTATTCCTGTTCGCAGTAAATGCAGCGGTAGCGGCGTGTTTTTTCGTCACACAGCTGAAAAACCTGGTCAATGCCTTCTTCTATGGTTGTAATACAGCGGGGATTTTTACATTTGATAACATTCTTAATATACTTGGGCAGTGTCGGCGTTTTTTTCTTCGCAATATGTCCGTTTTCAATATAGTTAACGGTTACGTTTGGATCCAAAAAGCCCAGGACGTCCAAATCGACATCTACGTTGCCCTCTATTTTAATAATATCTTTGCGGCCGTACTTGCTGCTGCGCGCATTTTTAATGACAGCAACACAGCAGTCCAGCTTTTCCAGCTGCAGCAGGTCGTAAATACGCATACTGGTGCCGGCCTCGATATGGTCTATGACAATGCCTGTCTGTAAAGAATCAATATTCAGCATGGCAGCTTCACCCCCAGCAGTCTTAAAATCAAAGCCTGGCGCACATAAACACCGTTCTGGACCTGGTCAAAGTAGGCGGCACGCGGGTCGTCATCTACGTCCAGTGAGATTTCATTGACACGCGGCAGCGGGTGCAGAACGTACATATCCGGTTTGGCTGCTTTCATTTTTTCCGCCGTTAGCACATAGCTGTCCTTCAGACGGACATAGTCCTCTTCGTTAAAGAAGCGTTCCTTCTGGACTCGGGTCATATACAGGATATCCAGCTTTGGCAGGACCTCATCCAGACTTCTGACCTCTTGGAATGGAATATTCTGCGGCCGCAGGACTTCGTCAATAATATAGCCGGGTACCCGCAGCTCTTCCGGTGAAATGAGGATAAACCGAATGCCAGAATAGCGTGCCAATGACTTTATCAGGGAATGTACCGTACGGCCAAACTTCAGGTCACCGCACAAACCGATGGTTAAGTCATGCAAGCGGCTTTTTTTGCAGCGAATGGTCATCAGGTCCGTCAGTGTCTGTGTGGGGTGCTGGTGACCACCGTCACCGGCATTGATAACCGGAATTTTGGAAAAGTGTGCGGCTCGGCGGGGTGCACCCTCTTTGGGGTGACGCATAGCACAGATATCCGCGAAGCAGGAAACTACTCGAATGGTGTCTGCTACACTTTCCCCTTTGGTTGCGGAGGAGGTTGAAGCAGAATGAAAGCCCATAACGCTGCCGCCCATGTTCAGCATGGCGGTTTCAAAGCTGAGGCGGGTGCGGGTACTTGGTTCATAGAACAAAGTTGCCAGCTTTTTTCCGTCGCAGGCATGTGCGTACTTCTGGGGATGCGCAGAAATGTCATCTGCAAGGTTCAGCAAATCATCAATTTCAGAAACGGACAGGTCTAACGGGTCGATTAGATGTCTTACCATATTTCCTCCTGTATTTTTGCAGCCTGCCTGCATGAAACAGACTGCGGTGAAAGGGAGCCAGTCATCTGTGTTCCGCTTTCTGGGCATACAAGCTTTCCTGCGGTTTTATTTTTGGCAAAGCGGACGGCAGGCGTTCTTCAGCCATGCCTGTTCCTCCGCTGTCAGATGCGGTGCCAGTGTTTGGTAAACAGTGGCATGGTAGCGGTCGAGATAAGCAATTTCATCACTGGAAAGCAGCTCCGGCAGAATAGCCGTATGGTCTATGGGGAACATGGTCAGCGGGTGGAACGCGTAAAACTGACCGTATTCCGTTTTTTCGTCCATAACAACTTCCAGCGTATTTTCCGTACGAATGCCGAACTTGCCTTCCATATAGATACCCGGTTCATCGGTGATAGTCATGCCGGGAACCAGCGGAATCGCGGACCGGAAGCTGTGCGGGCCTTCATGTACAGCACCCATGTATCCCACGCCGTGGCCGGTGCCGCAGCGATAATCCAGCCCGTGCTTCCACACCTGCACACGGGAAAGAGCGTCCAGCTCATGACCGGTAGTGCCCTGCGGGAATTTGGCGTCTGCCAAATCGATATGGCACTTCAGCACCCATGTAAAGCATTCTTTTTCTTCCTGTGTCAGCGGGCCCATGGCGAATGTACGCGTCACGTCCGTCGTGCCGGTCAGGTACTGTCCGCCGGAATCCACCAGCAGAAAGCTCTTCGGCTGTAGGTCAGAGTGCTGCTCTTTTGTGGGGCCATAGTGCATCATCGCTGCATTCGGGCCGTAGGCCGCAATGGTTTCAAAGCTTTCGCCGCGGTTGTCCGGCTGCTGTGCACGGTACTTGTGGGCAATTTCCGCAGCATCCCATTCGGTCAGTGGCTCCCCCGCTGCCATGCGGCGCTCCAGTTCCATTTTGAAGCGTACCAGTGCAACACCGTCGTAAACATGGCAAATGCGCATATTGGCACATTCTGTCTTGTTTTTCACTGCCTTCAGGTTGGTAATGATGTCCCCGCCGGCCACTAACTTCCGGTCCTTGTTTTCTGCTAAGCAGGTGCAAATATCAAAACTGGTGTTTGCCCGGCTGACCAGCACGGTTCCGGCAGCAGCACCAGCACGCAGGTCCTCTTCCAGCTTGTTGTAGGGACGTACCTCTACGCCGGATTTTGCAAGATAATCCGCGGCTGATGCCTGAATCCGCTTTTTGTCAAGATACAGGTATGCTTTTTCTGTCGTGACCAGTAGGAATGCAATGGCAAAAGGATTATAGTCAACATCTGCGGCACGTAGATTGGTTGCCCACGCAACATCGTCCAGCAGGCTATACAGCTGTGCATCTGCTCCGGCCTTTTTAAGCTCTGCACGAACCTGTGCCAGCTTGTCCGCACAGGTGCAGCCCGAATAGCGGTCCTCCAGCAAGTAAACCGGTGTTTCCGGCAGCGCCGGACGGTCCTCTTTCCACACGTCCGCTACGAGGTCCAAACTGATGAGTTTAGCACCGGTGGTATCCAGTTCCTTCTGTACATTTTCAGCTTCCAGCTCCGAAAAAATGCGGCCGTCCACCGCCACTTTTCCCCCGGGAATTGCCTTTGCAAGATAGGCGCCAACAGTAGGAACACCGGGTTCACGCATACGCATCAGCCGAATCGGTGTGCCCTTCAGCTGTTGGTCCGCCTGAATAAAGAAGCGGCCGTCTGTCCACAAACAGCTCTCCTTTTTCGTAACAACCAGTGTGCCGGCATCTCCGGTAAAACCGGAAAACCACCGCCGAGACTCCCAGTGTGCCGGAATGTATTCACTCATGTGCGGGTCGCTGGTCGGCAAAATTACCGCATCTGCCCCATGCTGTGTCATCTGCTGACGCAGCGCCTCTAATTTTTCAGCAACAGTCATTGTTTCTCCTTTCCCGCGGACGGCTTTTTCTGCGCAGAAAAAAAACTCACCCGAAGAAACCTGCTCTTCGGATGAGCCTTTCCTTTACAAACGGTACTGCCGTACCGCGGTCTTATCTTTTTGATGGGAATAAAGGAATCCAGTCTTTTGGGCAGCACAAAACGGCGCCGCCTGCAGAGCGGGTTTAGAACAGTATACGAGTTTTCTCGCAAGCTGTCAAGTCACCTTTTTGATTTCGTACAAGGCAACGATTACTGCCGCTGCGAAAACGGCACATACGGCCGGTGCTGTGCAACCGATTTGTAGGCCGGACGGATAATTTTGCCGCCGTTAATGCGTTCCTCCAGCAAATGTGCACTCCAGCCCGCGATACGCGCCATGGCAAAGACTGGCGTAAACAGCTCGATAGGCAGGCCCAGCATATAATAAACGAAGCCGGAATAAAAATCGATATTTGCGCTGACGCCTTTGTATGTTTTCCGTTCCTGTCCGATAATTTTGGGTGCCAGCTGCGCCACCATAGCATACAGGTCGTACTCTTTCTGCCTGCCCTTTTCCTCGGACAGTTTTTCAACGAATTTCTGGAAAATGAGGGCGCGCGGGTCACTGATGCTGTATACAGCGTGTCCCATGCCATATATTAGTCCCTTGTGGTCAAAGGCTTCGCCGTGCAGCAGCTTCCGCAGATAACAGCCGACCTCTTCCTCATCGTTCCAGTCATGCACTTTTTCCATCATGTCTGAAAACATCTGCACGACCTTGATATTGGCACCGCCGTGTTTCGGGCCTTTCAGGGAACTGAGCGCCGCCGCAATGACAGAGTAAGAATCTGTACCGGAAGAGGCGACAACGTGTGTTGTAAAGGTAGAGTTGTTGCCGCCGCCGTGCTCAGCGTGCAGCACCAAAGCGAGGTCCAGAATACGTGCCTCCAGCTCACTGTATTTGTTGTCGATACGTAGCATATACAGAATATTTTCCGCCGTGGAAAGGTTATCACGCGGGGTATGAATGAAAAACGGCTGACTGGAGTCCGCATTATGGGCATACGCCTGATAGCCGTAAACCGCCAGCTGCGGGAACAGCGCAATCATCTCAATACACTGACGCAGCGTATTTTCCACACTGGTGTCATTGGCGCGCTCGTCATAGGCATACAGTGTCAGCACACTGCGTGCCAATGTATTCATCATGTCGCAGCTGGGCGCTTTCATAATAATATCCCGCACAAAATTGGTCGGAAGTGTGCGGTATTTGTTCAGCAATCCGCGAAATTCCTCCAGCTGACCGGCTGAAGGCAGCTCACCAAACAGCAGAAGATATGCTGTTTCTTCAAAACCGAAGCGGTTTTCCGTAAGAAAGCCGCGTGTTAGGTCATTGATGGAAATGCCGCGGTAGTATAATTCGCCGGGGATAGGAACCTTTTTGTCGTTTACAATCTTCTTTGCCCGTACCTCACTGATGTCAGTCAGTCCGCAGAGCACGCCTTCCCCATTGATATCACGCAGGCCGCGTTTTACATCGTACTTCATGTAAAGGGAGGGGTCAAGGGCATCATGCTGTACACTTAGCTGTGTCAGTTCTCTAATTTTTGGTGTAATTTCAAAGAAATCACCGGCAGTATTTGTTTTAACCAAGTGGCTCACTCTCTTTCTCAAAAATCCCTTCTGTTTGATGACTGCTTTTTGCTTTACCGCAAAAAATTATAAAATTAGTATAAAGGAAATCAAATACGCCTTTATGTGTGCAATGTAAATTTTTTGTAAACAGGCGGGGCCGTACTTTTCTATGTACGGCATCCCGCTTGTTTTCATATAGGAATTCTGTTATACTATAATTATTTCATTTTATAAAAAATCCCGCCGAAAGGAGGCTCCTTTATGAATTATCAAATCATACACTGCCCTTACTGCGGGCTGGAACTGCATGTGCCGGAAGAAACCGGAAAAATCGTCTGTATGTATTGTGCCAAGCCGATTGACCTTAAGTCCCTGTTTGCTTCCACAACGCTGGAACCAGACGGAGGAATGCGGCTGCAGCATGCCCTCACCGCACTGGAGCCCTCTTTGTTCCGGTTTGAAAAGGAAGAACCCGCTTTTACCAAAAAAGACTATCCCACCTGTTTTGCCGCCTACAGCAGCCGCCTTGGCATTGCCCTGAATGCCCTGCACGGCGGTACAGAGGAAGACTGTGAGTCCTTTGCCCATGCCATAATGTCCCGCATTGCGGACGAGCTGGTAACACGCCATGTCCGTAGCAGCCGCAGCGGTGCTTTTTTTGCTTACCGCATGATGATAACGGTCTATCTGCTGCCCGTACTGCATGACAGTCCGGTACCGGAGGCGTCCCCTGTGCTGGAATCTTTCCTGAAAATATGGAACAGCAGGTATCCTGAAGAACCGCTGAATGCCGTTGGCTTTGATAAAATTAACACTGGTTGGCGCAAGCACGGGTGCTATATTACCACGGCTGTCTGTCACTCCCTGCGCAAGCCGGACAACTGTGACGAACTGCAGACGCTGCGCCGCTTTCGTGACAGCTGGCTTCTGCATCAGCCGGGAGGTCATCTTCTGGTACAGGAATACTACACGTTTGCACCGACGATTGCAGAAGCCATTGATGCTTCCCCCAGCCGCGCACAGACTTACCGTTCCCTTTGGGAACAGGCTATATTCCCCTGTGTGCAGGATGTCCATGCAGGAAGAAACGCTCGCTGCCTGCAGCGCTACACCTGCATGATGCTGCATTTGGAACAAGCCTATCTTTCTTAAATAAAAACAGCAGATATCAAAATGGACCAGGCGGTATTTTCCCCACCTGGTCCATTTTTTATGTTTGCAGCAGCAAACTATTCTATTCTGCCGTCAGTCGTTCTGTCCTAAGCTAATATATACAAATTGCCCCATCGGCAATCGTGTCTGCAAGCGGCGTAACAGCTTTGGCGGTCACAACTATTTTTGCCAGCTCCCATATAACTGCATTCAGCGCGGCACTGCCGACCAGATAAACATTGATGCCGTCACCATAGTCAGCAGATGCATTGTTCGCCTAAAAACGGCCTAAAACCTGTGTGTGCCTGCCTCACTTCCCGGTTAAAACAGCCTGCAAATACATCCGCTAAATGGCTCTAAAACCCCATTTTCCCAACTCTCTGTACTGATTAACGGTTCAAAATCATCCTGCAGGGCAATCGTTTTTTTCTGGTCCGTGTTATTCAGCACAGTTGCCAACCTGCTTTCTCCGCAGGCTCTGATTAGGTAAAACACACCTTCTTCTGCATACATACGAATTGTTCCATACTGCAGTGCTTTTTCTTTTTTGCGCAGTGCAATGATTCTCTGATAGAAGTGAAACAAATCCTCGTCCCAGTTTGCACGGTTCCAGTCAAATGTTCGCCGGCAGTCCGGGTCACCGCCGCCTTCCATGCCAATCTCACTTCCATAATAAATGCAGGGCATCCCCACATAACTGAACAAAAATAATACTGCCATACGCAGCAGGCGCTTATCCCCGCCGCACCATGTTAAAAAGCGCATAGTATCATGACTGTCCAGAAGATTAAGCATGGCAAAATCGGCTTGCTCGGAATTGCACATTAGGAAGCCGGAAAGGTCTTCCGTAAACTGTGCGGCGTCCACCTCCCGCCGGGCAAAAAACTGGATGCACGACTTTGTGACTGGGTAGTTCATTACGCTATCAAACTGGTCACCCTGCAGCCATGGAAAAGCATTGTGCCAATTTTCTCCTATAATCAATGCTTCTGGATTTATCGCCTTTACGGTCTTGCGAAAATCGCGCCAGAAGCCATGGTTCACTTCGTCTGATACATCCAACCGCCAACCGTCAATGCCAGTGTCCTTTGTCCACATGGAAACAGTATTCAAAAGGTACGCTTCCAGTTCCGGATTTTCCGTGTTGAGTTTTGGCATACTGGGGCTGGTACCAAAGACGCGGTAATTCAGGCGGGAAAGGTCAAGCGGCTTGGTGTAATCATGCGCTTCTTCCTCAGTGAAGCGCCCCACCGGAAAGCTGTCGATGTGGAACCAATCTTTGTAAGGAGATTGCTCCCCGCGCTCCAGCACATCCTGAAACGGTGCAAATGACCAGCTGCTGTGGTTGAACACACCATCCAGCACAACGCGGATGCCCATCTCATGTGCCCGCTGCACCAGTTTACAGAGCAGTTTTTTGCTGCCGAACATCTCATCCACTTTACGGTAATCCGTTGTATCATATTTATGATTACTGGGTGACTGGAAAATCGGTGTCAGGTAAATTCCACTCACACCAAGTTCCTGCAGATATGGCAATTTGTCCAGCACCCCCTGCAAATCACCGCCGTAAAAGCTCTGCGATTTTGGCGGCTGTCCCCACGGTGTCAGCGGTTTAGGGTCATTCGTGCGGTCACCATTGCAGAAGCGCTCCACAAAAATCTGATAAAAAATGGTGGAATGTACCCAGTCCGGAATGCGGTGCAGGTCGGTTTCATTGATATACGGGTACTGAAAGTAATGGAAATAGGCATTCTGGTCATCAAACGTATCCGTAAAACCGGATTCCGAGTAAACCAGCGTCTGGGTACCATCGCTCACTTCAAAGTAGTACCCCAGCCGTGAATCCTCTGTATGAAAACGATACTGGTAGTAATCAAACAGCCGGTCGGAGAAAATTTTCTCCATTTTATATGCTTTTTTATCCTGCCAGCGATGCTTCAGCGAAATTACTACCCACACCTCTGTACAGTCGTCCTTCGCCGTACGCAGCCGGATGTCTAAATCCTTGTCTGTGTACGCATAAGCGTAGTTGCTTTTTGGAATATGACAAAAACCCTGGAGATTCAAAATATTATCCTTCTTTCCTGTTATTTGGAACGTGAAGCCGCAGCTAAATTCGAGATTTTATTCTTCTTTCAGGAAAGAATCCCAATCGCTTTTTGCCTTGGTCGCAGCAGCCTTCGGCGTCATCTGGCCGTCAAAAACTGAAGGTCCAACGTTGGCACAAATCGTCCAGAAGTAACTGATGCGCTTGGCCGTCGGCATTGGAGTGGATTCGTTGAAGCATTTTACAATGGCACTGAGCTGTTTGTCCTGTGCCAGTCCCTTAATCTTGGAAATGTCTTTGCGGGAAGTAACGCAGGAAGCATCAGAGTAAAGCAGTTCTGCACCCTCATCAGAAACCAGATACTGTGCAAAAAGCTGTGCCGCATTCGGATACTTGCTGTAAGCGGAAACCTGTGCATTCTGTACAAAGGCGAAGGAAGTTTCTTTCTTACCATCATATGTTGGCAGCGGCGCTACACCAAAATCGGTCTTGGAGTCACGTAATGTCTTGACGTTCCATGGGCCGCTGATAAGATAGGCAGTCTTACCAGTAACAAACTGATTGGTCAGGAAGTCCCAGTTTGCAAGGTCACCGGACGCGGCAGGCATCAAATCATGATACTTTTTAAGTACCTCCAAGCCCTTTTCAAATTCTGGTGTATCAAAATCAGGTTTGTCATTGTCTGTGCCGTCTTTTCCAAAAGGCTTGTAGCCGTATGTACTCAGCATTGGATAAATAGTTGCACCTTCACTGACATTAGAAAGGAACCAGAATTTATTCTGTGATGCGTTGTTAAAGCTCTTTGACTCCTTCAATAGCTGTTCAAAACTTGTCGCCGGAGCACCTTTGACCAGCTTCTTGTTGTAGAACATCACATAGGTTTCAACGGAGACCGGGACACCGTAAACACCGCCGTCCACGGTGACCGTCTTCATGGCAATGTCGCTGACATCCTGCTTCATTTTTGCAGTAATGCGGCCATCCAACTTCAGCAGAAGCCCCGCCCGCTGATTCTCAATGGTTTTGTCATGCGGGCTCATAAAGACATCCGGTCCTTTGCCAGAGACAGTTTCCAGATTCGTTTTGTTCTGGTCATAGACGCTGCCGTCCTCAGCAGTAACCGGCACACCGTACTTTGCCTCAAATTTCTTTGCAATCGCTTTTGCAAAATTCAGCTGGCTTGCGCTGCTGGTACGGAACGTCAGTTTTGCGCCGCTTTCCGGTTTCAGTTCACCGGTCGCGGAGGAAGCGGCTGCGCTGCCCGCCGCAGAAACGGTTTTTGCGTTTTGCGGCAAAGGCTTTCCGCAGCCCGCCATAGAACCAGCCATCAATACGCTGAGTGTTAATGCAAGCACTCTTTTCGATTTCATAATCATAGCCTCCTAGTATAAATAACTTCAGCCTTTGTTTGCACCTGCCGTAATACCCTGTACCAGATATTTCTGGAAAACAATGAACAGAATCGTAATCGGCACGGCAATAATTACAGCACCGGCGGCAAACATGGTGAAGTTTGTGTTTTCACGGCCGGTAATCAGACCATACAGGCCAACAGCCAGTGTTTTGCTGGTATCGCTGGAAAGCAGCATATTCGGCAAAATATAGTCCATCCACGGCATCATAAACTGGGAAACCGCGCAATATGTAATGATAGGCGTAGAAAGCGGCAGTACAATTTTACGAAATGTTCCAAAATACGAACATCCGTCAATGTAGGCTGCTTCGTCCACTTCTTTCGGCAAGCCGTCCAAGTAGCCCTTCACCAGCCAGACATTATAAGGAATGGCACCAGCCACATAGATGATTACCAATGCAACAGGTTTATCCAGCAGGCCGAAGTTCAGGAACAGCGTATACAGCGCTGTCATGGACAAAAAAGTCGGAAACATGGACAACAGTAGAATCGTCATCAGGCTGGTCTTTTTGCCCTTGAATTTAAACCGGGACATAATCCATGCTGTAATCAGAATCAGTGCCACACTGAAAACTGTATTCAGCACTGCGATTGTCAGGGAATTTAAAAACCACCGCTTATAATTCGTTTGCTGAAACAAATGGCGGAAATTATCAAGCGTCAGTGTTTTTGGAATCAGCGAGGTGGTTGCAAGACCGTTGCCCGGATTAAATGCGGAAAGCACAATCCAGACAATCGGTATCAGCACCAGCGCCGACATAAGTATTAGTTCCAGATGCACAAAAAAGGAATCTACTCTTTTTTTCATACCTCACATCTCCTTAAATGCATTGGTACGGCGGAAGTTCCAGATGGACACAGCAGCAATAAAGAGGAAAATCAGAATGTTCATGACCGCTGCCATATTGTACATCCGCTGGTCCAGTGTTAGCTTGTAAATCCATGAAATAAGAATATCCGTATCGCCCGCGAACTGGTAGGAAGGATTGGTCGGTCCGCCGTTTGTCAGGAAGTAGATGGAACCAAAAGCATTGAAATTACCCGCAAGGTTCATAACAATCAGCGGTGCGGTTGCGTTGGTCAGCAGCGGCAGCTTGATATGTGCAAACACCTGCATCTTATTTGCACCGTCAATTTCTGCCGCTTCGTACAAATTGGTATCCTGATTGGACATAATGCCAAGCAGCATAACCATAAACTGTGGGAAACCCATCCACAGGTTTACCAGAATTATAGAAATCTTCGCAATTGTCGGGTCAGTCAGAAACGGAATACGGCTGTGAATCAGGTGTATATCCATCAGGAACTGATTCAGTGGCCCAAACTGCCCGTTAAGCAGATTGCGGAATACCAGAAGTGAAATCATACCCGGAATTGCCCATGGCAGGATAAAGATTGCCTGAAAGATACCGCGGTGTTTGACATGGCGGCTGTTCAGAATAAGCGCCTGAAACAAGCCGAGAAAGTATGTGGAAAAAGTTGCGCACACTGCCCAGACAACTGTCCAGCCCAGCACACTGAAGAAAGTTTGTGACCAAATCGGCACATTGAAAAGCTTGGCGAAGTTTTTCAGTCCCACCCAGCTGACCAGCTGTGCCGGTGGCATATGGTTTGCATCATAGTTCGTAAAGGCTGTCAGCACAGAAAACACAATCGGCATAAAAACGACCAATGCAATAATGATACCGATTGGCAGCAGCACCAAATATGGAAACGCCTTGCGCCGCTGGATACGGCCTGACACCGTTTCAATCTTCCCAGTTTCATCCAGCTGCCGTCCAAGCCGGTACGCGTCCCGGATATTCCAGATGAAAATGCCCACAAACACCAGCAGTCCCATCAGCGCTAAAATTCCGTTGATAAGCAGCATCGTGGAATGGTCGCCGCCAACCCCCGGCACTGTGCCAAGTGTGAACAACCCCCACAGCCCTTTGGTGAAGTAGCCGCCGTAAATCCCTATGTCAAAGTTCTGAATTTCACCGGTAAACCAGTTGAGCCAATAGCCGGAAAGCAGCTCAATCGCCACCAGCAATATCTGCACCGCAAAGAACAAAATTCCCCGAACTTTCTTTTTTGCAATGAAAAACTGTCCGCTTCCCCAAAAAATGCAGGAAAGGATAACAGAACTGACTTTTTTCTTCATTTTTCAACCTCCCTAAATATCTTCCCACAAAAACAATTTTCAAATTGCCATTCATTTTTACCGGTGCTATAATAGCCACATAAGTACAAGGAAGAGAGCGCTATATATGGAAAATCGTAAAGTCACCATGCGAGATATTGCAAAAGACTGTGGTATCTCCGTCGCCACGGTATCCTACGTTCTAAATCATTCCGAGAAGGAGAAAATCAGCCATGAAACACGGCTGAAAGTGATGGAATCTGCCACACGGCTGCACTATGAACCGCATGCAGTGCGTGCTTCCAGCAAGACCAGAAGCGGTCTGATTGGCGTCATCATTAACCTGAAAGAAAGCAACTCCGCCGGAAAGAAAATGCTTTACTACGACCTTGCCGCCGAACTGAGCAATCAGCTGCGAACCATGGGTTACGAAACGATTCTCATCACCACCCGAAATCTTTCACAGGATATGGGCGTTGTGAAAAAGCACAGTTTGGATGCCGTCTTTATGATTGACACCGACAACCGGACAGTGCGAAAAATCACCGAAGGTTATTATGTACCCATCCTGTTCATGGACTGTATGGTGAACGACCCGCTATTCTGTGAAATCCGACCCAACTATGGTTCTCTGTTTACAACGGCAAAAGCACTGCTGCAAACGAAGCAGCCCTTTCTTCTGACGGAGGATTTCTGCTGTCAGTACCTGATGGATGAATTTTCTCAGTATTTTCTGACAAAAGACATCTTCATCAATTCCCCAAGTGCCAGCCTCCCGGCTTTTCTGCAAAGTCACGGGGGGCGCCGCGGTATTGTGCTGGGGGATTTGCTAGGTGTGCAGGCACAGCAGCTTTTCCCCTGCAAAGACCTTGTCATTTGTGCGAGTCTGGGAAGTGCTGGCCTTTTCCAAACCGGCTCACAAATTCTACACATATCCAACCGGACCAAAGCGGTGGTCGCCACGGAGATTCTGCTGGATATGCTCTCACTGGATTATCAGGCCAACAGCACCAACTGTGTTCTGCTGGAAAGTGAATGACTCTCATAAAAGCCGGGGGCTGCAGTGTTTTACTGTGCCCCCGGCTTTTGCAACTTTGGCTGTAAAATTTGTTAAGCCTTTACTCTTTTGCGGATGAGAATAGTACCCATACCGGCAAGCGCAAGCAGCGCAGCGGTTGTAACAATAATCGGTGCGTTTTCATTTGCGTCACCGGTCTTCGGGGAAGCATCAGTTGTTGCCGTAGAATCTGTGGAAGTTGTTGCGGCGGCTGTGCTGCCTGCCTTGCTGGAAGCCGCGGTGGTGCCGTTTTTCGTCGTTGCCGCTGTAGCTGCAGGCTTTGGGAATCCGGACTTTGCTTCGGTGTACACGGTAATTGCCGCACCCGCCGGTGTATAATTATTGTTGTTGGATTCGGTTGCACCGCCCGGCACAAACCAGTAAGCGTCCTTGTCAGCTGCAAGGTCCTTCGGTGTGTGATTTGCGGTCTGGTGCGGCTTTGGCTGCACATTGTCATTGAAGATAACATTGAAAGCCGTGCCTGCTGTGTACTTCAGTTCATACCAGTTATCTGTGCCGGAAACCTTGGTCATCTGTTTGCCGGGCCATGCCGGAGTACCTTTGATATTTCCGGAGCCTGCCCACATATAGGCGTATACATTGCTCCATTTTTCTGTGTTCTGGAAATAGATGGTTACCTCCTTGCCTGCTGCCGACGCGGGAACAGCAGTCATTGCAATCGCAGATGTCATCACCATAGCCATTGCCATGATGCCCGCTACCAGCTTCTTAAACCTTTTCATTTGTAATCTCCTTCCGAATCAATAATGTTTTTATTTCCAATGAGTCAGGTGAACTTTTAGGAGTTCATCTAACCTTTTTGGCTACGATTACAAGCCGGCCATCTTCCACATATTTATAACAGGTGGAAAGGGTCAGCAGCTGGTCTCCGTAAGAAGCGGTCATGCCGGTAGTGTAGTCCTCCCGCTTCTTCACATTCGTTATGTAAGTATTGAAAGCCTCCTGCGTTTCAATATCCGCATACTGATAATACTTAAATGCTTTACTGTCTGTTGTGTAAATTCTGGAACGAAAAACCGCTATTACTCGATAGTCCCCCATGCCGTATGGTGTATCAAAACGGATAATCGGGTGTTCTTTGCAAAAGTTCTGGTTCAAATATCCTAATAGTCCGGCAAAGGCGGTACCATCCTTCATATTGTGACCATACACCAAGTAGTTTCTGCTCTTTTTCAGTGTGGACTTTGCATCCAGAAACGGAAGTCCGCGGCTTTCCTCCTGTTTTTTTAGATTGCGATGCAGGTAAAATTCAGGATTCTTAGGCGTCTGCATAACCGGATAATTCACCTTTGTACCCTCAATCTGTATCCATGCTTCTATGTCGCTGTTCTGCTCCTGCAGCTTTTTAAACCGCGGTTGGGCGCGTACCGATGAGGAAGCAGTGGAAGCCTTGGATGCTTTGGATACTTTAGAAGAAAGTGTGGCAGAATTACATGCAGAACTGCCGGAGGGAATTTCCCGGCTAGAAGAAGCCTGCTGAGAAGAAAATGCAGCTTTCTGCAGAGCGGTCATCTGCGCTTCATTCTCTGCGGCACTGACATGGTAGGCAATCAGCCATACCGTGCAGGCTGCAAAAATAATCAGGAAGAGGAGCAGAAGCTTTCCCCTTGGCTGGGACATCTTTCCCTTATTCTGAAATCCATCCATCACGTATTTCCATTTTTATCACCACTTTCGATTCCTCGGTACGAAACAAATATAACATTTGTGCCTTTCTTTGTCAAGCATTTTGCATAATTATTTCTATTTATTTCAATTTTAAGTGTACAAATTGCACTGAAATTTAACTTAACTTAATTTTTGTTAAGTAGCCAAATTCAAAAAAGATTCAGGTGCCGCGGGATTTTTTACCATTCCCATGATTTTGTTAAGCACTTGAATAAAACTGCACGGAAATTTTAAAAAATTTTACGCACTGTAAAGTGCTTTGCCCCAATGATGGAAAATCACCGCCCCATGACACGGAATTGTTAATATCCAGCAGAGTCACCGTACTACCGGTTACGCACATTCCGATGTACCCAAGCAGAGCGCCACAAATGTCCACTTCACAGGAAACCGGAATGCCACGGGTGTTCATGCGGCTATCATCCTTATGGGCACAGTTGGATACCAGCAAGTCAAATTCACTGTTTTCCTGTATTTCCACACCAAGGTCATACAGCGCTTGAATTGGTGCGTTGCTCTCAATATTATGGATTTCGTCAATCAGCTGTGGGTCTGTTATGAATAGGTCCGCTACCGTCATTCCAGCGTTTGGACCTGTCCCTTTTCTTATGTTTTGTGTGTGCCCTTTTTCATACAGCTGTATATTATCTGCCGTTACATCTTCGGAAGGGTGGCCATTGGTTAAAAGGCTTTGACTGCTGCGCATGAGTCAGCTTTTTAAAGACTTTGTCGAAAGTATCGCCTTCCAATATTCCATCTGACAAAAAGCCGCCCAATTTCCGCAGGGCAGATTTATAAGAAGCTTCTATATGCTTTCTAGCTTCCCATGCCTTGAACTTCATCCTTTATCTCACTTCCTCACGCAGGGCATAAAAAAGCCGCCTCGAAAGGCGGTTAATTGTTCTGCTGAAATTATCTTAATTGCTTTCCTTGCCGATATGCCTCTCGTGCCTCATTCAGACTCATTTCGTTGGCACCGCCTTCAAGGTCGGGCTCATCTA
>ENA-UOOH01000015-UOOH01000015.1-fermentation-metagenome-genome-assembly--contig:-NODE-15-length-171500-cov-353.340156_pt1 | contig 171500 bp, 138 predicted proteins | sample MGYA00245778_ERZ724025 | MGnify/ENA primary metagenome ERZ724025 (study PRJEB28704, sample SAMN03018313) | fermentation metagenome | biome: anthropogenic terrestrial biome; feature: soil... | reverse complement strand
CCAATGTGCTTTTTTGTAAAGCCCTATCGTCTCACATCTATTTGAACTTACTCACACTTGTAAATTGATTGCAGCTAAGTGCCAGGAAGTGAGTTTTATGCCATAAGGGCGGATTTAGCGATGTTTGATTGCTGTTTACACCAAGTTTGCTAAGTGAAGTACAATGCAACAGTATTTGAAAAGAGAAAATATGACACAAAACCCAAAAAGCGAAACGCCACCAGACAGCCTGCCTAAAGAACAGATTGAAGCGTACTCCACCCATGCAAGCGAGGACCTTTTTGATCTAAACACCGCAGAAGAATCTGCAAATCCGCCGACAAGTCAAATAAAACCGCCTGAAAGATGGTTACGCAATTACTTACCGATGGGCATTGGTCAAGTGCTTTCTTTGCTGGGAAGTGCTTTGGTACAGTTCGCGCTGATTTGGTATCTCACCCAAAAAACTGGTTCGGCGTTGACCCTGCTGACCGCCACCCTCACCGGCACGCTTCCAGCCGTCTTTCTGGGTCCTTTCGCGGGTGCCCTGGTGGACCGCTGGAATCGAAAGCTGACCATGATTTTCTCGGATGGCTTGGTGGCGCTGGCGACATTGGTTTTGGTCATTTTGTTCGCGACCAATCGCATCGCCATTTGGCATATCTACATTATCTTGTTTGTGCGGTCGCTGGCGGGTATTTTCCAGGCACCAGCCTTAAATGCCTCTAGCACCCTGATGATTCCCAAAGAGCATTTCACGCGCTATTCGGGTATGCAACAATCGGTTTATGGCATCATCAATATTGTAGCTCCGCCACTGGGCGCCTTGCTGATTGCCTATTTGCCGATGCAAGCAGTTTTGGCGATAGATACCGTAACCGCGACCATCGCCATCCTTTTGCTTCTTTTCCTGGTAAAGGTTCCCCAGCCTCAACGCAGTAAGGACAGGGTTCTGATTACCACCAAGCTGGTTCTCCGCGATGTTAAAGAGGGCATTAGGTTTGTGGTCAGTTGGAAAGGTGTGCTTTTGCTCTTGATAGGAGGCACGATTATCAATATGGTTTCAATGCCGGCGCTCAACCTTTTGCCTTTGTTTGTCCAGGAATATTTTCAGCGCGGTGCCAGCGCTTACGCGGGCTTGAATTCCGCACTTGGCATTGGCACGATTATTGGAGGCATCAGCCTGGGTTTATGGGGCGGTTTTAAGCGGCGAATCATGACTGTGATGATGGGCATCCTCGGTTTGGGTTCGGGCATGTTTATTTTGGGGCTTTTACCTCGTACTGGTTATTATTTCTCAGTCGGATTAATGGTTCTTATCGGTTTTATGTTCGTCATGATTAGCGGTCCGCTAAACGCGGCGATGAAAGAAAAGATTCCTCCCGAGATGCAAGGCAGGTTCTTTACCGTGATGAGCTCGATGGTGCAGGCAACGGTTCCGCTGGGCTTGATTATTGCCGCGCCAATTGCCGAATTGTTGAGCATATCCACCTGGTACTTGATTGGAGGCGGTGTGTGCCTGGCTCTGGGCGTTTTTGGTTTGCTCTATAAACCCTTGGCAACGCTTGATGACCAACAGGGTCCGAATGGCATCGTGTTGAACGCAAGCCAGGAGCAAGACCCTCAAGAGTAGTTTCTAAAGACCGTTCACGTTGAATGACGTGCAGTTCAGGACAGAATCCTCCCATTCGGAGGATTTTGTTGTATGGTCTAGGGGTTGAGAAAAAACAAGAATAATGCCGGTGTCAAAAAATGGACAAAAGGTGCAAAAATTGAATTCTTCTGACATAGGAAAAACATATTAAAGTACAATGACCAGAGTCCAGAAAAGAGAGACAATGAAACAAGACTTTGAAAATGCTAAAACTCAAGAAAATATTCCTGAAGACTTTGCTGAAAATAGTAATGGGATCTCAATCAGCGACCATGCTTTAAGCACAGTGACTGAAGACTCAACAATCCAGGCACCAAGCCAGATTAAGCCTCCTGAGAACTGGTTGCGCAATTACTTGCCGATGGGCATTGGCCAGGTTTTGTCGATGTTGGGGAGTGCTTTGGTGCAGTTCGCGCTGGTTTGGTATCTCACCAAAGAAACTGGTTCAGCGATTACCCTGCTGACTGCCACGCTTACTGGCACCTTACCCTCAGTTTTCCTGGGACCATTTGCTGGCGCCTTGGTGGACCGTTGGAACCGCAAACTAACCATGATCATTTCAGACGGTTTGGTGGCGTTGGCTACTTTGGTGTTGGTCGTCCTTTTCGCGACGGGCTTAATCCAAATCTGGCATATTTACGCTATCCTTTTTCTGCGTTCTCTAGCGGGTATCTTCCAAGGTCCGGCGATAACCGCTTCGCTCACATTGATGATTCCCCGTGAGCACTACACGCGCTTTGCTGGGATCCAACAGGCTGTTGACGGCATTATCCAAATTGTTTCGCCAGTTTTGGGCGCTTTGCTATTCAGCCTTTTGCCTATCCAAGGTGTGTTGGCGGTCGATACCGTCACTGCCGCCATAGCCATATTACTGCTTATTTTCGCGGTAAAAGTGCCCCAACCTGTGCGCAAGGATGAAGTCGCGCACATTACGCCAAAAACGATTCTAAAGGATGTCAAAGAAGGCTTTAAGTATGTCATCAGCTGGCGCGGTATTCTCATATTGATCATTTTCGGCACAATGATTAACATGACCATTGGACCAGCCTTTAGCCTGTTGCCACTGCATGTGCAAAATCATTTTCAAAGAGGGGCAGGAGAATATGCCGCGCTCAGCTCTTCATTTGGGGTTGGCATTATTGTTGGCGGTCTCATCCTGGGTGTTTGGGGCGGTTTTAAGAAGAAAGTGCGAACCATCATCCTGGGGCTTTTAGGTATGGGTTTCGGTTTGATCATCTTTGGTCTTTTGCCACCGACTGCATTTTTTGTGGCAATCGGTGTAATGGTTTTTACCGCAATCATGGTTGTGATTACCAATGGTCCCTTAAGCGCTTTAATGAAAGATAAGATTCCCCCAGAGATGCAAGGGCGTGTTTTTACGGTGATGAGCTCGATGATTACCGCAACCGTGCCGATTGGCTTGGTTATTGCCGCGCCGATTGCCGAAACGATTGGCATCGGGGCTTGGTTTGTCATCGGTGGTGGCTTTTGTTTCCTGATGGCACTGGTCGCCCTATTGTACAAACCCGTGGCGAGTCTGGACGACCAGGAACCTGGTGGCATTTTGCTTTCAGACTTAGAAAAGGAAACAATCGAAGAACAGCTTTAATCGTCTTTAATCGTCGTGGCTGAGCAGATAAGCTGCCAAAAGGCTGGTTCTTTCCAGGATGTGATGCGTGCCGCTCTTTTTTAGCTCTTTTTCTGTGCCAAATCCGCACAAAACAGAAAGTGATTGCGCGCCAGCCGCCAATGCCGCGCGAACATCGGTAAGGGTATCGCCAATCATCAGGCAGTTTTCAATGGGGACGCCCAACTCATCAGCGGCGTAGAGAAGCGGGTCGGCAAAAGGCTTGGTTTTTTCGCAGGTTTGCGAACTGACCACAACCTCAAAATAATCTTCAAGCTTGTTGACACTCAGGAATTTTTGCACGGTTACGCCATTACGCGCGGAAACAACCGCAAAGGGATAACGGTCTTTTAGTGCATCCAACATGGGTCGAACGCCAGGGATAACCGGAAAGTCCTCCGGAATGGGCGTTTTCTTGCCCGCGCGATGATCCAAAAAGCGCGCCAGATGCTTGTCAATGCCGATATGATCCATAAACGCCAAAAGGCGATTGGCGGGCGCCTGAATAAAGTGCACCATTTTGCGCACAAAGTTGTGTATTTTTTCTTCCTTAAAAGGTGGATTAAGCCAAGCCATGCGCGCGTAAATTGAGGCAACCATTTCATCATCGCTGTCTGAGAGCGTGCCATCTATATCAAAGAGCAAAGCCTTGACCATGGTACGGTCAAGGCTGGATTGAAAGGTTTGGGTTTTGTGACGCATAAAGGCTCTTTTCTAGTTAATTCTTTTGGGTTAGTTCTTAAAGCCTTCGTAGAGTGCAATTAAACTTTCGGGTCCTTCTGTAATAATCAGCACAAAGCCATTATCGCCTTGCTGTAACAAGGCATAATAGCCATGGCTGTCATGTAAACCACCTATGTGCTGACCAAAGCGTCTGCTAAGCTGGGTATTGAAGGCGGCTAAAGCTTCCTGATTGTCTTTTTCGGTGTCCCATACGGCATACATCACAAAAAGGAATTCGTCCTGCGATTTGTTTTGATAAAAATGGTAGGTGTCACCGCCCCAGCCTTCAACGGCATCGAGTGCTGTGGCTTCATCCAGATGAGCGGCGCTCTCGAGTCCTTTGGTAAGCATCAAAAACATATCCCAGGCACCAACCGCACCCGAATCGCTTAGTTCCCAGTCCTCTCCAAGGAGCAGTGCCGGATCACCAGGCATTTCGGGCTTAAGAGGCAGGTCATCCGGGTAGCGTTCAGGGAACATGATTTGCTCAGTGCTTAAGGGTGGTTTTGTCCTAAAAGCTTCATTAATGGCGTCATAGCCACCGAGGCTATAAAGATGTTCCACAAATTTTGTGCCTTGATCATAAGGGAACATCAGTGAGGCGGAAAGATAGGGTGGCGCGTTGTCTAAAACAGGGCTTTCGTAGTCGTCGATGCTCGCCAGCAGTTCAATGACATCTTTTTGTGTGGCGAAGTTTTCGAACCACTTAAACTGACTAAAACTGGCGTCACCCTCAATGAGTGCCAGGATTGCCGCGCAACGCTCGGAATCTTCCTCACAGGCATCGTCGTTGTAGTTTAGCTCATCTTCAAAGTCATAGTTGGCGTATTGCAAAGCATGAACGTACTCATGGGCGTAGGTGAGACGTTCGTTGATGGTTAGCTCTTCATCCGCGATGACGTACATTTCACCTTCTTCAATTTTGTAAAAGCCAGCAATTTGCTCTGAGTAGAGGTCCTCAAGCAGAGGTCGCAATTCAAAACCGCGTTCGAAAAAGCCCAAAAGCGCGTACTTGCGCATATCTTCCAGCGAGCCTTCGTCATCAAACTCCTCGAGCATTTCTTCTTCCACATAGACACGAAGTTCTTCAGATGTAAGTACCTTGCGAGGGATGCGCTTATCCATTGTTAAAGAACGCACTTCGCTAACCTGTTGCTCGATGCGGTCCATCATTTTTTCTGTTTGCGGGTCAAGTGTGGCACCCGATTCTGGCTCAGGTTCAGGCTCGGGCTCTTGTGTTTCAGCCGGGTCATCGGCTTCTTGCGTGGTTTTGGGCTGTGGCGTTTTATTGGGCAGTGTTTTTGTAGGCTGTGTTTCAAGAACAAGCTCAGCAGTTGCTTGAGAGCTTGTTGGTAGTGCCTTGATACCGCGAATCAAAATGATTCCTAAAAGCGTCCAAATGGCAAAAAAGATGATCGCCAACACGAGGATGATGGCGAGATAGGGTTTAGTATTCTTTCCGGGTAATTGCATTATTCATCTTTCTTTAAAGGTTTGGTTTTGAGCGGAGCGTCATCGTCAAAGTCGTCTATGAAATCATCATCAAACACGAAATCGGCTTTCTTTTCAGCAGGTTGATCTGGCTCAGCCGATTCCAGGCTGATTTCATGTTGAACCGATGTTTCAGGCATGGGCAATGGGTCTGCCGGTTCAAAAACGGCTGCCGCAGGTGGTCTTTGGCGAAGCGGTCGGGTGTGCAAAGCTTCGTTCATCTCACGAATGGCTTTTTGGTTGAAATCTTCTTCCAAAGTTTCAACTTCGTCTTCATCATAGCCGCCCAGATCGGCTTGAGCACTCAAAGCACTCATGTTTTCGATTAACACCTGGAAGAAAGCAACCATCTTGCCGGCGTTCTCAAAGGAGAGGCGCTCGTCCACACCGTGGGTGCGGTTGGACTCTTCTGGGCTAATCATAACGGGCGTAAAGCGGAAGCTACGCTTGCAAATCTTGTGGTAATGTCGCGCGTCGGTTGCGCCGGGCATAAGCACGGGTGCAGCTTGCGCGCCTGGGAACGAAGACCGAATGAGCTGGCAAAGCATGTGGAAGTGCGGTGAGTCGATGTCAGAAATATCCACCGGGTCCCAGCCATGCTCACCCATGAGTTGATCGCCATGCGCGGGCAGGACAGAAATAACATCATCTGCCACCAAATCGCGCACGTATTCATAAGTGCTTGCCAGTGTTTCCCCGGGCATGATGCGAATGTTAACAATCGCTTCGGCGACTGAGGGCAACACGTTTTCAGCATCTCCGGCTTTGATAATCGTTGGCGAGAGGGTGGTTCGGGTAATCGCGTTGAGGTGTTTGTCGGCGGCGGCTTTTTTCCGGACCGCATTGCCAAAAAGCCAGGGATTGGCTAACGCCAATCGTTGGCCAAAGGGTAGTTCATCACCCACAAAACTCATCATAAACTCGAGCATATCCAAGGTTTGTGGGAAGGGATTCGATTCCAAGGTGGCAATTGCCAGGCTGAGCGCGCCGATGGCGGTGTTTTCTGGTGGGTAGGCGCTGTGCCCGCCTTTAACCTCTGCGCGAAGTTTGAGCGAAACATGTCCTTTTTCAGCCACACCAATCAAGCCAACCGGTGCTTCCACCTGTGGCAAGATGCCGGAGCTAACCACGCCACCTTCATCCAAGAGAAACGCCAGCTTAATGCCACGCGACTCAAGATGCTCGGCAATGGCTTTGGCGCCATAGATGCCCGAAACTTCTTCGTCATGACCAAAGGCAAGGTAAATGGTGCGTTGAGGTTCAAAACCTTCACGCAAGAGGTTGTTGACCGCTTCGAGGATGCCAATGATGGTCAGCTTGGTGTCCAGCGCGCCACGTCCCCAAACATAGCCATCTGCCAACGTGCCACTAAAAGGTGGGTAGGTCCAGGTTGAGTCGGGACCCTCATCAGCCGGCACAACGTCTTGATGCGAGGTGAACGCGATGGGCTCGAGTGTGGGGTCAGCGCCTTGCCAGGTGAGCAAAATGGCATGCTCGTTGATGAGTTCCTCTTCCAGGCGGTCAAAAACAGCCGGATAAAGCGTGTGTAGCAGGTTGCGCAAACCGACAAAAGGATGAGGATCCGTTTTTGTGGGGTCCTGGTGGCTTATTGTTTTAAGTTGAAGTGCCAGACCAATATGCTTGGCAACCTGTTCGCCATCAATTTCTGGCAGATAAATATCCGCAGGCTCGCCAAGGTTGATTGGGAATTGCGTGGCACGGATAATCGCGATTGCGGCGATAATTGCCAGAATAAGCCCGAGGATGATTAAGCTGATTAAAAGTATTGGGTTCATTTAAAAACCTCCAAAGTCTAATAGTCCTAGTTACCCCAATTGTAACGCTAAAATCGTATGATGCCCATCTCAAGCCTTTTCATTTAGCCGGCTAAGGCTTGATTTTGGGTAATTTATTGCCATTTTGCTTTAACCAGGATTGACCCTCTTCAAAATCTGGCATCATTTGTTTGAGAAACTGCCAAAAAGCTTTGCTGTGGTCGCGATGTTTGATGTGCGCAAGCTCGTGAACCACCAGGTACTCGATTGAAATTAACGGCGCCATAGCCAAACGCCAGGAAAAATTTAAGGTGTTTTTAGGTCCGCAGGAGCCCCAACGGGTGCTGGCGCTGGTGATGCGGATGCCTTGGTGCGCGAGCTGCCACCGCTGGGCATAAAGTTGAGCGTAATGCTCTGTCCATTGTCGGGTAAGCTGGCGATATAGGGGCACCAAAGCGCTGGCGCCAGCCTCAGCGAGGGATTTACCAATGGTGATGACGCCAGTCTCGCTGATTTGGGGTTTTGCGTTGGGCGTGCTAAGGATCTTGAGGCTATGCCAACTGCCAAGCAAGAGGATCTGTTCACCCTGCTTCATCTGAGGCGTTTGCCAACGTTCGGCCAAAGTGCGCCTGGTTTTAGCAATCCAGTCGGCTTTTTGGAGCAAAACATCTGCCAGTTTTTGCTTGCTGGTACGGTTTGGGGCTTTAATCTGCAAGAGGTCAGCGTCCAAAAAGCGCAACTCGATGGTCTTGCGTTTGCTGTAAATGACCTTGATCTCAAAGGGTGTAGTTTTTGTAGCCTCATTGTTTAGCATGGCGTCATTATAATCGTGTTTTCGGGTACAATGCATGTATGCCAATGCGATTTCGTTTAGCCTTATTCGCGTTATTAGCCCTGCTTATTTGTGGGGCTTGTGTTTCCCAAGCCAGAGCTTTGCCCTTAAAACCATGGCAGGATGAGACCCTCGCTTTTAACATTTCTTTGCCTGAGGGATGGCAGATTAGCCATGTTCCTGGTGAGGATGAAGCCCAGTTCTTAATTGCGCCAGAAACCTATGATGGCTCAGAAGAATCCTTTCGCATTTACCTTTATTTTTCTAAAACCGCAGAAGACGAACTTCAAAATCATTTAGAACTCAGCAGTGAAAGAATTGAGCAGTGGATGTCGGCGCTTATTGATGAAAGTTATGAGATCTATAACAAAAATGAGCTCAAAATTGACAAAAAGCCGGCAATGGCACTTGATTTCGCTAAACCGGATGGCGAAAGTTACCTGGTAGGACGTGTTGTCATCGCCAGCCATCCTGACCATACCCTTGCTTTTGTAGCAATGGCAAACCGGGAAGAGTGGAACGCCACGGTTCGAACATTCGATAAAATCGTCTCAAGTTTTAAGATCAAAAAGACGATGGATTAGGTGCTTGAGATAGCAAGCACCAGCATCCAGACGAGAGCCCTTTTGTATGACTTTGCAAAGCGAACACATTGGAAAGACAAAACCCAGCTTTTCGCCACAATTTTGGCTGATGTTTGTTGGTTTGGTCATATCCTCAACGGGTACGACCATGATTTGGCCTTTTCTCACGATTTACGCCAGCAGCAAATTGAGCATGCCCATGGCGGCAATCATGGGTTTGATGAGCTTCAACTCGATTGCGGCTTTGGTTTCTTCCATTTTGGCAGGCGCCTTGGTTGACCGCTTTGGGCGCAAAGTGATTATGGCGGTTGGCTTGATAGGCGCCGCACTTGTTTATGCCGGATACAACTTTGCTACCTCATATTGGCATTTTGTGGTTCTTTTAATTTTCGCGGGTCTTTTTAGCCCACTTTACCGGGTTGGAACGGATGTAACCGTGGCAGATATGGTGGCTCCGGAGCATCGCAAAGATGCCTATGGCATCGTCCGTATGGGGCGCAATATTGGTGTGGCGCTGGGTCCGCTTTTGGGTGGCTTTGTCTTGGCAAAATCCTACAGCATCGGTTTTATTGGCGCGGCGCTTGCACTTTTGGTTTATGGCATTATTGTGATCGTCTTTTTGAAAGAAACCCTCCAGAAGGGTCAGGCGCATGAAACCCTCAAACAGCAATTGGTGATTTACAAAGAGGCGCTTCAGAATCGACGCTTTAGCTGGATGATTATTTCTTTTACCATTATGGAAATTTGTGCCACCATGATTTGGGTGGTCTTGGCGGTGCACATGAAGACCAATTACGGCTTTAGTGAAGATATTTACAGATATATTCCAACAACCAATGCCTTGATGGTTATTTTCTTGCAAGTTGCCATAACTCGCTTTAGCCAACGCTGGCGCGACACACAAGTGATGCCCTGGGGTGCTGCTTTTTACCCGATATCGATGTTAATCATTGCCTTTTCCCGCGGATTTTGGGGTTTTTGGCTGGGTATGGTGGTTTTGACTATCGGCGAGCTGATTGTCTCTCCAACCGCATCGGCTTATGTTGCTAATTTGGCACCTATCGAAAAACGCGGTCGCTATCTGGGCATGTTTGCGCTAACCTGGCCACTGGCAATGTCGGTGGGACCCTTAGTCGGTGGTTATCTGAGCGATACCATCAGTATTGAGGCGCCTTGGTTTTTTGCTTCAGCGGTTGGTGTTTTGGCTGTATTGTCGTTTTGGGGTCTTGATCGTTATAACCGCAAGAAAGAAATCGAAACAATTTTCGTGGAATAAATCACAACTTTTTAGGCTTTCATCATATTCCGTTTAAATTCAGGCATTGCCTTGACTTTTGCATCTTTCTTGGCGATAATATAGAACAGATATTCTAATTCAAAACGAGAGAGAGCAAAAGTGACCCAGGTTTTTGTTTTTAGTGATAAAGAGCCCTTGCGTATTCTGGAAATAGATGAACGCGCGGACGCGATTGTTGGGCGGGTGAACCAAGGACTTTGGGAAGCTTATCTGGGCTATGAGGCTTATCCCAGCCAAGCCTGGCAGGCGCGACAGGTGGGCAAAGCCGTTTTGCTTACCAACCCGCAGACCCCTGAGGTTTTTAAGGATTTTAAGCTTGACGCGCGCGATTTTCAGATTTTGCAGGCGATGAGCTCCGGACTAACGACTGATCAAATTGCCTGGTATTTGCACATCAGCACCCGTACTGTGCGTGCCCGTCTTAAAAACATGCAGGTTACGTTTCGCGCTGAAACTTTATATGCCTTAATATCTGTGGTGACGGCGATGGGTTTGATTTTTCCTGATGTGGCTTCGGTTTTTGATTAAAACGCTGATGATTAAGCGCTGCCCCAGGGAAGTTTGAGGATGCCACTAAAAGCGAGCACAACAATCACATTGCCCAACAAGTTGGAAACGAGCGAAGTCCAAATATATTTGAACATGGGCACGCGTAAGGTGGCAGCACCAAGGGCGATGACCTTTGGGCCGGGTAAGAAACGCCCAAAGATGAGGGTTACCACGGAATCGAGAGGTAATTCGCGCCAAAACTTGGGGAGTTTCTGGCGCCAGTTTTCAAGGTCAAAGACATCACAAAACTGACGTGCCACAAAATATTCAATCAGTGAGGCTAAGGTCATGCCAACCATGCCCCACAAAACAGCTTGCCAGGGTCCCATCACCACGGCTAATACGATGGAAATCGGCGTTGAAGGGATAATGGTGAAGCCCAATATGGCAAAAACAAAAAGGCTAATCCCTACCACCCAGGTGGGGTTGGCTTCGATGAAGGCGGTAATATCGTCCATATCGAACCAAATGAGCAGGGCAACCCCAACAACGGTGATGAGGGCAAGCATGATAATGCTAAAGGTTTTGCTGCTTTGAGGAACCGGCTTTTGGGACAGGAGATCCTTTGTGGTTTTTAAAGCCTGTGAAGCTTGGCTACTGTTAAGCGGGTCGGTTGTTGGTGTAGAGCGGAAGGCTTCATCCGGGCTCATTGCTTGTGAATCAGCCAGATATTGACCACGCGCCACAGGATATTCAGCCAGCAGTGGCGGTTTGGGCTTAAAGCTTTCGGGTTCCATTGGGTTCTCGAAGGTGGTTCATGGATGTATTGTAGCTGAAAAGCAAAGTGGGATTCCAAATGTGTTTATAAGGTAAAGAAACGCAAAGGCACACCGCCTGTTCAAAATGACGGTGTGCCTTGAAATTTACAGGGTTTACTCTTCGATAACGATAGCTGCTTCTGGGCAAGCTTCGGCGGCTTCTCTGGTAGCTGCATGGAATTCTTCGGGCACGGGGTCCAAAAGAACAACAGCGTAGGGTTCGGTTTCGAGGCTGAAAACCTCAGGAGCGATACCTTCGCAGATACCACAGCCGATGCACAGATCTTCGACGACTTTAACTTTCATTTTCTCTTTCCTTTCGGTGTTTGTATGGTTTGATTCTTCATCAACAGCGTCTGAGGCATCATCGCCACAGCAGTCTGTTGTTGTTTCAAAGTGCTCTTCGGGTTCAGACAGGGCGTCAGCATCAGCATCATCTGCTTCATCGTCTTCAATGCTGATGGCGGTGGTTGGGCAATCGAGAACGACTTGCTTGAGCCGCTCTTGGTATTCCGCTTCAACAGGATCCATGATGACTTCTGCTACACCAGCATCACCAAGCAAGAAAACTTCAGGCAAATCACCTTCGCAAATGCCACAGCCGATACATAAATTTTGGTCAACTTTTGCTTTCAAGCCAACTCCTTTTCTCTTCAGCCCTATTATACCCCGAAGTCAAGAAACTGGGGTTCATAAAAGGGTCAGAAAAGTATTAATAGGCACGATTAGATGGAAATAAACAGGATTGTCTTAAGTACTTGCGCCGGTCAAAATAAGGTGAAGAAATCCACTCGCGTAGGGTATATTTTTGCGCCTGAGCTTGCCCTGGAATTGGATTTATTTTGCATTAATGGTAAAACAATAAAGGTTTAGCGAAAGGAGCCAAGCATGATTTATCACCTCACCACCAAAGCAGAATGGGAAGCCGCGCAGGAACAAGGCACTTATTTGCCCAAGGGCTTTCCGACCGAAGGTTTTATCCATTGTTCCGATCATTACCAGCTCAAGCGCGTTGCCAACGCCTTTTATCCAAGCACGCCAGATTTAATTTGCCTGAAAATTGATACCGATAAGTTGGATGCGCCGGTTGTTTATGAAAACCTTGAAGGTGGCAAGATGCTTTTTCCGCATATTTATGGCGGTTTGCCGGTTGCCGCTGTACTTGGGACATTTGAGATCCTCTTTGATGCTGACGGCAAGCGCGTTTTACCTCCCGAAGAGACTTTCCCTGGCGCGCCGGTTTTTACCCATTTACCCTTAGGTTTACCCGGAAAGCTTTATCGCTCACCTACGCCTGGTAGCAGGATGTTTGACCCCGAGGATGCTGTTTTTCCACATTTTATTGAGGCGGAGATTGATGTCGTCGTGGTTTTGAGCCCTGAAGATGAAACCCAGCGAAACATGGGCGGGGATCTTTTTAAGCGTTACGCGGAGGCGGGCATTGCCGTTATCAATGCCCCAACTGAGGATTTTAGCGCGCCAGCAAAGGGCCACTGGGATGAGACGATTGCTGAAGTGATTGCGCTTTTAGAAGCGGGTAAGAACATTGTTGTGCATTGCCACGCTGGCTTGGGGCGCACAGGCATGTTTGTGGCTTGTTTGGCTCAGGATGTATTGGGTTTGAGTGCTGACGAGTCTGTTGGTTGGGTTCGGCAGTATATCCCTTGGGCGATAGATACCTACTTGCAAAAGCAGTTTGTGGGCGACTATAAGCGGAAATAAATCCGACTTAAAAACACAACCCCGCGCTAAACGGGGTTGTACTTTTTATATTGGCTAAGCGCTAAGGCTTTTACTTGATAGTGAGTGTGAAATCCGCACTAACAGCTGCGCCAGTGGTATTGTGCACGGTTACGATGTAGGTGCCTGCTTTAGGCAATTCACCCTCATAAGTGTTGGCATTGCTGGCAGCAGACAAGATGATGGTGCCATCGGCATTCATGATGCTGAGCACAAATTGATCGGCGGGGTTTAAACTGATGTTCATCTTTTGCCCCTCATCTGCCCAGAACGAGAATTCGTACCCATAATTGGCAGGCACCGTCATTTTAGCAGTCAGGCTGTTTGTGCCGCGCGCAAATTCAAGCTTTTGCGGTGCGATGAGCTTTAAGTTGAAATTGCTTTTGTAACCCAAGCCAGAAACCTGAATGACATAATCGCCGGTCTCCTGGGCGAAATCACGATACCAGAGCCAGCGGTTGGCGAAATCAACCAAAACTTTGCCACTTGGGGATGTAACAGCGATAAAAGCCGCGTTGTCTCCGGAGTTGTTTACTTCAAAGAGCTGGCCCTTGCTGACCCAAAAAACATATGGTTTGGTTTGGTTGGCTTCAACAGTGCCACTTGTGGTTTTGTTGGTTGTGCCAGTGGCAAAGCTGATGCGCTCAGATCCCGCGGGTGGTTCTGGCAATGAGGCTGGCGTGGTGGGTTGTGGAATGGCAGTTGCTTCCGCTGTGGGTGCTTCGGTTTCGTCGGCTGGAGGTTCAGTGGGTTCTTCGCCTGGCAATTCATCTTCAGGAACAGGTGTCGCTTCAGGTTCGGGTGTAGGTTCATCTGTTTCTGCTGCGGTGGGTTGCAATTCGGCATACTTGGTTAGGGTTGCTTTTGCATAAATGGCAACCTGGGTTTGCGAAGCCGGGTCAACTTCAACCTTTTGGCTTTTGTTCGTGCAAGCCGACAAAGCCAAAATGGCAATAATCAGGATGCTGATGCTCAACAAAAAGTTCTTTTTCATTTTTCCTCATTTTCATGCGTGAAAAACCGCATGCGTGACTTATTTTAAGACGCTAAGCCCAGGCACAGTGTTCCAATTAGCCCAAAGGCAACTTTAGTATCCCACGATATTGTTGCAAGAATATTGCCAGCGCCCAGCCGACTATGGCGAGAATGAGGACTGTTGCCCATTGCCAGCCGTGAGGACGGTCGCTGCTACCAGTCTTAGATGTAAAGCGCTTAAACCAGGGCATCAAAGCCAAAAGTCTGAAGAATAGGTAGCCTAAAAGGGTGCCGAAACCATTGAGGATAAGGTCATCGACGTCAAAACTGCGTGTCAGTAAAAAGAGTTGAACTATTTCGATGGTCAATGAAAGAGATAACCCGGCTAAAAGGCTTTTATACCATTTTGGCTCTTTAAAGAGAAACGCGCTTAAGAAACCAATCGGCGCAAAGATGAGTACATTGCCGAGCAAATTGATGTAGATTGCAGAAAAATGGAGGTGCTCAGTTTCGGGGCCGTTATATTTCATGCCAATCGAAAAAAGCGTTTTGATACTTTTGAAGGGTTCAAGATTATAGCGTGGATGAAAGCCATTTACCCGGATGTAAAAACCCTCAAAGGTTTGAATGCTGAGAAAAGCGACATAAAGTACCAAAGCGAGGATGAATATTTCCCGCCAAATGTTGACATTTTTGTAACGCGCACTCCGAATCATGCGGAAAAGGAGCACTAATGCTAAGGCTCCAATTAGAAAGTACTTGTAATTGTATGTAAAGTAGTCATTCATATGTGCATTGTAACCGAAAACAAAGAGCCTGTTTATTAAGGTCTGAACACAGTCTTGGTGATGCGTTGGCTTAAAGAGGCCATGGTGGATGGTTTAAAAAGAACGACTGGGTTTTTTGCCCAGTCGCTGTTGTAAGGTGGAATGTTTTGAGACGTTTAAAGTGAAGAGTTCATCAAATCCAGGCGTGTAAGTTGGTTAAAACGTGGCGAATAAACATTTCCGTGTTGACAATCTTGCCCTGAACGCTGGGTACCGCAATTTTATTGTGCATCAGGAAGGCTTTTAAGGTTGCGTCGCGCACATTTTCGTCGATAGCTTGAAAGCCGGGGCTATCTAAAGTGACCCAGTTAATTGCCCTAAAGCGCTCATCTTCACCCACTTTGGTGGGCGCGATGTAAAGGATGGTGGTTTGATCTAGCTTAGAGAGCGCTTCGGTGTGTTGGTTTTGAACCAGCTGACGGCGCAAATCGCTCACAAAGGTGTCCGCGCTTTCATCCAAAACGCAGCCCGACATCTCAAGGTCTTGCGCCACACGATAAGCGTTGATGATGGGTCGACCGGCGAAGCAACGATCTTCGATGAAAAATTCACCAATCGAAATGCCACCCCGAATAGGGAAGCCGGCTGTAAAGGTTTGGTTGAGCAAAGAGGCACACACTGTGGAAAAAACCAAATAAAGATTGGTTTGACTTAGGGTGTCCAGACCCGGGCTCATCGGCATCGAGATCAAAATGGAATCGGAGAAAATGATCCATTGAATTTTATCCAGCAAGCGCTGCCACTCTTCAGCATTGTAAGGGCGCACGCGTTGGCCTTCTTCCGAGACTTCGATGTTGCGCAATCTGCCAATCAGGTCATTGGGAATGTTCATTAAGGTATCGGACACAAATTGGGAGGTTTGATGGATGTTATTGTTGAGCATAATTTGGCTGTAACCAAGGATGTCAAAAAAACCGATAAAACCGATTTCGGGTTGGATTTGGCTCATGATAGTCACTCTCCTGGTTTAAATAAATTAAAAACTGCAAAGCTGATGCTTAGCTGTGATTTATTTTGGCTCACCCTGGGGATTATGCCGTACAGATGCCCAGATTTTGAGCTGGTCTTGCAGGAAGGCGGCGTCATCCAGGTAAAAAGAGGTTTGCAAACAACCAAATGGCGCGGTGGTAAAAGCGTGCAGTGCCAACCGGTGGTGTCCGGGATGTAGCTCTTCAGGCTGCAGGTAACCAAAACGGATGATTTCACCCTCGATTTCTTCGATGATTTGCAGCTCTTTGATTTCAGCACGCGCGCGCAAGTTGGCTAGTAAGGTCTCGCGACCTTTCTCACCGGAGTAACTAAAAACGGTGCATAAGAGGGTAATGCCGGATGTCCAAAAAATGACGTGCTCACCGTCAACGCGATGTTGAAAAACCTCAGGTACCTGAATGTCCCATTCGGGCGAAAGTGTATAACGCATGTCAAAATTATAGTCTATCCCAGGCAGGAATGGGAGCTATTTCTTTAGACCAGGTTCTCCAAATTAAATATATTGAATCGGCAAAGCGATTAAGTCATCACGTAGCCAAATTAAATGATTATATTGACAAAGGATAGTACCTGTTTGTAGTTTCTTATCAGGGCTTAGCTTTAAAACCTCAAAATGACGACCCATTTTTGCGTCTGGTTTTGCACTTTGTTTGATTTCTATAGGATACACAGCATCCCCTATCTCTATCACCAAATCAATCTCGTGTTGATCGCGGTCCCGGTAGAAATAGAGAGGCGGCCTGATGATGCCAACATTCAGAAAACTCTTGATAATTTCACTAACGATGAAGGTTTCAAAAACAGGGCCACTCATCGCGCCAATAGATAGCGTTTCCGGTGTTAACCAGCGTGTTAAATAGGATAATAAGCCAGTGTCCATAAAATAGAGCTTTGGCGTTTTTATGGCGCGCTTTAAATGGTTATTTGCGTAAGGTTGTAATAAATAAACCACACCTGAACTTTCGAGGATGGATATCCAGCGCTTTATTGTATCGTTTGAAACACCAACTTCCTTGCTAATTGAATGATAGTTTATTAGCTCACCTGAACGTGCCGCGACAGAAGTCATAAAACGCATGAACAGATTTTCATCTGCAACCTGGCTTAATTGACGCACATCTCTTTCAATATATGTACGGACATATGAGCTGTAAAAGATTTCCCAATCAAACTCTGGATTCAGGGCTAAGCGCGGCATGTGACCACGATGGATGGTCTGCCACAGGCTGTTGTATGAGACCAATTCGTTTCTTCTTTCACTAATGTAACTTTCAGTAGGTATAAAGGGTTTGTTAAAAGGAAGATTTAACCTTTCTCTTAAGGAAAGACCCTGGAGTTCCAAAATACCAACGCGTCCTGCCAAGGAGTCTGAAACGCCTTTCATCATATGAAAGGACTGGGAGCCGGTTAGGGCATATTGACCCATTTCTTGCTTCTCGTCCACTCGCATTTTGAGATATGAGAAGGCTTCTGGAACATACTGAATTTCGTCTAACAGCAATCTTTCGGGGTGGCTTTTTAAGAATAGTGCTGGGTCGTCCTGCAAAGCACGTCGTTGGACGGGATCATCCATTGTGATGTAACTGTATTTCTCATCCAAAAGCTGTCGGAGGACGGTGGTTTTGCCAACTTGTCTGGGTCCTGACAGCAGGATGACGGGGAATTGTTTAAGTGTTTTATTGATTGTTGCTTCAATGGCGCGCTTTTTGTACATGGTAAACCTCGGCAGAATTAAGATGCAATCTTATTTTAGCCGAAGAATATACAAAAAACAAGCAAAAAACTCGGCAGATTTAAGATCACATCTTAAATCTGCCGAGAATTGAGGCGTGTTAAATAATTTGAAGCTTAGATTTTAAAGACTAAAAAGTAAGCCAGCACAACAAAAAGGATGCTATAAAGCGTGCCGATGAGGTAATACTCCGCAAATTGTCTGTTCTTTTCGATTTGTTTAAACCGCGCTATGGATTTTGCAGTGAAGACCACACCAATTGCCGCCCATTGTCCTGCAGCCAGGAAAACTGCTGAGAGCATACGCTCCATATTGCCAATAATTGCACCTGCGCCAGGCACTGATACGAGCGTTTCGAGGTCTTTGAGCGGGCTGGTCGAATCTGCTTTGGGCTGGTGGGTTTCATCCAATCCCACAACTACTCGAGCGATGGTGTCGCTTTGGTCTTTGTCCTCTTTGGTCTCGCCATCGTTTTCGGGCTTGTATTGATATCTTTCAAAAAGCACTTTAAAGCTGATGTTGGCTGGCTTAGTGATGAGTGTTACCAGCAAAATCCAATTGAGCATCTCACGGGTCAAAAAGCTGCCCAGTTCAAATGGTTTGCTGGCGTCCGCGAAAAACACTTGGCTAAGCAGCAAAATTGCCAAAAGGTGTAAAACCTGGTCGAGAATGTAAGTGGCAATGCGCGCATTATGCTTGACTTTGTTATTGAACGCGCGGTTGAGAAGGAATTTGAGCACATCCAAAATAACATGCACGGCAAACAAAATCAAAAGGGGCCATAAGAGTGCCAGACCCAAGCCCTGAAACAAACCCCAAACTAAAAGCGCTGCCAGGAGGGTTAAGTGGATGGCGAAATGTTTGAGTAAACCAGATATTTTATGGGCTTTTTCTTTGGCGAGTGCGTCCCATTGTAGCTGGTAATCGCCCAGAAAGTGTGCCAAAAGGAGCAATATGCTGAAGTCGTTAAGCGCGGTCATCGTAGTCCTCCAGAAGTTGGCCTAAGGTCTGCCTGAGTTGGAAATAAATTTTGATATTACTGGCTGTCAATCGTTTGCTCAAAGAGCTTTCGGAGATGCCAATCGTTTCAGAAAAATGCTTTTGATTGAAATCAACATGGTAGATTCCTTCGTTGATCAAGCTGCTAAAAAGGGTGTATTGTGTCTTAGTCCACGCCGATTTCATCATCTCAGAAGAAAGAATTAAGCTGTTGATGACGCCATCTTGTTTTTCATCGGATCCCTTAAATAACACGTGGGAGCGACCGTTCCAGTTTTGGACATGAACCTTTATGATGGCTTCTCGCGCGCGCCAAAAAGCCTCGCCATCCGCGCCCAGACTTTGTTCAGGATTAATTTTTGTGCGAATCTTACCAAAGCCTAGGCCTAATCGATAGCTTACAGGGCTGTAAATCATAAGATGGTCCAGCAGCTTCCATACCTCAGCTTTTGGTTTGAGTAGTGCCTGAAATTCATCCCCGATGGTCATCGTGAATTTTGAAACAAACAGGTCTTGATAGTCGCGCCTTAGCTTGTCAAACGCAAGTCCCATGGCATTTTGGACAACTTCACGATTTTTGATTTTTTTTGAGTCGATAATGTCGCCAATGACGGCAAGGTAGTTTGGCATAGTTTACTCCTTCAAGGACAGCAGTGAAGCTTAATTGAACTTTTTCTGTGTCCAATAAGTCCTGATTGCCTTGTGATGTTTCCATTATAACAGAAAATTGGCACGCTTGCCCATATATGGTAAAGTGTAAAGAGTTTCCTTTATATGGTAAATAAATAGTAATTGCCTAAAAAAGAGAAAGTGTCAGCCTAAAAATTTCCTTTTGATGACAGAAAAAAGCTTATAAAATGGCATAAAAGGTGTAAAATTAATCATATTATTTCAAGGAAAGACCCTCATTCAAGGCCTTTTGGGAGTTAGTATGGCTCAACGAAAACTTAAACGCCAACTCAATCTTGGCCAAGTGATTATGCTTGGTGCTGCCGGGACGATTGCCGCGGAAATTTTTGTGCTCACTGGTCATGCCGCTGGCATCGCCGGCCCCGAGACGGTGCTCGCGCTGATCATCGGCGGCTTTTTAACCCTGAGCATTGCCCTCAATTACTGTGAACTGGCGACCTTCTTTCCCTTTAGTGGTGGCGCGATGACCTACATCGGCGAAGCCTTTGGCAAGGGTTGGTTGCATTTTGTGGTGGGTTCACTGGATTGTCTGTCGAGTGCTTTTTATGCCGCTTTAAGCTCGGTCGGTTTTGCCTATTCACTATCTGTGCTTGTGCCCGGTGTCGCTAAAAACCACCTTACCATTACCTTGGTTGCCCTCACTGTGATCGCCATCATGGGTATTCTACATATCCGCGGCGTCTCAAAAGCCGGCAATTTGCAGCTCATTCTGGGCATGTTTTTACTAACTGTGCTGGTTACATTTATCATAAAAGGGTTGACCAGCGAATTTGGTTTTAGCACAGAAATCTTCAATTCTGGTCGCGCGGTTCTTGAAAACCAAAGCACGGCAGCCCATCTTGCAAGGATGCTAACCACGATTGCCTTGATTTACAACGCTTATGTTGGTTTTGAAGTAATCGCGGATGATGCTGAAGAAATCGTCAACCCCAGTAAAAATATTCCAATTGGCATTCTGGCTAGCCTTGCATTGACCGCCGTGATTTACAGCTCGGTGGCTTATGTGACCATCGGAACGGTACCTTACAATGAACTCGCTGGCTCAGAAACCGCATTGACCCAAGCTGCGGCTAAATTCTGGCCTAGCATCGGCGTACAAGCGCTCAGCTTCGCGGGAATCATCGCCACGCTCACCTCAATGAACGCCGCCATGCTTTCTGCCACGCGCGAAGCTTTCACCCTCAGCCGCGACCAAGCTTGGCCACGCATGTTCTCACGCCTCAGTCGCTGGCGTACGCCTTATGTCGCGGTGCTTTTTGTGATGGTGGTTTGTGGCTTGGTGGCTTCGATCGGTTTGGTGGACTTCCTCAGCTTTATTTCAAGCGCGGGCTATATGTTTGTGCTCTTTTGGGCGACATTGGCTTTGCCCAAGCTGCGCAAGATGCACCCGGATGCGAAGCGTCCCTTCAAAGTGCCCCTCTATCCGCTCACGGTCATCTTGGCCTTATTGGGTGGCGTAATTATCATCTTTTTTGCTGACAAGAAAGCCTTGCTCTTTTTAGGCGTCATTCTTGCGATTCTGACCGTGGCTTACTATATAAGTGTGCATGCTAAAAAACGCCGTAAAGCCTTGGCTACGCTTGAACAACAAGAGGGTGGTGGGCGCATTCTGATTGGTGCCAAGCGGGATGGCGCGCCAGAAAGCCTGGTGGAACTCGCCGCGCAAATGATCGGCGAGCAGTTGGATACAGGGATTTGCCTCTTTAGGGTGGTCAAAACGCCTTTGACGCTAGCCGTGGCGGAGATTGAAGCCCAAATCGCCAAAGAAAAGGAAGAACAGCTTAAGACCATGGCTCAGGTTGGTTCCTTGGCGCTTCAGAAAAACTTCCCTCTTTATACTAAACTCGTGCCAGCCACACGGGTTGAAGAAGGCTTTATGCGCGAGTTGCAAACGCATCATGACGTCAAACTTCTGCTTTTAGGCTTCCCGCGTGACCCCGAAAAGGCAAAATTGCCTCATAACGTGCTCAAGGAAATATTGCTCACCGCTCAGCGTGATGTGGCAATCGTGCGCGATAAAGGTTTACCCTCAAGGGTCAAGCGAGTCTTGGTCGCTTTGGGTACGGGGCCAAACGCGGTTTTAGGTTTGCACTTGGTTCGCGATATGTTGGATCATCCAGATGAGGAAATCGTTGCCATGCGCGTGGTGCGCGAGACCCTGGATGAGGAACATCGCGAGGATGAAATTGCCAAGATGCATTTGGTTGTGGATGACGTTATGGGTCAAAGTTTAGCGAAAGTGGAAATTAAGCTGGTTGAAGCAGAGGATGGCGTGGATGCCTTCCTGGAGGAACTGTCCCAAGGTGCCTATGACATGTTGGTACTTGGCGCAGGTGGTGGTTTGTATAAATCTGATGAGCTCTTTGGCAACTTCGCCGATACGCTGATGGAAGAGAGCCCGGTAAGTGTGATGGTGGTAAGGCGCTACCAACGTGAAGGCGCGTATTGGCTCGGCCAGCAGTTGAAGAAGATTGAAGAATAAGCTTTTAGTTGCTAGAAGTTACAACCCCTTGGCAGGCTCTGTTGAGGGGTTTTGTTTATCGGCATTAAAAGGTTTTGAGAGACCCAATTGCTAAATTGTTAAGCAGCCAGTTTTTCCATGGGCACCTAACAATGGGTCTTCGTGCAGCCAAGCAATTGAGCCAAAAGGTTCTTTCATCTAAAAGTCTTGATTGAGCATTGCATGCTCAGGGGACACATGCGTGAACAAGCCTTTGATTTGATAAGGGCTGTATTCGTCAACTCTGATATGGAAATGGTTTGATTCAGGCTCAATAATCCTGCTTGCCAAACAAAAAGCCTAAAGGCAAGTGCAGGCGGGCGGACCAGTAAAGCTCGTTGTGGTCGTCGTCCTCGAATACCCAGCTCTGAAAATCCTTGCCTTCCTGGTAAGCTTTATCTTGCAAAAGGATGTCCATTTTATTTTGAAAAGGTTCATACTGCTTATCATAACCTTTGCCACCATAATCAAAATAAAGCTTATGCGTGCCTGCCTCTGGCAAGGTTTGGCTTGCGTATCGCAGCATATAGTCGCCCAAAATGGTCCAATGTGTGCTCAGGCAGGCTGCTGCCCCAAACACATCAGGGTATTCGCACAAGGCATAAAAAGAGATCAATCCGCCCATGCTGGAGCCCATTATGGCAGTATTGTTTCGATCGCTTAGGGTCCGATAAGTTTCATCGATGATCGGTTTAATTACCGTCACAATGAGCTTGAGGTATTGGTCAGAAAATACCTTGTCAGGATTGAGGCGCCTGGGTCCATGCTCACGCGCGTAAGCTAATCCGCCCGGGTAAGCAAGGGGTTTTTGTGGCAAATACTCGCCAAAACGGTTCATGGTGCTGGTAATGGCAACCACAATGGGCGGCACAATTTTGCCTTCCTCAGCTAAAACCGCGATGCGCTCGTGGATCTTCCAACCCGAACCAACGTAAGGGCTGCGGTTGAACACGTTTTGCCCGTCGTTTATATAAAGCACAGGAAGTTTGATGCCGGGTTCCTGGTGGTAAAGCTCGGGCAGCCAAACATCAACCCTGCGGCGTTTCAGCCCGGGTAGCTCAAGGCTACGATAGGTTTCTAATTTTGGTGATGCCATGCTTACATTATAAAACGTTTATCTCTCTAATTGCTTTTATAGGACTATGCAACTTTTTGACGGTCAGATATGCTCCGCTAAACACCAAACCTTTTTGCGTTTAGCTTCCTAAGCATATCCACAAGCCCCTTGCGTAGATTTTGGCTAACGTGATATACTCCATCAACAAACACGATAGCAGACCATAAGCCATCCATCAGAGAGCCGGAGCATGCTGAAATCCGGTAGTGCGCCCATGGAGCGCCTTAGGCAATCCTCACCTGCTTGCCACCTGGTTTAGTGGCCGTGGTCATGGTGATGTCCTTTAGCCGTGAACGTTTGGGCACGTTATCGCCTCCATGAGCTGCCCGCAGAGACATTGGCAAACGCCAACACGAAAAAACGGGAAGCAGGGTGGTACCGCCAAGACCCTTGGTCCCTGCACGCAGGGATTTTTTATTTAACATTCGCTTTTGCGCGCTGGCATGCCTCACTAAATGATCAAAGCCTGCCCACCAAGTCGCAATAAGCCAAAAGGAGCAAGAATGATTGACCCAACCAGCATACCTGCTTATATGCCCGAAGAAATTGAGCCCAAATGGCAAGCCAAATGGGAGGCTGACCGGCTTTATCAGCCTGCCCAAGACCCCAACAAGCCCAAGCATTACGCATTGACCATGTTTGCTTACCCATCCGGCGATCTTCACATCGGTCATTGGTATGCCATGACCCCGCCAGACACCCGCGCGCGTTTTATGCGCATGCGCGGTTACAACGTTTTCTTCCCCATCGGACACGATGCTTTTGGCTTGCCCGCTGAAAACGCTGCCATTAAACACAATATTCATCCCAAAGAATGGACTTATGCCAACATCAAACGCATGGATAAGCAGCTGCGCATGATGGGCAACAGTTTTGACTGGCGCGCCGAACTCATCACCGCCGACCCTGAATATTACCGCTGGACTCAATGGTGGTTCCTGCAGTTTTTGGAAGCTGGCTTGGCATACCAACGCATGTCGCCGGTGGATTTTTGTCCCAGCTGTAACACAACACTGGCGCGCGAGCAGGTTCAAGGCGAAGACCGCCATTGCGAACGCTGCGAAACGCCCGTCATCCGCAAAGACCTCAAGCAATGGTTCTTTAAGACCACCGCTTATGCTGAGGAACTTTTGGATTACAGCCAGCTGGACTGGCCTGAGCATGTAAAAACCCTGCAACGCAAATGGATTGGCAAGTCTGAAGGTGCCAATGTCGTCTTCCATACCGAAGGCGGCGATCCCATCGAAGTCTTCACAACGCGTCCAGACACTTTGTGGGGCGTGAGCTTTATGGTGCTTTCACCCGAGCATCCCTTGGTGGCAAAAGTGACCACTGATGCCCAGCGCGCTGAAGTGGAAGCTTACCAGATCCAGGCTAAAAACCAATCGGACATGCAACGCGAGTCGGCAGACCGCGAAAAAACCGGCGTTTTCACCGGCGGCTATGCCGTTAACCCCGCTTCTGGCGAGCATATTCCCATTTGGATTGCCGATTATGTGCTCATGAGCTATGGCAGTGGCGCGATTATGGCAGTGCCCGCGCATGACCAACGCGACTTTGAATTTGCTCACGCCTTTAATTTGCCCATCAAGCTTGTTATCCAGCCCGAAGGTTTTGAATTACCCAACCTTGAGGAGATGACCGAGTCGGTGCAAGCCAATGGCGTGATGATCAACAGCGGTCCGCTCACTGGCACACCAGCAGAAAAAAGCTTTGAATCCGCGCTGGCATACGTAGAAGAACACGGCATTGGCGTGCGCGCGGTGAACTATCGCTTGCACGACTGGCTGGTGAGCCGTCAGCGCTACTGGGGAGCGCCCATTCCGGTGATCTACTGCCCAAGTTGCGGTGCTGTGCCCGTGCCAGAAGATCAGCTGCCTGTACTCCTGCCCGATGATGTTGAGTGGCTGCCCACCGGCGAAAGCCCGCTAAAGCTGCATCCCAACTGGCGTTTTGTGAGCTGTCCCAAGTGCGGTGGCGATGCCGAGCGCGAAACCGACACCATGGACACCTTCATGTGCTCCTCTTGGTACCATCTGCGCTATTTAAGCCCCCACTATACTGAAGGTCCTTTCGACCCGGATGCCTTCCGCTACTGGATGCCGGTGGACACCTATACAGGCGGCATCGAGCACGCCACCATGCACCTCATTTACACTCGCTTTTTCCATAAAGCTGCGCGCGATATTGGCGTGGTGACTGGTGATGAGCCCATGTTGCAGCTACGCAACCAGGGCATGGTCTTGGGTGAAGATGGCGAAAAGATGAGCAAAAGCCGCGGCAACGTCATCGCGCCGGATGAACTCGTGGCGCGATATGGTGCTGATACCGTGCGTGCCTATTTGATTTTCTTCTCGCGCTGGCAGATGGGTGGACCTTGGTCAAGCACCGGCATCGAGGGTAACGCGCGCTGGTTGCGGCGCGTTTGGTACATGTTCCAGGAGCCGGCTGAAGAAGGCGCCACCGAACAAACCCTGCGCGCGCTCAGGCGCAAGGCGCACCAAACGCTCAAATCGATCACCTGGGACTTTGAAAACTTCGAGTTCAACACCATCGTTTCCAGTTTGATGGAGCTTTTGAACGAGATGGCACGCGCCAAAAACGCAGGCGCGTGGGGCAGTGATGCTTGGAACGAGGCTGTGCGCTTGTATCTGCTGATGATGGCACCGGTTACGCCCCATATCGCCGAGGAACTGTGGCAAAAGTTGGGCTATGGCTACAGCGTGCACCAGCAGGCCTGGCCTGAGGTGGACGAGGAAGCTTGTGTGGAGGATAAAATCACGCTGGTGGTGCAGATCAATGGCAAACTGCGGGATCGGATTATGCTCAGCCCAGGGTTTAGTGATGAGCAAGCCCGCGCCACTGCTCTTAGCAGCCCGGTGATCCAGGAAGCGCTGGAAGGCAAGACCATCCGAAAGGTCATCGTCGTGCCGGGTAAATTGGTCAACGTGGTGATTTAGGAAGAAACACTGAAAAATGAAATCCCGTCGGAAACCCGGCGGGATTTTTGCTTAACAAAGGTGCACGGCCTAATGAGTCATTCGCCCCCTCCTTGGGAGGGGGACTGAGGGGGTGGGTCTTTATAGAATTTCATAAAAGACTGAACCTTAGGGCAGTAAAAAGTAAAACTCACAGTTTAAGAAGAAACACTAAAAAACATCCCGTCAAAATCCGACGGGATGTTTCGTTTAAGTAAGCTGCGTGGGCAAATGTCTAAGATTGCCTGGCGGACGAATAGCCTCTGCAACCCAAAGCCTCAACCTGTTTGAAGCAGATCTTCGTGCTTGAAGCTATTTAACAAAAAAGTTGCTTATGAGCAAATCTTTGTTGATCTGCAATCGTACCTGGCCGTCTGTATGCGATAGGATTTGAAAATACTTGAAGTCAGGGAAATCTGCTTTTATCTGAGCGCAGAAATCATAGAAAGTCTCAATGATTGCGTCCCACTCAGCCTGATTTTCACTATTTAATGTCCCATTTGTGGCAAAATCCTCTTCGAATGCTTCAATTTTTTGCCCTAACTCAGTCTCCGCGTCGGAAAACAGCTGGATTACAATGACTTCATCATCGTCCGAAAAAACAGAATAGGACACGTCTTCCATATTTTCTTTTTCAAGAAAGCTCTCAAACAAGCCTTTTGCCCGCTCTATCTTTTCTTCAAAGGGGCTAAGGGTGATGGTAAACTCCTCTTCCTCCGGCTCGGGCAAGTCTGTTGGATCGCTTAGCTCGTCTGGATTGAGTTTCACTTTCTCTTTTGCATCTGTTTTCGTGGTGTCATTTTTATTGCTGAGATCTGTAATCTTGTCTATTGTGCTGGCGTCATCGCCCTTATTTGCAGGTGAACAAGCGCTTATGCCAAAGATCAATAAGGCGATAGTGATAAAAACGATAAGCTTTTTCATGGTCTGTCTCCAAAAATAAATTTGATGCCCCTCATTCCTTATGAGGCTTATCTTGGGCTTAATCATACCATTGAGTGGCTGTATGAGGGGAGATTGGTGGGAAGAAAGGTTTATATGATGCTAAAATAGAAACGCTTTGGCACTTTATCGCCTTGATAAAAACGGGCATCTGTGTGGAAAGCTAATCAGATTTTTTATGATGAAAAGGAGATTTTAGAATGAAGAAATATATCAAACTTGCCATGATTTATGCTGTGGCTGCCATGGTGGGCGGCGTGTTTTATCGCGAGTTCACCAAATGGAATAACTTTAGTGAAAACACCATGCTGGGCAAGGTGCACACCCACCTTTTTGTGTTGGGGATGATTGTCTTTTTGCTGGTGGCAATATTCGCGCGCTTGACGGCGGTGGAAAAGGAAAAGCCCTTCCGCTGTTTTATGATTACCTATAACATTGGCCTGCCCTTGACGGTGAAATTGATGGTGGCGCGTGGCGTAACCGAGGTGAAAGGTATCGCCCTTTCGCGCGGGTTAGACGCGGCGATTTCGGGCGTGGCCGGCATCGGGCACCTTTTGATAGGCGTGGGCATCATCACGCTGCTCATCGCCCTCAAAAGAGCGGGGAAAAAAGACGCCCAAACAGCGTAAGAGTTAGAGAAGAAGAATGAAAAAACCAGGCGCAACCCCGCCTGGTTTTTGTATTTGCTTCTTGATTTCCTTGTAAGATTACCTATACTATATTAGAATACAAGGAGTAGCGTTTTAGTAAAGTTTATTTAGATTAGACAAAGTGATAAAGGTTAAAGTCATCAAAAAAACTTGATGTGGATTGAAACTAATACAGTATCGGTAGGAGAAACCAATATGGCAGTTAATGATTTTTCTAAAAGCATGATTTACTACGCCCACTCAAATGGTGAAAGCCAAGCAGAGTGGGAACACTTGAAAGATCATCTAATAAGAACTGCAGAAAAAGCTGCCATATTGGGGAAACCTCTCGGAATAGAGCATCTTGCTTATCTTGTTGGGCTTCTCCACGACCTGGGAAAATACTCTGAAAACTTTCAACATAAGCTTCGAGGCGTTTCAGTAAAAACTGAACATGCTTTGGCGGGAGCAAAAGAGCTTGAAAAGCGCTTTAAGAAAACCCGTTTTGAGATGATAAGTATCATTGCAGCATTTTGTATTGCTGGTCATCACACAGGTTTGCCAGATTTTGGTACTAAGATCGATCACGAGTCTGAACCGACATTGCAAGCAAGACTAAAACGCGAGCCTGATTCTTATTCGGCTTTTCAAAACGAAATAGATTTAAGCGGTTTTACTGAATTATCTATTCCACGACTAATACCTACAACAAAAACAGGTGGATTTACGCTTAGTTTCCTGACGCGCATGCTTTACTCCGTCTTGGTAGATGCGGATTTCTTGTCTACCGAAGCGTTTTATAGAGAAAACCAAGAGCGCGGTGAGTATGCCGACATTGAACAAATTCAAGCAAGATTTCAAAAGTTTTTCAGCTCAAAAACATTCCCATCTTCTCCAATAAACGATTTGCGAAAAGAAATATTACAAGCTTGCGAAAGCAAGGCGGAAGACCCACAAGGTCTTTTTAGTCTGACAGTGCCAACCGGCGGTGGAAAAACCCTGTCTTCTATGCACTTTGCGCTAAAACATGCCAGAAAACATGGCTTACAACGTATTATTTATGTCATACCTTACACAAGTATTATTGAACAGAACGCGGATGTGTTTAGGGATGCTCTTGGGAGTGATGTTATTCTTGAACACCATAGCAACTTTGATTGGGAAACCTTTGCTAAGGAAGAGACCAAAGCGGAAGAATATGATGATTCAATGAGTTCTAAGCTCAAACTTGCGTCTGAAAACTGGGATATACCCATTGTTGTCACCACAAATGTGCAATTCTTTGAATCCTTATTTGCCTATCGTTCCTCCAGAAGCCGTAAAGTGCACAACATCGCCAATAGTGTCATTATTTTTGACGAAGCGCAAATGATTCCTCAAAGTCTGTTGCGAGCCTCCCTTTTAGCGATATCTGAGTTAGTCTTAAATTATAAAAGCACAGCGGTTCTCTGTACGGCAACACAACCTCAGTTCCAAGGATTCTTGCCAGAGAATCTCAAAATTTCTGAAATTATGCCAGATCCAGCCAAGTTATATGATGCTTTTAAGAGAGTTTCTATTGTTAATTTGGGAGAAGTGGATGATGAAAGCCTTGCCGCCAGGCTAGATGACCACCACCAGGTTTTATGTATTGTAAACACGCGGAAGCATGCTCAAAAGCTATATCAAATGCTTTCCGACGAAGGAAGGTTTCATCTTTCTACCTTGATGTGTCCGGCCCATCGTAATGAGGTGATTGAAGAAATAAAAGATAGGCTTAAAAAAGGTTTGCCTTGTAAAGTTATATCCACGCAATTAATAGAAGCAGGTGTCGATCTGGACTTTCCGGTTGGTTATCGTGCACTCGCGGGTTTGGATTCGATCATTCAGGCTGGAGGTCGTGTTAACAGGAATAGATTGACCTCAGAAGCAAAGCTCTTCGTATTCGAACCAATAACTGATGCAATCAAAAAAACACCCTCCTATATTCAACAAACCGGAGATGTGGCAAAGCAAATATTGCGTCGATGGGATGGCAAAGACCCGATTTGTCTCGAGGCTATCACAGACTATTACGAATCCCTGTACAACATTCAAACAGAACACGCCTTTGACAGTGCCGAAATCATTAAATGCTTTGAAAAACCTAACATGCGATCCTTAAATTTTGATTTCAGAAGAGCCGCTGAGCAATTTAAGATGATAAACACGGACACAATCGGTATAATCATACCTAAAGACCAAATCGCAAAAGGTTTGGTCGAAAGGCTAAACTGGGTGGAAAACCCTGGACCCACGATGAGAAAGTTGCAAAGATACGCTGTAAATATTTACCCAAATGAATTTAAGACCCTTCTTGATGCTGGACGTATCTTGATGGTAAAAGAGCGAATTCCTATCTTGTTAGATACTGAGATCACATATAGTGAGGATCTTGGCTTAAGCATCCCATTGTCTAGCGGCGGGGATGCTTTTTTTGTATAAAACATATAAGGAGGTATTTATGAGCTTTGGTATTGTAGTTCGGGTAAAAGGAGACTATGCTCTTTTTACTCGACCCGAGATGAAGGTCGAACGTGTTAGTTATGATGTTCCAACGCCTTCAGCTGCTCGGGGAATAATCGAGGCGGTGTATTGGAAGCCGGCAATACGATGGGTAATAGACAAAATCCATGTCTTGAATCCTATCCAGTTCACCAATATTCGCCGCAACGAAGTGTCTGATAAAGTCCCAACTAGCACTGCAAAATCATTAATGCAAGGCACAATTAAACGGGATTTTTACCTTGACATTTTAACAGCTCGACAGCAACGGGCAGCTATGGTGTTGAAAGATGTTGACTATGTCTTTGAAGCCCATTTTGAAATGGTGCCTGAAAAGGCTGGACCAGAGGATACGGTGGAAAAGCACTACAACATTGCTCTTCGCCGGCTTAGAAAGGGGCAACAGTATATCCAACCTGTTCTTGGTACAAGGGAATTCCCTGCGGCTGTTAGCATTATTGAAGATGGCAATATCCCAAAAAGTCAGCTTGAAGGTGAACAAGACCTGGGTTGGATGCTCTACGATATGGATTTTTCTGATCCAAACGACATCAACCCGATATTCTTTAAGGCATCAATGCAAGATGGTGTGATTGACTTAAAAGAAGTAATGAAAGTGAGGTAAAGTGATACTACAAAATCTCACAAAACTTTATGAACAACTCATGGAAGATGAAGATGTGAAAATTGCGCCACCCGGATTTGGCACAATCAACATTAACTTTTTAGTGAGTCTTGGAATTGACGGTGATATAAAAGCTATTAATTATGTCTTTGATGAGTACCAAAGTGGCAAAAAAATAGTTGAGAGACCACAAAGACTGATCCTTCCACAGGAAATAAACCGCCCAGGAAATGTTGTTTCTCACTTGTTATGGGATAACAAGACCTATGTCTTTGGTTTAGCTGACGAATCCCGAGATGAAACCTATTGTAAAAACCGTTTTGACGCTTTTCGTGATCGAAATCTTGCTTTTCTTGAGAAAATAGACACTCCAGAAGCAACTGCTTTTAAGTTGTTTCTAAAACGCTATACTCAAGAAGATTTGGCAAAAAATGAATGGGTTCAGACAAAACAAGAACAATTACTAAAAGCCACGGGAAACATTACTTTCGTGTTCGAGCCTAGTCAAAAGCTGATTGTTAAATCTAAAGAAATTGCCCAAGCTATCATATCCGAATGGGAAACAGCAGAAGCTGATGTGGAACAAAGGCAATGTCTTATAACAGGAAAAAATGCACCAGTTCAAGTGATTCATGCCAGGATAAAAGGTGTTGTTGGCGCACAGTCATCTGGAGCTGCGATTGTGTCTTTCAATGAACGTGCGTATGAATCATATGGAAAAGAGAGATTACAAGGGCTTAACTCACCTATAAGTGAGTTAGCAGCCTTTGAATACACGACTGCATTGAACTACTTACTTTCTCCCGATAACCCCCATCGCCGACTCCAAATTGGGGATACCTCGGTTGTGTATTGGGCAGAAAGCGAGAACCCCGCATATAGCAACCTTTTTCAGGCAACCATTGATCCTCAGTGGTCTTTTGAGCTCAACCCCACGTCTGAAGATAAAACAGAACCTATTTATGATTCAGAGATCACAGCCATGCTTGAAAAGATTGCTAAAAGTATTCGTAACGGACTTCCTTTGGATTTCAAAGCACTTGAAACTGAACTCGACCCAACCACTAAATTTCATGTTTTGGGGCTTGCACCCAATGCGGCTAGAATTTCCATTCGTTTTTACGAAACTGCTCCATTTTCAAGCATTCTTTCAAGACTGGTTCAACATCATGAAGACATATCAATGGGGCAGGAACGACCTTGGTCAGTTTGGCGAATATTAAAGGAAACGATTTCACCCAAAGCTAGTAAGCAAGAAGCAGCTCCTCTTTTAGCTGGCGCAATCATGCGCTCGATTCTTACAGGCTTGCCTTATCCAATGGCGCTTTACTATGCTATTTTAAACCGTGTGCGTGCTGATGCAGATGACTTAGCAAAAGGCGTTTTCAAAATAGGCCAACTAAAAGCAGGCATCATAAAAGCATGCCTCTTACGTAAATATCGATATCAAAACAATTTCCAATATCAGGAGGTATTAACTATGACTCTAAACTCAGAAGCAAAAAACCGCCCATATCTTCTAGGACGGCTTTTTGCTGCTTTAGAAAAAGCACAAGAAGATGCCGCTAGGCCTGCAACATTGAACGCAACAATTAAAGACCGCTATTTTACCTCCGCTTGCGCCAATCCTGCCAGCACATTTCCTGTCCTATTACGTCTCTCGCAACACCACATTTCAAAATCAGAATGGGGTAGAAACACTGAGAGATTAATCCGAAGCATCATGGAATTAATAGATTTGGATGAAGACCCATTCCCTAAACGGCTTAGTTTGGATGAACAAGGTATCTTTATCCTTGGTTATTACCATCAACGAAATGACTTCTTTAAATCTAGGAAAAAAGAAGAATCTGAGCCTCAATCCAGCGAACCAGAAATACAAGAAAACTTATTCTAAAAAACAGGAGAAACAAAAAATGGAACAAAAAACGGCACTCAAAAATCGATATGAATTCGTTCTTTTTTATGACGTCGAAAACGGCAACCCAAACGGTGATCCAGATGCGGGAAATATGCCACGAATTGACCCTGAAACAGGCTATGGTATTGTGACTGATGTTTGCATAAAACGCAAAATTCGCAATTATGTCGACATTGTTAAATCCAATGAAGCAGGCTATCAGATTTATGTTACGGAAGGCATTGCCCTTAACAACCAACATTTGCGTGCTTATTCAGAAACCAGTACACCTCTTCCTAAACAGGCTAAGAATGTCCCGGCAGATGACCTGCGGAAAGTAAGGCAATGGATGTGTGACAACTTCTTTGACGTGCGAACTTTTGGTGCGGTGATGTCCACAGGGATAAACTGTGGACAGGTTAGAGGTCCTGTTCAGCTCAATTTCTCTCGTAGTCTCGATCCAATTATGCAACAAGAAGTGACTATCACACGTGTTGCTGTAACCCGTCCGGAAGATGAAAAAACCACAGAAATGGGCCGTAAACATATTGTGCCCTACGGACTCTATCGTGTGGAAGGTTACATTTCACCTGCTCTAGCTAATCAAGCAGGCAAAGGGACAGGCTTTTCCGAAGAAGATCTTGAACTGCTTTGGGATGCTCTAGTTAACATGTTCGAGTTTGACCATTCCGCTTCCAGAGGAAAAATGGCTTCGCGTAAACTCTATATCTTCAAGCATGAAAACGCGTTAGGTAATGCACCTTCTCACAAGCTTTTTGATCTTATTTCCCATCAGCTCGATGAAGACAAGGTAGTTCCACGTCAATTTTCAGACTATACAATTGCCGTAGACCAGGAAAGCATACCAGAAGGAGTAACCCTCATCGAAAGGCTCTAACAAACCATGGCTGAAACAGACAATCTGATGGCAATTTCTGGACTACGACACTTCCTCTTCTGTCGAAGACGGTGGGCTCTCATTCATATTGAAAAGCAATGGAAAGATAATTACCTAACCATTGAAGGGGATATATTTCATGAGAGAGTGGATGATCCTTTCTTTACTGAAAGCCGTTCTGGAGTCATTCTTTCACGCGCACTACCCATTCGCTCAAATATACTCAACTTAATTGGGGTTTGTGATATGGTCGAATTTGAACCATCACCAGATGGCATCCCATTGCCCGGACGAGAAGGTCTGTTTCAGCCTACACCTGTTGAATATAAGCGGGGATCTATGATGAACGACAGTTTTGATGAAGCCCAACTCTGTGCACAAGCCATGTGCCTTGAAGAAATGCTCTCAACCACTATCGATATTGGCTATCTTTATTATGGGAAAACACGACGTCGTACGGCAGTAAGCTTTACTCAGGAACTGAGGCAAACGGTTAAACAAGCTGCTACTGAAATGCAAAAGCATTACCAACGTAACTACACGCCCAAGGTAAAACCAAAAAAAGCCTGCAAATCTTGCTCGATGCTGGAAATCTGTCTGCCCTATGTGCAAAATTCACCCAAATCAGTTGAGGAATACATCCAAAACCATGTCGAGGAGGAAAGTTGAGAAAACTTGGAAACGTTCTCTATGTTACCAGCCCAGATACCTTCTTAGGTTTGGAAGACGAGGCTCTAATAATCAAAAGAGAAGAACAACCCACCAAAAAGTTGCCCCTCTTAAATCTCCAAGGCATCGTTTGCTTCAACTATACTGGTGTAAGTCCTTTTTTGATGGGCGCCTGTGTTGAAAGAAACATCGGCCTCACCTTCCTAACCCCAAACGGACGATTCTTGGCTCGGGTCAATGGCCCAGTCAGTGGCAATGTTCTTCTTAGAAAAAAGCAGTATGCCGATTCAGAAGATGAACAAACCTCTTTGGCGATTGCAAAAAACTGTGTTTTTGGGAAAATCTACAATCAGCGTAAAGTGCTCCAAAGAACCCAACGGGATCACACTTTGTTGGTTAATACCGCTCAATTTGAACAAGTCATCGCGGAAATGAAGGAACTCATGCTCAAAACACGCGAGGCATCCACCAAAGCCGACTTGATGGCGATAGAAGGCAATGCTGCCAGACGTTACTTTTCGTTGTTCGATCAAATGATCTTCCATCAAAAGGACCATTTCTTCTTTAGAGAAAGAACCCGAAGACCCCCAACCGACCCCATGAATGCCATTCTATCCTTCCTTTATGTCCTCTTGGCAAATGAGACCGCGTCCGCGCTTGAAGCTGTTGGCTTGGATGCTTATGTTGGCTTCTTTCACACCGATCGACCAGGAAGAAAATCACTCGCCTTGGATATTATGGAAGAATTCAGGCCGGTGTTATGTGACCGATTGGCGTTAACTTTGGTCAACCGCAAGCAGATTAGCGGCAAAGGTTTTTCGATAAAAGAGAGCGGTGGTGTTTTGATGGATGAAGAAACGCGCAAGGCAGTTTTGGTCGCCTGGCAGGAAAAGAAAAAAGAAGAACTGATGCATCCCTTCATCAAAGAAAAAATGCCCTATGGACTTTTGCCACACATTCAAGCCCTTTTGCTCGCCAGACATCTTAGGGGTGATCTCGAGGCATATCCGCCCTTTTTGTGGAGTTAGCTATGTTGGTCGTTATAACCTATGATGTCAATACAGAAAGCGAAGGCGGGCAAAAACGCCTGCGGAAAGTAGCCAAGGCTTGCCAAAGTTATGGGCAACGTGTTCAAAATTCAGTCTTTGAATGTTTGATTGACACAGGTCAGTTACGCACATTGCAAGCCAGGCTGGAAAAGATTATTGATAAAGAAAAAGACAGTTTAAGATACTACTTCTTAGGCAATAATTGGGAGAATCGTGTGCTTCATGTTGGTGCTAAGAAAGTGACCAGCATGGATGATGTTCTGATCATGTAAGTGCGAAGGTGAAGTGAACACAGCTCATAGGCAAAGGTTCGCGCGAAAAAAGGGATAAAAAGAGAGAAAAACAGCACCTTAATAAGAGAATATTTAAAAAGGTGTGAAGAGAAACCAGCAGATATGCTGGTAGAATTGAAGTAAGCAAGTAAACCTTGCAGTCGCCTCCCGCGTGGAGGCGTGGATTGAAACCCTAACTTGCGGCGTTCTTGGCATAAAGGGTGGCGAGTCGCCTCCCGCGTGGAGGCGTGGATTGAAACTCGGTGATAGGGTGAAGCGTGCCATGCATTGCGGTCGCCTCCCGCGTGGAGGCGTGGATTGAAACCGCGTTGTCGTGATATGCTCTTGTCTGGTCGAGTCGCCTCCCGCGTGGAGGCGTGGATTGAAACGACATCACACTGACCCGCGCCTTGACTATTGCAAGAGTCGCCTCCCGCGTGGAGGCGTGGATTGAAACACTTAGTGCCAAGCTCGGCATTGTGGACGCTGACGGTCGCCTCCCGCGTGGAGGCGTGGATTGAAACTGATCAGTGATCATGAGTGGTGGAAAAGAGAGGTGTCGCCTCCCGCGTGGAGGCGTGGATTGAAACTTGCGTGGCGCGCATTTTTTTCATGTTCTTGTCGTCGCCTCCCGCGTGGAGGCGTGGATTGAAACTGTGATGTCGGCTGTGGCGGTCAGCGGTGCAAGTCGCCTCCCGCGTGGAGGCGTGGATTGAAACGAATTAAATTCATCGGTAAGATCATCCGAAGTCAGTCGCCTCCCGCGTGGAGGCGTGGATTGAAACCCCACCAGCACGAATATGATGGGTTGCCATAGCTTGGTCGCCTCCCGCGTGGAGGCGTGGATTGAAACGTTGGAATGGCTTAACCTTAAAATATTGTATATGTCGCCTCCCGCGTGGAGGCGTGGATTGAAACGGGTGGAGCATATGGAAGACATTGGCAACGCAATCAGTCGCCTCCCGCGTGGAGGCGTGGATTGAAACTACCACTTCCTAAATAATAACCTGACTTCAGGTCGCCTCCCGCGTGGAGGCGTGGATTGAAACCCTGCCTGCCTTCCTGATCGTAGCTACAGGGGGGTCGCCTCCCGCGTGGAGGCGTGGATTGAAACGTTGCACTGTAAATGCCAGCGATAATCTTTGAGTCGCCTCCCGCGTGGAGGCGTGGATTGAAACTTCACCGTCTTCAGTTGTCAAGCTATAGCCGTTATACGTCGCCTCCCGCGTGGAGGCGTGGATTGAAACAGTGGTATTGTTTTCAGTGTCTTGCAAGTACCAGTCGCCTCCCGCGTGGAGGCGTGGATTGAAACGAGGGAGAAATTGACTTATGAACAAACTAGACCGTCGCCTCCCGCGTGGAGGCGTGGATTGAAACGTTGTTGCCAAGCGTCGTTTATTAGGTCGCGTAGTCGCCTCCCGCGTGGAGGCGTGGATTGAAACCAACGAAAACAGCGCCATGACCGCCGCGTTCGACGAGTCGCCTCCCGCGTGGAGGCGTGGATTGAAACATACTTGGGCTGAAGTCCAACCCGCTGGAATTGGTCGCCTCCCGCGTGGAGGCGTGGATTGAAACTCTGTAATGTGCCTATTAATGCCCCAAATGTAGGCGTCGCCTCCCGCGTGGAGGCGTGGATTGAAACAGATGATTATTCGTAAAAAGCTAAAAGACGAGTGGTCGCCTCCCGCGTGGAGGCGTGGATTGAAACTCAACCGATTCAGGCACATCTTGGGCTGAAGTCGTCGCCTCCCGCGTGGAGGCGTGGATTGAAACGACCATGACGCACTGGCAGCCGCAATCACCAGTCGCCTCCCGCGTGGAGGCGTGGATTGAAACAAATGGCAGTATCAACATCAGTATTAGACGCATCAGTCGCCTCCCGCGTGGAGGCGTGGATTGAAACCTTGACACAGGGCTTCGAGCGTCCGAACTTTGCGGTCGCCTCCCGCGTGGAGGCGTGGATTGAAACATTACCGAGAAAAACAAAGCGAGAGCGGTTCACGTCGCCTCCCGCGTGGAGGCGTGGATTGAAACAATCGAGTTATACTCTTATTATAACAAACAATGTCGCCTCCCGCGTGGAGGCGTGGATTGAAACTTGAGCGACGCACCGAAAAAATGGTAACAGCGATGTCGCCTCCCGCGTGGAGGCGTGGATTGAAACAACGGTAAACAGGTCGTCGAGGTCAACGATGCGTCGTCGCCTCCCGCGTGGAGGCGTGGATTGAAACAGAGTCTGGATTCGTTCTGGGAGCTTTTAAATGCGTGTCGCCTCCCGCGTGGAGGCGTGGATTGAAACTGTAATACCTGCAGTTGCCGTGAGTGGGTCGACGTCGCCTCCCGCGTGGAGGCGTGGATTGAAACTCTTCAGTTGTTAACGTTCGTTGTGCTTGCTTGTCGCCTCCCGCGTGGAGGCGTGGATTGAAACTTGTACAAGGTTATGTACAAGGTTATTGAAACCGGTCGCCTCCCGCGTGGAGGCGTGGATTGAAACTTAAGACTTTACTTTCTTCTTTACTTTCTTTATCGTCGCCTCCCGCGTGGAGGCGTGGATTGAAACATCCATTTTTTGGTCTGTCCCGGTGCTATAACTGAGTCGCCTCCCGCGTGGAGGCGTGGATTGAAACCCTTTTCTGTGATTTGGTTTGGGTTGGTGGTGGTCATGTCGCCTCCCGCGTGGAGGCGTGGATTGAAACGGGGGGTTAAGCGTGATACTATGGCATTATCAAGCTGTCGCCTCCCGCGTGGAGGCGTGGATTGAAACTGTGTGGTGTGCATTTTTTTCCTTTTCTTTTTAAAGTCGCCTCCCGCGTGGAGGCGTGGATTGAAACCTTATACAGCGGTTTTCCGTTCACTATTTCTGAAGTCGCCTCCCGCGTGGAGGCGTGGATTGAAACGATTCCAAATTTCTAAACATTTTTGCATTTTGTGTCGCCTCCCGCGTGGAGGCGTGGATTGAAACAGAGCCACTATTTACCGTTGAGCAAGCTATCGGGTCGCCTCCCGCGTGGAGGCGTGGATTGAAACCCTTGTTCTGTGTTGTGACTATATAATACAGCATGTCGCCTCCCGCGTGGAGGCGTGGATTGAAACTATTTTTAGCAACTGCAATGCATTATGTTACCAAGTCGCCTCCCGCGTGGAGGCGTGGATTGAAACCCATGATGTTCCCGCCGAATGCGGGCTTGCCCTGTCGCCTCCCGCGTGGAGGCGTGGATTGAAACATCCGCCAACGGCTCGACATCCCGAGGCATCGCGTCGCCTCCCGCGTGGAGGCGTGGATTGAAACCAGCAACCCCGAGTATGAAGAATTAGGCTATGAGTCGCCTCCCGCGTGGAGGCGTGGATTGAAACCAAGCCATCTTCACCTTCATACGCCGTTGTTGTCGCCTCCCGCGTGGAGGCGTGGATTGAAACCGCACAGGAATAATTAAGTATTGTTGCGCTGTGGGTCGCCTCCCGCGTGGAGGCGTGGATTGAAACATATGGCACATTGGCGAAGTTAGGCGGGTCGCCACGCGCCAGGTAGATACATTGTTTATTTTGCTAGGCTCATTATTTTGTGATTTGGAGCAACGGCCTTTTAAGCCGTAGGTTTAAGCCCGGGATCATTGAACGAACCGGAGCAAGTTTGTTCCGCATGGTATCTTTCCATGCTTTTGATTTGTTTCCAAAGTTCAAGGGTGGCATGGTGGGGACACCATGCCGAACGGGTAATGTGTGCGCGTGGCGAAGGCGCCATGCGCCAGATCGTACTCGTAAGGCAGGAGTCTGCAAAACTCTCGCCATTACTGAATATGGGCTATCCTTCCTCACGTTTCACCACACCGCGTTGCCATGCCAGGACGGCGGCTTGGGTGCGGTCGCTGAGGTGGAGTTTGCTCAAGATGTTGGTGATATGGGTTTTTACGGTTTTTTCACTGATGAACAGCGTCGCGGCAATGTCGGCGTTGGACTTACCCGAGGCAATTTCCTGCAACACTTCCATTTCACGGTCGGTTAGTTCGTTGAGCGGGTTGTATTCCTCAGCGCGGCGGCCACCACGCACTTCTTGCATGAGGCGCGCTGCCACATGCGGGTTGAGCACGGCTTCTTTTCGGGCTGCGCGGCGGATGGCATCGCTGAGGTCGTCGGGGTCGATATCTTTGAGTAGGTATGAAAGCGCGCCGGCTCGAATCGCAGGGAAGATGTTTTCATCCTCGTGATAGGAAGTGAGCACGATGATTTCGGTGCTGGGTAAGATGGCTTTGATTTGGCGCGTGGCTTCAACTCCGTCCATGCCGGGCATCAAGAGATCCATGAGCACGACATCGGGCTGGAGTTGCTGAACGCGGGTGATGGCTTCGGCGCCGTTGCCGGCTTCGCCGATGACTTCGATGTCTGGGGTTGTGGCAAAATAGCTCTTTAAGCCGAGTCGAACGACGGTGTGGTCATCAACGAGGAGGAGTTTGATTTTTTCTGTCATGTTTTTTCTCTTATCTTTATTTTATCCGATAATGTCAATCCATCTATTTGTTCGCGCCGGTGTTTCCACCGAGAGCACCACGCAAGCAGCACCCAATCCTACTGCCTTGCAAAAGACCCACACCCAACCCTCTCCCTGGAGAGGGCTAAGAATTATCTGGTGAGACGCCATGCCGAACTATATTTGTTCGCGCCGGCGTCCTCACCGAGCGCACCACGCAAGCAGCACCCAATCCTACTGTCTTGCAAAAGACCCACACCCAATCCTCTCCCAGCAGTCGCTAACACTCATTGGAGAGGGCTAAGGATTATCTGGCGATACACCATGCCGAACTATGTTTGTTCGCGCCGGTGTCTTCACCGAGCGCACCACGCAAGCAGCACCCAATCCTACTGTCTTGCAAAAGACCCACACCCAACCCTCTCCCTGGAGAGGGCTAAGGATTATCTGGCGAGACACCATGCCGAACTATGTTTGTTCGCGCCGGTGTCCTCACCGAGCGAACGCCAGCAGCACCCAATCCTACTGTCTTGCAAAAGACCCACACCCAACCCTCTCCCTGGAGAGGGCTAAGGATTATCTGGCGAGACACCATGCCGAACTATGTTTGTTCGCGCCGGTGTCCTCACCGAGCGAACGCCAGCAGCATCCAATCCGACTGTCTTGCAAAAGACCCACACCCAACCCTCTCCCAGCATTCGCTAACGCTCATTGGAGAGGGCTAAGGATTATCTGGCGAGACGCCATGCCGAACTATGTTTGTTCGCGCCGGTGTCCTCACCGAGCGAACGCCAGCAGCACCCAATCCTACTGCCTTGCAAAAGACCCATACCCAACCCTCTCCCCGGAGAGGGCTAAGGATTATCTGGCGAGATGCCATGCGCCAGGTACCTTCGTTCAAGTCTGGACCCCTGACCGAACTGGAGATAGTAGAAAAATTACCCCGTCTTCACAATTGGTAGGCTGACTTCGACTTTCGTTCCCTTACCAGGTGCGCTGGAGGTAGCAAACCATCCACCCAGCGATTCAACACGCTGCTGCATGTTCTCCAAGCCCATACCTTTGCCTTGCGACTTCCGGCTAAAGCCCACACCATTATCCTGGAGGGTCATGGTTACCATCTCGGCGCTATAATCCAAACTAAACCACACTCTATTCGCCTTAGCGTGGCGCGCGATGTTGCTAAGCGCCTCTTGGGCGACACGCAACAAGGCTTGCTCATGGCTTAGGGCAATGCGGCGCTCGCCGGTGATGTTGACCTGCACGGGGATTTGGTTGCGGTTGACCCAATCGCGCAATAGTTGGCGTAAGGTGGCTGCCAAGCCACGGTCTTCAAGTTGGGCGGGACGCAACTGACGAATAATTGTAGACAGTTCATCCTGCGAGCTTTTAAGGATGCGTTCAGCTTCAAATAGCCTGACCCCTGCTTGCTCTGGGTCTGTGGCAATCAGGTTTTGCGCGGCACGTATTTGCATTTGCGTGGCAAAATTTTGCTGTTTGACGGTGTCGTGCAGTTCGCGCGCCAGATGGTTGCGTTCTTCGATGGCGGCGAGTTGTTGCTGATTTTGCATCAGGGTTTGCAGCTTTTCGGACATGGTGCGCATCTGCCGGTTGAGCACGCCAATCTCGTCTTTGCTTTTATCGGTCGGGATGGCTTCAAAATTGCCTTGGGCGAGCTGGTCTGAAGCTTTTACCAAATTGGTGATACGCCTGTTGAGCCCACGGCCCGCCATCAAGCCGAAAATGACCCCAAAAGGTGTAACAATCATGATGACCATCGCGACAGTAATCAGTACAAAAGGTAGAAAACGCAGAAAAGGCTTAAAAGAAAATGGTGGTGCTGGTGCCACAGTCATCACAACGATATATTTCGTATGCCAGGTGTTTTCCTCATCCGTTTCACCAAAGGGTAAGTAGACTTGAATATTCCCATCTTGCAATTGCCGGAAATGAAAATCTTGCCTGTGGGCATATTGGAGTAAAGTTTCGAGGCGCTCTTTCTCTTCTGATTGACTTTCTGGCGGGGCATAGTGATCCCCCACGCGATAACCGGGTGTCTGGCTGGTACTGGCAACCACTTTTTGTTCGCTGTCAATCACGAAAAAGGGTTTGTTGGTTATCAGATATGCCATGCTGGTGTCGATGAAATTGCCCCTTGGCAGACTAAGAAAACCCTGTTCATGGATTAGGTCCATACGTTCTTGCAGCTTTTCAATATCAAATTTGTTCTCTGCATAAAAATCGTAGCTTTGGATATGAAAGCCATTGGATATTTCGCGAAGGTAGCCTGAAGTGCCAAAACGGTCAGAGGTTTCCAAGAATAAAAAACCAGCCACTACACCCAAAACCATAACGACGATAAAGACGGTCACCAGCGTAAAGCTGGTGGCCATCTTACCTCGAATGCTTCGTAAAAAAGGAACCCGTATTTTTCTTTCAGCGTTCATGATTAAATTCCTTTGCTCTTGTAAAGCTTTATGTCTGTCTGGCTTCGCATTTACTCACGATCCGACAAGACTATCGTTGGTGAAACCTGGATGGGTCTCCACGCCACCGCAATAACCGCCAGGCTGGTGAGCAACAGGCTAATTACAGCTGATACAGCAATTGCGCTAAAGGGCAGCTTGAGGATAGCAGCCGCATGATCATTGGTCTGGCGGATGACAAGCAGCAATGCCTGTGAAACGCCAAAAGCAGCCAGGAACGCGGTCGCGCCTACAATCAGGTACTCTAACACCAAGCTTGCCATAATTTTACCCCGTGAATAGCCCACACACTTCAAAACGCCAATTTCATAGCGGCGATTGAGGATGGCGAGGCTTACCGAGTTGGCAATCAGCACAAAACCAGCCGAGAATGCCAGGGCAGCCATCGCCAAACCAAGCATAAAGAAGTTGTGGTTGCCTTGGTTCATGCGTCCAAACCATTCGTAGATGTTAACAACTATGGCTTTATCGCTCAAACCGGCTAATTTTTCTGGCGCGGCTTTGAGATCTTCGGGTGAGAGCGTCAGGTAATATTGCAGTTGATCGGGTTTCGTTAGCGCTTTTAAGGTTTCGTTGTTCATCAAGATGGGGCGGAAGTTATGTCCTTGAGTAGGCAGGTTGAGCCCACCTTCGTAAGTACCTACGACATCCAAAGTCACTTTTTTACCGTCAAAGAATTCAATCTCAAAAGGCCGTTGGTTTTGCAGTTCCCCTTTTTTGTCAACGTGAATATGGATAAACTCGTCGCCATCACTTTGGATATAGGTTTGATCTGAGACAAAGATGCCTTTACTGGTTTCAAAATTACCGAATAGAATCGTATGTTCTAATGGTTTTTCGCGCGAGAGAATCAGGAAGTTGGGGTCGCTTGGATTGACTGACTTTACTTTTGTACTAAAACCCAGGTTGCTGTCAATGGGATTGATCTTTTTGACAGCTTCAAGCACCTGTGATTCCTGCTCGGCGGGAGCTAAAATCACGAGGTTGGGACCATCCCAGAGCTTTCTATAGTCTACGCCATAAGCCTTGGAGCTTTCCACGGCGAGTGCAGAAAAGAGGATGACCAGCACGCCCACAAAGAGCGCGGCACCTGCCATAATGGGTGTGATGCCATCACGTCTGAGGTGTTGGCGTGCCAAAAAGAGTTGGGGCACGCGTTTGGTGGGCAACAGTGCGGTAAAGAACCAGATGCCGCCCGCCATAAAGAAGCACACCAAAACCAGGATAACAATGGCGATTCCCATGTACATTGAGCCTTTGACCACTGAGCCAATGATGTAAGCGGTGAACAATAAGTATGGCACACCCATCAAAAAGAGCAAAAGCACGGATTTGGCGAGTGCCATTTTGTCTTTTTTGCCCTCTTCAGAGCGCAGCACCTCGGCAGGGCTCACGTTCGCGGCTCGCAAAATCGCCCAAAGCGCGAAGAGCAAGGCGGTGAGAATGCCCATGACCAAGCCAATAACAATTGCGGGCACGTTGGGTTGCCAAAGTACAAGCCAGGTTGCGGTGCGCAAGAAGAGGCGGGTGAGATACTTGGAAAGTAAAACGCCCAGACCGGCGCCAATAATGCTGCCAATAAGCCCCATTAGCAAGGCTTCGATCATGAAAATAGCACGGATGTGTCCGTTTTCATAGCCCAGGAGCTTCCAGGTGGCAATTTGCTTGCGACGGCGGCTGATGAGCACAATCATGGTGTTGGCAACGCCAATGCCACCCACCAAAAGGCCGATGCCACCGGCGGAATTGAACATCAGCTGGAAGGTGCTGTCACGTTGGGTTCGGCTTTCCGCCATGCCTTGCGCGTTCCAGGCCCAGCAATCATATTTTTCGGTAAAATCGATAATAACATCATAATCTTTGCCGTTGACGATGGCAGTTCTGAGGTTTAGTTCGCCATTGCCAATTTGCCTGGCGACATCATAACTGAAATAAACCTTAGAACCTTCATGGTTTGGCGTGTCAATGAGGATGCCAACGACTTTGGCTTGCACCGGTTTACCAATCGAGATGTCACTGAGCACGATTTCATCGCCGACGTTGATTTTGTAGTTTTCGGTTAAATCTGCGGTGAGGAGTACACTTTGTGGCTGTTCGAGAAGCTTGACGGGGTTTTTGACCGAAGCGTCTTTCACGGTGAAATTCCCAGCGATTGGGTAGTTGCGCGTGTCAACACCCATGGCAGTCTTGGGGTAATGCCAAACAGCACTGTCTTTGGTTTTGAACATCACGTCGCCCGCGCCAGCAATCATGGTGAATTCGCTGATTTTGCCTTCTCTCTTCAGTTTTTCAAACTCGGTGACGTGTTCCTCAGTAAAATTCAGTCCGTAATTGCGGTTGACGGTGAAATCGCCACCCAGAATCTCATGCGATTTAAGCAGAAGGACGGGTTGCAGTGTTTTTGCAACCGTATACATGCCAACGAAGGACATAACGCCGAACACGATACACAGGATGGCTAAAACCGCACGCTGCCCGCCATGCTTGAGGTTGCGCGCGGCAATCTGCAGGAAGTAGGGTCGGTTGGCTTTCATTATTGTTTCCCCCAGGTTTGATTTTGTGCTGCGTATGGGTTCGCTTGGTTGGGAAGCACAGGCACAGCCTGGCTTGGCATGGCTTGTGGGATGTCGCTTTGCATGTTTGGCGCCATGGGCTGAATGGCAGCTTTGGGATCGTTAACCAACATGCCATCATAAAGATGCAAAACCCGGTCGCCATGTGCGGCGATGGTGTTGTCGTGGGTTACGACCATTAAGGTCAGGTTTTGACGCTGGCGCAAAGATTTGAGCAGCGCGATGAGCTGTTGGCTGGCGACACTGTCCAGATTGCCGGTGGGTTCGTCGGCGTAAAGGATTGCCGGCTCGGTGACCAAAGCGCGTGCGATGGCGACACGCTGTTGCTCGCCACCCGAAAGCTGATGCGGGCGGTTGTTTAGGCGGTGCGAAAGGCCAACCTGGGCGAGCATGTCAGCGGCTTTATCGAGTGCGTGACGTTTGTTTTTGCCGATGAAAAGCGGCACCGCTACGTTTTCCAGTGCGGTTAGGCTGCTGATAAGGAAGAATGATTGGAAGATAATGCCAATGCGTTGGTTGCGAAAATGAGCTAATTGAGCCTCGCGCATGCTGCTAATTTCCTGACCTTCCATAAAAATTCTGCCGTTGGTAGGTTTGTCGATGCCTGCCATGATGCCCAACAGGGTGGTTTTGCCAGATCCGCTGGGTCCGACCAGGGAAACCCATTCACCTTGTTGGATGCTTAGGTTGATGTTGTGCAGGATGGGAAAGGTTTTTTCGTCGTTCGAGAGCTCTTTTGAGAGATTTTGAACGTGGACAATTGTGTTGGTTTGCATATATTTACCTCATTTTGTTGTATCAAATCAAGTTTGCCGGAGATGCCAGAGCCATTCCGTTTATGTTACTAGTATAGAAGTCAGGATGGCTTTTGCCATCAGGCAGAAGGTGGAAAAGGACTAAGACTAAAGTCGCATTTGCCTTTGATGATGCATCCGCTTGATTGGTTTTGCTTGTGGATTGATGACTTATTGAGTTCCATCTGAGTCTTTGAAAATGGAAAGGATTGATGATTGTGCAGTTATAATGGTAAGGAAAAAGTTGCCATTAACACCACTTTTTGGCTTGGATGCAGAAAGAAATGGATATGCTCAAAAAAACCCTTTCCAAAAGAAAAAACCTTATTCTCACTTTTGTGCTTTGCGTCATTGTGAGTATCCCTGTTTTTTACTACCGAATTACACAACCGGTAGACAGTGATTTTGGACAACATGTGGTGTTTGCCCAGGAATTCCTGGACAAGGGCACTTTTGAGCCTGGTGTGGCGGGTCATCCCGTCCTCCAACTCATGATGATCTTTTTAACCAAGATTAGCGGCGGCGCGATTGGTCTCTACGCTGGGATGCTTTTGTTGCAAATTTTTGTTAGCGGGCTAAATGGAGCGCTGGTTTACCTTTGGATTGGCGATCTCGAAGGAAAGTCGCGGGAGATTTGGCGCGTCATTGCCTCTGTTAGCGTAACCTTGTTGGCGCCTTTCATGATCCTGGCCTTAAAGGATGGGTTGTTTTATTTCGGATACATTGGCATCGCGAATTATCATAATCCAACGGTAAACCTGCTTAAACCCGCGGCGATCTTATCGGTGATGCTTGCTGAAAAAGCCTTGAACCATGCCACGAACAAGAAATCATTGGTCTTTTGGAGTGCGGCTGTCATTGCGCTTTCCGCAGGCATTAAACCGAATTTTGTGTTGGTCTTTTTGCCTGCCTTGGGCATTGTGTTTTTATATTTACTCATCACCAAAAAAGCCTTTGATAAGTGGATGCTTGTTTTGGGTTTCGCGCTGCCGGGGCTCATCATCCTTGCCTTGCAATATTCTGGGGTTTACGGCGCAAAGAGCTCAGAAGCAGGCATTATTCTGGCGCCATTTGTGGTTGAATCAGCTTTTTCGAAACATCTTCTGTTAAAGTTTCTATTGTCCAGTTTGTTTGTTATTCAAGGATTAATCGTTTTTCGCAAAGAATTGATTTCTGACAGGCTCTTGTTCCTGGGGTGGCTCATGTTTGCCATTGGGATCTTTCAAAACTACTTTCTGGCTGAAACGGGAAGAAAAACCATGCACGGCAACTTTAGATGGAGCGGTCAAATCGCGCTGTTTTTGCTGGTGATTATCATCCTCAGGAAAGCTTTTGACACCTTTTTTACCAAAGAACGGGATTATTTGATTCAAAAAATATCATTTACGACAACTTACTTTTTGCAATTCGCGGGAGGCATTGCCTACTATATTTATTGTTTAAGCTCGATGCATTACCGCTAAGCAGAAAAGGTTTTAGCCTTATCAGGCTATTTATTTCGAAAACATTCTGACTTGTAACCTGGGTCGTATAAGATAGGAAGAGCAGCAGTCATCCTTTATATAGTAGTGATGGTGCGGTGGCTTGTCGTAGACTGGCACTTGGCCATAAAAAACACCCCGCATATCTTATTCTGTGAGTACAATAAAGCCAGACAGGAAAGCGCATGAACATAGCCATTATTGAAGACGACAAAATTCAACGCGAAGCGCTATTGAGCATGGTGCGGGATTGGCTGGCGCGCGAAGCCCCAACCGGCAGTGTGCGCGATTTTGAAGACGCCGAACGCTTCCGCTTTGCCCATGCCGCTGAAGCGTTTGACCTGCTTTTGGTCGACATTCACCTGCCTGGCGCGAGTGGCATGGAGATGGTTGAATCCTTGCGCGAAAAGGGCAACGAAACCGCGGTGGTCTTCATCACCGGCGAAAAGGAATTCGTTTTTCAAGGCTATAAAGTGAGCGCGCTGGATTATATTTTGAAGCCTGCTGGGCAAAAAGAGCTCAATGCCGTGTTGGATAAAGCTAAAAAACAGCTTGCCACTAAAGTACCCATGCTTATTTTGGAGCAAGGTGGAATACTTAAGGAAATTCCCGTGGATGCCATTCGCTACCTGGAAGTTTTGGGGCATGTAAGCACTTTGTTTTACAGCCAACCTGGAAAGCCGGTTGACGCGCCCTTGCTTGAATTTTCCAGCCGCGAGTCTTTGCAAGTTTGGCAAGAACGCTTGGAGGAAGCTGCCGGCGAAGGTGTTTTTATCTCGCCTCACCGCAGTTTTTTGGTGCATATGGGATGGGTTTCGCGCATTGGGCGGGATGAGCTGAAGCTTGCGGATGGCTTCTTGATCCCCATCGCACGGGGTCGTTGGGAGGCGGTCTCCAAAGCCTGGCTTGCCTACCGCTGGGAGCAAGTTCAGTGAATTTATTAAGCCTGCTGCTGTTTTTGTTGCCAATTTACATGCTGTTTCGATTGGGACGCATTAAAGCCAACTGGGTCGTATTGCTTGTTTTGGGCTTGATTGAAGGCGGGTTTTCAGCTGCCGCTATCCTTTTACAGCGCTCTTGGATATTTTTTGCGGGTGGAAGCGTGTTGCTAGTCTTCTTTGAGCTGTTTTATGATGATGAGCCTTTTTTGCATCAGCTCAAGTGGCTATTGCCCACCTTGACTCTTGTGAGCCTGTTTGCTTTGCTCTTGCCCTTGCGGCTTGCTTTTCCTTTAACTTTTGGTTTGGGACTGTTGGGCATCTGGGCTTGGACCAAGGCGCTCAATTGGCAACGCTTGCTCTTGATAAGCGCGCTTTTTGTCGGGCTAGGCTTTGTCCCACTTTTGCCTTTGGAAATCGCCTTGGTTTTGCTTAGCTTCATCACACTTGATCAGGTTTTGCTTGCGGTTCAAAAACGCTACGATTTGAGTTCAGCCGCTTTTCAAAGAAGCCTGCTTGAGAGCCATTATCAGGAAGTGAAGGATATCTACCTGCAAATGCGCGGTTGGCGGCATGATTATCACAACCACTTGCAGAGTTTTAAATCCTACCTGGCGCAAGGGCAGGTGGATGAGCTTGGCGAATACCTCAACGAACTCGAAGCTGAGCTGGATAGCATCGATACGCTGGTGAAGTCGGGTAACGCCATGGTGGACGCGATCCTCAACAGCAAGCTCAGCCTGGCGAAAAAATACAGCATCGACATGAACGTGAAAGTGGCGGTGCTGGCGGCTTTGCCGATTACGGATGTGGACCTTTGTGTCATTTTGGGCAATTTGATGGATAACGCGATAGAAGCTTGTCGCCAAATTGAGGCGGATGAGCGATGGTTGCGCCTTTACCTGGACACGCAGGGCGAACAACTTTATTTATCGATTCAAAATGCGGCAAAAGAGATCCTCGACTTTAACGAACGTAACTATATTTCCACCAAACGCGGTGATCATGGCTTGGGTCTCAAACGGGTGAGCTTGTTGGTGGAGAAATATCAAGGCTTTTTGAACTTGCAAAACGAACCCGGCATCTTTGCCGTAGAAGTCTCTGTTCCTTTGGAGGATTAAGCAAAGCCCACACCATTCACGCTTATAAACTTACATTTCACGTCATAATCTCCCCAAGCGGGGGATTTTTTTGTATGCTTAGGGTGTAAAACAGGTCAGGAGACGTGATGAAAAACTTTTTTAAGAACCTCAGCTTTTTGAAAAATCAATGGAAAAAATTACCCATGGATAAGTTGGCATGGCTTTGGAGCGTTTTATTTGTGCTTTTTAGCTGTGTTTCAGCGGTGCTTTTGGTGCTGGTACCTTCACGTGCAATTGTTGCCGTGCAGGATGAAAAGCGCTTTTTGATTTTTCTCGGATTGGTGGCAGGATTGGGTGTGTCTCTTTTAATTACCAATTTTTTGAAACGAAAAACGTTTAGCAACAATTTTTTGTTCAGAATCTTTGAAGGGACCAATGCCGGTGGGAAAAGCATCACCCTGCCTGCAGAGCTGATGGAGGGACCGGAAAGCGAGGCCATTCAAGGGAAAATCAGTCAAGCCGTTTGGCGAGGCAATACCATTGGCGTTGAAAGCTTCCTCACCAATATGCGGGATATTGTTGTCTCCCTGGCAAATACCGTTTTGTACATCTTGCTTTCCGCAAAATTGGCATGGACCTGGATTCCTCTCATCTTATTCCCTGCGATTGGTCAAGGTTTCTTTTTGATATGGGAAACAAAAAAATTTAACCAGACATTAACCAAGCAAGAGGCATTTTGGAACCAAAAAACTTATTTGGAAATCATGGCGCTTAAAAACGAAGCCGGCAAGGACGTGCGCCTTTTCCCGATAACAACTTTAATAAAAAAGAAGTTTGGTGATTACTATGCTGAATGGGTGCCTTTTCTTAACACGCTTTTTACACGCCGTTTCATTTCCAAGCTGGTTTTCTGGTTACTCTGCATTATCCGTGACGTGGTGTGTTTCATCATTCTTTTTAAGCGGGTTCAAGCCGGCATGCCCGTTTCGGATTTTGTGCTTTATATGGGTTTGATTTTGGGCATCAGTGCCTATGTTCGTGAGATCTTCACAAGGGCCGCAGACCTTGCTCATGACAATCAGGTGGTTAGTAACTATCGTGCCGTTTTCGAACAGCCCGATTATGATCAGGGTAATTTCAGTGCGACGCTGAAGCCTGGTTTGCACACAATACAGTTTGAAAATGTTTCTTATAGCTATCAAGCGGATGCTAAAGACCCTGTTTACGCGCTAAAAAATGTCAATTTGACTATCCACCCAGGCGAAAAGCTAGCCTTGGTGGGTATCAATGGGGCGGGCAAGACCACCTTGGTAAAGCTTGCTGCGGGAATTTACAAACCAACTGAAGGCCGCGTGCTTTTTGATGGGATTGATATTCGTGAAATCAACCCACGCGAGCTTTATGAGCATGTTGCTGTTGTTTTTCAGGATGTGACCGTGGTTGCAACCACGATGGCAGAGAATATCGCCAGTGCGCCAACGGATGCTATCGACCAGGAAAGGTTAAACACAGCCATAGAGAAAGCTGGACTGGGGAAAGTCGTTGCTCAACTCAGCAAAGGCACAGACAGCCAATTGACAACCTATCTCCATCAGGATGGCGTGGTGCTTTCAGGTGGCGAAAACCAACGCCTGATGTTAGCGCGCGCTCTTTACAAAGGTGGGGATTTGTTGATTTTGGATGAGCCGACGGCTGCTTTGGATCCTCTGGCAGAAGCCAACATCTATGAAACCTATTATGACCTCAGCAAGAATCAAACCGCGGTTTTCATCTCGCACCGCTTGTCCTCGACCCAGTTTTGTGATCGCGTGGTCTTTTTAGAGGATGGCATGATTGCAGAAATAGGCACTCACGAAGCTTTGATGCAAGCCAAAGGCGCCTATCACCACATGTTCCAGGAACAGGCAAAATATTATCAAGCGGAGGCGACGGCATGAGCGCAAAGCAAGAAAAGAAGAAAGGCGATAGAGAGTTGGAAAAAATGGAAAACAATGAAAACACGATGACTAAAAAAGAACAAAGAAAACAAGGCTGGCAAACCTTGCGATGGGTGCTAAAAGAAGTTCATAGCCTTGACCGATCTTTTATGCCTTTGATGCTTTTGCACACCTTGGTGAATCTGGGAACCATTTATGCGCCAATATTGCTCATTGCGCCGGTGTTAGATGGTTTTATGAGCAAAAATTGGGATAAAGCCTGGCTTTGGGGCTTGATCATGGTTGTGACAACCATCATGGTGAACCTTTTGGAAAACTACCTTATGAAAGTCGGAAGAATAAGCGGTGAGAAGGTATACGGTTTGTTTGCCACCAAAATGTATCATAAACCAATGACCCTGGATTACCCCAGCTCACAAGACAGTGAAAAGAAGAGAGCCTTCCAACGCGCCTTCCAATCTATGCAGTATGAAGGAAATTTGAGCGCGTTCTTTGTAAGTCTTTTCGCTGTGTTAGGGGACGTGTTGAGTTTGCTCACCTCCATCTCTTTGACCGTGGTGATGCTGCTTGCACGCCCTGTGCAAGGCGGTTGGTTGCGCACGCTTGCCCAGCCCTGGCTGGCTTTGCCTCTGGCATTTATTTCGATATTTTTGGTTTCGACACTTGCACGCAAATCCAACAATGAGCTCGCCCGAAAAGAGCGAAAATTACACGAAGAGCATATCAAGGTAGAAGCCGACATCATGTATTTGAACCAACAAGTTATTTTCTCAACCAAGGATTATGCCTTGTACCAACTCAATGACATGATTCCAATGATTAGGACTTGGCTCGGAGAATTATTGGACAAAACGTCTGTATTTTTTGCCGCTTGGATGAATGTTGGAATCCGACAAACCATCAACGGTGATGTGAGTGCCTTGGTTTTCCTCTTGGTTGCTTGGTTGTTGGCGGGAGCGAAGGTGCTGACTGGTGCGGTGCCCGTGGCGATGTTGGTGACCTATGCCAATAGCCTTATTCAGGTGAGTAAATCCTGGCTTTCGATCAACGAAAACATCATGACCGTTGTGCGCAGGATCCCGTATTATCGTGACATACAGGATTATGTGAGTCTGGAGAACAAGTTTGAAACCGGCTCGATTCCCGTTGAAAAGCGCAACGATAATGAAGTGCTTTTAGAGATGGAAAACGTGAGTTTCAAGTACCCCGGCTCTGATCGTTGGGCACTGCGTAATGTGAACGTGAGCCTGGACATGAAAAAACGCCATGCCGTGGTGGGTTTAAACGGCGCGGGCAAGACAACTTTTATTCTTTTGCTGTGCCGGCTGTATGAGCCGACCGAAGGGCGCATTTTGCTCAATGGTGTGGACATTCGCAAATATGACTATCAGGAATATCTGCGCTTGTTCTCGGTGGTTTTTCAGGACTTTCAACTTTTCGCTTTTCCCCTGGCTGAAAACGTTGCCAGTGCTGAGGAATTTGACGAGGCGCGCGTGCGTGAGTGCTTGACCATGGCAGGTTTTGGCGAGCGTTTGGCAGAGCTTGAGGCGGAAGGCGAGGGCTTGGAGACGGATGTGGTGTCTGTTCATGGCCAAGTGAAGCACTTTAGCGGTGGCGAACAGCAGAAGATTGCCATTGCACGTGCTTTGTATAACCAGGGCTCGGTGATGATTTTGGATGAGCCGACTGCCGCGCTGGACCCAATTAGTGAGGCGGATATCTATGCTCACTTGAATGACCTGATTCAGGATAAGACGACCGTGTTTATCTCGCACCGCATGTCTTCGTGCCGTTTTTGTTCGGACATTTTAGTCTTCAACGAGGGTGAGGTGGTTGAGCGCGGCACGCATGATGAGCTTTTGGGCTTACAGGGCTTGTATCGCTCAATGTGGGACGCCCAGGCGAAGTACTACCTGGAGCAAGGGCATAGCAGTTTGGTGGCTTGAGTTATTATATGAAGGTTTGTTAAAAAAGGCTATAACCGAACCTTTTTTGGATAAGATTAGCAAAACAAGCAGACTAATCCCCGAGGCGTCTCGCCTCGGGGTCTATCTGAAAGTATGGTTTATCGCCTACGGCGAGCACTGCCGCGATTGAGTGGAACGCAGGGCGAGATGCCTACGGATATGTTTGGGCGCTCGGTGAGGACACCGGCGCGATCAAAAAATAACAACGGTGGCATTCAATGCTTGGATGCTTCGCCCTCCGATGCGCTCGGTGTCCCACCGAAGGGCAGAAAGTATAGGAAGCCAAAACTATCGTGTATTGGTTCCGATGCTGGGCTTACATTTGCAATTGTTTAGCGTAATGTTCCCGATATGAAAAAAATATTTTCATCCAGCAAAGCTGGAAGTGAGAATGCCATTCGATATTGTGACCTCTTGTTCATCATAGCGTTCTCTCCATGACCATCAAAAGAATAGATTTAGCATCTTTGACAATTTTTTCTTGACACCGTCTATACCTTTCGGTATACTAAAGACATGAGTAATAGACAACGCATTTTAGAGATCGGGTTGGTGCTTTTTGCGCAAAACGGCTATGAAGCTACCGGCGTGCAAGAAATTTGTGACCGAGCCGAAATCACCAAGCCCACGCTTTACCACTATTTTGGCAATAAACAGGGCTTACTTGAAAGCATCCTTGAGGAACGCTTTAAACCTTTCTTAAGTTTGCTGGAAGCGGCTTGTCATTACCGCCGGGATTTAACCTTGAATATTCAACGCGTTATTGAGGCTTACTTCCTCTTTGCCTCAAGAGATTTGCAGCTTTACCAGCTGCTCTTATCCCTTCGCACAGGACCCTCGCGCAGTGAGAGCCGGCAAATCATCAAGCCTTGGATTGCTGCCCAAGAGCAAGCTATCATGGCAATGTTCAAAGCTGCTGAACGTCAGCATGGCAACATGCGCGGGCGTTCAAAAGCCTATATGATCAGCCTTTTGGGCGTCATCAATGCCTATGTTCAGCAAGCTCTGGAAGATCGCTTAGCCTTGGACGACGAATTAGCCCAACAAGCGCGCCATCAATTCATGCACGGTATTTTCTCGTAAATTTCTCAGGTTTTTATACAAAAGCAAAATTTTTATTGGAGTTATTGTGACACGCATTAATCAAAACAGTATTTTTTATCATATCTATCCACTGGGAGCCTGCAACGCGCCGCATCGGAGTGATATTAACGGTCCGCCTGTTTCCCGACTGCAAAAAATGTTTGAGTGGCTTGACCATATTCAAGCCCTTGGCACGAACGCCATTTATTTGGGTCCGGTGTTCGAGAGCACAACGCATGGCTATGACACTGCGAATTATTACGAGGTTGATCGTCGGCTTGGCACCCGGCAAGATTTACGCGATTTTGCCCTCGAGCTCAAAAGGCGCGGGATGGCTTTGGTGCTTGATGGCGTTTTCAACCACGTGGGTCGGGATTTTTGGGCGTTTAAGGACCTTTTGGCGCACGGACAATCCTCTGCTTACAAAGATTGGTTTGACGGACTGCGCTTTGACCAGATAAGTCCCTTTGGCGACCCCTTTAGCTATGAAGCCTGGAGCGGGCATTTTGACCTGGTCAAGCTTAACCTGGCGCACCCTGAAGTAAAGGACCATCTTTTTGGCGCGATTGCCATGTGGAAAGAGAGGTTTGACATTGATGGCATCCGTCTTGACGCCGCTGATGTGCTTAGCTTTGACTTCATGCGCGATTTGCGGGCTTATTGCAATCAGCTTGATCCGGAATTGTGGTTGATGGGCGAAGTGATCCATGGCGACTATCGGCGCTGGGCGAACCCGCAAAGTTTGCATGCCACAACCAATTATGAGCTTTACAAGGGCTTTTGGTCCGCGCTGAACGACGGTAATTTCTTCGAGCTTGCTCATAGCCTGGGCCGTCAGTTTGGGACAGGTGGCATGTATTTTGATTTGAAGAGCCAGTATAACTTTGTGGATAACCATGATGTTAGTCGAATTACCCGCCAATTACGCAATCCAGCGCATTTGGGACTGGTTTACCTGCTCATGTATTGCGCGCCAGGGTTGCCTTCGGTTTACTACGGCAGTGAATTTGGCTTTGAAGGCTTTAAACAAAACGATGACTGGAACTTGCGTCCACCTTTTGACTTGCTTGATTTGCAAAAAAGCGCACAAGTTGACCTGCGTGGATTAATTGCCCGCCTGTCCAGCTTGCGACAAAAGATTTCGCCTTTGCGCCTTGGGGATTATCGTGAGCTTTTGGTAAGCGCGAAGCAATATGCCTTTGCCCGTCATGCCGGCGATGAAATCGCCTTGATTGTGGTAAATAGCTCGGAAGAACCCGCTGAAGTTAATTTACCTTTAAATGGCTACGAAAATTGGCGTTTTGTGGATGCTTTGGATGAAAGCTTTGTAAGCCATGTGAACACGCAAGGTTTTTTGCATATCACTGTGCCAGCCAATTGGGGACGTGTTTTGCTCAACCGGGTTGACTAGCTTTTAACAATAGCGCTTTTTGGGGGTCTTTATCAGCTCTAAATAACTCGGTGATATACTTTTTTCATCTTAAAACGTGATGGTTGAGCCTAAGTGAAAGGTATTTAAGAGCAATCATTCAGGGAGTTGATATGACAAGAAAAATATTATCCATACGCATTTTTTGTTTGGTTTTGTTTAGTTCTGCTTGTGCCTCACCTGGTGTAAAAGAGCCAGAAAAACCCTCAGAACCCACCGTGCCAGCGACACCAACTTCAACACCCATGTCAGATACCCAGCCAACATCAGTGCCGGAAACCCAGGCGCCATCAAATGAAACCGAAGTCGTAACACCGACCCAAACAGAACCGGCTGTGACCCAGAACGAGAATACCGTCCATCCCATTGAGGAAGAACATGTCGTTATTGATAACGAGAAAGAAGACGGCTATATCGACAATATCATTGTTGTGATTGTGCGTCATGATGTGGAGGATGAAGAAATCCTTTCGTGGTTCCCTGGGGAAGATGCCAGCATCGTGGGCCGTTTTCCGCGCCTTTATCAACGGCAAGTGCGCATCAAGCCCCGTAATCGTCAGGAGCTTGAGGTTTTGGCTAATGAGCTAATGGCGAAAGATCAGGTGCTTTACGCGCATTTGAATTTGGCTGGCTCCACCGTGGGCGCGAACAGTTTGGCACGCCAATCACAAGCGAAAGCACCTGGCAATGAAGGTGACGTCACCTGGCAGGATGCGCCCTCACAACAAAAACCAGAAAATGAATGGTGGTATGAGGTCATCAAGCTCAAAGAAGCACAGGTATCAATGCCCAAGGAATTTGTGAAAGTGGCAGTTGTGGATGATGGCTTTGATACCACTCATCCTGATTTGAACCTGGCTTACATTAGCAAAGAGCAAGAGGATATGAGCGCGCCACAGGAGCATGGCACGCACGTGGCGGGCATTGTGCAGCAAATCATGCCTGGCGCGCAGATTACCGTTCTGGATTCCTATCGCTATCCGGGCAAGGTTGAGATGGGGCAGTATGCCACGCAATGTCACCATCTCAAATTCCTGGTTGACCTGGTTGAAGCAGACATGAAAGTGATTAACTGCTCGATGGGTTCGGATATCCCCTTGGACGCCAATATTGCCTGGGATGTTGAGTCTTCTTCAATTTTCTCGGTCTATATCTGGTTGCTCAAACAACTGGGAAAGGACTTTATTCTGGTGCAATCGGCTGGGAATAGTGGCTTGGATGTCTATCGCAATGGTTATTTTTCCACCTTAAACACGGAAAACTGCCTGGGTTCGGAGGTGGTGCACAAGTCTTTGGGTGTAAGTGATCGTCTTGAATTGGCGCAGAAAGAGGTTTTTGACAGCATCGTGTTGGTTGGCGCTTTTGAAGAAAAAACGCGCGATGGCAAGTATCCACTCATCCGCAGCAGCAATTATGGCGAAGGCGTCACGATTGTCGCGCCGGGCTATGAAATCCGCAGCACAGTGCCGGGCGGTTATGATGTGATGGGTGGCACCTCTCAATCCGCGCCGATCGTAGCGGGTGGTTTGGGATTCTTGTGGTCGCTTGATAAAACGCTGACCTCGGATCAGTTGAAACAGATTTTGATTAAGACCTCAACAGAAGTGGCGTATGATTTGGTTGAAGGTCGACCCGCGGATAAACGCCAGACCTATCCAATTTTCAATCTGCTCGAAGCTGTGAAATTTGTGCTCAAAGACGGTTAGAGATTTTCTTGCTTTGTTTGATGGGAGACAACAGCCAGGTAGAAATGCCTGGCTGTTTCTTAAAATGGAGAGGGAGCCAAAAAATTGGGATCATTATGCCAGTCGGTCATTACTCTGATAAAACCTTGGCTAAATTCATAGCTAACTTTTCGGAGCATTCCGTTAGGTCGCGGCTTCGACTGTTGGGCTGTGCAATATGTTTAATAAATCCATAAATTAGCTTTGTTTGACACTATAATAAGAAAGGATTATGTGTTCGAGGAGTGTATAAATGTTAAATTACGAAAAACTCTCTAAAGTTCTGGAAAAATATAAAGAAATTTTCCCTGGAGATCATTGGGAAGCTGAAAAATATAAATGGCAAGCAGTTAAGCATTTCCAAGATTATTGGGATATTGATGCCGAGAATTTTAGCGAAATGTGGATGCTAGCCACTGAAAAAACATTGAATCTGCTTGCATCCAGGAACTTTTTTCCAAGAGGAATGATCAAGGAGTTTGCACAAGTCGAACCTGAAACTATTCGGCAAATGTTTAAAACCTTGTTCAATGAAGAACTTGACCTGGCCGATAGATTGCAAAGGTTTATGACCAATGCTGATGAATTGCTTGAAAGACACCGTAACCAAGAGTGGAAAGGACATTTTCAGAACGCAAATGCCATTAGTACTTATTTGTGGCTGAAATATCCTGACAAGTACTTTATCTATAAGTTTTCTGAGCTAAAGGAGATGGCAAGTGAATTAGAATTCAACGAACCATTCAGGAAAAAAGTTATTGAGCGTTTCCTTGATGCACAAAGATATTTAAATATTGTAAAAGCATTTTTTCTTAAGGATGACACTATCTTAAGTATGCTGAACGCTAAGTTGGACTCAAGTTGTTATTTGGACCCTGAATTAACAACTTTAACGATTGATTTCTCATACTTTATCGGAAAGAAATATCAAAGCATGAAACCAAATAGCAAGACGGATGAATTTGAGAATTCGTTCGATCCAGAGATTACCGTTGACCAATGGAAACAACTTCTAAAAAATGAGATCATTTTTAATACGAATTCACTAAAAATAATGCGTCGTTTTTATGATTATGGTGTTAAAGCGTCGACATCTCAAATTGCAAAAAAATATGGGTTGACAAAAAACTTTTATCATGCCAATTCTTGGCAAACTGGAAGAAGAGTTCGCGATGAGCTACAACTTTCCCGGCCTTTTAAAGGAAACGATCAAGGATCATGGCGCTATCTTTTTACTGGTAGTCGTTATGACAATGGTGCAAAGACAGGTTTGTTCTACTGGGAACTTCGGGAAGAGCTTAGGGAAGCGCTCGAAACGATTGACCTTAGCCATATACCCCTCTATGAGGTAGAAAGTGGTGAGCCGGAAGAAAGCCTCACTGCTCTTGGACCTGAGCAAAATAACTACACAAAAGAGGATTTCTTTCGAGAAGTCTACATCTCTGAGAAAAATTATGACATTTTGGTTGGACTTCTTGAACACAAGAAAAACATCATTCTTCAAGGTCCTCCTGGCGTTGGGAAAACTTTTTTAGCAAAACGCCTGGCTTACTCTATTCTTGGTCAAAAAAATGAATCGAACATTCAGCTTATTCAATTTCATCAAAACTACAGTTATGAAGATTTCATCATGGGATACAAGCCGGACGATGATGGTTTTAGCCTTCAAGAAGGTGTTTTTTATCAGTTTTGCAAGCAAGCCGCAGGAAGCCCAAATGAGAAGTATTTCCTTATCATAGACGAAATTAATCGTGGCAATTTGAGCAAAATCTTTGGTGAGTTGATGATGCTTATTGAAAAAGGGTATCGAGGTGAAGAGATCCGTTTGGCTTATAGCGATGAGCCCTTTGCGGTCCCGGAAAACCTTTATCTCATAGGGACGATGAATACTGCTGATCGTAGCCTGGCAATGATTGATTATGCCTTGCGTCGTCGATTTAGTTTTTTCAATATGACAGCAGCTATTGAAAATCAACAATTCAAGGATTATCAAGCTCATCTTGGTAGCACATATTTAGACCGCGCGATTAATGAGATAAAAGTCCTGAACACTGAAATCAGCTCAGATCCATCACTGGGGCAAGGTTTTTGTATTGGGCACAGTTACTTTTGTGGCCAAGAAGAATTTAATCGTGATTGGCTGGAACAGGTTATCACTTACGAAATAATTCCCATGTTGCGCGAATATTGGTTTGATAATCAAGAAAAATTTGATGATTGGCAGGCTCGTTTGTTGGCGGTAGTTAATGACTAAAGACAGCAATATCCTGATAAAAAACATCTATTACATGCTCAGCTATGCTTTTCAAACATTGAGGAGCGAAAATTATCAGGAAATTGACTCTGAATCCTTTGAGAACATACATGACCTTTTTGCTGAAATTTTAATCAAGGGCGTTAGTCAACAGTTGAAGCGTGGGCTTTATCGCATCTATGTGCCTTATCAGGATAGTTTGCTTACGGTGCGCGGGAAAATTAATATTCAAGATACGATCCAGAATAAACTACAACACCGCAAGGTCATTGCCTGTGATTTTGACGAACTTTCTGCGAATAACCGTTACAACCAAATCATTAAAACAACACTAGAACTTTTGTTTAAACAACCCTCAGTCAAGCCAAGCCGAAAGATTGCTATTAAGCGACTGCTGATGTCAATGGCAAGCGTAGATTCTATCAACCCATTCAATGTTAGAAGAGATATGTTTAAGATCCATCGCAACAACCAAAGCTATACCATGCTTTTGCAGATTTGCTATTTCGTTTTGGATGGCATGCTTCTGAGCAAAGAAAGAGGCCGATTTAAACTGGCAGAATACATTGATGACCAGGAATTATCCAAACTCTTCGAAAAATTTGTCTTATCCTACTATCAACGGCATCATAAAAAAATAAAAGCCAGCGCGGCACAAATCCAATGGGCTGTTGATAAAGATTTCACTCAAGGACTGCCGCGCATGCAAACGGATATCACCTTGCAAAAAGGTGAAAAAGTGCTCATTATTGACACTAAGTTTTATGGCCAGTCTATGCAAGAACATCAGCTATATAATGTTCGCACCTTAAAATCTGAACACCTTTACCAAATTTATGCTTACGTCAAAAACAGAGATCGCCAAGGAACAGGCAATGTTTCGGGTATGTTGCTTTATGCTAAAACCAAAGAAGCCATTACACCAAATCAGAGTTTTATGATTCAAGGTAGCAGGATAAGCGCTCAGACTTTGGATTTAAATGTTGATTTTGTTGATATCTGTCAGCAACTAGATTCTATTGTAAACACACACTTTTCTGACAATTTGCCCTGACTGGGAAAAGAACCAAGCTCACCTAAGTTTTTCAATCACCCAATAGTGCGAAAGGCCCAAGCGTTGGAGTGGGGTTTTTTCGAGCGCATACAAAAAGCCGCGCAAGGCTTTGCCCAAACGTGGGCGACGCTGGATGATGTTGTCGTAGCCACCAAAAACGGTGCGCTGGGTGATGAACTTTACGGGTAAGCCTTTGAACAGTTTGCGGAGGTCTTTGCGGGTGTAGACTTCAACGTGTGGGGCGAGCTTGTCGCGCCACTTGCGGGGCAACCAATTGACCAAGGGGATGTTGCCGAAGTGGTATTTGCCCTTGCGATAGATGCCATGGGTTTCAAAAGGATAACCGCGGTTGGGGCAGAAAAGCACAATGCGCCCGCCTGGTTTTAGCACGCGCACCATTTCGCGGATGGCTAGCTGGTCGTCTTGGACGTGTTCGAGCACTTCGTGGCTGAGTAAAAGGTCAACGCTGTTACTGGGCAATGCCAGGTATTCGCCAGCGCCACAAAAGACCTTGGTGGAATAGGCACGGGTGTCTTGGACGCGCGGAAATTCGATATCCATGCCCACAATTTTCTCTGAGAGGGGTGCCAGGTGTTTTACGTACATGCCGACACCACAGCCATCCACGAAAACCGTGCCGTTCAGGCGTTCGCCGGCGGCATCGATAATCATTTTGAGGCGACGATCTTGACCCTCACGCCAGACGTGGGAGGGTTCACCGCGCTCGGCGGCTTTTTGTAGGTCATCGGGTACGAATTTTGTGTTCATAGGGTTTTCTCTGAGCAAGGCGTTTTTCAAAACCCACCCCCTTTAATCCCCCTCCCTGGAGGGGGGTAAAGAGCCTTGGGAGGGTTTACTTCGCCCTCTCCTGGGAGAGGGGTTAGGGGTGTGGGTCATTTTGTTCGTTTTTTCCACAATCGTCAGGGTCAATCCTTTTACGCGGCCCTTAAATATTGAAGCGGATTTCAATAATATCGCCGTCTTCGATGATGTAGGTTTTGCCTTCCACGCGCAATCGGCCTTTTGTGCGTGCCTCGGCGGTGCTACCGTAGAGCATGAGGTCGTCATAAGAAATGACCTCGGCGCGGATGAAGCCCTTCTCCATATCGCTGTGAATGACGCCAGCCGCGTCTCTGGCATTGAGACCTTTTTTCAGGGTCCAGGCGTGGACTTCTTTTTCGCCTGCGGTAAAAAAGCTATGCACACCCAGCAAATCATAAGAAAGCTTTATCAAACGCGACATAGCAAGCTCTTCAATGCCATATTCTTGCATAAATATTTCAGCGTCTTCGGGTTCCAACGCGGCAATGTCCATTTCCAATTTGGCCGGAAGCGCAATCACAAAAGTGTGCGGATGGGGACTTTCATAGGCTGGCGCGTCTTGCCCTTCGGATTGGTTGAAGACGATGATTTGCGGTTTTCGGCTCAAAAAGCCATAGCTGGCTACGATTTGATCTTCTTCTGGTGTAAAGCTGTGATGGCGCAGGGGCAAATTCTCATTGAGCATGGCTTGCAAGGTCTTAAAGACATCAATCTCTTTTTGGATTTCTTCTCTGGGACGACTCACGCCACGGCGGTGCTCCTCGGTAAGCCTTTCCAGTTTGCGCTCTACCATAACGAGGTCATTGAGGATGAACTCTGTATCAAGGTTTTCAATGTCACGGATGGGATCCAGGCTGCCTTCCTGATGGGCTACCACCGGGCTTTCAAACTGCCGCACAACGTGTAGAAAGCCATCCATGGTTGCCATGGCATTAATCAGTTGTCCTGGGAGGCCGGCCTTGCCAGCTTTCCCATCGATGCCGGTGATGTCGGCATAGGTCACCTTGGCATAAACCGTTTTCTTGGCTTTGTAGTGCTCAACTAAAGCGTCTACACGAAGGTCAGGCACATCCACCACTGCGGTGTGTACTTCCATGTGAGCAGAGGCAGCTCCCGTGGCGAGGTTTGCGCCAGTGAGGGCGTTAAAAAGGGTTGTTTTGCCGCTTTGGGGCAGTCCGATAATTCCGAGTTGCATGGATCTCCAATTTCCATTCGCGGGTCATGCCGCATGTTTTATAATGCCTCGATTATACCCCAGAGAGCTTTAGATGAAGTAAGAAAAAAATCAGCTGCCTATGCTCAAAGCACCTTAGGCAAGGCATTGCAAGCAGACGCATTTTTTTTGTAAGATAAGTCTACGGATTTTATTCAACGAAGATGAGGTATATATGAAACGTTGTCCATATTGTGAAACAGAAAACCAAGACACGAGCAGCTTTTGCCTAAATTGTGGTGGCAAGCTTGAAAACGAAATAAAGCCAGAAGCATCAGAATTCATCCCGGAAGAAAGGCCTGAACAAGCTTTTGAGGGAATCGCTTCTGAAATTGAGGATCAGCCAATACAAGCAGCCCAGGATGAATGGCAAAGTGTTAGCGCGCCAGGCTTTTCGAGCGGTCCTCAGGCACCAATCAGCTCACCACCTGGCCAGGCTTACCCACAGCAACCAGCCGCCGCTTACCAGCAAGGGCAAACCTTCCAACAACCCGGGCATGGGCAAGCCCAATATCCATACGCACCGCAACCTGCCTATCCACCTGCGCCCAAAACGCCTAAAAAGAACACAGGACTGTTGATTGGCATTCTTATTGGGGCGATTTTACTGCTTGGACTTTGTGTCCTATTGTTTTTTAAGGTCGTCAAACCCTTTTTTAAGAAAGCCACCGACCCAAATCAGTTGGCAACCTTGTTTGTGGACCAACTGACCACTGAAGTTTCCCCCGCAATTGGAACCCTTGAAGCTCCCACGCCTACCGTGCAAAACACCCCGGAAATTGTTGATGCAACCCCCGATGAAATGCCAGTTACACAAGAACCCATCGTACCCTCAGTAACCTTACCGGAAGTCCCGGGCTTTAAAGCCCTGTTTTACGATGATTTTGGTCCAAACACTTTGATGTATGGTGTTGAGGATGGAGATATCGAGACGGTTATTAAACCAAATGTCTATGAGTTCAAAATTAAAACGGAGAATTTTCTCGGTTGGCAGCTGACAGATTCGGTTTCAGTAAAAAATTCTGTTGCTCAAATTGATGTTGAATTGCTTGATGGACACGAATACACCGCCTATGCTTTAATCTGTCGCTTTGGTGACGATGATAACTATACGCTTGGAGGCGCTGCCTATGATGGATGGATTACATTGAGGCAGTACATTAACGGCGAGCCAACTTATTTGGTAAGTCGATTTATAAATGGTATTTCGGAAACCAAGAATACCATCAGCATGGCTTGTATTGATGACACAATCACCCTTTTTGTGAATGGATTGCAGGTTGCAACAGCTATTGATCCAAATCCCATTTCTGGCGATGTGGGTTTTAGCACAATCAACTACGCTCCCGAACCCTCCACAGTGGGCTTTAGCCAATTTAAGGTCTATGAAGTTGAAGGAAACGAAGCCATTACAAAGGCGAGCGATTTGCCTTTTACAAGCACCATTCAGTCAAAATTAAGCTATGAGGATAAAAATTATTTCTATCAGAACAGCTTGTTGACTGAAGAAGAAATTAGCCCAATAATGATTGCCGAGAATGAATATCACAAGACTTCCTGGGAAGATGGAAAATACATGCTTACGCTAAAAGAACCCGAACGTCATGTTACTGTGGTATCTTCAAAACTAAACTACATGAATATGCTGGTTAATGCAACGGTGGCTGAGTTTGACCATGATGCCACTGTGGGGGTCATATGTCGCTACCAGGGTATTGACAACTATTATGGTTTTGGCGTCGCCTACGACGGCTGGACAACCATCTACAAGTATGTCAACGGTGACTATACGAAGTTGTATGGTGAGTACCACCAAGGTTTGTTAGGAGCTAATGACAGCTTTATTGTGGGAAGTTGTGTGGATGATAGGTTGACCCTGATGATTAATGGTGAGATGATTGCCGAGGTGAATGATGGAGATTTGCTATCAGGCGATGGCGGTCTCATTTCCATGTCATATAAAGATGCGCCAGTTTCGGTGCAATTTAAGTATTTTATGATCTTTCCGGTCAATCTTGACTAGCCAGGAAAGAAAAGAAAGCATGAGTATGACCTTAGCCTGCCTTGTGTAAAAGGCTAAGGTCATTCATCTGCTTGAACCAGCTTGTTACCCTTATCAGTCGCCTTGCGACCTGTTCTTAACGAGAATTCAAGCCAGACTTATACATACCTTAGGCACGTTATTGCAAACTAACATTATTCTTAAGTAAGATAAACAAAAATAGTAAATTTCCCCTTTTTTGGAGGTAAAAAATGATTAATTGTCCATTTTGTCAAACAGCAAATGACGAAAAAGGCAAGTTCTGCTCAAATTGTGGCGGCTTGCTTGTAAATAAACCCAATGAAGAGGCAGCTTTCGCAGATATGCCTCAAAAAATAGAAAACCCCATTTCGTCGGTGGAAGATGAATGGCAGTCGGTTGATCAACCCGGCTTTGCTCAAGGCAACCAAATGCCATATCAGGCAGTTCCACCCACCCAGCCTGCTCCTGGCGCACCAGTTCAGGGGCATGATTTCCAGCCAGCCCCTCAAGGTCAGCCACCTTATACGCCGCCACCTGCTTATCCGCCTTCTTATCCACCCGCGCCGCAAAGCCCCAAAAAGAACAACAAGGGTCTTCTTATTGGCCTTTTGGTTGGCGGAGTTTTGCTTCTTGCCGCATGCGTCATCCTGATTATGGTGATTACAAGATCTGTTAAAAAGAAAGTAACCGAAGGATTAAACAATCTAGAATGGGTTATTGAAGGCATTGAAACCGAGACCGGTGATGCGATAGGAACGATGCAAGCACCTATGCCCACTGAAATCGACAGCGATGATTCTGGAGATGTTCAAAGCCCAGACGATTCTAACAACGCGCAACAACCCCCGGCTAATGTTGCTGGATTCACGCCCATCTTTTTTGACGCGCTGGGCTCCGATAGCCCTTTTGAGTCATTCGTTGGTGATTCTTCCCAAGGTCAACTGACGTCTGATGGCTTTGCAATAACCGTAACCGAAAAGAATTCTCTTGGTTGGCAAACCAGCGGTAGGGTGAACGAACTCAATATGGTTGTTCAGGTTGATGCGGAAAGAATCTCTGCTGACCCGATTAACAGCTATGGTCTCATCTGCCGTTTTGTAGATAATGACAACTATGTTCAAGGCGATGTTTCTTTCGATAACTGGATTACCATCAGAAAATATCTCAACGGCAAAGAGGTTCGTTTGGTGGATCGGCGGGTTGCTGGTATTTCAGATGATAGAAACACGGTAACCTTAGCATGTGTTGATGACGTGGTTACACTTTTTGTTAATGGACTTCAAGTCGCCGCGATTAAAGACTTTAGCCCAATGAGCGGTGATGTTGGCATTTCAACTGGCAACTTTACTGATGGTTCTAGCACCGTTGCCTTTACTAATCTTCAGGCTTTTAAGGTTGATGCGGGCAAATTGCTTAGAACCTCAGCAGACTTACCTATGGCGCCAACCTATAAAAGCGATCTCGCTTATGAAAACGCAGGCTATTTCTATCAGAATAATCTGCAATCTGAAGCGGAAGCCAGCAAACTAAGGTTTGTTGATAAAGAAAATTACACTATTGCATGGCAAGACGGCCATTTTACAATGACCATGAAAGATACCGATCGATATCTGACAGCGAACACAAATGAGGTTAACTATATGGACATGGTGGTCTCGGTGGATGTTCTCGACTTTGATCACGATGCGATGGTTGGTGTGGTTTGCCGCCACCAGTCGGTGGATAGCTTTTATGCTTTAGCGGTAGCCAAAGATGGCTGGACTGGCATCTACAAGGTCTTATATGGAGAGTACACGGAATTGTATGGCCAGACTCATAATAATGTCCTGCCCGATGGTGAAAACACGATCAGTGCCAGCTGCATAGGATCTAATCTGACCTTGCTGGTGAATGGTAACCCCGTTGCCAGTGTGGTGGATGATGACCTTATCTCTGGCGATGGTGCTGTGCTTATTCAGTCTTTCAAACAAGCGCCAGTTTCTGTGCAATATAAGAACTTCATCATTGAGCCTGCTCGATAGATACGCCTTAGATATATTAACTGATAAAAACGCCAAATCCTAAGCAATACAGACCCTGGCCAAAGCGCAAAACGCATGCCAGGGTCATTCTTTGATAAATTAGGCTTGTAAACAGCTCCTATTGAAATTTGATAAAAAGCAACATTCTTAAGGTATAATTTTCCCCAGAGGACAATAAAAAACATGGCGATTCTCAAACCCAATGCCTTTGAGTTTTTTTCACATAGTGCTGACCAAACCCGCCGCCTGGGCGTGAGGTTAGGCGCGATGTTGCCTGTTGGCACGGTTATCTGCCTGGAGGGTGATCTTGGCTCTGGCAAAACGACCCTGGTGCAAGGCATCGCTCAAGGCTGGGGTTCAACCGATCGCGTTACCAGCCCAACTTTTGTCATCATCAATCAATATCAGCGTCCGAATGGCATGCACCTTTACCATGCAGACGCTTATCGTTTAGCTGAAAACGACCCTTTGGATGTTGCCATGGTGGATATTGACCAGGCGCTGGAAAATGGCATTTTGGTGGTTGAGTGGGCTGATCGTCTTAAAGCATCACTGCCAGAAGAGCACATTTGGATAGAAATGAACTGGACTGGACCGCAATCGCGCCATTTCATCCTCACACCTGAGGGCAAACAAAACAGAACCATCCTCAGAAACTTACAGCAAGCCATTTATGGAGTTTAAGCATGTTAATCGCTATTGATACATCAACAGATTGGACCGGCATCGCGTTATTTGATGGCACACAAATGCTTGCTGAACAGGTTTGGAAAGGGAAGCACTATCAAAGCGTTGAACTTGTGCCCGCCATTCAGAGGATGTTTCGCAATGCTAATTTAAGTCCCAACCAGCTCACCGGTGTCGGTGTGGCAACCGGGCCGGGGTCCTTTACTGGCTTGCGCATTGGCATGAGCGTTGCCAAGGGCATCGCCCTGGCGCAAAAACTGCCCATTGTGGGCATTCCATCGCTTGACATTCTTTCCACCGCACAACCCGGGTTAAGACGTCCGATGATTGCCATGATTGAGCTGGGCAGAGGTCGGTTTGCCTGGATGCGTTACACCTACAAAAACCGTGTCTGGCAAGCCGAAAATGAGCTTCAGTTGGATGACGCCAAAGCCATTGCCCAGACGATTAAATCTCCCATCTATGTTGTTGGCGATCTAAACACAGAAACCCGGCAAATTCTGGGGCGCAAATGGAAAACAACCCAACTCGCGCCTGCATCTTTATGCGTTCGGCGTCCAGCTGTATTGGCAGAACTCGCCTGGCAAAAAATCAAAGCCGGCGAAGCGGATGATCCCGCCGTGCTTTCGCCAATTTATGTGCATACGCTCAGCAACGTCCCCAATGTATGAGTTCTAAACCCAAAACTGAATCCTTTTTTATCCGAAAGATGACTTTGGCTGATTTGCCACAAGTAGAAGCCTTAGAAAAAGCTTCTTTTAGCCAACCTTGGCCAAAAGGGTCTTTTGAATATGAACTGCGTGAGGATTCTTTTAGCATTTGTTTGGTGGCAGTTGACGGCGCAAACTCTGAAACTGAGCGTCTGCTTGGCGTGGTAGTGGCTTGGCGCATTGTAGATAGCCTTGAAATTGGCACAATCGCGGTTGATGAAAGCTACCGTCATTTGGGAGTTGGGCGCAACTTGCTGGCTGCTGCGCTCCTTGATTCACAACAATATGGCATCGTGGAGGCACTCTTGGAGGTGCGCAAAAGCAATCAGGCAGCCATTCGACTTTATCTGGGCTTGGGTTTTGAAGTGGTGGGCATAAGGCCGGGTTATTATCAGGATAACAACGAAGATGCCATCCTGTTAACCCTTAAACCGATTGATTTTAATCAAATTCGGAACTTAATCAGCCTGAATTGCGTCTAATATACTGGACTATGGAGTAAAATCCTATATTGGAGCTTTTAATGCTTGAAAACACAGAGCGCTTGGACGCCATTCGCGAAGAATTACGTCATTGCCGGCGGTGCACGCTGGCAAGGGAACGTAATCGTGTTGTGCCTGGCGAAGGACCTCACGCCGTTAAAGTGATGTTCATCGGCGAAGGCCCGGGCAGGAATGAAGATATCCAAGGCAAACCCTTTGTTGGGCAGGCAGGTAAGGTTTTAGACGAACTCCTGGCTGTCGCAGGGCTTAAACGCGAAGAAGTTTTTGTGACCAATGTGGTCAAATGTCGCCCGCCTGGAAATCGTGATCCCTTGCCGGAAGAGCTTGCCGCCTGTCGCAATTGGCTGGATGAGCAAATTGATTTGCTGAATCCTGAAATTATTGTGACCTTGGGACGTTTTTCAATGGCCCGCTTTCTTGACAACGCGCGAATAGGACGGGTGCATGGTCAAGCCTTTGAGCTTGGTGGAAGAAAAGTAATCACCATGTACCATCCGGCTGCCGCTTTGCACAATCCAGCCTTAAAAGACACCATGTTAGCCGATTTTGCCAATCTGGGTAGTATAATCAATAAGTTGTCGCCAACGCCACAGGAATTACCTGCGACTTCAGATACAGCAATCCCTCCGGAGAAAAAAGAAGAAGAGCCTGGTCCGCTTGAACAATTAACTTTGTTTTAAATAGAATAGGTTTCGAGGTATTATGATTAAAGAAGAACTCATGCAGTTAATCCAACAACGCAGGGCAAATGTAGCTGTTATAGGGCTCGGATATGTGGGTTTACCACTGGCGCTCACTTTTGCAAAAGCTGGTTTTTATGTGGTCGGCATCGATTCCGATGAAGAAAAAGTTGAAAAATTAAACAGCAACGAAAGTTACATTACTGATGTAAGCAACGCCATGTTGCGCAAACAGGTAGATTCAGGACGCTTTCGCGCAACAACCGACTATTCCGTTTTAGCCGAGGTTGATGCAGTTTCTATTTCTGTGCCAACGCCTTTGCGCAAAACGGGTGACCCCGATATGTCCTACATCGCCTCAGCCAGCCAGCATATTGCGCCGTTTTTGCACCGTGGCATGGTGATTGTGCTCGAATCGAGCACCTATCCGGGCACAACCCGCGAATTGGTTCTGTCCAATTTGATTGAAAACAGCACATTGAAGGTGGGTGAGGATTTCTTTTTGGCTTTCTCGCCAGAACGCGTTGATCCCGGACGCACTGACTACACCACCTATAACACGCCCAAAGTGTTGGGCGGTATCACCAAAAACTGCACCGAAGTAGGCGCAGCCTGGTACGCCCAAGCACTTGAAACCGTTGTGCCTGTTTCTACTTCCGAGGTCGCGGAGATGACCAAACTGCTTGAAAACACCTTCCGCATGATCAATATTTCCATGGTCAATGAGATGGCCATTATGTGTGACAGGCTGGACATTGACGTTTGGGAAGTGGTGGAAGCCGCGGCGACCAAACCCTTTGGCTTCATGAAGTTTACCCCCGGTCCAGGTTTGGGCGGGCACTGTATCCCGGTTGACCCGATGTACCTTTCCTGGAAGATGAAAACGCTCAATTACACCGCGCGTTTTATAGACCTGGCATCGCAAATTGATAGCAATATGTCGCGATATGTCGTTGCAAAAATCCAGGACACGCTCAACCGCTTTAAAAAACCCTTAAAAGGCAGTACCATTTTGCTTTTGGGGGTGGCTTACAAACCAGATATCAACGACCTGCGCGAATCACCTGCCTTGGACATCATCCACCTTTTGTTGGATAAAGGCGCGATTGTGGGTTATTATGACCCCTTTATTCCTGAATTGCATACCGCTGGACTGAACATGGCTTCGGAGCTTCAATTGCAAGCTGCAGTAGAAAAGGCGGATATGGTGGCGGTGATTACCAATCACTCCAAGGTTGACTATAAGATGGTTTACGAAAAAGCACAGCTGATTTTTGATGCGCGGAATGCCTTCAAGGATATCGCTGTAGCTGATGATATAAAGGTGGTAAAACTTTAGATGGGACTTTATGTATTGACCGGTGCTGCCGGCTTTATTGGCTCGCGTGTTGCCGCAAAACTGCTTGATGAAGGCCATACTGTTTATGGCGTGGACAACCTCAACCATGTTTACGATGTGCGCGTTAAGGAGCACCGTCTGGCGCAACTCATTCATCGCGAGAACTTCCACTTTTTACAAGAAGACATTTCGAACCGCTCTTTTATTGAAACCCTGGCGCAAAAAGCCCCTCAAGCCGATGCGGTGATCAACCTGGCGGCGATTGCCGGTGTGCGTGCCAGTACGACCGACCCTTGGAGCTACCTGGAAGCCAATACGCTGGGTGCGCTGAACACCCTGGAATATGCGCGGCATCAAAAAGTGCCCAAGTATATTCTGGCATCGACCTCCAGCCTGTATGGCAATGACGGCAAGCCGCCACATAACGAACAAGCGCCGACTGACCATCCTCTGGCACCCTACGCCGCAAGCAAAAAAGGTGCGGAGGCTTTTGCTTATAGCTACCATCACTTGTATGGCATCGACGTGAGCATTTTGCGCTATTTCACCGTTTATGGACCTGCCGGACGGCCGGATATGGTGATGTTCCGCTTCTGTCAATGGATCGCTGAAGGCAAAAAGGTGACTATCACCGGCAATGGTGAGCAGTCGCGCGGTTTTACGTATTTGGATGATATCGTCAGTGGCACCTTGTTGGCACTCAAACCGGTTGGCTTTGATGTCTTCAACTTGGGTGGACATGAGGTCATTACGATGAACGCGCTTTTGGCTCTGTTTGAGGAGCGTTTGGGCAAAAAGGCGAATGTGGAATATATCCCCACGCATCCCGCAGATGTGTTTGAGAACGTGGCGGATGTCAGCAAAGCGCGCCGTGAACTGGGCTGGGCGCCCAAAGTTAGCCTGAGTGAGGGCGTGGATGCGATGGTTAGCTGGTACCTCACCAATCGCGAGTGGGCAAAGGACGTTGAAACGCCTTACTAAGCTCGTTTTTGACATGCTTTATATAGGACACCTTCTGCAATGAGGGTGTTTTTTTTATGCAAAATGAGTTGCTTAGGAGAATATTACTTGTTTTCAAACACCAATTGGTACGAGTCACCGTCCGATTGGTAAACACTGTCGGTGTTTTCATCAGGCATGGTTTTGGGGTCAAAGGGGATGAAAAATGCGACACCCAAACCACAAGAAGCTGAGATATGACGTGGGACGGGCATCAGACGCGCCTGACTATCGCCCAATTTCTTTAAGCGACGCTCAAAGCTGATTGCGCCATAGTCGTTGTGGAATGTGGCAACGTAACGTGTACTGGTTTGTTTTTCGGGTTTCATCTCAATAAGTTTATCAAAAACCACTTCGGGTTACATAATCAATGTAACCCGAAGCCATCTTTTACATAAAAAGTCTTAAGGCTCTTCTTTAAGCTTTCTCTTTCTTTAGATGCGTGAAACCAATCACCAGCATGATAATAATGCCAGCGATGGCGGCGATACGACCAGCAGGCGTGGTGCCAGCGGGAGAAGAAGCCATGCCCAGGTTATGCGCGAAGGCGGCACCAACAATCATACCCACCACGGTGATGGCGGAGTCGGTATTGCCACTGCCAGCCAAAATGAGTTGGCGCATGGGGCAACCACCCAAAAGCACGGAGCCCAAACCAACAATAAAGAGGCCGATGATGTTCCACAGCCACTCGGTGTGGGCGACGGGTTGGTCGGCAAAGCTGAGCTTGAAATTGCCTTGCACCAGGTTGAAGATTAAGGCGACTACGAAAATGGCCAAGCCACCCCAGAACATGTCAAAGTTCTTGGTGAGGAAAACATTCTTGAGGCTGCCAGCCTGGCAAAGGCGACTGTGTTGCGCCAATGCGCCAACAATTAAAGCCACACCTAATGAAACCAGCACTGGTGCGTGCATGGCGCCGGGTTCGCTCTCAGAGAAAGCCAGCAGAGCAGGGAAAGCCAGCAAAAGAACCAAGCCAACGATTTGGGTGATGGGGAAGATTAAGCCCTCAACTGTGCTTTGTTCTTCATTACGTGGAAAGGCAAAACCGCTTTTGAGGAAAAGCGTGCCCACAAACACACCCAGGATAAAGCCAATCAAGCCTACCCAAGCGTTAAGGTCTCCAGCAGCCATGCGTAAAACCATGCGCAAAGGGCAGCCCAGGAAAACCAAAGCACCAACCATGACGGTCATACCGAGCAAAAAGCGCGACATCGGAGCAGAGCCTCCACGGGGCTTGAATTCCTTTTTGGCTAAAGAGAGGATGAAAGCGCCTAAAACTAAACCAATGATTTCAGGACGGAGGTATTGCACCACGCTGGCGCTGTGCATTTTGTAGGCACCAGCGGTATCGCGCAAAAAGCATGCGATACAGAAACCCATATTGCCCGGGTTGCTGGTTCCGCCGGGTATAAGAGCCATACCGTTGGTAAGCACCCAAGCCGCAACCGCGAAAAGGGCACCTGTGATGATGATAACAACTAAGTTTTTGTTTTTCATAATGCTCCTTGGTTTTTTGCTCTGTGAATAGTAACATGAGGCACATAAATAAGTGCGCTTTGGAACAAAAATGAAGATTTTAAAGATTTGCCAAAAAACAGATGGATCTGAAAGCTTCATGTTATTATTTTGGAGAGGACTTATGCGAACGATAAACCTTGATCAAGCCAGTACCAGTTTTCCAAAAGCACCAAGTGTCGCAAAAGCAATGTATGACTTTATCAAAAATGATGCGACCAATGTTTCAAGGGGCGCCTATTCTGGATCCTACGCGCTTGCCGGCAGACTATTTGATTGCCGTGAAAGTATTGCCCAGCTGTTTAATTTTCCACATCCCTCTCATGTCATTTTTTTCAGTGGATTGACTGCTTCTATCAACCAGATTTTGTTAGGCGCTTTGCGACCAGGCGATGAGCTGATTTGTTCTGAAATGGATCACAATGCGGTTTTGCGCGCTTGTCATCGTGCCAGCCAAAAGGGCGTTAATTGGCGCATTGACAAGGCAAATCGGGATGGTAGCCTGGATTTTGACCAGATAAGCAAGCTGGTTACAAACAAAACCCGCTTAATCGTGATGACCATGGCTTCGAATGTTTGTGGCACCGTTTTGCCTTGGCAAGAACTGGCGGCATTTGGTGCTGAGCGAGGCATCGATGTGGTGCTTGATTCTGCCCAATACGCAGGATTAATGCCTTATGATTGGCGGGCTTTGCCTGTGGCGGCGTTTACCTTTAGTGGGCATAAAGGATTGGGCGGTCCGCAAGGCATTGGTGGAGCTTTGCTTAGCCCAGACTTTGCTAAAACGCTTGAGCCGGTCTTTGCGGGTGGAACGGGCAGTTTTTCGCAGCTCTTGGAGATGCCCACAACCATGCCAGATCGATTTGAACCAGGAACGCTGAATTTGCCAGGCATTGTAGGATTGGCGGCTGCTATTGAAAGGCTCGATGCAAGCACTATGGCGCAAGGTTACGCGAGAAAAACCCTGCATGCAAAAGCTTTTTTTGAAAAAGTGCGTGCTTTACCGGGTGTTCGTGTTTGTGGCAGCCTTGAGAATGGTGACTATGATGAGCAGAAACAGTTGCCAGTCATTTCACTGGTTTTGCCCGGCGACCAAGGACAAATCGCTGATCAATTGGACAGGCAATATGGCATTTGGACCCGCTCTGGTTTGCATTGCGCTCCACTGGCTCATCGCGCCATGGGCACATTCCCCGAGGGCACTATCCGCTTTTCATTTCCAGAAGAACTGGAAGATGGCGATGTTGATTATGTCGTTTCGGCGATAAAAGACCTTTGCGATCTCTAGCGCAAGGCTGCTTGGTTTTATAAGACTTGTATCTATTCCCATCTACACAAAAAATGAGCGCAGGATAAACTGTTATAATTCAAGCCGTATGTTAATGAAAAGAAATAAAAATACAACGCGCTTGCGCAGGCACTTAGGCGCTCAATCCACCTGGCGTAAGCCTTGGGTTTGGTTGGTGGCTTTGCTTTTGCTGGTCTTGCTGGCCGTTGTTGTTTACCAAATTCCATCCATAAATGAACGCGCTTATTTTCATGTGGCACGCATTAGAGCGCGCATCCATTACTTTTTTAAACCGCCTGATAAGCAGGTCTTTGTTCCAAGCGAACATAAAGAGCTTTCTGATGACGCCATCGCTAATTTAACCGCCATGGCTCCCACGCCAACGCCGACCTTAATGCCCACGGAAACACCAATTCCTGTGGCAATTATCGAAGACACACCTACGCCCACCATCGAGCCTACCAGCACGCCAGTGCCTACGCCTTTGCCTCAAAAGGTTTTGCTGGAAGGTATTGAGCACGAACCACAGGGTTTTAATAACTGTGGACCGGCAAATCTTTCGATGGCGCTTGGTTTCTGGGGTTGGAAGGGCAGCCAATCGGTGACTGAAAAGGTGCTCAAACCTTTTAAGCAAGACCGCAATGTGATGCCTTATGAAATGCTCAATTATGTGCATCTGGAGACCGAATATGGTGCTATTGTGCGCTACGGTGGCAACCTGGAGCTGATTAAAGAGCTGGTTGCGAATGGCTTTCCGGTGATTATTGAGCGTGGCTATATGGACGCGCGTGAGGGCTGGATGGGCCATTATGGCATTATTGCCGGCTATGATGATGAAAAGCAAGAGGTCACCATTCCGGACACCTATCTGGGCTGGATAAAGATGAGTTACGAAGATATTGCCATGTACTGGGCGCAGTTTGACGACATTTACATGGTCATTTTCCCTTATGAACGCGAGCAAGAGGTGCATGACATTCTTGGGCGGCAAATGGATGACGCTTACAACAAAGAATACGCCCTCGAGCAAGTTACCGCGCGTTTGTACACCACCAAGGGCCGCGAGCTGTTTTTCGCCTGGTATAGCCGGGGCTCCATTTTAGTGGAAATGCAAGACTTTTGGGGCGCTTCTGAGGCATATGACCGGGCATTTGAAATTTACGAAAAATTGCCTGCTGAAGAAAGACCCTGGCGGGTAACCTGGTATCAAACCGGACCTCTGTTCGCCTACTATTATATGGGACGTTATAATGACGTTTACAATCTGGCAAAAGCAACCATCGACCAGTCGCCTGAACCTGCCATTCCGGAATCCTGGGTTTGGCTAGGGCGTGCTGAAGTGAAACGAGGCAACCGACCTGCCGCTATCGCCGCTTTTAGACAGGCTCTAAAGTGGCATCCTGGATGGTGGGTGGCAGAAAACGAGTTGATTGCTTTGGGTGAAATCGTCGATTAAGCAAAATTAGTCAATTAAAGCACTTGGATCCAAAACATTCAGGTGCTTTTTTTATGCGAAAGACGCCTCAAAATAAAATCCTGCAAAAAGTGGACTTGTTAAAATATGGTATATATAAGTCATGAAAAAGAAAATTTCATCGGCATTAAGTGTTATTCTTTTGGTTTTGTTCCTCCTCAATCCATGGGTTAACCAAGAGCCGGTACAAGCTAAGGACTATGCTATTCCACATCAGCAAGTGAGCGCTTATGACCTCATTTCTGCGATGAACGTCTTGCGCATGTCATATGGTTTGCCAGGCTTGATTATGGATGGCACAATCAACGCGGTGGCACAAAGCACGGCGCAACAAATGGCTGATGAAAACCTGAGCTGGCACATTGGCAATGTGAGTGGCAGAGTGCAAGCAGCTGGCTATGGCGCGGGAAAACGTGTTTTCGCCACCGAAAACTTTGCCATGGCAAGCTCGGGCGCTACCATTGACCAAATAATGGTGATGTGGAATGACGAAGCCCACATGTTGCCGGCAACGAACCCACACTATTGCCATGTTGGCGCGGGCGTTGCCACGGCAGCCAATGGCTTTGTTTATTATATTTTGCAAGCGGCTTATATCTCTGGTGAGGCATGCACAGGAGCAACCACGCCACCAGGTGGAACTGGACCGGGCACATCACCCGGAGGTGGGCAGCCGATTATCCCAGGCATTATTACCCCGGTGGAATTGGTTGAGCCCAATGAAAAAGGCATCTACACGCATTTAGTCATGCCCGGGCAAAGTTTTTGGGCAATCGCCGTGGCGTATCAGGTGACCATCAAAGAAATCCTTTCATGGAACCACTTAACTGAAGCCTATAAACTGCAGATTGGTGATGAGCTCACCATTCTGGGTCCGGACGCTGAAGGTTATGTGCCCCCGCCAAAAATGGGTGCGGTTGAAGTGAGCGCGCCGCGTGTGGATGGAAGTGTTTTTCACACGGTTAAGGCATATGAAAATTTGAGCAAAATTGCTGAGGCTTATGAGGTTTCTGTAAAACAGATACTGGAGCTGAATGGCATTCAAGAAACCACGCCATTGGGAATCGGCTGGGAACTGATGATTGTATCCAGCAATCACACGTCCACACCAACTGAGCGACCCTTAACGCCGATTGAGATGCTCACCCCAGCTGCAGATGGGAAGTATTATCACACGGTGGTTGAAGGGCAAAACCTGAATTGGATTGCGAATTATTACGGCATCGCACTGGGAGATTTGCTGACCTGGAACAGCCTTAAGGAAACATCGATTATTTACGCTGGAAATAAGCTTTTGCTCAATGTAACCCCACCGGCAACGATAACACCTACCTTTACGCCCATTACACCCACCGCAACCGCGACAATCACACCAACAGCAACAAACAGCCCAACGCCCAGCCCTGCGCCAACGCAAGCTGAGATCTTAGAGCATCAAGCTGAATTAAAAGCCAAAGCGAGCATGAGCGGCGTTTGGTTACCAATCGGGGCAGGACTTGCAAGCACTGGGGCTGTATTTTTACTATTGCGGTATCTTAGAAAAGCTAAGAAAGACGAAACAAAGAAGAACTAAGGTTCTTGAAATGAAAGATAGAGAGCTTAGCTGTAAAGCTAAGCTTTTGACTATATTTGGAGAGTTGCTCAATGGAGATCTTCATAGCAGAATCTTTTACTACATATTTACTACTGCAAGGGGATTTTCATGTCAAATAAACAGTTGAAAACAATTGGAAAGGTGTTGATTGGATCCATGCCATCTTCCAATGGTAAATCGGGACAAGCGGGAGCATAAATTGCGAATACAATTGAACCAATATTTTCATCAGAATAATTTTCTAGTTTGGGAAAATCCAAGTCTTGTAGATTTCGAGCGCCATGATCTGACTGGAGAATAATCACTGGGGGATAATCTGGGTTGGCATTTGCGAGAATAGTTTTGATCGCGCTTTGAATGACTTTTAGGGTAAATTTGTATTGTCCAAAGTAGTGGTTCCAGTTGGTAAAACTGCTCGACTCTAAAATTTCTCCGTTTTCGTCAAACATGAAAGGTTTATGAGGCAGCAAAAGGTGGGTATAGACAAACTTAGGGCTGGGTATTTCGATGCTTTCCAATTCATGGGCTACAAATAGGATATTAGCATTATGAATAGCAATTTCACTAATCGCTGGGTTATAGAGAAAATTAAGGGGCATTAACATGGTTTGACGGGCAACCAGAGCACCAAAAGAGCCTAAAAAACTGCTTGACGGGTATTCCACATTGATATAATCCTCTAAGTCGATATCCGCTGGGATGGGAGGTTTAGCTGGAATGCCATAAGATTCTGATCGGGTTTCATCAAGAATGACAGTGGTATAAGCTCTGGATGTTAACTCATTCATAACTTTATTGTTTGTAATATAAGGGTAATAATCAAGCTCGGTATAATCCATAGGATACCGTTCATAATTCAATCTTGTGGCGATTTGATGTAAAGTATAGTGGTTGATTGACCTGGCACCTTCGATCACGTTAAACCCTAAACTTTCAAGCTCTTCAATGTAATCATCTATTTCGGGATATTGAAAGTAATCCCGTACGACATCAAACCCAGCCATTTCATCAAAAACGAGCCAATAAATGTCATGCTTGCCTGGGGCTTTGGCTTCATTGTTATTGATGGTGATTGGCTCGATTTCATGGAATTGTGATTTTTTTTGTATTTCTATAGGAATGGTTTTGATCAAGTTGAAAAGAATCAAGAGGCTTAATATGCTAATCACCACCAGCCATATTTTCTTAAGGAGCTCTGGGTTTAGCTTGGAGATAAGCCAGCCAAAATAGAAGCTTACAAGGACAAATAGCGGTAGCAAAGTAAAGTGCCGCACAGGGAAGAAATCCAAGGTTGCCAGTAGCTTATAAGCATTGCCGTACATCAGGAATGCAAGCATAAAAATAAAGGCAGCCAGCGAGGCTGCATAGACTTCTCGTTTATGAATGAAAAACCAAACCAAATAAACGCTAATCGAAATTGCGATAAGTAAGGCTAAAATATTCCAAATGCTGCCTAGACTAATGATGGTCGCATTGTTTGCATAACTGAAGACGACCAAATATAAGCTTGCAAATGAAGGTAGTAAAAAGCCTAAAACAACATTCATTGCTTTGTTGGTGTTTTGCTTATCATCCATGGCGTTCCGTTAATTTCCCAGCCTAATATGATTATGTGTTTGAACAATCACGTGTTCGTCTTCAAGTATGTATTGTGAGCCATCTGGTAAGGTGAATTTTAAAGCTATTCGAAAGGTCCCTTTTGGCAGTGCCGCTTTTGGGAACGATGTCTGAAAGCCGGAATCCTCCAAATTGATGTCCAGGGACGAAAAGAAAGCATGAACATCACCACGTTTTACGCTAATAAGATCCAGCTCATAAACAGTTTTGTCATCAATCAAAAGGAGTGATCTGTTGTAATCCGTGGGACTTATTTTCGAGTTGAGGATTATAAATCCCCAACCACGGATATGAAACAAGCCCTCTTTTGAGTGAACCCATTCGCCTATATCAATATACATCTTTGCATTTGAAGCACTTGGTGGTAAAGGCTCCGAAAGGACCTTTAAGTTTGAATGTCGCATAGCTATTTTTTGTTCAATCACAGGCGCAACAAAGAAAAAAATGAGCGAGATTGTTAAAACAATTAAATGAAATTTGTTTTTCTTAATAAACTTTTCCATAATTCTTTTCAATCAACCGGGGTATGATCAAATCAGATTAATCCAGGTTTTTGGATATTAGTCTTCAGTCACACCTACTTCAATTGCCTGCTTGTAAGCTCGTCCATAGCGGTAGGCTTCTTGCTCAATGCTGGGAACAAGCGTTGTTTTTCGGATTTGCGCTTTGATTTCGTTGAGCGAATCTGGGTTGTCAACGATGCTTTGCATAATCTCGCTAAGCGCTTGCACATCCCCTGGTGGAAACAAGAAGCTGTTTAGTTCATCTTCAATTTGCTCAACCATTCCGCCCAGGTTAGAGACGATGACCGGCACTTCGCATGCCAAAGCCTCATGGACGACAAATGAATAAGTCTCGTAAACGATTGAAGGCACGATCAAAACATCGATTGTTGAGAAGATTTTAGCTAAATCCTCTGAAGGGAATGCCCCCAAAAAATGCGTCTGGCTCTTGCCCGCCAAGCGTTTTAGCCACTTGACGTAGTCTTCTTCACCACTGCCATAAACAGATAAGCTTGCCTTTTCTGTGTTCAGCTTTTCAAAGGCTTGGATGGCTAAGTGCGTGCCTTTGTGATTGCTCAAAGTTCCAATAAAGCCAAAATCTAATTGCGAATCTTGGTCATAGTGGCGGGTGTTGGCACGAATTTGGCTTTGACGGATGCCATGATGGTTGACGATAACCTCAATGCTATCAACTTCAGCCTCAACCATTTGGGCAACAAATCTGGAAGGCGCGAATATTTTAGCGGCTTTCTGAAGGATCGATTTTGCCTGAGCCAAGCGTTCTTGGATGTAAGCTTGTGAAAACGCCGGGCAATATTTTGCGCAAGCCTCGCCACCTTTGGGCCCATTGCAAAGGCTGTTTGGCGTTGGCGCGAGTGTGTTGCGAGGGCAGATCATGAAAAAGTCAGTCAGGGTTATAACAAAAGGTATGTCTAGTTCAATGGCGGCTTGCGCGAAGGGAAAAACGCGCATCATATGGCCGATGTGTAGGAGGTCTGGTTTTTCTTTTGTCAAAATATCGCGCGCGAAAGCCAACCCAAGCGTGTTATCGAAGCCAAAGTTTAAGTCAACTGGTCGCGCGTTGTACTGAAAAGCCACAACGGGTAGCTTCTTATGGAAATATTCCTCATAATGGATGCCTTCCGCGCTTTTGATCGGGTGCTTAAAGTCTCCAAGCCGGTAGGTGACAATTTTGACCTTGTTGGCGTTCAGCTCGGACATTGAGGCCATATTGTAAACAAATTTTTCTGTACCGGCTTGGTATTCCGGGTAGTATTGGTGAAGGGCATAGAGGATTTTCATTACACACCTGCCATCAAGGTTTGATGCATGGCATCCATGTTGAGCTTCTCACGCCCGGTTTTGTTTTTGTAGCAATAGGCTAAGTGCGCCCCAACCACGATACAAAACGCTTTATAAAGACAGGCGAGAATGTCTTGTGCCAAATCTGGATTGATCAGTTCGTAAGCATTTTTTAGATATCTGGTTGTGATCTCAATGTAGCCAAAATAGGCGCGCAATAAAGTGCCGTTATATGCCTTGCCTGCCATATGGAAACCGTGCTCTGTGATTAAAGATTCAAGGTAAGTTTGGGCTTGGTCATCCAGGAAAACATGGCTAGTGTCAGGTAATGCTGCGGGAAATCTTTGGGAAAGATAATCATCAAATTGGTTTTGAACGAATATTTCAAAATGTTCTGGTTTGAGCGGGTAGGATAAAGCATTAATCTTTGAAGATAAATCAGCTAAAAAACTGTATGTAAAAGCGATATCCGGAACGAAGTCTTCAATGGCAAGCTTGGGCACAACGAAGTCATCAAAAATATCGCTGAGGAATTGATTATCAACATAACCTCTTTTGAGGAAGTAATAAGGCTGGCGGTTGTGCGAATGGATGATGCGAGTTGTGCCTAAAAAGGCGAGTTTGTGGCCGTCTTTGATGAGCCGGATGCCCAAGTCGATATCCTCGGCATAATTTAAGCGGTACTTATATTGATTAAAGAGCTCGCGTGATATCAAGTTGGCTAGGTCAGAAAGCTGGCCATTTTGTCTGAGGGTGAGGTGGTTTTGGGTTTTGGGCAGGCTAAAAATGCGGTCAGCATTATTTACGCCCAGGAAGTTGTAATGATTCCAACAGATTTGCCGGTAAAAAAGGTCAGCATCTTCTTTTGGGGTTTCAGCACATGAGACTGCTGCGACCTCATTATCAATGAGCACCGTATAAAGCTCATGCAACCAGGTGTCGGAGCTTGGTAAGGCATCTTGGACTGTGAAGAGTAGATAGTCCCCGGTTGCATGCTCTGCACCTAGATTGCGGGCGTAGGAATGGGAGAAATCTTCAGGCTTAATTTCGACCACTTTGGCTTTAAAGCGGTGGGCGATTTCAAGCGTTTGATCGGTGCTACCTGAATCGACAATGACGAGCTCGATGTGTTTAAAACCTTTTTGAGCCTGAAGCATTTTGAGCAGGAATTGAAACTCGTCGCCCGCATTTTTACAAGGGATGACAATCGAAATCGTGACGTCGTTGGGTTGGATGTCGTAATCTGTAGCTTTTAAAAGGACGGTATTTTGGCTTTCTTCCAGCATTTTTACAGGAGAAGATTTGCCACGTCCAAAGAACATGGTTTTCTGAAAGAGTTTTGAAAAAACTTTGTTGATAAAACTCATTAAGCCATAAGATTGAATATAGGCAATACCAAACTGCAGATTTCTTCGGGATAAGAGCTTTTTCTTTTTGAAAACTGGGGTAAAGGACTCAAATTGTGCGGGTTGATCCTTTCCGGGTAATGCCGATTTGCCTTCTTTTTGGCCTTTCTTAATGTAGTGGATAAGTGGATTTTGATCTTCTGGAATGGATTCATGGTAGGTGCGCAAGTAAAACTTTGTGTTAAACTGCGCTGATGGATTACGTCCTTCGCGCCAACCTGACATAACAAAATGTTCCAACGGATCTATATTCAGGATTTTTAGATCTGGGTTGCTATCCAAATAATATTGCGCGTCAAATAACCCGCTTTTTTCAATAAGCTTTTTATCACGTTGAAAGAAACACACGATTCTCTACATGCCTCCAGTTGGCTCTTTGTAATTATACCTTGAGCCCTGGTTCTAATTGCACTTGGAAGCGTTTATGCAACTTGTAAAAGCAATCTGCTTAGGACAGGCTGGTGTATAGCCGCATTATCCCAAGAAAGTCACAATCTCGCGCAATCTTTCTTCAAAACTTTCAATGGCATGACGTTCGTGAACAAAATCCAAACCTGCGTCAGATAATTTTGTCCACTTTGCTTCATCCGTATAAGCCGCATAGACCAGGTCAGCAAATTTTTGTGGGTCATCACTTTGTAAGATGTTCATGCCATCGGTCAAATTCATGCCCTCAGCTGCAATCGAACTGGCCACACAAGGCAAACCATAGCTCAGGCTCGAAACCACTTTGCCCTTAATCCCGGCACCAAAGCGAAGTGGGGCAACTGATAAACGCACATTGTCAAATACGTCACCTAAATCATCCACAAAGCCAACCAATTCAACGCTCTTTGAAGCGTATTGCGAGAAGTCCTCGGGCATATTACTGCCAACAATCTTGAACTTCACGCCCGGTAGTTTGTTTTCTATGAGAGGCCATACATCCTTGACAAAGTAGTCGATAGCATCTACATTGGGTTTATGTAAATAGCCACCCACAAAAGCGATGTCTTTTCGCGCGGTAAAACCGTTTTTGCGCCCGGGGATCTCACGAGGTAAGGGCATTACACGGGTTTCAATTTCGGGGTAGAGCTTTGAGAGTAGCTCTCTTTCGAATTCGCTAACGAGGATAGAGAGGTCGGCAGTTTTCATTAAGCCGGCTTCCAGTTGCTCGGTTTCTGAAACGTCATTTTTAGTAATGGATTCTTGATCAGGTGAGATTTCGGCTTGGCGTTTTTCGCGTAGGAAGTGCAAGTCAACCGTGTTGAAAATAACTTTTGCATCGGGTGCGAAAGTTTTTACCGCATCCATAAATTGTCCGCCCGCGTGAACCCTGAATAACATGACATGGTCAAATGCCTTGCCATATTTTTCTAAGAACTTCCAGAACTGTTCTTTTTCGGGTAGGTTTAGGCAGTGAATACCCTGGCTTTGTAAATCTGTCACATAGCGATCTACAAGCTGGGAATCTACAACAGAGTAGAAAACAACCTCAAACCCCATACGCCGGAAGGATAACAGGTAGTTGTATGTATCAATCGACCCGGAATCCACATCAGGTTTAGGGGTGCACACGTCCACTAAAAGGATTCGTTTTTTCTTTCCATGGGTGTTGCTTGTCCAATCAGGATGATGAGGAGCAGCATGATTTGCAAGGACGTTTTTCCATCGATCAAGGAACTTCTCCTTGTTAACAACCTGATATCGCTTGGCACCAGAGCTTAAATCTGTTCCAGAGGTAACGCCTTCCAGGTGGACAACTTTGGACAAGGGTTGCACAAAGACTTTGTAGCCTGCTTGGCGAACACGAAAAGCCAAGTCGGTGTCTTCATAGTAGGCAGGCGTAAAGAGAGGGTCAAAACCATTCATTTCTTTCCAAATGGTCATTGGTAAGAAAATTGCCGCGCCAGAGCAATAATCAGGCTCGCGTAAATAGCCATATTCCGGTTTGCGAGGATCATCTTCGCGGCCATAGTTGATGCCACTGGCATCGTTCCAAATTAAACCGCCAACTTCTTGTAAGCTGCCGTCTGGATAGTATAGTTTTGAGCCAACTAAACCAGCATTTGGGTTTTGTTTAAAGGTTTGGATTATGCGCGTCAGCCAACCTTCCAGTACCATTGTGTCGTTGTTCAGGAAGCAGATAAAATCACCGCTAGCGTTCTCAGCAGCCTTATTGCAACTGAGCAAAAATCCTAGGTTCTCTTCATTTCGAATATAGGTGATGTTCTTCAAATCGCTGAGCAAGGTTTGGGTCAAATCGCTGGACCCATCATCAATCACGATGATTTCGTGTTGGTAAGGATCATCCGCAATAGCGATAGACTTAAGGCAATTAATCGTTTCAAGCACATGGTTGTAAACGGGAATGATAATGGAAATCTTCTCCGCATTCTCTTTTTCCTGGTTTACTTTTTCCAAAAGATCGTCAAGATCGGTTTGGATTCTTTCCACGGCTTTTGACTCGTATGTGGTCTCTGTTTCGCTGATAAATGGCCAACGGAAACGCACAGACCTAACGTAACCCGGAATGGTTTCATCAATATCGGTACGCGTCGAGACTCTCTTTTGGTCGGTTTTTACACCACTGAGCTCGTTGACGATTTCCGCGGTTTTTTGGAGATAAGCATAGCCATAGCGCAGATCAGGTTCGAGGTAAGTCGCCTCAGCCCATTCATTCCAGGCATTGATGAAGACAAGCCTCTTTTCTGGTGTTTTGGTTGCAAGCGTGTATTCGCCTACTCTTTTTAGCCATTCACCGTAGAGCTCGGGGCTGGAGTCTTTCAGAATGAAACCTTTCCCAGGACGGCGGGCTTCATTATCCCAACCAGGCACGATGGTATGGTAATGCTCTCTGGTGGTATGTCCTAGCTTGGACAATTGCACTTCGGAAAATTGGGCATAATCAAAAATCTGTCCAGTAAACTCATTCCCCTGGAGGAAGGAAACTTTGTCACTTATCTCTTGCGCGCCAATATGGTGTGGAGGGAACTCGACGGTGGCATCAAACGTTTCTGACTCTGGTTCAAGAAAACTGAAGGTCTGGGCGGCGATAATATAGGGGTTAGGCAAGCCTTGTTTGATTGTGTAGTCACGCCAATAGGCAATGGTTTCTTTGATGTCATCCATGATGCCGGCATTATAAACAACCAAAAGCGGGCGACCTTCAATGCGGTAATAACGAGGATTTTCGAACAAAGGAACCAGGTCGTGGATGATTTTTTTATCAAGTTCAAAATTGTGCTCTTGGGCAATAAGGATCTCGTTCGCGCTACCATCCCATCTGCGGGTCCAGTTGTCATTCGCCCAGCAAACGCAGAAAGGTAAACTGATGTTTGGATTGTTGACAAACGATTCGAGCGGTTTTTCCATCAAACGCTTGCCACTAAACCAATAGTAGTGGAAGCAAAAAGCTTTTATGCCAAACTGCTGGGCAAGTCGGGCTTGCTCTTCTTGTACTTCCGGCACACGGAGATCATAAAAACCCAAGTCACCAGGTAAACGAGGTTGATAATGGCCCACAAATTGAGGGAGTGCTTTGGTGACATTCCTCCACTCTGTGAAGCCTTTGCCCCACCAAAGATCGTTTTCGGGGAATGGATGGAACTGAGGCAAGTAGAAGGCAATTAAATCTAAAGCTGGATTGTCAACAACGCGATAGTCAGGGTCATAGGGCACAAAATCATCAGATGGGGTGCCTTTTGCGACTTCAAAAAGGTCACGATAGACAGTTTCAAAGCGAGTATCAGCCACTTCTGTTTTCGATGGGTGGCTAGTAAGGAGCTGAGCAGTTTGACTTGGATCCCTTGATTCAAAAGCGAGTCTTTGGGCTTGGATAAAATGGACTAATGGGTTGATGTTAAGGGATAATAATTCTGGAAATCTTTCCAAATAGACCTTTGTATTAAAGTCGGCGGATGGATTCCGCTTTTCGCGCCAACCAAATTTTACGAAGTGGGTTAAGGGGTCAATATCAGCTGCGCGAATATCCGGATATTTTAAGAGATAATAGTTTGAATCAAATAAACCACTGTCCTTTATGATTTTTTTTGTTTTGAAATGTCTAAACATATTTTCTCCTAGGGTCTTTCATTTCGCATAAAGAAATCCTGACCACTGATGTTTTACTCATGAGTAAGCTAACGTTTCTTAATCCATTTGGAAAACTTACGCAAAGGACGGGTAAGCTTCCAGCTAGTGCTGGTCGCATAATCGACGATGATCATTTGGGTACGTTCCAGGTGTTTCTGAGTATCAGTCAGTTGAGTTTGAAAGCGCGTCAAGTGGGTTGAAAGCGAGGCAAGCTCTTTCTCTTGGTAATAAATCTTATCTGCGGATTCGCGATGAGAACTTTGGATTTTTCTTAAGATACTCGTTGTTGACGCCATCTTATCAGAGAGGGTGTAAGGGTCAGTAAATTGCTCTGGAATCAGCTCACCAACAATATCTTGCCAATTTTTTATTTGGCTTGATAAGAGGTAATGATTTCGCACCTTCTTTTGGGCGGCTTCAGCAATTTGTCTTCTCAGTTCTGGGCTTTCAATCAGTTTTTCCAGGTAAACGATCCAATCTTTTACAGAAGAGGCTAGAAAACCGTCCACGCCGTGTTCAACAATCTCTTGATAGGGGTCTAAATCGGCATAAACGCCAGGGATGCCAAGGGCGCTATATTCCAGGAATTTAAGGTGGCTTTTGCATTTATTGAAAAGGTTGTGGTTTAAAGGAGCAATAAAGATATCGGCTTTTTGATTTTGGAAGTTTTCAACAAAAGCTGTGTAAACATTGTTTGGCGCAGGTTCAAAAGTGATATCAGGTCTTGCGGCGAGGCTCTGAGGTAGCGGTGTTCCAATCACCCTCACCATTAACTTCCCTTGATATTTGTCCAGTAAGTGTAACAATGCCGGTGCGATCCCTTCCAGATCGGGCGTATGCGAATCTGTTCCCATGTACATGATGGTTAAAGGCACATTTTCATTAACCGCGATGCTCTGTAAGGACCACAGATGATCATCCAGGTAATTGGGTAAGACAATGATATTTGGGTTGAAATCAGACATCAGCTCTTTTATTTTTGGAGTTGATGTAACAACTAAATCGGCTTCGTTAAGAGCAAAGAGAATGGGCATTAAGTGTGACTTATATAAATCCAGCTTTTGCTCAGGGTGGTCTTCGGGCAGATTGAAAAGTAGATCATCGATCTCAAAAATAACTGGTTTTTCCAGCTCGCGGGCTTTCCAAATGTATTTTTCAAAATGCTCAACAGAGCCAGGGAAGCTGCGGTGGAAGATGACCGCATCACCTAATTGGATGCGCTCAATATCAGCTTGACCGTCAACAAAGCCATCTAATAATTCGATGCCGGCTTGTTGATAAGGGGCAGTGATCCGAATGTGCTCGACTGCATAACCGACATGTTTTGTGCCATAATACACCAGGGATTTAATGTCAGACAAGAGCAATGCCCTGGGTTTATATGCAAACGGAGAAATTTCATTCGGATTAGGCTTTTCAATATGACCATCAAGGTCAACAGTGTTTATTTCTAAACCTGCATGGATTGTGGCAAGCCCGAAAATGCGTTCAAGCCCATGCACGATGGTTCCATCACTCTTGATAGGTTCGTTGGGGAATTCTGCTTTAAGGAAGTCGGCACCAATAAGCTTCTTAAACAGCTCTGGGCGAGCCCAAAACATCGTGGAAGACACAAAAGGAAAGTCGAATTGCTCGTTTGCCACTAATCCAATGCGCTTAGCTAGTTCGAGAAAAATAGTCTTATTCTCAAACATATAATAACGGGCATTGACCACCTGTCCTTTGGGACCTAACATGCCTTGTTCTGGATTAGTCTTAAAAGATTGGATAATCACGTTAATTAAGTCAGCAGACCCCAATAGTTTTTCGTATATATCTTGTCGCCAGCTCGTACCATCAGCACGGTGAGGGGTCTTTTTACTATGAATTTTTACCAGTAAGTCATAATTCAGGGGCAAAATGCCTTTGAGGACCTCGAGAAAGGGTAAAATGTCACGTCCACGGTTTTCTACAATCAGGATTTGGGCATTGGGGAAGTGACCTCTTACAGCATCAACAAGTTCTGTGTGGTCTGAAGGAATGCTGACGTAATAATCTGTATTTTGAGGCAGATTGCGGGTTTTTTCGGCGATTTCCTCAATGAGATCCGCATAAAAAACATGAATAATCGCGGCAATATCGCCGGATTTTATCCAGTTACTTTTCTTGGCATTGTTTTCCATATGTCCTCTCATTTAAGACATTTCGTTAGCTAATATTATCGCCGAAACAGAGTGTTTTTAATCTTGAATTGCTATTAACAAGATTATGCCTCATTACCCATCATCATTTTGAGTGCCAGCTTCCAACAGGTATGCCGCAATCCGAAAGTCTCGTACAGTTTGTCGCAGTTGAGACGCGAGATCATTGGACGGGTGGCGGGGGTTGGGAATTCGCTACTCTTTGCGCGCTCGAGTACTTTAACTTTTTGCTCTTCTTTGCGTGGGTCAAGGGCAAGAATTTCTTCCGCCCATTCATAGCGACTACAAGCACCGCTGCCCACACTGTGATACACACCTCTGCGCTGGTGAAGCCATTCGATGGGGTGCTCAAGTGCTTTGGCAAGCAAGAGCGCGGTGACTTCTGCCAATTCGCGTGAGCTGGTGGGGTTGCTGATTTGGTCATCTACTACACGAAGGGTTTCGTTTTGCCGTGCCCATTGCAAAACTTTGGTCACAAAACCACCTTGGCGCATGGAATAAACCCATGCCGCGCGTTGGATAATCGCCGCAGCACCAGTCGCCATCACAGCCAAGTCGCCTTCGAGTTTGCTTTGTCCGTACATGTTGAGGGGATTAGTCGGGTCAGTTTCGACATAAGCCTCACCTTTGGTGCCGTCATAGACATAATCTGTTGAGTAGTAAAAATACGGGATGTTCAAGCGTGCAGCCTCTTCTGCCAAAACAGCTGGGGCATCACGGTTGATGGCCATGGCGAGTTCTTTTTCGCTTTCAGCTTTATCTACAGCGGTGTATGCAGCAGGGTTGATGATGATATCGGGTTTCGCTTCGCGGACCACGTCACGCAAGCTGAGCGGTTTGCTAAAGTCCACCTCAGGATAGTCCAAGGGAATGATTTCACCCAAAGGGCTCAAGGTTTGTTGCAGTTCCCAGCCCAGCTGACCATTTTTGGCAAAGAGCAGGATGCGTTTCATCTTAGGAAATCTCACCATTTGCTAATCGCATTAAGTAGTCACCATAATCGTTGCTGATGGTGTCCTGAGCGCATTTGATGAGTCCTTCGCGGTCAATAAAGCCCATGCGATAGGCAATTTCTTCAACGCAGGAAATCATCATACCCTGCCGATCTTCAACAGCCTGGACGTAGTTGCTGGCTTGCAAAAGGCTATGGTGCGTTCCAGCGTCCAGCCAAGCCACACCGCGGCCTAATACTTTAACCTGCAAATTGCCTTCGCTCAAATAGCGTTTATTGATGTCAGTAATTTCAATTTCACCGCGTGGCGAAGGTTCAAGCTCTTTCGCGTATTGCACCACGTTTCTGTCGTAAAAATAGATACCTGGGACGGCATAATTTGAGCGGGGTTTGGCTGGTTTTTCTTCCAAACTGATCGCTTTATAGGCATCGTCAAATTCAACCACACCATATCGTTCTGGGTCGCGAACCGGATAAGCAAAAACGACAGCACCTGTTTTAATCTTTGCCGCATCTTGCAAAATGCGTGGCAATCCATGCCCAAAAAAGATATTATCGCCCAAGATTAAACAGACTTCATCATCACCGATAAACTCTTCGCCAACGATGAAGGCATCTGCCAGTCCCCGTGGCTCAGCCTGACCGGCATATTCAAACTTTAAACCCCATTGCGAACCGTCTTTAAGCAAGCGCTTGAAAAGGAATTGCTCTTCAGGATTGGTGATAATCAAAATCTCTTTAATGCCCGCGAGCATGAGCATCGAGAGCGGGTAATAAATCATGGGTTTGTCATAGACCGGCAATAATTGTTTGCTTACCGGAATGGTTAAGGGATAGAGGCGGGTTCCTTTTCCGCCGGCGAGGATAATACCTTTCATGATGGTCCTTTCTGTGCCTTTCTAAACGATTTAAGCTTTTCGGTCGCCGTAATTCTTTTGCAACCAGGTGTCGTAGTCAGAATGTTTGACAATCGCTGCCAGCCATTCGGGGTTGGAGAGATACCACTTGATAGTGTCTTCCAGTCCTTGGCGCAGGTCATGTGTGGGCGCCCAACCGAGTTCTTTGTTGATTTTCTCGATGGTGATGTCATAGCGGCGGTCATGGCCAGGTCGATCAGTCACGTAAGTGATGAGCTGCTCATGTGGCGCAAATTCTGACTCGGGCAAGAGCTCATCCAAAATCGAACACAAGGTTTTAACGATTTCGATATTGGGAGGTTGATTGTCGCCACCAATGCAATAGGTTTCACCTTCGCGACCCTGGGTTGCCACTTTCCAAATGCCTTTGCAATGGTCATCTACATAGAGCCAGTCGCGAATTTGCATGCCGTCGCCATAAATGGGCAAGGGTTTACCGCTGACCGCGTTGAGAATCATCAATGGGATGAGCTTCTCAGGGAATTGGCGTGGGCCATAGTTGTTGGTGCAGTTGCTGATGCTAATGGGCAAGCCATAGGTTTCGGCATAAGCGCGCACAAAATGGTCACTGGAGGCTTTGGATGCAGCATAAGGTGAACGTGGCGCGTAGGGCGTATCTTCCTGGAAGGGTGGATCCTCTGGCGCAAGAGTGCCAAATACCTCGTCGGTGCTCACATGATGGAAGCGACATTGTTCCACGGGAACGATTTTATCCACCAGCCAAGCGCGTCGGGCAGCTTCCAGCAACACAAAAGTGCCCACCACGTTGGTGTCCACAAAAACACCGGGGTTGAGGATGGAGCGGTCAACGTGCGACTCCGCGGCAAAGTGAATGACGGTGTCTATTTTATGCTCGGCAAATATTTGATCAACCAAGGCGCGGTCGGTAATGCTGCCTTCAACAAAAATGTGGCGATCAGGATCAGGTAAGCTCTTAAGGTTTTCAAGACTGCCCGCGTACGTTAAGGCGTCCAAATTGACAATCATGACATCTTGATGATGTTTTAAAATATAGTGAATAAAGTTGGAGCCGATGAATCCAGCTCCACCAGTAACGAGTACTTTCTTCATTTTATCTCCTCACAAGGTGGTTTAGCCGACCATCCGATCGGATAGATTTCTGCATATTCCAGTGTTGGGGCTTTGCTGTCTTTTTCAGAGAGGGTGGGTAACTTGCCATCCACTAATGGCCAATCAATGGACAAGCTTGGGTCGTTCCATAGCAAGCTTCTATCCCATTCTGGGGCATAATAGTCGGTGGCTTTATAAAGGACTTCAGCCCATTCACTAATCACATAAAGCCCATGGGCAAAGCCGGGTGGGATCCACAGCTGGTGGCGATTCTCAGCGCTAAGATGCGTTCCAATCCATTTGCCAAAGGTGGGCGAGCCTTCGCGGATATCGACAGCCACATCAAAAATCTCGCCAACCGCGGCACGCACTAATTTGCCTTGGGCTTGGTGAATTTGATAGTGCAAACCACGCAAAATGCCTTGGGCAGATCCGGAATGGTTGTCTTGAACAAAATCAAACGCGCCAATGTGTTCGCGAAAGGCATTGTCGCGAAACGTTTCCAAAAAGAAGCCGCGGTGGTCACCAAAAACCTTTGGTACTAACAAGACAACATCAGGGATTTCAAGCGAGATAAATTCCATATTACTGAAAACCTTCTCTGTACATTTCGATTACTTCTTCTGCTGTACCTATCTTCATCAATTTGCCATGGTCAAGCCAGGCGGCTCGGTCACACATCTCGCTTATCAATCCCAAGTTGTGCGAAACCATTAGCACCGTTGCTCCGTTTTCACGAAAGCCGGTAATGCGGTCGGTACACTTTCTTTGAAAAGCCTCATCACCCACGCTTAAAATCTCATCTACAATGAGAATTTCAGGTTGATGGGCGGTTGCAACTGCAAAACCAAGGCGGGCGTACATGCCCGATGAATAAGTCCTGATTGGTGCGTCAATAAATTCTGATAATTCAGAAAAATCAACCACTTCATCAAAAACAGCGGTCATTTCCTCGTGGCTGTAACCCAACAAAGCGCCGTTCAGGAAAACGTTTTCCCTGCCACTAAGCTCTGGATGGAAACCAGCACCTAGTTCTAAAAGCGGCGCAATTTTGCCATATATGCGTACCCGACCCGTGGTGGGGCGCAAAACTTTTGAGATAACCTTGAGCAATGTGCTTTTGCCGGCGCCATTATCGCCAACAATGCCAAAAACCTCACCACGATTAATGCTTAGACTCAGGTCATGTACTGCCCAAAAGTCACGATGGCGAACCCGTCGTTGAAGCAACCTGATAGTGTACTCTTTTAGCGTGCCAATTCGCTCACTGGGTAAGCGGTAACGCACCGACACATTTTCCAGGTTGATGATTGGGGCCGGTGTTTCAATTTGGCTTGAGGGATTAGATACGGTAGGCATATTCATCCGATTTCGAAGTGAAGATAAGCCAGCCAATGATGAGCATCACAATGGCAATGGCAGATGCGATTCCAAAATCGCGTAAAGAGGGCAGCGCCTGGTCAACTATAGGGGCACGAAAAACTCTCAAGAGCCAATACATGGGGTTAAGGCGATAAACCAAGTGAAATCTCTCGGGAATAATGGTTTCTGGGTAAATGATTGGGGTGAGATACATCCACGCGGTGAGCAAGATTTGGTACATTTCCATCACGTCTGGAAAGAATGCCGCCATCGAGGAGATCATCAACCCAAAGCCTAAGGTGAAACAGGTAACCAAAAGGATAGCAACTGGCATAAAGAGCAATGCCCAGCTAAAAGCCGCCTTGCTGATAAGCATAACGATTACCAAAGGCACAAGGGCAATGACAGTGTTGACGAGTGCGGTGCCTATTGCCGAAACAGCAAAAATGGTACGCGGGACGAAGATACGTTGCAGTAAGTTGCCTCCCCAAACCAATCCGCTCATTGAGGCGTTTGTGCCCTGTGCGAAAAAGTTCCACACTACCAAACCGCTTAAAATGTAAACCGGAAAAGGAACACTAGGCATACTGGCCTTAAAAATGTTGGAGAAAACAAAAGTCATCACCAACATGGTGCCAAGAGGGTTGAGCATGGTCCAGGCAACACCCAAGAAAGACCTTTTGTAACGCGTGAGGATGTCCCGACGGACGAGTTGAGCCAACAGGTGGCGATAGTTACCAATTTCGCGTATCTCGGCTATTGCGGGTGAAACGCGTTTTGCTGAGTCGTAAAGAGGCTTCTTTTTATCTGAAAACGTTTGCGTATTCACAACTTGAAATTTTACCATAGGACTAGCCCCTTAAGTTTATTCGGAGGCTAGTGACATACATTATAAGGATGAAGAATTGCCTCTTTAGGTTCAGGCAATGAACTATAATAAGGCCATGCCGAACATAGACAAAACGCCACGTTTTTCTATCCTGATTTTAAATTGGCGCAGTGAGCAACACTTGCCAGGCTGTTTAAACGCGCTTCAGGCGCAAAGCTTCAAGGATTTTGAGATTCTGCTTCTGGATAATGGTGGAGATGAATCCATTCCAAAAACCGTTATCGATGAATACCCGGAGTTGCATCTAAGCCTTACCCGGTCAGAAAAAAATTTGGGTTTTGCACAGGGAAATAACCTCATCGCAAAACAGGCTCGTGGTGAATACTTGGTATTGCTCAATGCGGATGCTTTTCTTGAACCAAATTGGCTGTCAATCATTCAGGATGCGACTTTGGCGTACCCAGAGCACTTTTTTGCATCCAGGTTGCTAAAAGCCAACGAGCCCGAAAAAATAGACGGCGAATGGCATGTTTATCATGTGAGTGGATTGGCATGGCGGCATATGCACAATCAGCCACAAAGCCAGGCAACAAACGAATCCAAAGAGGTTTTTGGGGCATGCGCTGCAGCTGCTGTGTACCCACGCGTAGCTTTTGAAGCGGTGGGTGGCTTTGATGAAGATTTCTTTGCCTACATGGAAGACATTGACCTCGACTTCCGCTTACAACTTGCCGGCTACCCTTGCCTATATGTGCCGGAGGCGATTGCTCATCATGTTGGCTCGGCAAGCAGCGCACCAAGAAGTGACTTTGCCGTTTTCCACGGACATCGCAATTTGCCTTGGGTTTTCATCAAGAACATGCCCGGTTTGCTTTTTTGGCTCTTACTTCCTTTTCACGTTATGGTCAATTTGGCTTACTTTGTCATGGCGCCTTTTATGGGTAAGGGCAAGGTGATGGCAAAAGCCAAGTGGGCATCACTAAAAGGTTTTGGGGATGCCTTTAAAAAGCGATGGCGCATTCAAAAAGATCGTAAAGCCAGCGTGGGAGATATTGCAAAATTGCTCAACTGGAATCCCTTCGCGCCACTCATCAAGCGCAAATTCTAACGATACGCTTACTGGTATCACCCCGCCTCGCTCTGGTAAAATGTGTCTATTGAAAGGATTCAATATGGCAAAAGACATTCGCACGGCTCGTCAGGATTTTCCTATTTTGCAGCGTGTGGTTAATGACCGACCGCTGGTCTACCTTGATAACGCTGCCACCACGCAAAAACCGCAGTCCGTGATAGACACGCTCACAGATTATTACACGCGCTACAATGCCAATATTCATCGCGGGAACTACAACCTGGCTATTGAAGCAACCAACGCTTATGAATTCGCGCGGGCTAAAGTGGCGGCGTATATTAACGCCAAAGAAACCCATGAAGTCATTTTTACGCGTGGCGCAACCGAATCAATCAACCTGGTTGCTTATAGTTACGGAGATGCCTTTGTTAAGGAAGGTGATGAGATTATTGTCACCCAACTGGAGCATCACAGTAATTATGTGCCTTGGAAGCTGCTCTGTGATCGTAAAAAAGCGCATTTTAAGGTTGTACCTTTTGATGAAAATGGCGACCTTGATCTTGAAGTTTATCGCAGCTTGCTTAGCGAACGCACCCGATTGGTAGCCGTGAACCACATCTCAAATTCACTTGGCACGATTAACCCGGTGGAAGAAATGATAAAGCTGGCTCATGATGCTGGCGCGATCGTGCTGGTGGATGCGGCTCAATCTGTGCAACATATCCAACACGATGTGCGCGGGCTCGACGCTGATTTTTACGCCTTTTCTGGGCATAAAATGTATGCGCCAATGGGTGTTGGTGTGCTTTATGGCAAAGAACACTTGCTTGAAGCCATGCCACCCTTCCTTTCCGGTGGCGAAATGATTGATGTGGTTAGCCCTGAAAGCATAAGCTACAACGTTTTGCCATACAAGTTTGAGGCAGGTACGCCCTATGTGCCTGGTCCGATCGGATTGGCAGCAGCCATAGACTATTTGAAGCTTTTTGATGAGGAAGCCTTGCATGCCTATGAAGATGAGCTCCTGGCTTATGGGCTGGCTAAATTGTCAGAGGTGCCAGGGTTGAAAATTTATGGCAATCCCAAACGACGCAGCAGTATTTTGCCTTTCAACATTGAAGGCGTGCAACATTATGACCTGGGCATCCTGCTTGACGCGCGGGGCATTGCTGTGCGCACGGGGCAACATTGCACCCAACCCATTATGGACGCTTTGGGCATTCCTGGCACGGTGCGTGCTTCTTTGGCCTTGTATTCCACGCATGAAGATATTGACAAACTGGTGGAGGGTATCCATCGGGTTTTGAAATTGTTGAGGAGATAAATGACACTTTCAGCTCGCAAACAGCAACTTCTCGAAGATTTTGAGCTCCTGGAAAACTGGGAAGAAAAATACGATTACCTAATTGAGCTGGGCATGGACTTGCCAGAAATGCCACCGGAACTCAAGACCGATCTAAACCTGGTTAGAGGCTGCCAAAGCAGTGTGTGGTTTGACATTCGGTGTGAGGATCACAAGATTATTTTTGATGCTGATAGTGACTCTTTGATCGTTAAAGGTATTGTGGCAGTGGTGAACCAGCTTTTTAATGAACAGCCTGCCGAAGATGTGCTAAAAGCTGACTTAAGCTTTTTTGAAGAGGTCGGGCTTTGGCAACACCTTTCCGCTCAGCGGGGTAACGGTTTGCTGGCGATGATCGCGCACCTCAAAAAAGCTGCCACTGACTGTTTGAGTGACTAACCTTTGTGTTGGGGCTTTGAAATCGCAAGCTTTTAGAATCAGTTTATAATAATGCCCATGAAAGCAACCAAAAGCTTCATTCTATTGATTTGCCTAGCAGTCATCTTTGGCACCTTTTTGTGGCAAAGCGCGCGCTCGGTAAGTGGCGCGCCTGTTGAATTTCCCAGGGCACAAATTATGACCTCTACGCCTTGGCCAGATGGCTCGATTTATCATATCCCTGAAAGTGGTGATTCACTGTGGAGCATTTCTGAAGCTTATGGTGTTTCAATGCGCGACATTAATATCCTGAATGGCAACAGCCCAGAAGCGGTTGAAATTTACATCGGCCAAGCGATGTTGATAAAGCGTGGCGAGCCTGCCACAGCAACCCCCAACGTTTCACCAACACCCATGCCGGTTACCCCTTCACCTACGGTGTTTAAACCCTCGCGCACACCTATCCCCAGCGCCACTGCCATTCCCAGCCCAACAGCCACCCAGCCGCCCAGTACCGTGCAAGAACTCTTTGGCGATAGCAAACGCGTAGGCTGGACGATTACCGGTATCAGTTTATTGGGTATCGCATTGGTGGTCTTTTTCGGCTTTTTGCAGAAGCCAAAACCCTAAACAGTCCATTTTATGAAGAATAGCAAACAAAACCCAAACAGAGCAAGCGTGCATGCGATTGCTTTTGATTTTGTGGGCGTGTTTTTTGACTTCCAAGCCGCCGATTACACCATGCGCCAATTGGCAATCGCGCGTGATTTTGGTAAATATATTACAGATGAGGCGCATCTTGACTATTATGAGGCGAAGTTTGGGAGCCCACGCGAGCAATTGATTGAAGAAATTCGCTATATTTGCGAGCACGCTTATAAAATCAGGGAGCCGGATATTTTTGATAAGATCCCGCCTTTAAAATTTGCGGCAGCCAGCAATCATCTTTCCTATGCTATGGATTGGTTCAAAAAACAACCCGTTTCGGAGCATTTCCAGGTCTTTTTTGCTTCTGGATCTTTGGGTTTAGCCAAACCCGATCCGCGCTTTTTTATGGCACTGTGTGAAGCCCTGGAAGAAAAGCCAGAAAACGTGCTCTTTGTGGATGACACCTTGCGTCATGTTTTGGGAGCGCGCTCATGCGGATTGCAAGCCTTGCATTTCGACTCGAAAAAAGGTCTTTCTGAGGAAGTGCTCAGGTATTTATCAGAAAATGATTGAGCAAATGCACATCAAAGAACTGGATAAAAGCTGGAAAGAGCGCGTTTTTATTTACCGCTATGAGACCAGCTTTTATTACGACCTTTCTGAAGCCTGGCAAGATGACACTGAATTTTGCTTTTGCTTAAACAAACGTGCTTTTGAAAAACCAGTTGTCAAACAGTTTGAAGGTAGCTTGTTTTCGGAATGGCTTATTGAGCCGGTTGCGTTTGGCGCCTTTGAGGGTGAAACCTTGCTTGGTGTGATTGGCTTGGGCTTGGAAGACTGGAACAAGCGATTGCGCGTAGCAGAGCTTTGGGTGGATAAGCCTTTTCGACATCAAGGCGTGGGTAAGGCACTCATCGCAAAAGCGATTCACTACGCGCGCTCCAAAAACCTGCGCGCCCTTGTTCTTGAAACACAAAGCTGCAACGAGCCCGCCATTCGTTTTTACTTAGCTTGCGGATTTCGATTTATTGGTCTGGACAGCACCCACTACTCAAACACCGACATCCTCGACCGTGAGGTCAGGCTCGAGATGGGGCTCAATTTGCCCAATCTTGAGCTTAACGAAGAGCAAGGGACTTAAGGTCGAGATCCATAATCCAATCAGAAAATAGCGAAAATAACGCAAAACATCGCTAATCCAACCCAGATTCTTTGGGAAAAGTTGCCCTAATCCTAAATACAGCGCAATAACGCCAAACAATCCAAGCATATAACGGGCAAGCTTCTGCCAGCTGCCCTGCTTGCTTTGAAGCACGCCGTGTTTGGCGCGCAACCAGGCAAAGCCACCCAACATACCAAACCAAATGCCAGCGGAGGTTAAGGCACCGTTGATAGACATCGGATTAACCGGTTTGCCGTCTTTCGCACCACGGACTGCCCGCATGGCCCAATCGGCTGGCATTTGCCAGTTGGCCGCCAAACTCTTGACCAAAACCGCTAATGCAACAAAGACCAAAGAGCTCACAAAAGCCAGCAGGACTTGTTGTTGCCAGCTGAGCTTTTTGAGCCAATTGCCAATCTTGCGCCACGTGGAAAGGAAAACAAAAACCAGCAAGGAGCCCAGAATGAGGCCGAGCAGCACATCAGAAAGAAAATGTACGCCCATCACCAATCGCGAAAAGGAAATCAAGGCAATGAGCAAAAGGCAGGTGATGGTGACCCATTTTTTGCGTGCCTCCACGGCAACCCAGCCCCAAACCGAAGCGGAACCTTGCGCGTGGCCAGAAGGAATGCCAAAGGACGTTTCATGCACCACTGGTTCAACGGCGTCGCTGATCCATGAGGGTCTTGGCCCGCGTAGGGCAAGCTTAAAGATACTGTTTACGCCACCGCTTAGCAAAAGCATGACCCCGATGCGCAAACCAGCCCAGGCGCTTACGCACCAGTAAATGGCGGGCATAAAGAGGATGTAAAAAAGCTCATCGCCCAGGAAGGTGATGGCTTGCATGATGGCGCGCAAAACCGGACCGCCACTCTGCAGAAAAATATTAATAGCAACTTCAAGTTCTCGAATAGCATCCATAATGCCCTCCAAAACCTCCGAATAAGAGAGGTGAAAACTTATATAAATTGTGAAAAAAAGCGTGGACTGGCTGCCACGCAGCGTTTATTGAGGTTTAGAAATCGGGGTGTTCACCCGGAACAACCATTTTATCAAGGAGCAGTTCAAACGCCATGGTGTGGGCGCAAACGCCGTGGTTGCTAAAGTAATTACAATCGCAAGTCCATCTGCCATCTTCATAGGCGACGGTTTTGTCGCTGTTGTTGCCCTGAATAAGGGCTTTGAAATGATGAAATTTTATACGCTCGGGTTCTTCCGCGTAGCGCTTTGCTTTGTCAATTTTTCCATACATGCCACTATCCATCATCTTAAAACTCACTTTCTTTGCTTTTGATTGCAGGGATTAAAAAACACGCGCCAAGAATACGGCGTGTGTTTTGTGGTGCTTTTTCAAGCAGGGTATTTGCTTTCATTGAAGATTAGGCCAACTCCTGCATAGTGCTTTTATTATACCGCATTCCCTTAGAGGCATAATAAAATCCACACGAAAAGCAAGTTAATTAATATGGATCTGATAATTGAGGCCTGTTTTCGCTTATACTTCTAGTACTAGCCAAGAGAAATTGGAGCGCCATATGAAGATACTCGTCACCGCCTTTGATGCCTTTAACAAAGAGCCGATTAATCCTAGTTTGATGATGCTTGAAGCCTTGCCGGATGAACTTTTTGGGCACGAGATTGTGAAACAGGTTTTGCCAACCGTGTTTGGTGAGTCGTCTGCATTGGTTTTGCAGCGGCTGGCTGAGGTCGAGCCGGATGCGGTTTTATGTTTGGGACAAGCTGGCGGACGCGCAGCAATTACCCTGGAGCGGGTAGCGATTAACGTCAATGATGCTTCAATCGCGGATAATGCCGGCAAGCAACCGACGGATGAGCCGATTGTGGCAGATGGTCCGGCGGCACATTTTAGCACCTTGCCGAACAAAGCGATTGTGGCTGCTTTACGCGAGGCGGACATTCCAGCGCAGATTTCCAACACCGCGGGGACTTATGTGTGTAATCAGGTTTTGTATGCCGTTTTGCATTATTTGAGTGAGACTGATTTGCCAGCCCGAGCCACATTCATGCACGTGCCTTATTTACCAAGCCAGGTGCTCGAAAAGCCTGGTGTGGCGTCGATGAATTTAGATGACATGAACCGCGCCTTGGAAATAGCGATTAAGGTTATTGGTTCATAGTTATGAATGATATGAACATCACACTTGTCTAAAGCATCTGATTTTATAGATTAAGTGGTTGATTAAAAGACCCACACCCTGCCCTCTCCCTGGAGAGGGTGAATTGATTGTTGGATATGAACCGCGCCTTGAAAATGGCGATAAGGGTTATCGGTGAAGATTAGGCTTGGTCATCGGCGTGCAAGGTTTCAGCGAGCTCGGTCCAGTTGAGCATCAAGGCCTCTAATGCATTCAAAAGATCCTGATACTCATCGCTCAATTTCAGCAATGCCGCTGGATCGCTGGGTGGGTTGGAGAGTTTGGCTTCGCACAGCGCTTTTTTGTTTTCAAAATCGTGAATTTCGCTTTCCACTTTTGCCAGTTTTTTCTCCAGTTGCTGGCGCTGGTTGCGGCTGAGTTTGTTGCTTGAGTTTGCTTTTTGCTCGCTGTGTTTCGGTTTACTAACTTCCCGATGTGCCTCGATTTGTTCTGCAAGGCGTGCTGCGCGGGCTTGCTTGAACTCCCGATACTCCGAATAAGACCCTTTATAAGCCTGCAAACGGCTTTCATCAGGCAAAAGCTCCCAAATTTGGGTTGCCAGGGCATCGATTAAATAGCGGTCGTGAGAGACGAGCAAAATCGTGCCCGGATAGTCCGCCAGCACCTTTTGCAACACTTCTTGCGTTGAGAGGTCAAGGTGATTGGTAGGCTCATCCAGCAAGAGCAGGTTGGCATCAGAAAGCGCCAGCTTTGCCAATGCCAAACGTCCGCGTTCGCCACCTGAAAGCGTGCTAACCGGTGCGAAAACTTCATCTTCCTGAAAGCCATATTTAGCAAGATAATCACGCACTTCACCAGGCAACATGCGCGGGGCTTCGCGGTTGATTTCCTCAATCAGATTGTTTTCTTCCTTTAAGTCCTCATGCGCTTGGGCAAAATAGCCCACTTTTAAACTGGCGCCCAGTTCAGTTTCCCCGGAATATGGCGGAATTTGCCCCAAAATGGTGCGTAAAAAGGTTGTTTTTCCCGCGCCGTTGGGACCAATAATAGCAACACATTCGGTGCGCTCCAAAACCAGGTCGGGCGTGGCAAACAAGGGTCGCCCCTCGTCGTGATAGCCGACCTCCAGGTCATAGGTGCGCAAAACCAATTGTCCGCTGCGACCGGAAACCTTGAGGCGCAGGTGCATGGGACGCACATTGACATCCGGCATGGTGAGCTTGGAGTCGCGCATCATGCGTTCCAGACGTTTGCGGCGACCACGCGCCTGGGCGGTGTTTTGGCTGTCTATAAAGCGGTTGATGTAATCTTCTTGCTTTTCGATGTATTCCTGTTGGGCTTTATACTCCGCCAAGCGGCGCTCGTAGCGTTCCTGGCGCTGTTGCAAATAGGCGGTGTAGTTGCCGCGATATTCCTCGATGGCGGGGGTCATTTCCCAAACGAAATGAGCAGTTTGGTCCAAAAAGTAGCGGTCATGCGAGACGATAATCGCCGCGCCATTCCAGCTGCGCAACCAGGCTTCGAGCCATTCCACCGCTTGGATGTCGAGATGGTTGGTGGGCTCATCCAGGAGCAAAAGGTCGGGGTCTTCGAGGAGCAGTTTTGCCAAGCGTGCGCGGGTGCGTTGGCCACCAGAAAGCTGGCTCAAGGGTCGATGAAAATCGTCCTCGTCAAAGCCGAGACCAGCCAAAGTTTGTTGCAGGCGGTTGGCATAGGTGTAGCCTCCGGCGAGATCAAAGCGCGATTGCAAGCGCCCATAATCGTCGAGGAGCTCCGGTGCGTTATCGCCAGCGGACATGCGTTCTTCCAGTTTTTGGAGTTGTGAACCCATTTCCAAGAGGTTCTCAAAAGCGCTCAGGCAAGAGTCCCACAACGTGCCATGCGTCAAGCCCACCGCGGTTTGCGGCAGGTAAGCGATTTTTAGCCCGCGCGAGGTGTGAATGTTGCCCTGGCTGGGGCTATCTTCGCCTGCCAGAATGCGCAAGAGCGTGGTTTTACCTACGCCGTTGGGGCCAACGATGGCGATGCGCGCGTTATGCGGAATGGCGAGAGTGATGCCTTCAAAGACATCCACCGCGCCAAATGAGCGCCCGAGGTTCTGAGTGGTTAAGATTGACATACCCTAAAAGTATACCAAGGACGAGGGTTTAAGAAGGCATTTCACCGCCGACTTTATTGCTCAGTATGCTCACAATGTTTGACATGAACTTGCTCATGACCAGCTTTCAAAATGATGCTGATTTCAAGGCAGTCCTGCCCATTTCTGGCTTCGAAGGTAGCGGCATTGTTTTTACTGTCCAATTCTGTGATGGTCCAGTCAGCGTTTTTTAGCCAGCTAAGCTTGGATCGTTGGTGGTTGAGGTTTTTTATCAAACGCAAGGTTTCTGTTTCAGGTTCAGACCAATCCATCGGCAGGCGGCATTCGTCAAAACCCATCGAGCCTTTTTCATGGATGGACTGGGCTTGGCTGATGTTTTGTTCCGTGCCAGCATAAATGATAGGCTGCCCAGGCATCAAATAGAGCAGGCTTAGGGCAGCATGCAAAGCTTTTTGGCTGCCTTCAGCAGTGAACAGAAAACGGTTCATGTCGTGATTGTCGATAAAAGACGGGCGCGAAAAGTTGGTTGGAAACTGCTTTGGGTAGCTTTCAAGGTAATTGGCCAGTTGCGCAATCTCCCAGCTGTGGCGCGCGAAACTTTCACGCAAGGCTTGGCAGGTCATAAAGTCGAGCGTGCCGTCAAAACTGCCCAGGTAACTGGCTTGGGCATCGGGCGGCATGACCACCTCTGCGAAGAGCCAGGCATCAGGCTTGACTTCACGGCAGGCACGACGAAAATCGACCCAAAACGCACGGTCAGGTCCGTTGGCATGGTCCAGGCGGTAGCCATCCACGCCGAAATTTAGCCAGTATTGGGCGGCTTCCAAAAGATGCGCGCGAGCCGGACTGCCAAAATCGAGGTTGAGCTTGGGCATGCTTTTAACCTTGCCAAAGGTTTGGTAATGGGGCCAGCGTTTCCAACGGAACCAGTCGCGCTCCGGTGCCTTGGGGTCAGCCAGCGCGCGCTTAAAAATCGGATGTTGGTTGGACACATGGTTGGCGACAAAGTCAAGAATAACGCGCATGTCGAGGCTGTGCGCTCGGTCAAGCAGTTCACGCAGGTCCTCTTTTGTGCCAAAACGTGGCTCGATGCTCAGGTAATCGGTGGTGTCATAGCCATGGTGGCTGGGGGTTTTGAAGATTGGGGTCAGCCAAATGGTGTTGAACCCCAGGTCTTTAATGTAGGTTAGTTGCTCAATGATGCCACGCAGGTTGCCACCAAATGGGGCATGCAGGTTTTGGGTTTGAAGCCAAGGCTCGCCTCCGCCACGCTTGAAACGATCGACGAAGATTTGGTATACGCGTGCGGTGTTGGACCATGTGGGTGGTTCGGGATTGGGGTCGGCGTAAATGGCGTATTCGGTAGCATCTTTGGCGTTTGTGGCTTGGTTATCAGCGTAAATGGTTTTGCCGCTGGCTTGGGTGCCAAAAACCTGGTAGCGCAGGACTTGACCCGTTTTGAGCGCGGGAAACTGGGCTTGCCAGTGCGTTTGCCAGGTCCAGGCGACGGTGTCCCATTGTGTCCCTGTCTTTTTGTAGTCAAGCGTTGTTGAGTTTAGCCAGTCGTCGGTGGTGTAGATGGCGGTGACTTTTTGGAAATGATGGTCGGAACTCGTGGCAACCCAGCTGAGGATTGGCTGGTTTTCTATGGTGGGATAAGGGTGGTGGAAGGAAAAATGGTGGATGCCCAGGGCGTGCTCGCGATGATATCGCGCGCCTTTTGTGGGCTGGTTGACACCACCAAAGATATTGTCGGGATAGGGTTTTCTTGCGCTCATAATCACCTGACTTTCGGGTTATTGAACAGTGAAAGTTGATACATCAACTATTTTATCTCATTTTGTGGGTTTAAGGCAGTTTTTGATGTTTCTTGTGCGATTGCACCTTCGGCGGGACGCCTCAGGAAGCGAAAAATCATATGGAGTATCACCTATCGCAAGACATCAGTAGAAAGACGATAAAAAACAGCACAGAAAATACTGCTTGTGGAGGCGTCCTCGCCGACACACAACAGCAATAAGACCTTCGGCGGGACGCCTCAGGAAGCTGATTAGCCAGATGGCGCATTAGCCCACTATTAGGCGTCAATGAAAACGTAATAAAAATACGCTTGTGGAGGCGTACTCGCCGACACACAACCAGCAATAAGACCTTCGGCGGGACGCCTCAGGAAGCGGAAAATCAAATGGAGTATCACCTATCGCCAGACATCAGTAGAAAGACAATAAAAAACAGCACATAAAATGCTGCTTGTGGAGGCGTCCTCGCCGACACCCAATCAGTAATTGTACCTTCGGCGGGACGCCTCAGGAAGCGATGAGGAGGAAGACTTGCTGAAAAAAGGGAAAATTCATATGCAAGCGATGACACAAAAAACAATCACTGAAAAACTGCTTGTGGATGTGTCTCGCCGACACACAACCAGCAATCAGCCCTTCGGCGGGACGCCTCAGGAAGCGGAAAATCATATGGAGTATCACCTATCGCTAGACATCAGTAGAAAGACGATAAAAAACAGCACAGAAAATGTTGCTTGTGGAGGCGTCCTCGCCGACACACAACAGCATCTAGACCTTCAGCGGGAGGCCTCAGGAAGCGGAAAAGAAAAATCGGGAAGCTGGGAACAAATGCACTCCCTAACCAAGTTTTTGGGTTTGCTTATTGAATGAGCAAGTTCAAATAGATGTGAGACAGTCGCGCTTATCAAAAAAAACACATCGGGGTCATTATCAAGGTGGAATTGGGTATGCCTATAATGGTACAATCGAGGCATGAAAATAAAACGATGGCAAATTTGGCTGGGGGTCTTAATTAGTGCTGTTTTTCTTTATCTGGCCTTTCGAAAGGTTGATTTTGCTCAGCTTTGGTTCCACCTTAAGACCGCCAAATGGGCTTGGGTTCTACTAGGCTTGGCAATATACTTTTTGGGCGTTGGTGTGCGCGCCTGGCGCTGGAAGATTTTGCTCAATCCGCTCAAGCCACTGCCCATCAAAAAGCTTTTTCCTGTGGTTTGCGTGGGTTACATGGGCAACAACATCTACCCCGCACGCGCCGGTGAATTTCTGAGATCTTTTATTTTGAAACAAAAAGAAGATATCAGCTTTTCAGGCTCACTCACCACAATTGTTGTTGAGCGTTTGTTTGATGGCATTACCATCCTCGCCTTGGTTTTGTTCAATCTTGGGCGCATGGTGCGATTAATAAGCGACCCGGCTATGGCAAAGAATATTCAAATTGCCACTTGGGTTGTGGGCGCAGGATTTGGGCTTTTGTTGGTCCTTTTTGTGTTGATGGCGATTTTCCCGGAAAAAGCGACTAAAAGCAGCCATTGGCTCACCCAAAAACTCTTACCCGAAAAATGGCGCGATAAAGCCACTGGCATCATCGGCAAAATTTTGGAAGGCTTGAGCGTTTTTCGCTCATGGCATCAGGTTTTGTTGGTGCTGGCGCTTTCCTTTTTGGTTTGGGTACTGGAAGCTGGCCTTTACTTTGGCGTGATGAAAGCGCTGGGCTTGAACCTGGCATTTATTGATTTGCTGCTTATTGAAGGGGTGGTCAATCTGGTGTTGCTCGTGCCTGCCATGCCTGGCGGACTGGGCACCTTCGACGCTGCCACTAAATTTATGCTCGAACTTTTCAATCAAGGTTCGGAGCAAGCTTTGGGCTACGCGCTGATTTTACGCGTGGCGCTTTGGTTGCCGATCACCGCTTTGGGGACCTTCTATTTTATAAAAGAAGGATTTAGCCTGAGCACCGACTTTGATCAATTGCGAGAAGAAATGAACGAAGATACAAATAGCCCTGGGCTTCTTTCTGATGTCCAAGACTCTGTTGAAACTGAACTGCCCAGGGAAGAAACTGAGGAACAAAATGAACACGATGGAGAATAAAAAGAAAATTGCCGTCATCGGCGCTGGTTTTGCCGGCATGAGTGCCGCCTGGGATTTAGCGCGCGCTGGACATGACGTTACCGTTTTTGAAGCCGCACATCAAGCCGGCGGTTTGGCGGCTGGTTTCAAGGAACCGCATTGGGATTGGTCTGTTGAGCATTATTATCACCACTGGTTTGAAGGTGATAAAGCACTACGTGGGCTCATTGATGAGCTGGGCTTCACCGATCGGCTGATCTATCCAAAACCGGTTAGCGTGATGTACCACAAGGGCAAATTTTATCCCTTTGACTCCATCCTTTCAGCATTAAAATACCCAGGTTTGGGTTTTGGCATCAACAAAATCCGCTTTGGCTTGGTGGGCGTCTATTTGCGCTTGACCAAAAACTGGCGCGCTTTTGAAAAAACAACCACCGAAGCCTGGATGCGTAAATGGGCCGGCAAAAAGGTTTTTGAAAGCATGTGGAAACCTATGCTAGATGGTAAGTTTGGCGACCGTTGGGCAGACAAGGTGAATATGGCGTGGATGTGGGCGCGTTTGCATGTGCGTAGTACGCGTCTGGGCAGTTTTGTGGGCGGTTTTCAGGCTTTTTCAGACGGTTTCGCTGAAAAGCTCAAAGAGATTGGCGTAACATTCCGTTTTGATACCCGCGTTACCCAACTTTCACGCAATGAGGATGGCAAGGTGCAAGTTGCCGTTCAGGATGGCACGCCGGAGACTTTTGACAAGGCTTTGGTGACGCTTTCTCCCGGAATCATGGCACGCATGACTCCCGATTTGCCTGAAAATTATTTGGCAGGACTTTTGAGCCTTAACAGTATGGGTGCAGTGGTGATGACCCTTTCGCTCAAACATGCGCTTTCACCCGAAGGTTACTACTGGTACAACATTCCTAAGCAGGCTGGGTATCCTTTCCTCTCTTTAGTGGAACACACCAACTTCCTTAAGCCAGAATACTTCGGTGGAGACCATATCATTTATATCGGTGATTATCTTGAAGCGGACCATCCGAACTTTAGCAAAACGGATGAAGAGCTAAAAGCAGAATTTTTGCCACATCTCAAGAAAATCAACCCGGAGTTTTCGGAAGATTGGGTAAAGAAGGTTTGGGTTTCTAAAACCAAATACGCCCAACCGGTACCTCTTTTGAATCACAGCAAAAACATCCCTGCTATTCAGACACCGATTGAAGGAATCTACTTTGCCAGCATGAGTCAGGTTTACCCTTGGGATCGAGGCACCAACTTTGCTGTGGATATTGGACGCAAAGCTGCTAAGCTGATGATGTCATCCTGATTGTTAAGCGCGTGTAAAAGCTTATAGCCCGTCTGATTCCATTTTGTGAATCACTATCGCTTTTTTAAAGCGCGTGAAACGTTTTTTAAAGGATTTGTAAAACACCCTAATAGAGCGACAAAAAGCCCAATTAGTGCATCAAAACCGCACATATTCGGGTGTGAAAAATTTGTTAGCCCAATAAATAGGGTTTGGGCTCTGTTAGAATGGGCATTGTAAAATAAGTGTTAAAAGTAGTATAAGTTTTAAGGTTGGTGCAACCTTAAAGAATTACCAAGTTTTAAGGTTAGAAAAGGTTTTTTGGCAGTTGAAGTGATAGAATAGGGCTACCGAATTAAACAACTAGACATTAATACCAATCGACTGAGCGAGTCGTAAATAGAGGAAGTCGGCTCGCTTTATTAAATGTCGCTATATATCAAAAATAAACTGCCAATGACGGCACACAGGAGTGATCCATGGATGCACAGCAAGCATGGAAGGCAACAATCGAACAATTGAAAAGCGAATTACCCAAAGCGTCTTTTGATACTTGGGTAAAACAGTGTAAATTTATCGGCTGGGATGAACTAAGCAGCACGATGACGATTGGCGCCAACAATGCTTTTGCATGTGATTGGTTGGACAGCCGCCTGAAGAGCACGGTCATTAACAAGCTAACCGGTATGCTCGCCCTGGCAGTGAACGTTGAGTTCAAGGTGCACAACGCGCCGGTTTTGAAGCCTTCTGACGAAAACAATCAAGCGGTCACGCTTGACGCGAATGTTTTTGAGGAGACTGTTTTTCAATCTGAACCGGCTGAAATGAGAGCCAGAACGCAGCGTTTTGATAGTCAATTGAACCCAAAATACCGCTTTGATAACTTTGTGGTGGGTCCTGCCAACCGCTTGGTGCACGCTGCCAGCATGGCAGTGGCTGAACATCCCGCACAGGCTTACAATCCGCTCTTTATTTACAGTGGGGTTGGTTTGGGCAAAACGCATGTCTTGCACGCCATCGGCAACGCCGTGCAACGCCAGGGCAAAGAAGTGCTCTATGTGTCATCAGAAGAATTTACTAATGACCTGGTGGGTGCCATCCGCAATAAAACTACCAACGCTTTCCGCGAGAAATACCGCCGCGTGGATGTACTTTTGATTGATGATATCCAATTTATCGCCGGCAAGGAATCCACCCAGGAAGAGTTCTTCCACACCTTCAACACGCTCTATGGGCAGGATAAGCAGATTGTGATCAGTTCAGATCGCTCGCCAAAAGCGATGAGCATGCTTGAGGAACGCCTGCGTTCGCGCTTTGAGTGGGGTTTAACCGTGGATATGCAAGCGCCGGATTACGAAACCCGCCTCGCCATTCTGCAAAGCAAAGCTGAAAAAGAAGGGCGTGTGGTGTCTGCGGAAATCATTGAATTGGTTGCCAAAACCATTCAAACCAACATCCGTGAGCTGGAAGGTGCCTGGAATCGCGTGTTGGCGTTTGCAGACTTGATGGGCAAACAGCTTAGCCTGCAAATGGCACAAAACGCGCTGGCAGATTACGCGCCTCAACCCAGTAGCCTTACGCCGGATTATGTGGTGGATGTGGTTGCCGATTATTTTGGCATTGAGCCTGAAAAGCTTTCCGGCAAATCGCGGGCACGAGATGTGGCTTTGCCGCGTCAGGTGGCAATGTATTTGCTGCGCGAAGACAGTGGCATTTCGTTGCCGCGGATCGGCAAGGAACTGGGCGGTCGCGACCATACCACGGTGATGTATGCCTGTGATAAGGTTGCCGAAATGATTGACAGCGATGACATGATGCGCCGCAAGGTGTCACAGATACGAGAAAGATTGCACAGCCACAAAGTGCTGGCATAAAACTGGCCTTATTAGGGGATTATTGATAGGTTGATCTTCACGGCGTAAGTCTTATCAAAGACCACGCCGTGAATGTTTTAAGGCGACATGGACAGGGTAGTACATGCAAATAGGGAGGTTGCACGGTTGGCGCAGACAAAAGAGGTCTGCACGCAAGTAGCGTCGACGACATAAAATTTGAAAAAAACTGAAACGGCTTGTGGAGGCGTCTCGCCGACACACACCAGCATCTAGACCTTCGGCGGGGACGCCGCAGGAAACGAGAAGGCAAGATGGAGCATCAATTCATTGTAAGATGCCAGTGCTACCATGACAAATGCCATTAAAAAATCCGCTTGTGGAGGCGTCTCGCCGACACAAAGGTAGTAATTAAACCTTCGGCGGGGACGCCTCAGGAAGCGGAAAGGGATTGCCAGTGAGCTGCGCGGTTTTGGCCGAGTTCGAATGTAGTTCCCTGCCTATTATTTTAAATCGCACGGTGGGTGCAGGCAAAAGTGGTCTGCACGCCAGCAGCATCGACGGCATCAAGGAGATTGATGCCCTCGGTGTCTCACCGAAGGGCTCTTGGAACATAAAAGTTAAATAGGTATAGTATTTGATTAAGAGGCTTCTCGACGATTTGCGATTTAAAAGGAAGTGGGATTTAGGTATCATGGTCGCACGGTGAGGACACCGGCGACATCGAGCTAAAATCGCTTGTGGAGGCGTCTCGCCGACACACACCAGCATCTAGACCTTCGGCGGGGACGCCTCAGGAAGCAGTTGATGAAATGGGTAGTTAAAAGCAACCTTCGGCGGGGACGCCTCAGGAAGCGGAAAGGGATTGCCATCGAGCTGCGCGGTTTTGGCCGAGTTCGAATGTAGTTCCTTGCCCATGCTTCATTTTAGGTCGCATGGTGGGTGCAGGCAAAAACAGAATTACCCACACATTCTTAAGACCATGTGATGAGCTAAACTGCCTTGAGGTCGCCCCAGTTATCACCAGCGCGGGCGTCGCAGACCAGGGGTACATCCAGATTCATCGCTGATTCCATCACGCCTTTAATAAGCGGCACGGTTTTATCCAGCTCAGCTTCGGGCACTTCAAAAATCAGCTCATCATGCACCTGCAAGAGCATGCGGGCCTGCAATCCAGCATTAGTCAAGGCATCGGGCAAAGCCACCATGGCCAGTTTCACAATGTCCGCAGCGGTGCCTTGAATGGGTGCGTTAATCGCTTCACGCTCTTCGCGTTGACGCATTTGCGGGTTAGACCCCTTTGCCAGGTTAGGGAAATAGCGTCTGCGTCCGAGCAAGGTTTCCACAAAGCCATCTTTGGCGGCTTGCAGGCGGGTTTTATCCAGCCAGGCTTTAACGCCGGGGAATTCCTTAAAGTACTCTTTTATGAAATTTTCCGCTTCTGCAAGGGTCAAATCAGTACCACGGGTGAGCCCAAAAGCGCTCATGCCGTAAATCAGACCAAAATTGACCGCTTTGGCGTTGCGGCGCTGGCTTGGGGTGACATCTGCCAGAGGCGTATCAGTAATCGCGGCGGCTGTGGTAGCGTGAATGTCCTGGCCATTGCGGAATGCCTCCAGCATGGCTTGGTCCTGGGCAATGTGTGCCACGATGCGCAATTCGACTTGCGAATAGTCTACAGCCAGCAACTTCCAACCCTTTTGCGCAACAAAACCCTGGCGCACACGGCGACCAATTTCGGTGCGAGCGGGGATGTTCTGCAAATTTGGGTTTTGGCTGGCGATGCGCCCGGTTACCGTGCCAACCTGATTGAACGAGGTGTGCACACGCCCGGTTTTGGGGTTGATTTGGTTCGGCAAGGCTTCAACATAAGTTGACCTCAGCTTGGCTAACTCGCGGTATTCCAAAATGTTGTTCACAATCTCATGCTTGTCGCGCAGCAGATCTAAAACTTCGGCGTTGGTTGACCAATGTCCGCTTTTTAGTTTTCGGGCTGGGTCAGGTGGATCGAGCGCCAATTTCTTAAAGAGCACATCCGAAAGCTGTTGGGTGGAGTTGATGTTGAAAGTGTAGCCTGCCATGCGGTAAATCTCTTCTTCGAGACCAAAAATCAACTCGCCAAGCTCTTTGTTGAAAGTCTTGAAAAAGTCGACATCCAGGAGGATACCGTTTTCTTCCATTTGCGCCAAGACGGGTATCAGTTTGATTTCAAGGTCGTCCATCAGCTTTTGTGCGTTGCGGGCTTTGAGGTCGGCTTCCAGCAGGGGCATGAGACGCAAGGTCATCACCGCGTCGGCGGCGGCATAGGGGGCAACACGTTCGATAGGCAGGCTGGCCATGCTAAGCTGTTTTTTACCACTGCCAATTAAATCTTCAATGGGGGTCATTTCCACACCTAAGCGCACCCAAGCCAGGGTTTTGAGTCCCAAATTGCGTGAGTCGGGGTTGATCAGCCACTCGGCGAGCATCGTGTCAAAAGTGATTGGCATGACCTCCATGCCGGCTTGTTGCAAAACGATGAGGTCAAATTTGGCGTTGTGGGCAACTTTTTTAATCTTTGGGTCTTCCAAAATCGATTGAAGTCCGGCTTTGACCTCTTCAAGATTGAGTTGTTTTCCAGTGCTATGGCCAACAGGGATATAGTAACCCTGGTCAGGACTCATGGCGAAGGACATCCCAACCATTTGCGCCGTCATGGGATCCAGGTCGCTGGTCTCAGTGTCAAAGGCAATCACCACGGCTTTGCTTAAAGCCTTGATGCAGTCGCTGAGCTTCTCTGGCGTGTCAACGATGATGGTTTCAAAATCGGTGTTGATGGGCTTGTTTTCAATCAGCACGGATGTGTTATCAGATGCATCCTCACTGAACAAACCTCCCTGCACCATGTCCGCTTGGTTAAAACTGCTTTTCGAAGTGCTTAAAGTGGTCTCAGACAGCGAGCCTTCTTGGGATGGTGTATAGCGCTCGCCTAATTTTTGCAAGCGTCGGATAAGGGTTCGAAATTCAAGCGTTCTAAATAGCTCTTCAGCCGCGCTGGGGTCAAAGTTTTCGCAGGCGGCTTGTTGGAGGTCTAACTTTAGGGGCAGGTCGGTCACAATCTGTGCCAGGGTTTGGCTGAGGTAAGCTTGGTCTTTTTGCTCGGCAATGGTCTGCCCAACTTTGCCCTTGATTTCATCAACATGCTCATAAACGCCATCCAGCGTGCCATAGCTTTCAAGCAGTTTGGTGGCGGTTTTGGGTCCCACGCCACGCACGCCGGGAATGTTGTCGGAACTGTCGCCCATCAGCGCCTTGAGGTCGACGATTTGCTCGGGTTTGACGCCCATGCGCTCAACAACATCTTCTGGGAAATAGTCGCGGTCCTTGCTGCCGCGTCCTTCGGGCAGGTTGACCACGATGCGTTCGGTGACCAGTTGCAAAAGGTCGCGGTCGCCAGTGATGATTTTGACGCCCAGTCCTTCTTTTTCTGCCCAAACCGCCAGGCTGCCGATGATGTCATCAGCTTCGTAATTGTCCAGTTCAAGACGCGGGATTTTGAGCAAGTCAATCATTTCCTGGATGCGCATAATTTGCTGGCGCAAATCGTCGGGCATTTTTTCGCGCGTGGCTTTGTATTCCTCAAAGAGGTCATCCCGAAAGGTGCGCCCTTTGTCAAAGGCGATGGCAAGGTAATCGGGTTGGTCGATCTCAAGAATTTTGAGCAGCGTGCTGGCAAAGCCAAAGACGCCCGCGGTGGGTTCGCCGTCGGTTGTGGCAAAGCGCATCGTGCCGCCACTGGTCAGCGCGAAATAATTGCGGTAAGCGATGGCGTGTCCATCGAGTAAATAGAGCATCTTAGGCATGTTAACCTCCAGGTTTGAGCGATTGAGCTGGATTAAGTTTAGCATTTTGAGACGGTCGGGGCAAGTTGCGATTGACATTTTAAGGCTTAGTAAAAGCATTCTGTGTTCTTGACGCATTAAACGGCTATAATTTTGCATGAAATTGGATCTGTGAGGAGTGATTATGGAAGTCAAAAGAGAGCGACGCGATAAGGTGAACTATTACCTTGATATGGCGGAGGTGGTTGGCAAGCGCAGCACTTGTATTCGCAAGCATTACGGAGCGGTAATCGTGAAACACGATGAAGTTGTTTCAACGGGCTATAACGGCGCGCCACGTGGTAGAAAAAACTGTATTGACCTTGGCGTGTGTCGGCGCGAACAACTCAACGTCCCTCGCGGTACGCGCTATGAGATGTGTCGCAGTGTGCACGCGGAGCAAAACGCAATTATCAGTGCCTCGCGGGAACGCATGTTGGGTAGCTCTCTGTATATGACGGGTATTGATTTGCGGGATAACGATAATTATGTTGAAAAAGCGATGCCTTGTTCGATGTGCAAGCGTGTGATTATCAACGCGGGCATTGAAACGGTTTATATCCGCGACACGCAAGATGAGTATCGCAAGGTTGATGTGCAAGAGTGGATTGATAATGACGATTCCCTCGCCGCGGCGTATGGCTATTAATCTTTGTTGTTCAACTGAAGTTGAATTGTGTTCAAACGTGGTCTCCTGACCACGTTTTTTGTATCATGCTTGAGTAAGTGAGTGGCGGTTGGCGGGGACGCCATCTTGAACAGATCTGGGGTCAGACATTGCGTTCGGTGCGGATGCCTGTGTTATGAATAGGAATGCAAGCAGCAACGGCGATATCAGTTTTGTATTTCCGCATGCGACACACTTCAAGTAGCGATGGCGTGATGAGATAGGCTTTTGCCGAATCCAATCTTAGAAAAACATCAAAATCTTTCCCAATCCCTTATAAATTCGACAATTAGCTTCAACTCGGAGTGCAAGTCGCGCTGCGATTTGATAGAATTTAGACAACAGATTATCAGTCGGAGGTATTCATATGAAAACAAGACATGTCGCAAGCGTTGTGCGTGGACGTCCAGCGATTGACGGCGCGGGCGTTCACCTTACACGCGTTTTGGGACTGCCCAATGTGCAGGATTTTGACCCCTTTTTGATGCTCGATTCTTTTGACGCGACCGACCCCAAACTTTACCTTGCCGGGTTTCCTATGCATCCTCATCGTGGCATCGAGACGATCACTTACCTAATCCACGGTGAGCTAGCCCACGAAGACAGTCTGGGGAATAAGGGCTTGATTACCGACGGCGCGTCGCAATGGATGACCGCCGGTAGTGGTATCTTGCACCAGGAAATGCCCAATGCCACCGAGCGCTTGTTGGGCTTCCAACTCTGGCTCAACCTGCCCCAAGTCGAAAAAATGACGGAGCCCAAATACTTCGACATTCTGCCTGAAGATGTCAAGGTCGTTGAAGAGCCTGGCAAGGTCATACGCGTTGTTGCAGGTCGCTATGGCGAAACTGAAGGCGTTAAACCTCATCACTTGCAAGCCAGCATTTTTGATGTCAGCCTGGAGCCTGGGGCTGAAATTGATCTGCCGGTCAAGGAAGATGAGACTGCGTTCGTCTTTCTCATTTTGGGCGATGCGGTGATTGATCGCGAAACCTATTCCGAGAAATCAGCACTTTTGATGAAAGATGGCGATACTGTGAAGGTGCAAGCTCCTGAAGACCAAGCTTTACGTTTCGCGCTGATTGCCGGACCGCCTTTGCATGAAAGCGTTGCCTGGGGTGGACCGATTGTGATGAACACCCGCGAAGAACTCGAACATGCCTTTTGGGAATTGCGTAACGGTCGTTTTATTAAATAGTTGGCGCATATTTAGGTGATTGACGTTAGAATAGACGAGAAACAGAACATAAACGGGAGTTGACATGAAAGAATTTGATGTTGTTGTAATTGGTGCGGGTCCTGGTGGCTATGTGGCTGCTATCCGTGCTTCACAATTAGGCTTTAAGACCGCCATTGTTGAAAAGAAATGGCTGGGTGGTGTTTGTTTAAACGTGGGCTGTATCCCTTCAAAAGCCCTTTTGCGCAATGCAGAAATCGCAGAAATCCTGCGCAATGAAGCCAAGACTTATGGCTTTAGCTTTGAAAACCTGGAACTAGACTACAGTGTGGCACACAAACGCAGTCGTTCGGTGAGCCAACGCCTTACCCGGGGTATTGCATTCCTGATGAAAAAGAACAATATCGAAGTCTTTATGGGCGATGCAAAATTGACAGCTAAAGATCTTGTGCATGTCCAAGCCGAAGAAGGCGAGGCTGTTGAATTGAAAGCCAAGAACATCATTTTGGCGACCGGCGCACATGCCATGGTCATCCCTGGCATGGAACCGGACGGCGAAAAGGTGCTGGATTATGCCCAGGCGATTATGCTGGAAAAATTGCCCAAGAGCGCGGTCATTATCGGTGGTGGCGCGATTGGTGTCGAGTTTGCCACGGTTTGGAGTGGTTATGGCGTGGATGTGCACGTGGTTGAAATGTTGCCCCATATTCTACCCAACGAAGACGAAGAAGCCGCGGCAGAACTGGCCAAAGCTTTCCGCAAGCGTGGTGTGACGGTACATGCCGGCACGCGGGTGAAGTCGGTTACCAAAACTGAAGCCGGAACCGACGTGCTTTTAGAAAGCGAAAAGGGCGAAGAAACGCTTAGCGCGGATGTGACCCTGGTGGCAATCGGCTTTAGACCCAACTCCCAAAACCTGGGTTTGGAAGAGCTTGGTGTGACCATGGACAAACGTGGTTTTGTTGAAATTGACGAGCGTATGTCGACCAGTGTGCCCGGTATCTGGGCTATTGGTGACCTGACCGGCAAGCTGCTTTTGGCGCATACGGCATCGGCTCAAGCGGTGATTTGCGCCGAAGCCATCGCCGGAATGGACACGCCCGTTTTGGATTATCGCATGATTCCCCGCGCGACCTTTACCACGCCACAGGTGGCTTCATTTGGTTACACCGAAGCACAAGCCAAGGAAGCCGGTTTGGACGTGAAGGTTGGTAAATTCCCCTTTATGGCCAACGGTAAAGCTTTAGGGCATGGTGATTACAGTGGCTACGCCAAGGTTTTGACGGATGCCAAGTACGGTGAACTTTTGGGAGCATCTGTGGTTGGACCTGAAGCCGCCGAACTCTTGCCCGAGTTGGTTTTGGCGCAAGCCAATGAACTGACCGTTGAAGAAATCGCGCGTGCGGTGCACATCCATCCCACATTGTCTGAAGCGGTTTTGGAAGCTGCATTGGGCGCGATGGATCAAGCCATCCACGGCTAGGCAGGAACTAACCTTAAATCTAAACAGCGTGAGAGCAAATCTTGCGCTGTTTCCTTTTTAAGTCCTGTTGGATTTTGTGGATAAGCTGTCAGGAAAGATGCAAAAGGCTGTATAAACATGCTATACTTTATCCATGAAAAAACCGGTCATGCAGAGCTATGCGTATCTGAATCCAGGGGGCTTTCTGCCCGACTTAAGCCTTAATGACTGGGTGGCGTATGGACTTCTGCTTATCCTGCTGGTGGTTTTTCTTAGCACGTATCTGATTAAAGTTCTCAAGCGCAAATCACCTCAAAGCCAAACTGGCGTAAAAACCAAGCTCGACGCTATCCTCCACCGCAGCTCTGAACGCGGCGAAGGGGTACTGCTTGGATTAAGCGAAGGCAGCCATGCACAAACAGGCTCGTTGGCGGGACTGGTTGGGCTACAAACCCAGGCGCATGTGTTTCAACATAGCTTAATCAGCGATATTCCGCCAAAAGCACTGGCGGGTGAGGGTACTTTGGTTGCCTTGAGCCAGCAGCTCACATCTGGCACGTACTCTGGCGCTTTAATGCCCGAGCTTTTTAATATGGACAGCAGCGGATTGGCTGGCATTGGCAGTTATGCCTATTTGGCTGGTTTGCTACCGGAGCTCAGCCGCCCTAATTTAACCGCTTTGGTGATGCAGGGTGAGTTAAGCCCTGAATTGGTTCTCGCACTGGACATGGCAGAGCGGCACGGACTGGACTGCATCGTTTCAAGCACGTCAATTTCCGGTCAGACAGCTGGTTTTGTGGCCAATGAGGATGCTGCGCTTGGTCCGGAAGCTTTTTTGAGCCAGTCTAATCATCCGCGCAAACGTGCTGGTATTGAAGCCGCCATATTGAGCTTAAAAATCATCAGAGGCATCATTGTAGGCGGCTTGTTTATAGCCATTCTGCTTTATTTCTTGGGGGTGCTACCGTGAAAAAAATCCTGCCGCTCATTGTTGCAATCAGCTCGGCTCTTTTTGTCATCGTTGGCATCTTTTTTAAGGAAAGCCTGAGTGGCTGGTTGAGCGTGGTGCTCAATTGGGCTATTGTGCTTTCCAGCGTTGCTCTTTTGGTTGTTTTGGCGCGGCTTTTAATCACCCATATTGGCTATATTACCAGCGGTCGCCAGGGTTTTATTTATAGCTTGGTGGCAGTGTTTGCCTTTTTGTTTACTTTGATTGCCGGCTTCCTGGCTGGAATTGACAATCCCGCCTATCTCAAATGGATTGCAGGCATTTTGCGCCCGCTTGAAACAGCGCTTTTGGGTTTAGTAGCGATTGTGATGGCAAGCGTGAGCATCAAATTCTTGCGCGAACGTGGTTGGAACGCGCTCACGATTTCTTTTACTATCAGCGCTTTTATTTTTCTTATTCTTGGCTTAGGCCTTGTGCAAGCCATTGACTACGCGCCACTAAAACAAGTAATCCGCGCGATTGAGGGTTTGCCCATGATTGGCGCGCGTGGTTTGTTGATTGGCGTTGCGTTGGGTGCGATTCTGATGGGTATGCGCGTTTTGATTGGCGCGGAAAGGCCATACGATGACTGATGGCTTAAATATGCAAAAATGCCCAAAATGCGGCAAAGATAACCTGGCACATATGACCCATTGTGTGCATTGTGGCACAGCCATGGAAGATTTATTTCGTTTTGATGGGCAAATAGAAACGCCCGAGAGCAGCAACGAAGAGCCAATTGCCGCCTTACCTTTCATTTTTGATGAGATGCAATCCACGCCACAAAGCGATGACGATTCCCCTTCAAGGGATTCTTCAGCTGAAAAGAAAGCAACTGATGAGGATGGAAGCCAGTCTCCTGATTGGTTGGAACGTGTGCGTGAACGTGTGCGTGCCGAAGACGATGCCTCAGGTTTGCTCACCAAAGGCCTTTCAGCATTGCAAGAACGGCTGGAGAGCGACGAAAAGGGCGATGCTGAAAGCCAGTATCAGGCTTGGCTGGATGAAATCCGTGAGAAAGCAGAACGCGAAAAAGCCAAACAAGCTGAACGTCTGCAACCCAGCCCATTGGATGAGCAGGGCGTACCGGAATGGTTGAGGCGAATACGCGCTTTGCATCCCGATGCGGATGAAGGTGCTGAGGAGCTAAAAACCGAGGATGAATGGACCGAAGAAGAGCTCGAGGAACTCAGGCGACGTGAATTAGGCGATGACTATGTGCCCAATCATATGAATGAGCAAACGGCGGAAGACGATACCGATGAGCCCGAAGAGGATGATTTTGAGCCAGACATCGAACACAACATCCCGGAAGACGATGAGGATTTAACCACAGCTGAAGCACAGTCGCGCAAAAGTAAAGTAAGCCCTGCACCCATTGACGAAGCCTTGGATAACTCGCCTGAGGAAACCGGCTTTGTGATGATGGGCGAGCCTAAACTGGATCCGGATGAGGTTTTTGACACCAAAGCGGTTGAAGCTTTATTGGCTCAAAGCGATCAAAGCCCACCAGCCAGGAAAAAAGCATCCCGGGACGCCGAAAAAGAAGCCATCTTGCAGGACCTGGTTATCCTGAGAGGGCAACATGAAAAAGTTGCGCTTTTAAAAGCCTTAATTAGTGAAGAAGGGCGACCTTTGCCCAGTAGTGGCGAAATCAAAACCAAAAAAAGGAACCACTCGCGCTTAATTATCGGTTTGGCGTTTATTTTGGTTCTGCTGTTTTCAATTATCTTTATACCCAAAAATATGAGTCATAAAACGCCCATCAGCGTGCCCCAAGAGCGTTTTACTTTGCATTTGGATGCAATGGATGCCAACAAAAGCCTTTTGCTGGTGATGTCTTATTCCGCGGCAAGTGCCACTGAACTCGAAGCCCTCACCGCGCCGGTGATACAGGCTTTGGAGGATAAAGGCTTGTCCTGGCAAGCGATGACCTTGCGAATGGATGGCTTATGGCTGGCGGAGAGCTTGTTTGAAAAAGCTGACCTAAAAAACCCACCAGCACCTGTGTTTTTGCCAGGTGGGCAATATGCGATGCTTAACCTGGCGATCAAGCCAGATGATCAAACAGAACTTGAAGAGCAAAAGGTTTTAAAAGAGGGCATGCCAAAGCTTGACGACTTTGATTATGTCTTGCTTGTTACGGATTCCTCCTTAAGCGTTCGTGGCTGGTTGGAGCAAGTTGCCGTAAACCAACCCTCCATAAACACCTTTGCCATCATAAGCCAAAAAGAGGCGGTTGCCATTCAACCCTACTTCGATAGTGGTCAAATCCTGGCTTATCTAAGCGGGATGCAAGGACTTGCAGGCGCGGGTAGCTATGCTGGCATTCATCAAAGCGTGTTTCATGTTGGTCTTATTTTGATGATTTTATTGTTGATACTCGGTTTTTTGCTTAGACCTGGAAGCGATGAACAGCCAAAACCAGAAACGGGAGGACAAGCATGAGCCTACCTGATTTGGTGCTGGGAATCATTGGCTTGGCTTTGACGGTCATGGTCTTTAGTTATCTGATTAAGGACAATGTCTTTTTTGGCATAGCCCTCTACCTTTTGGTTGGTGTAAGTTCAGGCTTTGCAACGCTCTTAATCATCCGCTCGGTCATTTTACCCATGCTGATTAGTCCTCTGACGCAACCGGGAACGCAGGCTTTTTATTTAGCGCTGGTACCCTTGCTCTTATCCATACTGCTGGTGTTGATGCTTTTCAAGCGTGGCAGCCGCATGGGCAGAATCCCCTTGGCTTTTTTGGTGGGTGTTATGACAGCTATGGCACTGATGGGAATCAGTCGCGGTACATTGGCACCTCAAGTATTGAGCATTTTTTATTGGTTTTCACCTGGCATTGTGGCTGGTTGGAGCGCTATTCGCTGGTGGGGATTGGTGGAAGGTATCGCCATCTTAATTGGTGTGGTGGCAGTCTTAACCTTTTTTGAAGACCGACAAAGAAAAATCAGCCAAAAGAATCCCAGCTCACCCCTTTTGAAAGGCGTTTCAAAAGTTGGTCAGGTCTTTTTGGGAGTCACTTTTGGGGCTTTGTTTGTGGGCATTCTTAGCTCAGCTCTGATTGCATTGATTGGCAATTTGAGTGCCATTGTTGACTTTTTTAGCCATTTGTTTACAGGTTGAGGGATACAGTGAGTCATTTTCTTAGCTTAAACCTCAATACAAACCAGCTTAATAGCTTGCTTTTTGAAAAACAAGCCGGTCTTTATTCCTTGTGTAGCGCAGCTTCTCAGGATTTTGATTTGCGGGATCCAGACAGCCTTATGCCGGCTTTTCGGGAAATGTTGCAAACACTGGAAACTGAAAGTGGCACCACATTCCTGGATAAGGACCATAGGGTCATTCATACCGGCTTTGATGGTACAGATGGCTTAAACGCGATTGGCTTTAGCTTTTCTGCGGTACGACCGATTCGGATGGCTTTGATTGGCATTTCAGAAGCTTATTCTCTCTCTTCTTTGCGTCGTTTGGTGAGCCTCTTTGACGCTGAGGTGGTGCTGGAAATGCGTCTGCAAGATCCCTTGAGCCAAAGCCAGCAACTCCAAGCTTTGAGTAATGCGGATATTGAAATGTTGGTGATTGCGGGTGGCTCTGAAGAAGGGGCTAGTCGTGCTTTGCGCAATGCGATTGAAAACACGCGGTTGTTCTATCACATCATGCCCAAATCAATTCAACCTCAAATCGTTTATGCTGGCAACCAGATCTTGGCTGATTACGCGCGCATCGAAATTGAAGCAGGCGATGATTTTCATCTTGCACCCAATTTGCGCAACGCCGAGGGGCAAGAAGACCTTAGCGTGGCATGGAAAGCGATGCTCAATGCCTATGAACGTGTGCGCCTCCAACAATACCCTCAATTGCGCGAGTTGCGCGCCCAGCTAAGAACCCCACTTATGCCTGCCAGCTTTGCTTTAGGGCGTATGGCGCGGTTTATCGCAAAGCTCGGAAAGGCAGGAAAATCGGTTTTGCTGGCTGACCTTTCAGAAGAGAAAACAACGCTCCTTTTGGCAAATGAAGATGGGCTGATGGCAACCAGCCATCCCAATGCCATTGATGATGACACCCTTTTAAAAACACAATTTTACTGTTCACAAAACTTATCCAGCCTTGAAGTAGCTGAATATTTGCACAACAAAAAGCTTTTCCCACAGCAACTTGCGGTGACTATTTCGGATTTTGCTGTTGAGCAAGCCTGGTCGCGGGCAAACTTGTGGCGCGGTTTGTGTGCCATGAAAGCGGTTTTCCCAAGGTTTAAGTTTGATGATACCGCCGGATTAAAAGAAGCTTGTGACCCTATTATTCTAAGTGGCTCTCGTTTGAGCCAGGACCTTGAACCACATCAGATTTTGGCGATTGCGCTGGATGGGTTTTTGCCCCATAGCATCAGCACCTTTGCCTTGGATGAAAAGCAAATCCTGGTCGCTTTAGGTGCCCTGGCTGAGAAAGAACCGCTTCTGGTGGTGCAAATGCTCGAGCTGGAAAGCTTTAGAAACCTAGCCTCTGTGGTTAGCCTGAGCAGTCAAGATTACGAAGAAAGCTCCTTGCTGGACCTTGAAATGGTGTTGGGTGAAGAGGACACCCGTGCCTACCATCAGGTTTCTCGCGGGCAATTACTCAAAATTGAAACAGCGGGTAAAGAAGACTTGCGTGTTTACCTTGCGCCAAGTGCCAGAACCGACCTTGGGATGGGTATGCCTGGTTTGGGCGGTTGGATTACAGTGCCCAACGCGGAACTAGGCTTGGTGATTGACGCGCGTGAACGCCCAATCAGCATCTCTGACAACCCCGAAACGCGCGCTAAAAAATGGCGCGATTGGCTTTGGGAGCTAGGTGGCTGATATGAAACGCGTGCTTATTGCAAAGAATCAGGCTGTTACCCGGTGCGTTTGTCTGCCAGCACCTGGGAATCTGAAAGTGCGCGCTGGCGAAACGGTGGATTTTGGCACCGTGATTGCCGAGTTGAGCCAACCAGAGCGCTTTGAGATGATCGATATCCCCAGTCATTTTAAAGTTAGTCCAGAGCAAGCTGAGGGGATGGTTAAGCGTTTGGTGGGTGATGTTTTGGCAAAAGGCGATGTGCTAGCTCAAAAAGACGGCTTTATCACCCAGTTATTTAGATCTCCGGGCAGTGGAAAAGTGGTTTCTTTGAGAGAGGGGCGTATAACCCTGGCGATTGGCATGCAAAAAAGGCAATTGCTATCACCCGTGCCGGGGATTGTGGCTGAACTTTTGGATGACCGTGGGGCTAAAATAGCGCTTAATGGTTCTGTTATCGAAGCTGTATGGGCTAATGGCAAATCAGCCAAGGGCGAACTGGTGTTTTGGGACGAGCTGGAAAAGAAAGGCTTGGGCATTGCCAGTGCGTCGGTAAAGGATAAAATTGTCGCTTTCAAAAAGACCGCCAGCGGTGGTCAGATCAGGCGACTTTTGCGCCTCAAACCCGCGGGTGTCGTTTTGCCAAGTGTGTCTGTTAAGCAACTTAAAGTCCTTGATGAATGTGATACGGCTGTGTTGAGTTTTCTTGGCTTCGGCGAGGCGAATATGGATGCGCTTAGCTTGGCGATGCTCGAGACGATGCTTGAAAAGACGGTTTATCTTTTGGGAGAAACGAGTAGCAATGGTCCAAAGGAAAACCCCATCCTGATAATGCCTGAAGCAAAGCTGCCGGATTTGGGTTTGGGCAAAGAAGAAGTGAAGCTTGAACCGGGCGTTAAAGTGCGCTTGAGAGGCAAGCCTTACACCGGTATGGTGGGTATCGTGCAAGCTTTGCTTGATGAGCCCGCTGTTTTCGCAAGCGGGATAAAGAGCAAAGTTGTTGTGGTTGAGTGTGAGGATCAACAGGTGATTAATGCCTCCGTTCACAACATTGATCTCATTCAAGAATAAGTCCACTTTCTGTTTAATGGAATCAAAAAGCCCCTGACGGGCTTTTTTTATTGACTAAGGCGATGGTTTAAGGATTTTGAATTTCCAAAAATCGGACATCAACCCAGCATTCCACGCCATTGGGGCTGAGCACTTTTTGCCAATCGCGGTCACCCACGTTGGATTGACCCTCAAGCAGCTCAACCAGCACGTTGTGTTCAAGAATCTCCAAGGTTACAGAGCCAAAGGGCACTTGTCGGCATCTTAGTCCGCCCTCGGGTGTGACCCGGCCTTGAGCTGGTCCTGGCGTTGGGCTGGGCATTGGCGTGTTGGTAGGCTGTGGTGTTGGGCTGGGCAGAGGCGTTGATGTTGCGGTTGGGGCAAGCGTTGGGCTTGGTTCTATGGGTAACTCGGTTGGCTTGACCGGAGTAACTTTGATTTCCTGGTAAACCCCTGGCTCTTCAATATTGGGAGAGAGACTGTCGCCAAGGTTGAAATAAAGGGCTAAGCCAAACAATGCGCATATTGCGAGCAAGATAAGCCAGCCTTGAGCGCCTCTGGGTTTGATGCGCAGAATCCAAAAGACGAGCGTCATCATGAGTACTACCGCAAACAAACGCAAAAAACCCACTTCAATGGCAGGTAAAGCTTTGTTTATGGAAGCACTGCCAAATTGCCAGCCTGCAAAACCAAAAGGTATAAAGACCAAAAGATTAAAGATAATTGCGCTGATGCGGGCAAGGGATTTGTTGTAGCTAAACCAAACCGCGCAAAATACAGCCGCGCCGAGGATGACGATCCATTCAAGCAAGGTTTGATTGAGGATAAAAGAATGAGACAGGCTCTCGGCACTTGCTTGTCCTAAGTAGAGTTCCTGGGCAAGGTAGCCACCGCCAAAAAAGGCGCAAGCCATTAAGAGAATGGCTAAAACCGCGCCAAGTGCCGTGGGAAGAGATTTGAGACCTGGTGAGAGGGATAAGCTGAGCAATGCTTTGTAAGCCGGCATAACCAAGACAGCAAGCGCGAGTAAAAGCGGCGTATCATAAGCCAAGCCAAGGATAAAAAAGAGCAAACTAAGGGCAACCTGGAAAACGAAGCTTAAAGGCTTAATTGCCGCGCGCTGGCGCAGGGCTTCAAGAAAACCTTTGGTTTCCTGCTTAGTCGCCTGAGCAAGATAGCTTCTAATCTGCCTTTGGGGTTGGGTTCGAAAACGATCTGGTTTGAATTCAGTGCTTGGTATGCTCATTAGTCTTCCTCAAAATGATTTCATCCCATATGGTGCATTTTTTGTGCCTAAGCCATTTAGGCATTCATAAAGTGCCAAGCAATGAAATGTAAGAAAAGTATGAAATCAACCCAAGTCCTTTGTCGAGTTAATTGACAACATGCCCGTTTTCCGGCATAATTTTAAGAAACAAGCAAGCCAGTGGATTTGTTTGTGGTCTTAACTTTGGGATTATCGTGGAAAAAATTGTAACAGAACACAAAAATGTAGGTGTCATCGTCCGACTCGTAGGTGTCGTTGTTGACGTTGAATTTGAAACGGGCAAGCTTCCCAGCATTCATAATGCTTTGATGGTGCAACGCCGAAGTGGTGATAACCTGATCCTGGAGATTCAGGAGCATGTTGGCACAAACGTGGTGCGCGCCATTGCGATGGGGAGTACTGCTGGACTGCGTCGTGGTTTACCGGTTATTGATCTTGAAACGTCTATCAGAGTGCCGGTGGGCAGGCAGACTTTGGGTCGCCTTTTTAACGTCCTGGGCAAGCCAATTGACGGTATGGGCGATTTTGAGCCTGAGCAAACCATGCCGATTCATCGCAAACCACCAGATATGCAAGACCAGGTGATCTCAAAAAGCATGATTGTAACCGGCATTAAAGCCATTGACCTGCTCACGCCTTATCCCAGAGGCGGAAAGGTGGGGCTGTTTGGCGGCGCGGGTGTTGGCAAAACCGTTTTGATGCTTGAATTGATGAACAACACCATCACCAAAGCTTCGGGTATTGTGCTTTTTGCCGGTGTGGGAGAGCGCAGCCGCGAAGGTAATGACATGTGGCTGGATATGAACCGCTCCGGTTTGATGGATTCGACTATCCTCGCCTTCGGACAGATGAACGAACCGCCCGGCGCGCGTTTGCGCATCCCTTTTACGGCTTTGACCATGGCGGAGTATTTCCGTGATGAAGAACAACGCCCGGTTCTTATTTTTATTGACAATATTTACCGCTTCATCCAGGCTGGCTCTGAAGTTTCGGCGCTTTTGGGACGTTTACCCAGTGAAATGGGCTACCAAAGCACGCTCGACTCTGAAATGGGCGTTTTGCAAGAGCGCATCACCTCCACCAGCAGTGGCAGTATTACCTCGGTGCAAGCTGTTTATATTCCTGCGGATGATGTTACCGACCCTGCTGTGGCTGCGACATTCTCGCATCTTGACGCCACCACAGTGCTTTCCAGGCGTTTGGTGGCTTTGGGCTTGTATCCGGCGATTGACCCCTTGCAGTCCAGCTCAAACCTGCTCACTCCAGAAAACCTGGGGCAAGAGCATTACCGTGTGGCGATGCAAGTCAAGGCAACTTTAGCGCGTTACGAAGAGCTACAAGACCTGATTGCCATTTTGGGTATGGAAGAGCTTTCATTGGCGGACCAACAAACGGTCATTCGTGCGCGACGCGTGCAACGCTTCCTGACCCAACCTTTTATTGTGGCAGAAGAATTTTCGGGCAAGCCGGGTGCTTTTGTGCCCTTGGACGAAACTATTCAAGGTTTTGCGCGCATATTAAGCGGTGAGTTAGACGATGTGCCAGAGCAGGCTTTTTATATGACTGGCACCATCGCGGACGTTTTGAAGCAGGCTGAGGTTTTGCAAGCCAGCGCTTTGTTGGAAGACCAGGAAGAATTTGGCTTAGGCGATGAGTCCTAAACTGACTGAAAAAGGCTTCCGGGTAGAAATACACAGCATGGCGCGCGGACCAGTGGTGCTGGAAAACGTGAGTAGCCTAAGTGTGCTTCTTGCGGATGGTGGTTGGCTGGGCATTTTGCCCGGGCATGCGCCTCTGGTGGCTGCCACAGAAGACGGCATCTTGTCCTACACCAGTGGCACAGAACAAAAAACACTTGAAGTCAGCGGTGGCATTTTGAGCATTGCTGATAATGTGGTAAGCATTTTGACAACGAGATGATGATGGAAGAAAAGGAAAAGGAGCCTGTCCTCTTACCAGGACAAAAAGATCCCAAAACGCGCCGCGGCCGCATGTTTACTGGCCACGACTTGCGTGCGACAACCATTGGCTGGGAAATCGCCTTGCCGATTGTGTTCGGCCCTTTAATTGGTTTCATCATCGACCGCAGTAATGATACCGGCATTCGTTGGACGATGATTCTCTTGGGTGTGGGACTTGTGGTGGCAATCACCGCGGTTATCCGCTACATTAGTTATGAGTTTCATCTGATGGAAAAGGAAAACGAAAAAGCCAAAAAAGAAAAGGAGGCAAATGCCAAAACTCATTCTTGAAGGCTTAATTTACTTGCTTTGGATCGCGCTTGGGGCAGGCATGGCTTTTATGACCTTTTCGATGTTGGCAAAAAGCATAGAAAACCTGGATCCAAACAGCAAAAACGTTAAAAAGACAGTCGGCTTCATTGCAGTCAGTCGTTTCTTGCGTTTATTTGTGACCGCAGCTTTGCTTTTTGGTGCCGTGCTTTGGAATGTTTGGTACGCGGTAACCTTTATTGTTGCCTTAACCCTCGCCACTTGGATTTTGGCGGTCTGGCATCACAAACAAAGTGCTAAAAGCGAGGTAAAGCTTGTGACGGAAAGTAAGGTGGAAGAAAATGTTTGAGCAAAAAACTTTCCAGATTTTGGGCATGGTGGTTAGCGACACGGTGGTTTTTACCTGGATCACCATGGCAATATTAATCGCCATTGTGCTCATCCTAAAATTGTTGAAGCCTAATTTGCTTGAAATGATTCTGGAAATGGTGATTGGCGTGGTGGATGATGCCATGGATGTGGACGATTTGCATCCCTACATTCCGGTTTTAGGCAGTTTGATGATTTTTGTGCTGATGGCAAACCTGATTTCAATCATCCCGGGCATGAAATCACCCACCGCAGATATCAACACCACCCTGGCACTTGCCATTATTGTGGTCTTTTCTGTGCATATTTATGGCATGCGCACCAAGGGCGTTTGGAATTATTTAAAAGAATTTGCCAGCCCGATTTACATGTTCCCCATCGAACTGATTGGGCAACTCAGTCGCACACTTTCGCTCTCTTTGCGCCTTTTTGGTAATGTTTTGAGTGGCGATTTGATTGTGGCAATTGTTTTTTCAATTATCCCCATGTTTTTACCGGTGGCGATGACCGCGATTTCGAGCATATCCAGCGTTTTGCAAGCCTACGTCATCACCACTTTGGCGGCGCTGTTTATTTCGTCCGCTGTTGAAATAAATGAGGAAGATATCAAAATGAAAGAGGAAAAGGCGGCCAAGCGGCGCGCCAAAAAAGCCTTAAGGAAACAAAGAAAGGAATTAAAGAATGGGAAATCTAGATAGCGGCTCTCTCATCACCATCGTTACGACCATCGTAGCTGGCATCACCATCATGATTGGTACGATGATCCCCACATGGATGCAAGGCAAGGCAGCCGAGAAAGCATTGGAAGGTATCGCACGCCAACCCGAGGCAGCGCCTCAAATCCGCACGACCATGCTCATCTCAATGGCGCTGATTGAAACCGGTTCAATTTACGTTTTGCTGATTGTCTTGGTGCTTTTGTTTGCCAACCCCTTGGTGACACGCTTCTTTGGAGGCTAAACCATGCTTGACATAAAGCTTAGCACCATTATCTGGGAGATTGTCAACTTTTTGGTTATCACCGTGGTGCTTTACTTCCTGGTTTTTAAACCGATGACCAAGCGTGCTGAAGCCAGGGCGATTGAGAAGGCGGCAAACAAAGCCGCGCTCGAACGTGATCGCCAGGCAGCTGCTGAAACGCTGCGGGAAATAGAAGACCGGCTTAACAATTTGGATCAGGAAGTTCAAGTCATAACGGATGAAGCTTACGCGGCAAGTCAGGTTTTGCAAAACGAGTTGCTTGAAGCAACCCGTCAGCAAGCTGATCAAATTATGCTCAATGCCGTGCAAGAGGCACGCAAAGAGCAAGCCATCGACATTAAAAAGAACCAAGTCGAGTTGGTTGACACGGTTTTGAACATCTCCAACCAAACCTTGCGCTCGGTTACGCCAAAAGCAGTGCACGATGGTTTGCTGGAAGATTTGCACCAAACAGTGTGGAACCTGGGTAAAACCGATATGCGCACCGTGCAAAACATTCGTGATGCCCTAGCAACGCGCTCGGCAACCATTGATGTTACCCTGCCTTTTGAACCCACACCGCAAGAACATGCCAAAATGTTGAACACTTTTTACGCCTTGGCTGATAAAGAGGTTGACCTGAACATCATCATCGATTCCAACTTAATCGCCGGCGTGAAAGCTCATGTGGGTGATATTGTGATGGACAACAGTCTTGCAGCACAGCTTGAAACACTGCGAGATGATGTGACCAAGTCGCTTGAAACTTTTACTATGGAAGAAAATGACTGATTTGGACCATCTGAACATCAGAACCAACGAGTTGCTGGCTCAATTTAGCGATCGCCTGGCAAACGATGACCCCTTGCGGGTTGCTACTCGGGAATTTACTCAAGCATCTGCAAACCGGGTTCAGGCTAAAGTTGGCGCACAACCACGATCGCTGCGCACACATTACCTGCTAAAAGAGCTCGAAGAAGCTGCTTTTGACTTGCAACATCGCATGCTTTTTAAAAGCGTGGGTACTGTTCAGCATGTGGGCAACGGAGTGGCAACGCTAAGTGGTTTGCCGCTGGTACACCTTGAAGAATTGGTGGTGTTCCCCAACGGCACACGCGGCATGGTGTTGAATCTGGATAAAAACCATGTTGACGTGATGTTACTGGGCGATGATACCGGCATCCGCGGTGGTGACCTGACCCAGGCAACTGGCAGAAGGTTGAGCATCCCGGTTGGTTTGGGCTTTTTAGGACGTGTTGTCAATTCACTGGGTGAAGCTCTTGATGACCAGAGACCCATCATTCCGGCTGAGACTCGCTTTGTTGATCGCATCGCTCCGGGCGTGATTGAACGCGCGCCAGTGGATACCCCACTTTACACGGGCACCAAAATTATTGACGCGCTTTTGCCCTTAGGCCGCGGTCAGCGCGAGTTGATTATTGGTGATCGCCAGGTTGGCAAGACCACCTTGGCATTGGATGCTATTTTGACCCAGCGTGGCACGGATGTGAAATGTATTTACGTGGCGATTGGGCAAAAGAAGACCTCAGTCTTGAGCGCGATTGAAACCCTCAAAGCAGGTGGCGTGATGGGGCAGACCACGGTGATTATTTCCAGCCCAGATGACCCGCCGGCATTGCGCTATCTCGCGCCTTACACGGGCGTGACCATGGCAGAGTTCTATTTAGACCAGGGCATGGACGTTTTAATCGTTTATGATGACCTTTCGAAACATGCCGATACCTACCGTGAGCTAAGCCTTTTACTGCGTCGCCCACCTGGTCGCGAAGCCTACCCGGGTGATATTTTTTACCTGCATTCCCGCTTGTTGGAACGTGCTTGTCGCTTGAACGAGGATCACGGCGGAGGCAGCATTACTGCTTTGCCAATTGTTACCACGCAAAGGGGTAATATTTCTTCATATATTGTTACCAACCTGATTTCGATCACGGATGGACAAATTGTGCTTAGCACAGATGACTTTAACAAAGGTGACAAACCTGCCATTAATATTGGCATGTCTGTTTCGCGCGTGGGTTCTGCGGCGCAAGAAAACGCCATGAAAGATGTGGTCAAGGCGCTCAAGCTGGAATTGGCACAATATGAAGAAGTTGCTCGTTTTTCACGCTTTGGCACAGAGGTGAGCGAATCGACCCAAAAGCAAATTGAACGTGGCGATAGGCTGATGGCGCTTTTGCGTCAGGGTCCACACAAACCGGTTTGGTTCACAGACCAGGTCTTGCTTTTCTACGCCTTAAGTGAAGGGCATATGGACACCGTTTCGCCTGCTGATATCCCCAGATTTTCGGAAGCAATGTTGCTGCATTTGCATGCCCAAGCCCCTCAAGCCGTTGATATCATTCGTTATCAAAGAGAGTTGAGCGAAGAGGCAAAGGCTTACATCAACCAGGCATTAGAAGGTTTTGCGCAGTCCTGGCATAAGAGAAGGAGTAAGGCATCATGAAAATGGTGATGACAATTGTTCCCAAAAAGTTTGCAGAAGAGACCTTGAATGCCATCATTGAGGCGGGGTTTACGGCAACTTTCTTTGAGACACGCGGTGGCATGCTGCGCCAAAGCCAAACGACCATGTTTAGTGCGGTAAAAGATGAAGATCTGGTGAAATTCTTGCGAGCAATCACGCCTGATATCGATTCTGATAACACGCTGCACGCCGGTTTTGGCATTGAAAAGCAAATGATTACCTATAATGGCACGGTGGTCTTCATTTGGTCGCTTGAAGATTTCCCGGATTTAAGCCAAAAAGAAACGGAATAATGTCAGTCCTCGATCATGCAGAAACCAGGCTTGAAAACCTGGAAGCTATTGAGCCTTTATTGGGTTCTTTGCGTGTGCTTTCGCTGAGCACGATGCAAATGGCGCTTAACCGCCAAAGCACTTTAAAGGAATACAAAGACCGATTTTTACAAATCGCTGCTTTTCTGCATTCAAAAGATAAAAGCCCCCGCCTGGCGCGAGTTTTAAAAGCAAAACGCGCTGGTCAAACGGAGCAAGAGCAAGCACCCATCAACAAGCCCTCGCAGCTTCAAATTCTGGCAGTTATTGGCAGTAGCAGGGGCATTTGTGGACAGTATAACAAACAATTGGCGCATGAAACCGCGCGACTATTAGAGCAAGAAACCAACCAAACCGGGCAAACCCAGGTCTTAGCTTTTGGCTTGCGTTTGCAAAATGCGATGCGTGCTGAAGGGCTCGCATTCAAGCCCGGCGAGGCTTTGTCGCACGGCTCTTTACCGGATTATGACCGTGTTTCAGGCTTAATGCGTGGCTGGGAAGCTGCCCTGAATGCAGGTGAGATTGCCAGTGTGTCTTTGTTAAGCTTTCAAAAACAGGGTATGGCAAGTGCTTATAAGCCTAAGCTCAGTCGCCTTTTGCCCGATAGTGCTTTTTTGGCAGACTCCGTGGAGATGGAGCATGAGCTTTTTCCGGAGCCTATTGTTGAGGGCGAGCCCACGCAAATTCTGGAACGTATTGAAAAGCATCTCAATGCCATTCGCCTGTATGACCTCATTTTAGATGCCATCGCAGCTGAAAACCTGTATCGATACCGCCTCTTGGAAGAAGCCAAAGAAAACACCGAAGCGCTGGTAGAAGAGCTGAGCATCAGTCTGCAAATGGAAAGGCGCAAAGCCATCACCCAACAGATGCAGCAGCTGGGTGTGGCTTCGGGTATGTTGGCTTCAACCTAATTGGTTTACCGCGTTTTAATCAGCATTAATCGAAATTGGGAAAAACAGAGCTGGCAAAGTGTGAATGCTTACCTTTGCAGGTTCTGAATCCAAATCACCATCACTAACCACAAAAGTGAAAAAGTCCTCACCAGAAAAACCCGCATCTGGCGTATATACCAGATTGGGCGCGGTGCCAGTCAGCGTGCCATGCGTGGGCATTTGTTTGACTTCATAGCTGATGGGATCCTGATCTGGGTCGGAGCCGCTTAGTCTGATTGAAACGGGACGTAAATAGGCTGTTTTTAGGTTTTGTTGATTGGCGATTGGAGCTGAATTTGCCGAAAGATGGAGCTCTAGTTCAAGAAAATAAAGTTCGCCGGTTTTACCAGATTGGTTGTCACAAATGAAAACGGTCCAGTCACCCTTGGCTTCACGTCCAAAAAAGCTTTCCAGATTGCCATCGCGGGTTGGTCCTGCCAGGCGTCCAAACACCGGCGCACTCAAGTCGTCGTCCTGTCCATTATGCAGGGGCTCCTCTATGGAGTCGTTGATGGTGACGTTGTAGTTTTTGTTATTGTCAGCATTTGGCTTGATTAGATAGGTTGGGATTGGGTCACCGGGTCCTTTGAGGCTAACCCAAACGTCACCACGTTGTTCGTGCGCCAGCATCAGTTTAAAGTCGATATCTTCGATAAGGCGTCTGCTTGCGAAACTAAAGGTTTTGCTAATGCCTTGGCGGTTTGCGCAAACATTATCTTTGATTTTTTCTGTCACATACCAGGTGTAGGAATCTTGCGTGCTGTTACCAGCAAAGTCAGTTATACGCACTTCAATCGTATGTTGACCGGCATCTTTTGGGAATTCGCGTTGACCATCGGTGGTGAAACCCAGGTCAAAGTAAAAATCACGTGCCTCATAGTTACCTTTGGTGTGATTGCGGATGTAAAGATCGTTGACGAAGGCTTTTTCGTTTGAGCCACCGGGCATCTTGCGGAATTCCCACATGGTGGTCCATTCTTCAGCGCCGTCGATTTTGAACGCGATGGTGTGCGGTGCCAGTTTGAAAACCTGGCTCTGATAAAGATCGCTGGCGTTCAAGTAAAGGCTGTATTGAGTGTCTGAGTCAATTGAGTTGCCGGGTAGCAAGGTGTAGCCTGTAAACAGCCCAATTTCATGAATGACCGGGTCTTGCGTATCAGGTTTGTTGCCCGGATTATGAAACTCCAGCGGGTTGAGGTAAATATCACCCGCGGCGAGGATGTTTAGGTGGATGTGGTGGAAAAAGTAGCCAAAAGTTTCCACCGGCCAGTTAACCACATTGCCAATAAACGTGTTGGCTTCAACAAATCCGCCAGTTGCAGGATTAGCGCGGTAAGCGTTCCAAGCATCAAAAATGGATTGAGGAATCGATTCGCGATCCACATGATGATATTGCCAAACGTAACCCTCGGGGTCGAGAATAGCTACCTCCCAATACAGTGCTGGAGGAGTGTTGTAGTTCTCAACATTGACCACCTGGCCACCAGAGCGGGTGTAAACCGGCACATTGGGTTGGTTAGACACCATGTCGATGCCGTGGTGAAAATAGGCCGAGTCTAGGGAGCCGTAGCCTTGGTAAGAGGAAAGCAGGTGCCCCATTTGGTCCCACTCAAAAGGCCAGTCGTAGGTGGAATGGGGTCCGTCTGGGTCTGCTGTGGCAATGCCAGCAGAACCCGTGTTTAAGCCATAATCACCCTGGCCGGTTTCAGGTTGTTTAATGTCTGCTGCCAGGGCAAGCGTGGTTGTGGCTTTCAATGGGCTCAATAACAAACTGAGAATGAGAGCGAAAAGGAAAAGTATTGGTAAGTGTTTACGGGATGCGGATTTAGGGTTTGATAATGTCATATGTATGCCTCGTTTGGTTAGCGTCATTCATTTTATCTCAAACCAACTGAAATAACGCAAAGCCAGACAAGGATTGGCTTTGGATTTAAAGATTGCTCGCCTGCCATAAAAAACACCCACACAGCCATATGAAGGATGCTGTGTGGGTGTGTGGGTGTTTGATTTGTTTAGTTGGTGGTAATGGCTATGGGCAGAAACAAGGCCTGCAAAACTTTAATGTCCACCCTTGCCCTTTCTGAATCCACCTTGCCATCGTTGACAACAAACTGGAAACTGTCTTCTCCGGTAAAACCCAGTTCCGGCACATAGACCATATTTGGAGCGGTGCCACTTAAGCTGCCGTGTTTGGGTTGCTCAACGATTTTGAAGCTGAGCGTGTCGCCATCGGCGTCGGAACCGGTCAAAATGATGCTAGCCGCCTGGTTGTAATAGAGGGTCAAGTTTTGATCATTCGCGATAGGTGCGGTGTTTTCATTGTCCGACTCAACCGTCCAGGTGTATGACTTTTCAGCGGTGTTGCCGGCAAAGTCAGCGACGCGAACTTGGATGGTGTGTTAGCCAGGAGTTTTGGGGAAGCTGCGTTGACCTTCCTTGGTAAAACCCAGGTTGAAGTAAAAGTTACGAGCCGCCTCGTTGCCTTTGGTCAGGTAAGGGACATATACGTCATGCAGGTATTGGTAGATGTCATTTTCGCCGGGCATCTTGCGGAATTCCCACATCGTGGTCCACTCTTCAGCATCGTCGATCTTGAATTCGATTTTATGCGGTGACAAGATGAAAACCGGGCTTTTGTAGAGGTCGCTGGCGTTCATATACAGGCTGTAATTCAAGTTCGCGTTGACTTTGTCTCCCTGGATGAGCTGATCGTTGTGCATCAAGCCAATTTTGTTGATGACGGGTGATTGGTCATCCACATAAGTGCCGGGATTATGGAACTCGAGTGGGTTGATGGCAACATCGCCGGCAGCCAAAATGTTGAGGTGCAGGTGATGACCGTCATAGCCCATGGATTGGCCTTCCCAGTCAATGACCTCACCGATGAAGGTGTTGGCAGGCACAAAACCGCCAGTTTGAGGGTTGGCGAGGTAGGCAGCGTGCGCATCTTTGATGGCTTTGGGAATGCTATCCGGGTCAACATGATGGAATTGCCAAACATAACCTTCTGGATCCAGGATGCCGACTTCCCAATACCATTTTGATTCAAAGTAGTTTTCAACATTGACGACTTGACCACCGGTGCGGGTGTAGATGGGTTTGTTGGCAACCGCGGTTAGGAGGTCAATACCCTGATGGAAGTAGGCGTAATCGATGTTGTCATCATGGTAGTTTTGATAGGAAGATAACAAATGCGCCATTTGACTCCACTCAACCGGCCAATCATATTTGGAGTGCGGACCGTCTGGGTCTGCGGTGGCTTTGCCATTGGATCCCGTAAAAAGGCGTGCTTTCGCGGGACTTGCGGTAAGCTGGTTTTGATGCGTTTGGACGCTGGCATGCGTCATTTTCGTGGGGAGCATGCTGATAATAAGCATGAGGATAATGGCTAAATACGCTATGCGTTGGATGAAGTTTTTTTGTTTTAGGTTGTAAACCTTGGTGTTCATTTCGACTCCTTTTTGTCAATTGTCTAGAAATTTACACCTGTTTTATAAAGAATTGATTTAGGACCATGGCAACTTTGTTCCGCTGAGGATTTCGACGGAGGGAATGAGCACCGTGGGCGCAAACAAAAGAGGTTTGCACGCAAGCAGCACCGGCGCGAACAAAACCAGAGACACCGGCGCGAACAAGTCCCTGTTCAGCATGGTATACCACTGATGCCCTCGGCGTCTCACCGCAGGGCAATAGAACCAATCGCCATGTGAACTAAAGCCCTTTATGATAAACTTTTCTTGCTATGAACCCGAAATCTTTAATCGTGCTGGAATACCACAAAATTCTGGGCAAGCTAAAGGCTTATGCCTCCTTTAGCGCTTCTGAAGCTCTTGCCACGCGTCTGCGTCCAACAAGCAGCTTGCCCAAAGCGCTCGATTTGCAAGCCCAAACCCGTGAGGCACGCTATTTGCTTAGCCTGAGCGAGAGCCTTGCCTTTAGTGGTGTAACTGACCTGGCACCCTTGGTCAATTTGGCTCAAAACGCAATTGTTTTGGAAGCGCCGGATCTGATTGCCATGCGTAACACGCTCATCAGCGCGCGGGATGCCAAACGCAACATCCTCTCCCGGGCTGAAGAACTGCCTCATCTTGCCGATATCGCGGAGGGTCTCACGGATGGCTCTGGTCTTATCGACCTGATCAACCGCACGATTAATGAACGTGGTGAGGTTTTGGACAGCGCCAGTCCAACCCTTGGACAAATTCGCGGTAAATTAAAGGTGGTGCACGCGCGGTTGATGGACCGCTTGATGCGCTATATCAACGATGCTAACACGATGAAACTGCTCCAAGAAGCCCTCATCACGCAACGTGGTGGGCGCTACGTTTTGCCCTTGCGTGCCGAGTGTAAGGGTAGTTTTAAGTCGATTGTGCATGACCAAAGCGCGAGTGGGGCAACACTTTTTGTGGAGCCTTTAGCTGTTGTTGAGTTGAACAATGAGTACCGCGAGCTGGAGCTGGCAGAGCGCGATGAGGTATTGCGCGTATTGCGCGGGCTAACCTTGCGGGTAGCCGAATTGCATGACAGTTTGGTGGAAAGCAATCGCGCCATGGCTGAGCTTGACCTGATTTTGATGAAAGCCAAATATGCTGATGAGCTAGACGCGGTGGAACCAGAGCTGCTCGCCTTTGACCCCAAACCCGCGGCTCATCATCCAGGCAGTGTGGTTTGCCTGCGTCGCGCGCGGCATCCATTGCTGGATCCAGAAAAAGTGGTGCCCATTGACGTGGAAATGGACCCTGAAAACTTTGCCATTGTGCTAACCGGACCCAACACAGGTGGCAAAACGGTTACCCTCAAGACGGTGGGTTTGGCGGTTTTAATGGCGCAATCAGGTATGCCTATCGCTGCGCAAAGTGGTTCTTCTTTAAGCGTTTTTCGGGATGTTTTCGCGGATATTGGCGATGAGCAAAGCATAGAACAATCGCTTTCAACCTTTTCAGGACACATCACGCAGTTGGTGCGCATCCTAAAGCGGGCAGACTATCGCTCGATGATTTTGCTGGATGAACTTGGCTCGGGCACCGATCCACAAGAGGGATCTGCCCTGGCGCGAGCGGTTTTGACCTATTTACTGGAGCGAAGAATTACCAGCATCGTTGCCACGCATTATCCTGAGCTAAAGGCTTACGCGCACGTTACCAAAGGCGCGGTCAATGCTTCGTTGGAATTTGATCTGGAAACCTTGCGCCCAACCTATCGCCTGACCATTGGATTGCCGGGACGCTCAAACGCTTTGGCGATTGCCGAGCGATTGGGTTTGAAACCGGAAATTATCGAGATGGCAAAGCAGGATATTGACCCCACAGAGCTCGGCGCGGATGATTTGCTGGAAGAAATCCGTCGTCAACGCGATTTGGCTTCGGAAAGCTATGCCCAGGCAGAACGTGCCCGCAAAGATGCTGAAAACACGCGCAAACAGCTCAATCAACGTCTTGATGACATCGAAAACCGCAAGGATGCCATCCTTGAAGCCACTCAAAACAAGGCAGAGGAAGAGCTTGAGGATATGCGTCGCGAATTGCGCGAGGTGCGTAAGACCCTGGCGCGTTTGCAGGCGAAACCGGAGCAACGGCAAGAGATGGCGCAGGTTGTTGAGAAGATTGAGCAGGTCGAAGTTAAGCAAGAGAAAAAGGCGCGCCAAATCAAGCGCCGTCCCCGACCCAAGTCTGAAAAAGGACCCTTGAAGGTGGGCGAAAAAGTGATTGTACGCAAGCTGGGCACCGAGGCGGTGATCAGCGCGATTGATGGCGAGACTTTTGAAGTGCAAGCCGGCGTGTTGCGGTTGCGTGTGCGAGCAGAGGATTTGAGACGTAAGGTGGCTGAAGAAGTTGAAGAGCCCGTGGTTGAAGCCCTTAAACCTGCAAAGAAAGGGCGTACACGCTTGCCTTCGGTGGCATCTCCGGGTTTGGAGCTGGATTTGCGGGGCAAACGGGTGGATGATGGCTTGGATGAGCTCAAGGACTGGCTTGAAAAAGGCTTTGCCGCGGGTATGCTTTTTGGCAGGGTGGTGCATGGACATGGCACTGGCGCGATGAAGGATGCCACACGTGATGAGCTGCGTCACTCACCCTTTGTGAAACGCTGGGAAGTTGGGGGTGAAAAAGAAGGCGGCGACGGTGTGAGTGTGGTCTTTTTTGATCATGATTAATCAAGAAATCTGGTAAAATAATTCTATAATCTACTGAGCCAGTCGATATTAATTGTAGATTTTTGCTCTTGTCGATTTACCTGTTTTACATACCCAATTTATCAATCCTGTGTGATATTCTATTCATGTCTCAGAGGAGGACAAGTCGGCTTTTGTCGGCACATTTTGTAGTGTTATTTTATTTTGACCGAGGATGATTCCTCAGTCTAACAAGTTAAGGATTATTTTTGAGTTAGCTGTGTTTTAACCGAGGAGGGACTTTAATGAATTTGTTGTTTTTTGTCATTAAATCAAAGTGCGAAAACCGAAACTGTAAAGCGTTGTAGTTTACAGGCAAATTAGAGCTTGATACCTCTGGCATGTAAAATGATGGCTAAACCCGTCTGATTACAAGCTAAAGGTAGATTATCAAAGCCATCCATTTATAGCGTGGGTTAGAAGAAAACACAAAGGAGTGTTTGAAATGGCATATTGTCACAATTGTGGTCAACAGCTTGAAGATCAAGCAAAATTTTGCAATCACTGTGGGTCAAAAAAAATGCAACCCATCACAATGCAACCGTCTTATTAGCAATACCACTCACCCGTAACCCCTCCACAGTTTTTTACCGCAACACCCGTAGCTCAGAAAAACAAAAGATCCATTCCGATTGTTGCGCTCATCATTTCTGGTACAGTACTTATCGTAGCCATTGCCTTGCTTATTTCCCTCGTTTTGGTTCCTTTTCTAAACAAAGGCAAAACAACCAAAACAGAGGGTATTAACAATGAAAACCTTGCCATTTCAAATGCTGGGGTTACTTTTAAACTCAACGCATTGATGGATATTGAAAATGCTTCCGGAGAAATTCGGGTTGTGGATAATCCTCCTCCTCTGATTGCTGAGGAAGAGTCAGAACCCATAGACATCAAGGTTTATGAGTTTACACTCACTGGCACAGAGATAGTTGGGGTAGTGGAGCTGGAAATCCCGCTAAAGACCAGGAAAAATGAGCACGCCGGTGCGGCATATTTTGACGAAGTGAAGGGCACATGGGAGCCGGTTTTCTTTCAGTATGACGGGGAAAAAGTGCTTATTCTTACGGATCACCTTTCGAAGTATGGCGTTTTTAAGATTAGCGATGAAGGCAAACGTCGCGCCTATGCTAAATATCTCTTTCCTTATATGAGTGGTGTGGATATTCAAAGATATTTGGATGCAATATCTGCTTATGCTCTATCTGAGGATACTTTAGAGTTTATTAATATTGGCATAGAGGCAGTTGACACCTCATTGGCGCTTGGCTCTGGTGTTTTTGGGGGCATCATGCAAACGACTGGCTTCCTGGCATACGGTGAAGATGTCCTCAATGTAATCGGCGATAAGCTGGAACACATTGGGCTTTTGACCTCTGTTGTGCAAGTTGGGGTAGCTGTTTATAACGGAAACTATCATGAAGCAACCGTAATGAGTCTAAAAACGGCATTGAATTACACGGTTGGTAAGATTGCTGGCAAGCTGGCCAGTCCTGTTATGTCAGCCAGCATGGCGGCAATTGCCTTTGTGGACTATTCGATTAATAAATTTGGCACAGAGGCAGTGCAAGGTCGCGAAGATATGTATGATGAAGCCTATGCGCTTTATTACACCAAAGGACAGGACGGATATCGTTCCTCTGCAGACTGGTTTAATCTGCTTTACCCCATTGTTACCCAGGGTGGCAAATCTGATGCTGACGTGCGAGCGGAAATTGAAGCGCTGGTGGATGAATATACCAAGCGATTTTGGACAGCAGAGAATAAGCTGGGTGTTGATTATTATCTTTCTGAGGTGCGCCCTAACTTGGCATTTACTGGCGGTGGCGCTGGACTTAATGATCGGATCCGGAACAAAGTTTCTGCCAATAAGCGCGCGATACTGTTTAGAGAAATACTCCCAGGTGTGTTTGAGCAGATAGCCCGAAAGGCAACTCTCGATAACCAAAGGAAACTGGACGAAGCTTTCATTTCGCTGGTTGATTATCTGAATACCTTGATTTCAGTCGAGATTGTGGATCAGGAAGAGGGCTACATTGACCATATCATACGCTTTGCACCGCTGAACACCAATGCGCAGGTGAGCGATTGGCAAGCAGTGATGTTTAAAAGCACACTTAATACCAAAATGAGCCTTTTAGGGCACATCATAGCAGGTTCGCCTCACACGCTTGAAGTATATCTTCCAAATGGTGACCCGGAATCGGATAATCCTGTCAAAACAATTCCGTTCAAGCTGTCTCCACCATCCTTAACAATTAACTTGAATGAAGGAAAAGTGAAGAGTTTAACCCTGGTAGATGATGGCAGATCATCAAATTTAGGGCAGTATAGCGTGCCATTGATTGGGCTAGACCTGGCATTAAGATCCCAAACAACCATTCCCATAGCAACTGATGGCTCATTTAAGATTCAGGTACCCTATGCGGAGTATTCTCAGGGTAGTCAAGAGATCGATCATTTTGGGGTTCTTTTGCAAAATTTTGAAATGACCGGGAGCATCAATTTAGTATCCGGTGTTGGTACAGCTGAGGTGTCTTATATTGTTGATTACAAACGTACTGAACACTCTCCTTTGGAGCCCATGGCAGGCAATACGATGAGTGAGTATGTTACAACCTATGCTTATACGGATAGGGTGAGTGGAACCGTGGATATTACTGTTGGTGAAGATCGGCTAAACTTTGGTTTTAATCTTAGGGCAGGACGTTCTGGTTTTACGAAACTTCAATATCATGCAATCACTGATGCTGGTGATGAGCAATGGGGAGAAAATCCGACCATAAACTCAGTTAACAAAGAATTCACGCCAAAAACGACTTACCAGTACAACATTATCAAGTGAAGCATAGAGGGATTAGATTTTTTGATTTGGCATAAGCGGTAAAACGCAAAGTTGCTTCACTTCGGCGTGAACAACAAAGACCAGCGTGTAAAAGTAGCCCAGCATGGCTATAAACCACGCTTGCGGAGGCGTCCCGCCGAAGGTGTAGATGTTGGTTGTGTGTCGGCGAGGACGCCTCCACAAGCAGTTTTTCTGATTGTTTTTTTTTGTTATGATGTCGCCAGTGCTACTTGTGTGCAGATCTCTTTTGCCTGGGCTCACTGATTGACCAAAATGAAACATGTACAGGAAACCACATTGAAATCTGGCTCACCGATAGCTTTTTTCGCTTACTAAAGCGTCCCGCCGAAGCGTGCTTTAACCCATCCATTCCACTAATTGCTTCCTGAGGCGTCCCGCCGAAGGTGTAGATGTTGGATGTGTGTCGGCGTGAACAACAGAGCCCAGCGCGAACAATAAGCCCCGTCTGCGGAGGACTCATCGCCAAACCAGCCGTTAACAAAACCGCAATAATCCAACACAATGCTAATGGCTAGAAGCAAAGCGCCCGTGCTATAATGCATAGTTGGGCAATTTCGTTTTTAAGCCCATAAGAGGACACATTATGCTACAAAAAATCGCAAGAATCTTTACAGGGGACCCCAATAAAAAAGCTATCGACAAACTTAGCGTCATCGTTGAGCAAATCAACGCACTTGAACCCCAATTTGAAGCCTTAAGCGACGAAGCGCTGGCTGCCAAAACCGACGAGTACAAAGCGCGACTCGCTAAGGGCGAAACACTGGATGACTTGCTTCCCGAAGCTTACGCCACTGTGCGCGAAGCCAGCAAACGTGTTTTAGGGCAGCGACATTACGACGTGCAGCTCATCTGTGGCATCAACCTTCATCATGGCTCTATCTCTGAGCTGCGCACCGGTGAGGGCAAGACGCTAAGCGCCACCTTGCCACTTTACCTCAACGCGCTTGAGGGCAAAGGCGCACACCTGATTACGGTCAATGACTATCTGGCACGCCGTGACGGACGCTGGATGGGTGCGATTTATCGCTTTTTGGGTATGAGCACCGGCGTATTGCAATCGGCTTCAGCTTCTGACGGGGCTTCGCAACGTGCCTTTATTTTTGACCCGGACGAGTCCTCCCTTTTTGAAGAAACACACCAACTGCGACCCGTTCATCGCAAGCACGCATATGCCGCGGATATCACCTACGGCACCAACAGCGAATTTGGTTTTGACTACCTGCGCGACAACATCACTATGCGTTGGGATGACCGCGTGCAAAAGCCACATCACTACGCGATTATCGACGAAGTTGACAACATTCTCATTGACGAAGCGCGGACGCCTTTGATTATTTCGGGTCCATCACATGAAGATTCGGAAAATTACTATCGCATGGCAAAAATCGTTAAAGCGCTTCAACCTGAAGATGTTGAAGTGAGCGAAAAAGACCAATCGGTTGCCTTAACCGAAATTGGCGTGGCACACGTTGAGGAAATGCTTGGCGAACCGCTTTCTGATCCAGAACGGCCCGAAGACATCACTCCCGAACAAGCCCGCCTTTTGGGTTTCTTGGAGCAAAGTTTGCGCGCCGAATACCTCTTCCATCGTAACAAGGAATACATTGTGCAGGGTGGCGAGGTTGTTATTGTGGACGAATTTACCGGTCGCATGATGCCTGGCAGACGCTGGTCAGACGGTTTGCACCAAGCGGTTGAAGCCAAAGAAGGCGTTAAGGTGGAAGCTGAAAATATCACCCACGCCACGGTGACCATCCAGAACTATTTTAGGATGTACAAAAAGCTGGCTGGCATGACCGGTACCGCGATGACCGAAAAGGAAGAATTCTTCCGCATTTACGGTTTGGATGTGCTGGCAATTCCTTCAAACCTTGAATATAAAGCTGAACAACCCGATTCGGGTATCGATCAAACCCAAGCCAAGGATGAGTTTGGCTATGACTATACCTATTACTTTGCGGAAGATGACCCCAACAAAAACGCTTTGTACTTTAAGCGCAAGGATTACCCGGACGTCATTTATCGCACCGCTGAAGGCAAGTTGCGCGCGATTGTGCTTGAAATTTTGCGCTATCATGCCATTGGTCGGCCGCAATTGGTGGGTACAACCTCGGTGGAAAGCTCTGAACACCTGTCCAGCAGAATGAGCTCCGACATGGTGCGGCGTGTGGTGCAAGTGAACCTCATTAGGCGTGCCTGGCGATTGAGCAAAGGCGCCAAAGAAGAAGATTACCAACATGCGCCGGAACTTGCCGGCTTAAATGAACCCCTGCAGAAGTTGCGCATGCCAGAATTGAGGCGACTGGGCAGTCAGTTTGGCATGAACACAATGGATTTGACCGATGAAAGCAACCGCGAAGGCTTGTTAGAGCTCTTATCTTTAGAGCCGGAGCATTGGGAACGCTTGAAACCGGTTTTTGACTCTGGTATACCGCACCAGGTTTTGAACGCGCGTAAACATACCGAAGAGTCGCTGATCATTGCCAAAGCCGGCGCGGTTGGCGCGGTTACCATTGCCACCAACATGGCAGGACGTGGTGTGGACATCAAGCTTGGTGGCGAACTGCCCGAGAATTTGCTTTCGGAACTCAACCAGGTTTTGGCAAAACACAGTGACCTTGATCCCTATAACATGACCATGCCTCAACGCCTGGCAGCTGTAAACGCGCTGAATGTTGAGCTTGAAGAAGAGCAACAAACCGCCGTGGATGCCTTTAAGCAATACATGGAGCAAATGGCATTGGTGCGTGAGTTGGGTGGCTTGCACGTGGTTGGCTCGGAGCGTCACGAAGCACGACGCATCGACAACCAGTTGCGTGGACGCGCGGGACGTCAGGGCGACCCAGGTTCCTCGCGCTTTTATCTGGCAATGGACGACGAGCTGATGCGTATGTTTGGTGGCGACCAAATGGAAGCCATGCTGGCACGCTTCAAAATGGATGAAAGCATGCCTATTGAAATTGGCATTATCAACCGCATGGTGGAACAAGCCCAAACCCGCGTGGAAGGCTCGAACTTTGACGTGCGCAAGCATTTGCTGGAGTATGATGATGTGCTCAACACCCAACGTAACCGTGTGTATGAGCAACGCGACCGCATCTTTTTGAAAGAAGACTTGCATGATGATGTGCAAGATATGGTGCGCAATGAAATCGCGCCTAAAGTTGAGCAAGCTTTGATCGATGCCGAAGGTCCCTGGAAGCTCTTGGCTCAGCTTGAAGACATACAATCTACCATCAACACGGAATTTGGCGTTTATCCCTCTTACACCTTAAAAATGGCAGCCAATGACCTTGAAGATGTAGACACTTTGGACGAACTCAAGCGCCGTTTGCTGGCAATGGCACAAGAGGCAGTTAAGGCAGAAAATGAACACGTCATTGAAGGTGTGGACCTGCTTTTGACGCGCAACCAGGAAACCATCAAGAACCAGATTGCAGAACGCAACGACGCACTGGACGCTTTTTTGGAAACCTTTGACCCCGAAGAAATTCGTGACCCACAAGCTGAACTAAGCAGCCTGATGGGCGTTCAGGTGCGCCTGGCAGCCGCGGAGCAGCGCACCTTGCGTGAAGATCCAATGAGCATGAAAGCACCTTTGCGCGATGCTTTGCGGACAGGTGTAACCCTAAACACCTTAAGAAGAACGCTTTTGACGCTCGAAAAACGATTCGGTGAAAGCTGGCCTTTTAAAGCCATCGATCTTGCCAGTCAGGATTGGGCAGACACCAGACAAAACCTTTTGGACCAGGCGCAGGATACGCTTGACCATCGCACTGAAAGACTGTTTGGCGAAAATGGTGAAGTGCTGCGTGATATCGAAAACAACCAAGCCCTCTTGGAGGAAGCTTTGGAGGATGAAGAAGCTTTGTATAAAGCCCTGCAAATGACCACGATGGGCAAGCGCATTGGGTTTGATCCACGCTCGCGCCAACGCCAATTCCGCGCGCATATGCGCCTGAATTACCTTTATTCCATGGCAGAAAAGTTGCGCAAAGCTGATGTGGCACAGCTGACCGAAGATATCATCGAACATCTTAAAGGTGCAGAAGAGCACTTGGCTGAAGTCTTTGGCGCAGCTGACCTGATGAACATACGCAATTTGAACCGCACCATATCTCTAACCCACGAGCCATCCCGCAAAGCGCTGGCAAAAACGCTGGGCGAAGAGCAATACAATGCCATTGCGGAAAGTCCGATCGATGATATTCCAGAAGAAATGCACGAAGAGATTCAAAGTGTGCTGGGTTACGAAACCCAAAACCGCATCTATCGCGACTTGCTTTTGGGCACTTTTACCGAATCCTGGGTGGAATATCTCACTGAAATGGAAGCATTGCGCGTATCCATTCGCATGGAGTCCTATGCCCAACGAGACCCGCTGGTACAGTACAAACACAAAGCCAGCGGCATGTATTCCGAATTAATGGGAACCGTGCGACAAACGGTGGTCAGCCGCATGTTCCGCTTTAGACCCAACCTGGTTACCAACCAGGAAGGCATTGCGCATTCTTCAGCAGAAGATGAACCGCAGACCAAGAGCAAAAGCAAGAAAAAACGACGAAAACGCCACTAGAAGGGTTTATTGATACAGATGAAACGCATTTTATTAACAAATGACGATGGGGTTAGAAGCAAAGGTATTTTGGCAATGGCACAGGCTTTGCGTCAGGTGCCGGGTTTTGAGGTGACCATTTTGGCGCCTGATAAAAACTGGTCGGCTTGTGGGCATAAAAAGACGATGAATGTGCCTTTGCGTATCAAGACATTGCAACTTTCGGATGGCTCATGGGCATACAGTTCGGATGGCGCACCGAGTGATTGCGTGGCATTGGCGTTAATGGGCGCTTTAGACATGGAATTCGACTTCGTGGTCTCTGGCATTAATAATAATGCGAATATTGGTACAGATGTCAGCTATTCTGGCACAGTTGCCGCTGCACTTGAAGCAGCGATTATGGGAAAGCCAGGGTTTGCGGTTTCGCTTGATGCGCCTGAGTATAACGATGGGAATCTTGACTTTTCAAAACCAGCCCAAAAAGCGACCGAAATTATCCTCAAGCTTTTAGAACGACCCATGGAAGACGAAGAAATGGTTATCTGGAACATCAACCTGCCTTTTATGCCCGAAGAAGACTATAAAGGCGTGCAGTTCACACGACTGGGAACGCGTTATTACCACGATTTTTTACTCAAACGTGAAGACCCCTTTGGAAGACCTTATTTCTGGATTGGCGGCAAACAACCAACCGGACTGATGGAAGACTTCACTGATTACGGCGCGCTTCAACAAGGTTACATTTCGGTTACGCCTTTGCACATGGACAACACCAACTATGCGGCTTTGACGCGAGCTGGAAAACATTTAGACTAAGAAAAGCAATAACGAAGGATAAAAATGTTACCTGATTATCGTGTTCGGCAACGGGACTACCTATTAGAAATTTTACGTGCGCTTACTGAAGAGCTCGATTTACCCGTGCTGCTCACACGCATTTTGCGCATCACCGTAGAGATGCTCAGTGGGCATGCCGGCTTCATTGCGCTATTGGATGAAACCCAGGACTGGAACATTGCGGTGCATCAAGGTTTGCCTGAGGCGCTTTACACTTATATTGAGGATTGGATGGCAACCTTGCCGGAAGACCTTGGTGAAGATGGCGCACGCATCCCTGAAATGAACAAGATGCTCAGTGATATCAGCATGGGCATGATTTCAAGTGTGGGTATTTCTATGATCACGCGCGGTCAGGTGATTGGTCAGATTTATGTCTTTCGCAACTATCGTACCACTTTTAGTGCCAATGACTACTCGCTTTTAAATAGTTTTGCTAACCAGGCTGCCATTGCGGTGCGCAATGCCAAGCTCTATAAAGAAGTGCTTGACCACAATTTGCGTGTGGCGGCATTGCTTGATTCGGTGGCAGATGGTATTCTCATTTTGAGCCCGGAATTAAAGGTCACCCAGGTCAATGCGGCATTTTGTAAACTGATCAATGCCTCCCCAGGCTCTTTAATTGGCAGGACTTATGATGAAGTGTTGGTTTGGCAAGGTGTCAAAAAAGGTTTGCCGATTACTGAGGCGATGACCTTTGGCTGGACGCGCTATCCCCGTGAAGAAATGTTTATTGAAGGCGATATGACACGCTGGGGTGGTTTGGCGCCTTTGCCGGTTTCAATCAATTACGCACCACTTTTTAATAGCGACGGGCAACTTTTGAACATTATTGCTTCAGTGCGGGATATCACCCGCCATCGCACAGCTGAAGATCTAAAAACCGGATTTATGTCGGTTATCAGCCATGAACTCAAAACGCCAATCGCCTTGATTAAAGGCTACGCCAGCACATTGCGTCGCGATGATGTGAAATGGGATAAGGCCATGGTGGATGAGAGCCTGGCGGTTATCGAAGATGAAGCCGACCATTTGGCTGCCATGGTTGAGGATTTGCTTGATGCAACGCGCCTGCAAGCCGGCGGTTTGGCGTTGCGCGCGAGCGAATTGGATATTGACGCTTTGGTGGAAGATCTCTTGCGCAAGCACACCGTGCACGCAGAGAAAAAACCCCTCATTACCCATTTGCCGCATGATTTTCCGCTGGTCTATGCTGATCCAACGCGCATCAATCAGCTGCTTAGCAATCTCATTTCCAATAGTTTGAAATATGCAGACGCGGGACCCATTGAAGTTGATGGTGAAGTTTTTGAAGATGCGGTTAAGCTGTGTATTTCTGACCATGGCCCTGGTTTTGACCCGATGGACGTGCCACATGCCTTTGACCGTTTTTATCGCGCGGACCATAGCACAAAGACCAGCAAAGGAACTGGTTTGGGCTTGTTTTTGAGCAAATCGATTGTGGAAGCCCACGGCGGCAAAATTTGGATAGACGAAAATTATAAGGAAGGGGCTAAAATTTGTTTTACTTTGCCCCGATTCTTCCCTAAGCCTTTATAATTTGCCAAAAGGCAAAGAATTATGGCACTCAATCTCATCAAAGGAATTACACCGAAAGAAATAGCGGGTTTTAAGGTTTATTCGCTTGTGGAAACTGGATCCACCAACACGGATGCCTTAGCGCTGGCTGAGGCAGGCGCTCCGGGCAATATTGCGCTGACCGCCCAAAAACAAACCAAAGGACGTGGACGCATGGACCGCCAGTGGGAGGGAACGCCAGGGCAATCGCTTGCGCTGAGCCTTTTGATTCGACCGAGTGATGAGGAACAAGCTAACTTATTCCGATTTACAGCTTTGGCAGGTTTAGCCTTGCTGGATGTTTTTGAAAGCAAATATGACTTAAAGGGGAAGCTCAAATGGCCTAATGACGTTTTACTGAACGGCGCCAAGGTGTGTGGTATTCTCACAGAAACCTTGTGGAGCAGTGATTTTGCAGAAGCGGTTGTTGTGGGTATTGGGGTCAATGTGGGCTTGGGCTCACATCCGCCATCAGAAAGTTTGCGTTTTAGAGCCAGTAGTTTGGAGGCGCAATTAGGCTATCCAGTTTCTGTTGATGAGGTTTTAACATCGTTGTTGACCCGCCTAAATGAAATCCGCCCGGAGATGGGTTCTAAAGATTTCATTCTGAAATGGAACGAAAAATTAGCTTATGTGGGTGAAAAGGTGCAAATTGCCAACGAAAAAGGCGAAATTGAATGGTTCCGCTTGATTGGTGTGCAAGATAACGCCGCGCTTTTGGTCGAAGATGAGCAAGGCACATTACGTCAGCTTTATTCTTCTGAAATTAGGCCTGCTACCCTCTAAGCAACCCCTTTTATTTTCTGAAAAAATTATTCTTTATCCTCTAATTTATTCCTTTTAACGCCACAGATCGCGCCGGTGTCCTCACCGTGCGCGTAGGAAAATGCCCGGTCTGGAGACCTGGCAAAGCAGCCCGGAAGGAGTTGCTCTAAAACTAAAAAAAGCGCGTGGCATCTTTGCCACGCGCCAGTTGATTTTGTTGGTTTTTAGAAGAAAACACTTAATTACGCTTCTTCATGGAAATCATCGTCAAAGATTTCTTCAGTATCCAGTAAGTCGCTTTCATCGCTTCCATCTTCATCAATGATAATCAGTTCAATGTCTTCATCGGTCTTTGGTGACTCTTCATCAGGCTCTGAAGGATCCGTTTGCGTTCCTTCTTCGGCGCTACCGTCCCTATGAGGGAAGGATTCGCGTGCGTCAATGCGTGCCAGTGCGGCAAGCGTATCGCCCTCGTCCAATTCCATCACGCGTACGCCTTGGGTGGCACGACCCTGAATTGAAATAGGGGCTACTTTGGTGCGCATCACGATACCACCCTGAGAAATGAGGGTGATTTCGTCTTCTTCCTGAACCATGCAAGCTTCAGCTAGGGGTCCAATGTTTTCAAGCTCAAGGTGCGCAAAGGTGGTCACGCCCAATGTGCCCCGATTCTTGGGGATGTATTCGTTCATCACGGTGCGCTTGCCTTGTCCGCGTTCGGAGAGAACCAAAAGGGTGCCGTTTTCTTCAACCACTTCCATGCCGATAACTTCATCCTCGCCTCTTAGACGGATGCCCATCACGCCCATCGTCATTCTACCGGTAACACGTACCTGGCTTTCGGAAAAACGCAGTGCTTTACCCTCGCGGGTGACTAAAATGAGGTCATCTTTGCCGTTGGTCTTGCGCACCCAACCGCAGCTGTCACCCTGATCGAGGTTGATGGCAATCAAGCCAGAAGGGCGCACGTTGGCAAAACTTGCCAGAGGCAGGCGCTTGACTCTGCCCAGTTTGGTTGCCATCACAAAGTATTTGGCTTCATCAAAGTTTTTTACAGCCAGCATGGCGGTAACGTTTTCTTCGGGTTCCAGGTCTAAAAGATTGACCAAAGGGATGCCACGACCCTGGCGTGATTCCTCGGGAAGCTCGAACACGCGGGTGGTGTAGATTTTGCCCAGGTCTGTGAAGAAAAGCATCGTGCCGAGGGTGTTCGCGCGTTCAAAAAAGACCACTTCGTCTTCGCCGCGCATGCTTTGGCCAATAACACCACGTCCGCCACGGGCTTGGGAGCGATAGGCACCATCTGCCACGCGCTTGATGTAGCCGCGATTGGTGATGGAAACGAAAACAGGCTCATCCTGGATGAGGGCTTCGTCTGAGAGGTCCATTTCGTGCTCTGGTGCAATGCGTGTGCGTCGATCGTCACCGTATTTCGCGGCAACTTCGTTGAGGTCTGTGCGAATGATGTCCAAGATGCGTTGCGGGTTGGCGAGGATATCTTCAAGCTCGGCAATGGTTGCCATGAGTTGCTTGTGCTCTTCCTCAATCTTGAGGCGCTCAAGGGCTGCCAGGCGACGCAATTGCATGTCCAAAATGGCTTGAGCTTGCTCTGGACTGAGGTCGAAACGTTCGATCAATCGTGTTTTGGCAACGTCGGCGTCTGGTGATTCGCGAATGGTTTTGATAACCGCATCAAGGTTGGCAATTGCGATGAGCAAGCCGTCCAGGATGTGGGCGCGTTTTTTGGCTTTATCCAGTTCAAACAGCGTGCGACGGGTGATAACCACCTGGCGGTGCTCAAGGTAATGGTAAAGCGCGCGCTTGAGGGTGAACATACGTGGTTCGCCGTCTAATAATGCCAGAGTTTGCACGGCAAAAGTACTTTGCAATGGGGTGTACTTGTAAAGCTGGTTGAGCACTTTACGAGGTTGTGTGCCTCTTTTTAGCTCGACCACAATGCGCATCCCTTTGCGGTCGGATTCATCGCGCATGTCGGCGATGGCGTCCAGGCGACCTTCGCGCACGAGTTCGGCGATGCGTTCAATCAAGCTGGTTTTATTGAGTTGGTAAGGGATTTCGTAAATCACGATGGCATAATGCCCATCCCGGATTTCTTCAATAACCGCTTCACCGCGTACCATCAGATGACCTCTACCGGTGCTATAAGCCTGGCGGATGCCCTCCGTGCCTACAATAACGCCACCTGTGGGGAAGTCTGGCCCGGGAATGTGCTGCATGAGCTCTTCAACGCTAACCTCTTCAATGTCGTCCCAGCGGTCAATCAGTAGATGGAGCGCGGATACCAGCTCGCGCAAGTTGTGAGGTGGGATGTTGGTCGCCATACCTACGGCGATACCGCTGGAGCCGTTCATCAGCAAGCTGGGGATGCGCGCTGGCAGGACCTCAGGTTCTTTGAGCGATGCGTCAAAATTGTCCACAAAGTCAACCGTTTCTTTATCCAGGTCGGCGATGAGCTCGTCGGCGATTTTTTCAAGGCGGGCTTCGGTGTAACGCATTGCCGCAGGTGGATCGCCGTCGATTGAGCCAAAGTTGCCTTGGCCTTGCACCAGGGTGTAGCGCATTGAGAAATCTTGCGCCATGCGTGCCATGGTGTCATAAACGGCACTGTCGCCATGGGGATGGTACTTACCCAGCACCTCACCCACGATACGCGCGGATTTTTTGTAAGGCGTATTGGCGCGGATGCCCATGTCGTCCATGGCGTAGAGGATACGGCGATGCACAGGCTTGAGCCCGTCACGCACATCCGGCAGGGCACGTGCCACGATGACGCTCATGGCGTAATCGAGGTAGGCAGTGCGCATTTCTTCATCGATGCCCACTGATTCGACGTCTGAAGCTGGGTTTAGCTTGCTGTCTTGAGGGCTTTGAGGCGCATCCTTTTTTATTTCGTTTTCTTGTGGCGTAGAAGGCTCTTTATCGGGCTCTTCTGTTCCAAAATAATCGTTTTGATCGTCCATAATGTCTTTCCGGCTGACTGATTTTTTGATGTCAGCGCAACCTAATAATTATACCACGAGGCGCACTTTTTGGATAAAAAGCCCGTCAGACGGAAAAAACCGCCTCAAATTCAAAAGTCCGCTTTTAAACCTGCTGTTAAAAACAGAATCTTTGTTGGAATGCTGTTTGATTAAGTGCTCTAAACCTTATGGATGATATTCAATAAGCCAAGGCCCTTTGATTTTTAGTTTTTGTGAGCGCACAACATCAGATACAATCGCTTGCGTTTTTGCAAAACCCAACTTTCATTTGAGTTGTTCAATTAAGATTAAACAGCTTTTTAAGGATCATGTCGGGGCATGGTTTTGCTTGGTATAATTCAGGCAACACATAAGGAGACCTGATACGCTCATGCTCAAACTTCGTCTGATGACCCTTAACCTGGGTGGCGGAATCAAAAATTACCGGGGTTCACCCCAGGAAAGTTATGATAAATCGGAAGCGATTTCCGAACTTATCAACCGCGTTAAACCGGATGTGCTAGGTGTGCAGGAAATCGCCCAGTATCTGGATGGCGACGGGCATCTACATAGCATGACGGATCGCATCCGCTACGACGCGCAATTTGGACACGCTTTTTATGGCGAAACCCTTTCAATGAAACAGCACTTACAGGTGAAACAAGCCTTGATGGTTGAAGGTCTGTTTAATGACTGGTGGGATTGGTCCAAAGGAAATGCAGTATTCTCGCATATACCATTCGCGCGCCTTGGCGATACTGAGCGAACGGGTGTGCCGCGTAATGTGCCGGTTTTTCAGCCAGTTCGCTATGAAGGCACACGCGACACTGACCCGCGATATGTGATTGTTACCCGCCTTAAAAACGCACCATTTCCTTTTGTGCTCAACTTGCACCTCACCACACTTGTAGGCGAACGTGGTGAAAACGCATGGGAAGAAACCATTCAATCAGCAGAAATGGCGCGCTCAAAGCAGATTTTGAACGTCTTGGGTCTGATTGAAAAACATGTGCTCATTCCCGGCGAACCGATCATTTTGATGGGCGATTTTAATGCCAAGCCGGATGAATATACCCTCAAGAACCACTTGATAGAAGAAAATAATTTTGTGCGCCTGGTGCCCGAGAATGACATTCCCACGCATGGCAATGCGGGAAGTGTTGATCATATTTATTTTGCACCGGCAAACCGTTTGGTGAGCTACAGTTGCCATGTTATTGATGATGAGCTGACCCGACGGGTTTCAGACCACCTGCCGGTTGTGGCAGATATCGAAATAAGATAGTTGAAGGTGATTATGCAAACAATAAAGTTTTTTGGAACGGATGGCATTCGGGGTACCTACGGTCAACACCCCATGACAGAAGCTTTTATGACCCGTCTTGGTTACGCGGTTGGAACCGTTTTAGGACACGACGCAGACGCGATAAATGAGCAACCCATCTTTATGATTGGACGCGATACACGAGAGTCTGGTCCCAGATTGCAAGAAGCCCTCACCCGGGGTTTAACCGCAACAGGCGCTATCGTTTGGGATTTGGGCATCCTACCTACACCCGGGGTTGCTTTCTTAACCCAGGATTATCAAGCCACAGCAGGTGTGGTTATTTCGGCATCACACAATCCTGCCGATCAAAATGGGATTAAGTTCTTTAACAGTCAAGGTAGCAAATTGAGCCTTGAGAAGGAGCTGGAAATTGAAGCGGTGCTGGAGGGAACAGATATTGAAGTTTTCCCAGAGATGGACGAAAACAAAGTGTTTGACAGGTCCGATTTGCATGCCCGCTACGTGCGTGATTTGTTGTCAAGTCAGCGCGGATTGAAGCTTGATGGCAAGCGTATTTTGATGGATTGTTCAAATGGCGCGGCAGGCCGGATTGCCCCACGTGTTTTACAAATTTTGGGTGCTGATGTGGTGCCGATTAATGTTGAACGGTATGGCAAATCAATTAATGTTCGTTCTGGGTCTGAACGCGCGCGCTCAAATCCAGCTGAACTTGCAGCCTTAATGAAAGAACATGGCGCGGATTTGGCAGTCGCTTTTGATGGTGACGCTGATCGTGTCATTTTCCTGGATGAACTTGGACGCCTGATTGATGGCGACCATATGCTTGCGATTCTGGCGGAATGTTTGCACAAAGAGGATATGCTGCTTGGTGATACGCTGGTGACCACAGTCATGGCTAATGGCGCCTTAAAGCAATACGCCCAAAGCAAAGGTTTTAAACTCAAGACCACTGAAGTTGGTGATAAATATGTGACCGAGGCAATCCAAAAAATCCAGGAAGAAGCCCGCACCAAGACCAAATTGGGATTGGGCGGTGAGCAGAGCGGACATATTATCTTATTGGATCAAAATCACCACACCGGAGATGGCTTGCGCACCATGTTGTTTGTTTTGCGCGTGATGATGGAGTCGGGCGAACAACGCTTAGCCAGCCTGGCAGACCGCATTCAAAAATACCCGCAGATGGTGGCTTCATGTGATGTTGCCAAAAAGATTCCCCTGGATGATCTAAAAGCCTTGAGTGAGCGCTTTAAAACTTTGCGCGAAAACTTACCCGGCTTGGTGGAAATTAATTCCCGATATTCTGGTACGGAAGATAAGTACCGTTTAATGCTTGAAGCCGATACGCGTCACACGGCGGATGAGCTGGCGAAAATCGCCTGGGAAATTTGTGAGTTGGTGCAAGCGGAAACCGGTACGCCCGTTGGGAGTAAAATTGAAGTCTTGAATGTGGCTGATGGCGGATTGATTGCCAAGGCATAATCGACTATTTGGAGTAAACCATGATTAATGACAAACCTTTTGTGACACAAATACCTTTTCGATTTAATCGCCTTAACCGGGCGATTTTAGTTGCCGATAAAGCGGAGCTTTGGCATCCTGCCATCGCGGAAATGAGCGCTTTTCTGGATGAGCTGGAACTTTGGCTGCAATCCAATACAGCCCTTTTAGGGCAAGACCTGACCACCAGTTCACGCATTTTGAGTTTGTTGCTCAGCCTTGCCGCCACTGGAACGCAAGGTCGTTTGGAACTGTTTCTGCCAAAAGACAGCAAAGGCGAGGCTTTTCGCAAGGAAATCGATGAGGATTATGTCCCAAAGAGCGCGCAAATGCGTCGCAAGGCAATCGATCTGGCGCGGTTTTATCTAACTTCACCCATCTTTGACAGCCTAAAAGAAGACATTGCCTTTGAAATACTCCCGCTTTTGGAAACGCTGGATCACAAACAGGACCCAGACCGATTAATGGCATATCGGGTTATTCAAATTGGCAATATTTATGAGCGTTTGTATGCCATGCGTCTGCGAACTGCTGACCCGGTTTTGATTGGCTTGGCAGGTGTAAAAGGGCTTTTGCGTGAGATTTATGACCGCAAGTATTTGCGCTTTGGCACCTCTGGTGTGCGCGGAAGATGGGGCAATGATTTTACCGAAACCCGTGCCCGGCAAGTGGTGCAGGCGATTTGTGACTTTATGAACAACGAAAATGTGCCGGCGTTTGTTGGCGCAGAGAATCTTTCTGGCAGACGTGTGGTTTTGGGGCATGACACCCGTGCCAACGCCGACCTGGTAACACAATGGGCAGCTGAGACCTGTCTTGCCAATGGTTTTAGGCTGGATATTGGCACACGTGATGTGCCAACACCTGCGCTCTCATTCTACGAAACCGACGTTTTACCGCAGGATGATGTGGCGGGTTTGATTGTTGCCACTGCCAGCCACAACCCACCTGAATGGCAGGGCATCAAGTTTAACCCGCGTCTGGGCTATCCCGCGCCAACCAATGTGACCGATTTTATTGCCTTTCGCATTAATGAATTGCAATTGATAGACGCTGCCGGTGGCCAGGCGGACATCCGGGCGGCAAAAGCCCGTGGTTTGGTTACCGGATTTGACCCCTTGGATAATTATGTGCATTGGATCAAGAACAACGGCAATGGCAACGCGCGCATTCCTATTGATTTTGACCGCATTCGCACTTATTTTGCAGACAAAATGGTCGTGGTGGATGAAATGCACGGTGCCGGACGCGATTATCTAACCCGTTTGATTGGCGAAGCCGGCGTGCGCTTTACGGTTATTCATGCTGAGGTGGATCCCGAGCTTGGCGGTCAGGATTATGCTAATCCTGAGGAGCCTTTCAACCAGCTGCTAAAGGACACCGTAGTAAAAACCGGTGCGCATTTGGGCATGGGTATGGATACCGATGCGGATCGTTACGGCATTGTGGACTGTGACGGCACCTATTTTAGACCTAATCAAATTTTGCCCATGCTTCTGCGCTATTTAGGTCTTGATCGTGGTTTAACAGGGCGTGTTATTGCCACTCAAACCGGCTCGCCACTTTTAGAGCCATTGGCGGGTATGATCGCCGGCAATGAGCACAACAAACCCAAACCAGGCGCTTTGCCCGGTTATGTTGGGGCAGTGGCATATAAAAGCCGTGTTGGCGACATCAAAACCCGCGCGCTTGAAAATGCTTTCGCAGTACCGGTGGGTATCAAGTACATTGAAGAAATCCGTCGCACAGATAATGCCTACAACTTTTTGAAGGAATTGCCTGAAAATTGGCGCGATTCAATCTTAATCGGTGGCGAAGAAAGCTCCGGATTGACCACGCGTGGCCACGTTTTGGATAAGGACGGGCCCTGGGCAAACATTTTGGTAATGGACATGGTTGCTTATTATGGCACCCGTGAAGAAAAGCCATTGAATTCTCTGCAGGAAATCTGGGATGAACTGGTGAGCTTGCCTGGTCTTTGGGAAAGCTTTGGCACCTCCACAGATCCAAGTTCGCATGCCGGTAGGGCTGATGTTGACGCCCCACTCGAAGCCAAAGAAGGTTTCATTAACTGCTATCTTGATTTAGCTCAAAATGAAGGCCTTAGCCACCCCAAAATAGCTGGCTTGACCGTGGACTATCTGGGCGGCATTCGCTATGAACTGGTTGAGATGCAGTTGCAAGACGAAAGTGGCGATGACCATCATTACCTGCGTATGCGTGCTTCTGGCACAGAACCCATTAACCGCATTTACATCGAATCGAGCAACCTGGAAACCGGGCAAAAAATGATGAAAGAGGTTCTAAGGCGCCTTGAGTTGATTACCATGGATGTTTTGGCGCAGGCTCATTCACCCTGGCACTTGGTGGATATGCTTACCCAAACCACTATGACAGCAGACACCAACACGTTGGTGAAACAACTCATTTTGGATCGCGGATGGGATTTGCAGGATATATTAGGCAAAATTCAGGAAATGTCACAGACGCTTGAGAAACGCAATCGAAAGGTGATAAACACCTGGTTTAATTCGTTACGAAAGTGATGACAAACCGCCAGTCTTTGATGAGCTGTGTCATTTTAAGAAGCTTTAAGCTATGTAAAGTAAATATAGAAAACTATAATAGAGCGTACTCAATGAGTGCGCTATAATAGTGCGGACTTTTCTTGATAATGCGAAAAAGTCAATATGAAGACAGAGGACAATTATGAAAATTGTATGTGATAGTGGTGCGGATCTCACCATAGAAGAATATCGGGATTTGGATGTAACCGTTTTTCCCCTCAAGGTAGAGGTGGATGGCGTTTCTTATCAGGCGGGCATTGATATTGGCGCGCGTGAGTTTTATGACTTGATGGACCAAGCCAAAAGCATGCCCAAAACCGCCACGCCATCATTGGGTGATGTAGTGGACATTTACAAACGTCTGGCTAAGGAAGATCCAGATATCATTTCTGTTCACATTTCGTCTGGATTGAGCGGTACCTGGGGTGTTGCCAAACAAGCCGCCGCGTTGGTGCCTGAAGCGAACATTTCCGTTGTTGATACGCTCACTCTTTCAGCAGGACAGGCATGGCAGGTGCGTGCTGCCGCATTGATGGCAAAAGCCAACAAATCCCGAGAAGAAATATTGGCGCATTTAGCACAAATCCAAAAAGCGGTGACCTCCCACTTTACGCTGCCCGATTTGAAGTATTTGATCGCCGGTGGACGCATTGGCCATCTCAAAGGTCTTTTGGCATCATTGCTTGGCATAAAGCCGATTATCGAGGTGGATCAGCAAGATGGGAAATACTACGATAAAAGCAAAAAACGCTCATTCCAAAAAGCGATTGAAGAAATACCTGCCTTACTCCAAAAGTATCACGAGGCAGGAACACAACTCCGCGCGCAGTTAGTAACTGCTGCAAACTCTGAGGGAGGCCTTAAGCTGAAAACAGCCATGGAAAAAGTGTTTAACGTGACCTGGGAGCCAGAGGTGGTTTTGGGAACAGCACTGGGAGCGCATACCGGGCGCGGTTTGGTTGGCGTAGTGTGTGCCGCGGAATCGGCGCTTCCACCCTCACAAGGATAAAAAAGCATTGCAAACCGCCTGTGAAAGCAGGCGGTTTTTTTAGGGGCAAATGAAGCGATACGCGAATAAAAAAGGAAATAGCTTTTTTGTTTTTTTTAAGACCAGTATAATTATTATGTGGCTTTCATAAATCATTGAAAGTTAATGAGCGGTGCCTGAGCTATTTTGACCTTTGAGAGCTTAGCTTTTGACCTGCCAAAGGAGTATGATGGCAAATTCAATCAAAAAACATTCTGTTTTTCTTATGGTTTTTATAGCGCACTTGGTTCTTGTTTCTTGCAAGAGTGCGATACCAGCCCCGGTGCTTAATACGCCCATAGATCCTGACTCTACAGATAGTGAAACAGCATCACAAGAGACATCTTCTTATGATTCTCATTCTGAAATTGTTCTAAACCCGCCTTTTGCGCTTGATTTCGACGCAGAAGAATGGGGTATAGAGGAGAACGATTTCGGGCTTTCTGGTTTGCGCTCACAAAACCTTTCGTCTTGTCGATTTCAAGAATTGCTGGGCAGTGGAAACGGACCCTACGGTGAAAGGTATGAGCTCAACATCAATGGGAAAGCTTTTTACTACTATCTTAATGATCCGCCGGGACTGGTTGAGTTTGAGCGCAAAGAAATCTTGGTTTATCATGAAGACCCCAGCCGAACTGAAAACAACTTCTGGGCTTTTCAGGTCTTTGCCAAACCGGATGAGATTGAAGATTGTTTTGAGCTGGTTAAAGACCTGCTGAAAAACTTTGAGCCCAAATAAGGATTCTGCAAGCAGTTTTTTTCTTTCCTTACAAACATCCGCCCTGCTTGAAAAAACAGCCGCTGGGCTTTACTCCAATGGCTTGCATTAAAATTCTTTAATTCTTTTAAATGAATAAAGCTCTTTTTTTGGCATCGAAAGCCGGATGTAAAAGCATTGCTAAGCAACCAAGGAATTAGACGGGGCAAAAGCATGGTAAAATCTATTACCCAAATGAGCCATACGAAAGTGACATTATGATTGGAGAAACTCACATAACTGACATACTCATCCGCTTATCCCTTGCTGTGCTATTGGGTGGTGTGGTTGGTTTTGAACGTGAGCGAGACAGTCAGCCTGCTGGTTTGCGCACCCACATGATTTTGGTGTTGGGGGCTTGTCTGGCGGCGATTATTTCTGTTGAGATGGGAGCCACTTTTGGTTCGGATCCCACCAGAGTTGCCGCGCAGGTCGTTTCGGGCATCGGTTTTCTCGGCGCTGGTGCTATTTTGCGTTATGGCTTCAACATCAAAGGGCTCACCACAGCGACAACGCTTTGGACGATGGCGATTGTGGGTTTGTCTGTTGGTTTTGGCTATTATGTGGTGGGCGTTATTACCACGGTTTTTATGCTCATCATTTTGACCCTAATCAATGTTGTTGAGAAAAAGTTTGTTCGTGTCAATTTAATCCGCAATATCGTGGTGGATGTGGATTATGAAGATGGCGTTATACGCAATGTGCGCAAAACCATGACTGAAATTGCTGAAAAGTTAATCTCTTTTTCAGTGCGCAAAAGCACGCGCAGTTTACGTTTGCGTATCACCATTGTGGCGCAATTCAGAAAAACTGAAAGCGTGGAAGATTTGGTGGAAAAAATTTCCAAAATCGAAGGCTTGCGCAGCATCAAAATTGAACAATAAGTCCAAGCCCATTCGTCATGATGTATACTCAAGACGATGCCTGATTTACACACCCTGCTTAGAAGTTATGACCTAAAAATGCTCAGCCATTTGGCGGATCTTTGGGCTGTGCCTGCCCAAGGCGCAGACAAACGCGCGGTGGCAAAATCTTTATCAACTTTGCTGTTGGAAGAGGCATTGTTCGATGATTTTTATCAGGCTTTGCCTGCCTTGGCGAAGGAAGCTTTGGCAGATATAAAGCAGGCTGGCGGACAACTACCGTGGTCTCGTTTTGCCAGGAAATATGGCGATTTGCGCTCCATGGGACCGGGTAAGCGCGAACGCGAACAACCTTGGCTTTTTCCTGCTTCTACTGCTGAACTGCTTTATTACCGTGCTTTAATTGGGCGGGAATTCATCCGCAAAGACGATGAACTGCTTGAAATCTGCTACATTCCCACGGAATTTTTAACATTGTTGCCCGAGGTCCCAGAAAAAGAGAATCTGGCAATTGAAAAACGGCTAAAAGCTGAGACTGCCCCGGCGATTGATGCGCAAAAGGACCACGCATATCAAGTGGTAGACGACTTTTGCACTTTGTTTGCTGCTTTGCGTTTGGGTGACGCGCCGCGTTTGTTGGCAAAATCAGCAAAGCCTGAGCCTTATTGGGCTTATCTAAAGGCACTGGCTGCTGATTTGGGGCTTTTGGGTAAGGATGGAAAGCCAATAGACCTGGCACGGGCACTTCTTGAAAGATCGCGGGCAGAAAGCTTAGCTTGGTTGATTGCTAATTGGGCGAATGCCAAAGTGTTTAATGAATTGCGCCTTACGCCTGAGTTGCGTTGCGAGGGCAGTTGGCGTAACGATCCTTTGCCGACACGGCGCAAGGTTTTGACATTGCTCAAGGCACTTCCGGTGGGTGAATGGTTTAGCTTGAAAGACTTTGTGCGCGTTGTGGAAGAGATTGAACCGGACTTTTTACGCCAAGGCGTGGACTATGATGTGTGGTTAATTTATTCCGCGGGCACAGGGGCACTTTTGCGTGGCATAGATAGCTGGCAAGATGTTGAGCCTCATTTTTTGCGCTTTTTTATCTGTCAATGGATGTTTTGGTTGGGCTTGACCCGTGTTTATGAAGATGAGGCAGGTGAGTTGTTCTTTTCCATGCAGTCTGCCATAAAAGCCTTGGATGGCATCTCGGTTCATGAGAAAATAGCTGATGAAGAAGAGGCGCTTATCGCTCACCCAAACGGACACATCACGATGAGTGATAAAACCGCGCCAATCGCCCGCTATCAAATAGCACGGTTTGCTGAGTGGCTGGAGCTTGGCCCCGAAGCTTACAGTTATCAAATAACACCGGCATCGCTCATAAAAGCAGCCAAGGTGGGCTTGAGCACCCACCATCTGATAAGTTTGTTGCGCAAATATGGCAAAAGCGCGCCACCGCCAAACCTGGTGAAAGCGCTCAGTCGATGGCAAGAACATGGCACAGAAGCTCAAATGGAAACCCTCACCGTCTTGCGCCTGGAATCACCAGACATTTTGCAAGCTCTAAAGCAATCCGAAGCCAAGGCATGGCTAGGGGATTCCCTGGGACCGGTCGCGGTTGTTATTAAAGCCGGCGGCTTGGAGAAAGTGCAAAAAACCCTGGCGCGATTAGGTTATTTAAGCGATTTTGATATTGAGAGCTAAGTCAATGAGCCCTGATCTGCAAGCGCAAAAAAACAAAGAGAGCCAATTGCCTGCTCACAAAGCAAATCATTTGGCACGGCTTAACGCGCTTGTATTCATTTTGATGGCTGCATCAGGGTTTTTACGGTTTTATGGCGCCATTAAGCACGGCGCGGTCTTGCAGGAATTCACATTGTCGGCTACTCATTACCGCTATTTGTTAATTTCCGGGCTGGTGTATGGTTTGCTTAATTTGGGTGGGCTGGTGTTGATTCTTTGCAGGCATGCTAAACGAGGGATCTGGGCTTGGGTCTTTGGCGGGCTTGGCATTGCCCTCTACTGGTTCGAACGCTTCTTTTTGTGGGCACCTGAGCAGCGCTCGGGAAATGTGCTCTTTATGATTCTGCTGCACCTTGCCTTCCTCTTGCTTTTGTTCTTCTTTTTCTTAAGTGAGCGACACCGGGTACGCCAAACAAGCCTGTGAAATAAGCGTTTGAATCCGGGGGTTGAAACAAAAAGAAGCTGGTTTAATCCAGCTTCTCTGCATGTTTTGAAGGTGAACAAGTTTATTCTTTTTCATCCATTCTAAATTCAAGAATATCGCCAGGCTGGCAGTTTAAGGCGGCACAAATCGCATTGAGGGTGTCAAAACGGATGGCACGCGCTTTGCCAGTCTTGAGGATGGAAAGGTTGCTTAAGGTGATGCCCACTTTCTCAGAAAGCTCGGTGAGGCTCATTTTTTGTTTGGCAAGTTCTACATCTAAATTCACAATAATAGCCATTTTGCCTCCTATACCGTCAATTCGTTTTCGGTTTTGTAATCAACCGCGTTTTGGAATAGAGAGCTTATCAGGAAGAAGAAAATTGAAGCCATCACGCAAACCATTATGCCGAAGAATGCCCAAAGGTTGGTGATTGAGCCTGCAACGTTGTTCATGGTGTAAAAAACCAAAGCGATAAGCACAGGGATGGGAACCAGGGAGCTGATGCCCATGGCTTTTAAGAGGCTGACTGATTTTTGCTCGAAAACTTTGTTTTTGATGATACGCCCGAACAAAGCAACAGCCAACACGACAATAGCCAAAATGCAAGCCAGGATGAACCATGCCATAATCAGCACCGGCACACGCATATGCGCAATTTCTGGGTTGGCTTTTGCTGTTGCAAAGGATAACGGCACTAGCTGAATGCCAATTGCAACAATAATGAAAGTTGCAATCCCTAAACCAAAAATGAGCAATCCGGAAAGGATTTTATTTTTATTCATAAAAAACTCCTTGTTATGTGTTTTACAAAGAGAGTATAGCAGCATAATTGCCGATTGTCAATAGAAATATATTGATAAACAATAAATAATTGTTGATATACAGCGGTTTTTAGCTTGGGCGCAATGTGCCATCATCCCAAGCGACTTGATGGATTGACGCCTTTAGTCCGATGAGCTTGTGGGTGATGGCTTGTAAGTTTTTTGGGTTGCCGCTGGTGTAGAAATGGATGCGACCAGGTTTGGTAGCCGTTGAGAGCATATCCTTTTGGGCGAGGACACGCGCGGTTTGGCGGGCAACGGCTGGTGCGGGATCAATGACCGTGGCACGTCCAGCCACAATCGCTTCAATTTGTGGGATGACAAATGGGAAATGGGTGCAAGCCAGTACAATTTTGTCAACATCCGCCTCGAGCATCGGGTCAAGGGCATCATGCAAAATGCGCATCGTTTCTTCGCCGTCCAAATTGCCCTGTTCAATTTGTGCCACCAATCCTGGGCAGGTGCTTTGGAAAATCTCTACGCCATTGGCAAAGCGTTCCACCACAGAGGCATACAACTCGCCATGGAATGTGGAAGGCGTTGCCAGCACGCCAACTTTGTGGCTGTGGGTTTGTTCGGCGGCAGGTTTGACCGCGGGTTCCATGCCCACAAATATTTGCTCGGGATATTTCGCGCGCAAGTATTTTAATGCTGCTGCAGAGGCTGTGTTACAGGCAATGACGATAATTTTTGCGCCTTGTTGTATAAAAAAGCGGGTAACCCCATCGGCAAGTTCTCGCAAGGCTTCCAGGCTGCGCTCGCCATAAGGCACGTGGGCTTGATCTCCCAGGTAGATAAAGTCTTCGTTCGGAAGTTCATTCAGCAGCGCGCGTAAAACCGAAAGCCCACCCACGCCGGAGTCATAAACGGCGATAGGACGATTGGTGGATGCTTTTTTAGACATAGGCTAATTATAATGGAAGCACACTTAAAAAAGAAAAAGCGCTCAAAACTTGAGCGCTTCTAAAAGCAGTTTTTATCGAACCGGACAGCCAGGCAATCCGTTGAAGGTGATCGCGCACCACCAGGAACTTGGCATAAAGACCAACACCAATGCGGTGAGGATAATTATGGACAGGAAGATGAGTAAAAAGATCAAAAAGCCACTCATTCTCTTGGGTTTTTGGGTGAATGTAGGCTCAGGTGCGAGCTCTTGCCCGGGCACCGGGGGAGCCACCGGCTGGAAGATTTCCTGTGGTTGTACTACTTCTTGAGCTTGCGTTTGCATGGCTTGCGCTGGCACACTCACTGGCGCGGCACCCTGACCGGCGATACTGAAGGCGAATACGGTTTTTTCGGCAAGGGTTATTCGATCACCATCATGCAGTTCTTTTGGCGAGCTTATGCGCGTTCCGTTTACAAAAGTGCCATTGGTCGAGCCCAGGTCTTCAACGAAAACCAAATTATTTTGCATGAAGACACGCGCGTGGCGCCGAGATATTTCAACTTCAGGAATTGGAATCTCATTCGCTAAATCACGCCCGAGGTAAATTTCGGCTTTGTCAAGGTAATAACTCGAACCGGGAACAGGTCCGGCGGTCATGGTCAATTGTGCTTTAAGGTCGGTCATAATAGCTCCTCATGAAACAGCGACTGTTTAAAAATAACTACAATTATTGTACCTTATTCTAAAATAATTTACTGTTTATAAGAAAAGCGCCTTGTAGTCAACTGGACACAAGGCGCTTGACGATTCAAAACGCTAGTCTATGGTAATTTGTTTGAAAACTGAACGTACTTGTCCATCAAAGTCACTCACCATAAAGCCAATTACCGCTTTCCCCTGAGGCAGGTACTTGGTAACAGCCACAATGGGTTTGCCACTAAAGACCAAGGTGCCTCCTTCGCGTTGCTCAGTGCCGGTTACCTGGCCTTGAGCGTTGGCGTTCATCCAGCTTTCTTTCACGGTAAAGCTATCACCCACGGAAGGCGTAATTTCCCATGCACCACCACCGCCGCCGAGTCCGTCACCCAGGTCTGAAATGCCGGTAAAACCCATCACCTGATAGAGTTTTTCGTCCATAAAGCGCAACTGGGCAGGTCGTTTTTCGCCAGTTTCCTTGAAAGTGTAAGTGCCGTTCACAACATAAACCGCTTCGCGATAGTTGCGACCGAAGTCAACTGGGTTGAAGAGTGCCATCACATCGTTGTCGCCATCGCTGATGGTATAGAGGATGGGCTCGAATACAAAATTGAGCTTAAAGGCACCGCCCTGAGGCCAAACGGGATAGAAAACGCCATTTTGCTGTTGGGTTTGCCCGCTTTCCACAAAGTCTGTATCAGCAACGAAGATGTTGCCGCGCTCATCCAAAATGCCGGTAAAGAAATAAACGTGCGCCACATTATCGCCAGTGATGGTTACGTCAAGTTCAATTTCACCGCCCGGGGCAACCCGCTCAGTGGAGGCGTTGATTTCCGAAACGGTCATTTCACCCGAGCCGGGGATTTGGCTTGCGCGCGAAATCATCACCGGTTCCACCGCATTTGCCTGGAATTGGCGACCGCCGTAATGGTAGCCTAAAAAGTCATCCCACAATGAGGTGCGAGCAAATGTATCCGCAATGACGGTGTAAGATGCCATGCCAGTGTTGCCATTTTGGTAAAGCTGCGAGTTGGGGAAGTAGATGGCAATGCCTGTGGAGCCGGGTTTGCCACTGCCATGCTTTTCGGCGATGACCGTTTTTTGCAGATTTTGCAAGAGGGTATTGGCGGCATTGTAAACGTTTTGGTTTCCCGAGATTTTAGCGGTGAGTGCAGCAAAGTGCCCCATATCAATATAGCTGGCGGGCACATTGGAGCCAAAAATGGACGTATAGCTTTGCGCGTAGCTGCGTGCCTGGGCAATGGCGCGTTGGTCTACACCTTGCAGGCTAAAAGCAAAGTTGTTTAAAGCGTCCAGCAGATCGGGGTAATGTGCCAGATCAATAGCCGCAAGGGTGCTGTTTTGCTCGAGTTGCGCACCGAGTTGTGCCGCGGTCATGCGGCTAACATACCAGCCACCACCACTTGAGTTTTGGCTGAGGAACTCTGCCCGGGCTTGGTCATCAACAATACGTTGATCCGATGTGAGGTAGGTTTCAACAATATTTTTGGCGATATCTTCAGTAGCGATATCGGGGTTGTAGACCATCATGCTCAAAAAGGCCTCATAAGCCCAACCCACGCCGGGTTCGGTTTCTTCAGAGGCAACAGCGTAATGTGCGTAGGGTGCCAGCATGGCATAGACTTCCATCTGGCTCATCAAACAAACATCCAAACCGATCAGGTCAAATTTATCGATGGTGGTTGTGCGTTGAATTTGGGCAAGCGCGGTTTCAAATTCATTAAGCAGAATGATGGGGTCTTGCATTGCCCGTGCCAGCGGTGCATCGGAAACCATGCGGCCAGCCGGTGCAGGGTCGCTCCAGCCACCTGGCCAGCCCATGCCGTGGTCAGACATGAGCAACATGTGGCGTTCGGCTGGGAACTGCTGAGCCGCCCAGCTAACAAAATCAACCAGGGTTTTGGCATCGCCCATGTTGAGTTCGCCCAAATCCTGGATGAGATGAGAGCCGGTAACGTTGAGATTATCATCCTGAAGAATGAGGTAGCGTCGCGTGCCACTCCAATCGCCATCGCCAGAATAGCCTCCGGCATAACGATCGACCTGGGCAACGATGACAACCTCTTCGGTTGAGCCAATCAGTTCCATCTCGTTGAGGTCAAACATCAGATCACGCTCAAGCGCTTTGTCGTCGGCGTCGATGTATGCCATTACCAACCATTTTGCTTTTCTGGTGGGATCAGCAGGGTTGATAATAGCTTGTGTTGCCTGGGTTTGAGGGAATTGGGTCGCTTGTGGGGGTTTCGTGCTTTGCGACTGCTCAATGGGTGGTTGATTTAAACCACTGCTGGGCAAATCACCAGCGCCCTTCGAGCAAGACCGCCACAAGAAGAACAAGAACACCATCAGGATAATCAGGAAAATGATGCTTCCACAACCGCGACGGGGTGCAGCTTGACCAGGCGCGCCTGTGGGGCTTTGACCGCCAAAGAGTCCAGAACCAGGGCTTGAAGCACCACCTGAACCTGAACTTCCAGTCATGCCACCCAACAGTCCACCTAATCCACCTAATGCGCCACCCAAACCGCTTCCACTGGAACCGCTAGGGCGAGGCTGTTGGCTTTGACTGGGTGCCGGCGCTTGGCCGAGCAAGTCTTCTACATAGTCTGTTTGCGGTGAGGGTTCCACCACAGGTCGCGGAGCAGGCTGGTTGGCAGGTCTGCTTTGGCCAGGGCGTTCGGCGCGTTCTTTGGGATCGGAGCCACGTCGGCGTCGGCGTCCATCAACTTCGGGTATATGATCAGTCATAAAATCCGTCCTTCTCTACTGAATGAGTTGTAGGCTTTAATTATAGTCCAATGAGGGGTTTATTAATGAGAAAGTGCTAAAGCTTATGCAATTTGGCTTTGCTGTGTGAATGAACATAGCGGGCAGGCAAGAGCCAAGGATTTTAGAAAATCCCTGGCTCATGTTTGCTCTTTTATGTTTGTTTTTAGCGGTCGGTTTTTCCTTCAAGGAACTGCGAGATGTCAATCATGGTTCCTGAACCACCCGTCATCACCTGGGGCAAAATACCGTTCCACTTGGTCAGGAAGAGGTATTGCAAGTATTCCGGGGTAAGCGCGCCGGTGTCCTTGAGGGCTTTTTGGGCGTCTGCCTGACCCTGTGCCTGGGCGATAACCGTTTTGGCATCAATTTCTGCCTGGGCGAGTTTTTGACGCGAGGTTTCGACCTGTTGTTGGGCAACTTGTTTTGACTCAATTGCGTTTTGGTACTCTTGTGAGAAGTCCATGTTGATGATGTTGAAGTTCTCCACAATGATGTGATAAGGCTCAACCTGTGAAATCAGTTCATCCTCAGCGGATTGGCGTACCGCGCCACGCTTGGTGATGAGTTCTTCAGCCGAGTATCGGGCAGTGGCGGCTTTGAAAGCGTTTTGAATGGCAGGGGCAATGATGATTTCGGCGTAGTTGGGCCCGATTTCCTGGTAAACCTGCTGCGCTTTGCTGCCGTCAAGGCGATAGTTGACCGCGATGAGTGACGTAACCACCTGCAAGTTGTTAGACATGGCTGTGGCGGGCGATTCGTCTTTTTGGGTGCGCGTGCTCATAAAGACCACATTCTCGGCGAAGGGGATTTTCATGTGGATGCCGGCTTGGGATGTGCGGTTCACGGCGCCCCAACGTGTGATAACGCCCACATTACCCGCAGGGACGACATAAATAGCGGCGCGCAATAAGATGAGCAGCAGGATGATTGCCGCGGCAATGATGAACACATTCTTACCAAGTTTTCCCAGGGGTTTTTTGGCGCTGGTGCTCGCACTGGTGCTTGAGCTTGTTGTAAATTTTCCGTCGAACATTTTTACCTCTCTTTCACTGTCATTAAACCAGAATTTTGTAAGAGCCACAATAGAAAATATAGTGAATCGCTTGGTATTAACAAAGACTAAACATTTGAAAAGGGGTTATCAAAAGCGATTAATGCCCTCGAAAATCTTAATCTTGTTGTACAATCAAGGCAGTATAAAAGTATTGAAAGTTGAGGAAGTCATGCAACCTATTAGAAAAATCAGCCTGTCTGATCAACTCCCCCCAAAAAAATCCTTCCAAGCTGGGATTCGTCGCGCGCCCGATCGTGGATTTAGGCTTAGCAAAGCCCAAACCGTAACCGCGCTTAAGAATGCTTTGCGTTACGTGCCAGAAAGTTTACATGCCGATTTAGCCCCCGAATTTCTCGAGGAGCTCACCACTTTGGGTCGCATTTACGGTTATCGCTACCGCCCTGAAGGTCGTATTTATGGCAAACCGATTGATGAATATAAAGGCAAGTGCCTGGCAGGTAAGGCTTTTCAGGTGATGATCGACAACAACCTGGATTTTGCGGTCGCGCTGTATCCCTATGAGCTGGTGACCTATGGCGAAACTGGTTCGGTTTGCCAAAACTGGATGCAATACCAGCTGATTAAACAATATCTTGAAGAACTGACTGAAGATCAAACTTTGGTGGTCATGTCTGGGCATCCTTTGGGACTTTTTAAGTCACATCCCAGCGCGCCACGCGTGATTATTACCAACGGTCTCATGGTCGGTATTTTCGACAATATGGAAGACTGGGAAGTCGCCGAGGAAATGGGTGTGTGTAACTATGGCCAGATGACCGCGGGTGGCTGGATGTACATCGGACCCCAGGGCATCGTGCATGGTACCTTCAACACCATTTTGACCGCTGGACGCAAGTATCTGGGCGTCGCAACGGATGGTGACCTGACTGGCAAGCTTTTCGTCTCTTCTGGCTTGGGTGGCATGAGCGGTGCCCAACCCAAAGCGGTTGAAATCGCCAAAGGTGTTGGTATCTTCGCTGAAGTCGACCTTTCGCGCATCGAAACCCGCCATTCGCAAGGTTGGGTGTCTTTGGTCTCGGATGATTTGAGCGTTGTTTTTGCCGAGGCTAAGCGCGCTTTGGAACAAGGTGCGTCGACCTCGATTGCCTACCATGGCAACATTGTGGACTTGTTGCAATATGCGGTGGATAACAATATTCACCTGGATTTGCTCTCTGACCAAACCTCCTGCCATGATGTTTATGGTGGCGGTTACTGTCCGCAGGGGCTCACTTTTGAGCAGCGCACGCAAATGTTGCATGATGACCGCGAGGGCTTCAAAGTTTTGGTGGATAAAACCTTGCGCAAGCACTATGAGCTTATTAAGATCTTGCATGATCGTGGCACCTATTTCTTTGACTATGGCAACGCCTTTTTGAAGTCGGTCTTTGACTCTGGTGTGAAAGAAATTTCTAAAAACGGTGTGGATGAAAAAGATGGTTTCATCTTCCCTTCCTATGTTGAAGATTTGATGGGTCCCGAACTGTTTGACTTCGGATATGGTCCCTTCCGCTGGGTGTGTTTGAGCGGCAAACAGTCGGATTTGATTAAGACTGACCAAGCCGCGATGCGTATTATTGACCCCAACCGCCGTGGCCAGGACCGCGACAACTATATTTGGATCCGCGACGCAATGGAAAACAACCTGGTTGTGGGCACGCAAGCGCGCATTTTGTACCAGGATGCTGAGGGTCGCCGCGATATCGCGCTGGAATTCAACCGCATGGTGCGTGATGGCGAAATTGGTCCTGTGATGCTGGGTCGTGACCATCATGACGTGAGCGGAACCGACTCACCCTTTAGAGAGACAGCCAACATTCGCGATGGAAGCAACGTGATGGCGGATATGGCAACCCAATGTTTTGCCGGCAATGCCGCGCGTGGCATGAGCTTGGTGGCGTTGCATAACGGTGGCGGCGTGGGCATTGGTAAGTCGATCAATGGTGGCTTTGGAATGGTGCTGGATGGCAGCGAACGTGTGGATGAGATTATCCGCAGCGCGATGATTTGGGACGTGATGAGCGGTGTGGCGCGACGATCCTGGGCACGCAACGCCAACGCGATTGAAACCGCCAGCCTGTTTAATGAAAACTACAACGATGCCCACATCACCTTACCCTTCCTGGCAGATGAAAAGCTGGTTGAAGGTTTGGTGGAAAAGAAGTTAGGCTAATGTACTTCTGAATGTTGAGTAGGAATAAGGGTGCTGTCTGTCAGCACCCTTTTGAATATCTGTGGTCGAACGGTGGGACACCGGCGACATCAGGAAAAACAACACCGGCGACATAAGCATTAACGATGCCCTCGGTGTCCCACCGAAGGGCTTAAAAATGCGAAAAGCGTCAATCCGACTGGTGTCAGACCCGGATGTCATATGTCAATTGTTGGTAAAAAGTTGTTAAATTGAGTTGCCTGGTCGCACGGTGGGACACCGGCGACATCAGGATTTACGATGCCCTCGGTGTCCCACCGAAGGGCATCAACACATCTGGATTAAAGTCCTGTTTCATTTTGCAAGTATATCCGCATTGAACTATTCGATTTATTATCCAGGTTCAGCGTCTAGATAGTGACTTATTGGAAGGATACCCTTTTCTCCATTTTCCCAAATCTTAGCTGAAGAATATCCCCATAACACCGCATCTTCCACTAAACCGGCTTTCACGGGGTTTTCATGGATATAGGTCATCTTTTGAGTTAGAAACTTGTCACTTTCCAAACCGATAGGATGTATTCCAATCTCCCATATCTTGTGCAGCCTGTCAGACCTGGTTTGTTCCGTAAATTTCTCAGCTAAAAGTTTGGGGTTAGTTGCTTGCAGTTCTTTCATAATCTCATGACCCGTATATTTTCTAAATTCCCCGATAGTCTTCCTCAATCGATCGTTCTCGAATTGAGAGTCAAAAACGATTAAATGCAAATGTGTCGGCATAATAACATATGCAAAAAGCCTCAAGCTTTTTCGGGAAATAGAATAATTCAGGCTCTGAATAATGATATTTCGGTAAACTGCCTGTGAGAATAGAGGAACCTGTTTGTTGAGTGCAAGGGTAACAAAAAATAAATAAGTACCATCATATATTTGATAGTTAGACATAGCATTATTATAGTCTTATTCATTTCTTTACTCCTTTTTTCTGTCCTAAGTGGTCTAGGATAACGGGGCGTTAGGCTTAATTGTTTTGGTCGCACGGTGGGACACCGGCGACATCAGGAAAAACAACACCGGCGACATCAGGAAAAACAACACCGGCGACATCAGGAAAAAC